>Ga0209415_10014559_pt1 | contig 12839 bp, 11 predicted proteins | sample PeaSoiSIISIP2007_FD_187696 | JGI IMG/M metagenome (GOLD analysis project Ga0209415, IMG submission 187696) | Peat soil microbial communities from Weissenstadt, Germany - SII-SIP-2007 (SPAdes) (version 2) | ecosystem: Environmental > Terrestrial > Soil > Wetlands > Peat | place: Germany...
TAGCACGGCCAGATGGCTTACACCGGAATCGAACCACACGTCCAGGATGTCGGTTTCTTTGCGGAAAGACGTTCCGCCGCACTTGCCGCACTTGGCATCCGGCCCGGCCAGCTCCGCCGCCGGCATCGAGTACCACACATCCACGCTGTTTTGGCGAAAAAGCCCGACTACACGATCCAGAATCTTGCGATCGGTGAGCGGTTCCTGACAGCCTTCGCAATAGAACACGATGATCGGCACGCCCCACAGCTTCTGGCGCGAAATGCACCAGTCGGGTCGCGTGGCGATCATGTTGGAGATGCGCTCCTGGCCCCACGATGGCGTCCATTTCACGGTCTTGATGGCTTCGAGAGCGCGCTCACGAAGATTGTTCCGGTCCATGCCGATGAACCACTGCTCGGTGGCGCGGAAGATGGTCGGATGGTGGCAGCGCCAGCAGTGCGGATAACTGTGCTCGATGTTGTTCTGAGCGAGTAGCGCTCCGGCCTTCTTCAAAATCTCAATGACCAGCGGATTCGCCTGCCAGATGGTCTTCCCCAGGAGTTCCTCGGGCAATTTTCCCGCCGCGCCTTCGGCTGCGAAGAATTTTCCCGCGCCGTCGACGGGACAGTACACCGGAAGCCCGTAAGCTTGCCCGATGACGTAATCTTCCTGCCCGTGGCCCGGAGCGGTGTGAACCGCGCCGGTTCCCTGTTCGAGAGTCACATGCTCGCCCAGGATGCCGATAGAGTCGCGATCGAGAAAGGGATGACGAAAAACGGTCTTATCTAAATTGGACCCCTGGAATTCCGCGAGGACCTGGACGTCTTTCCAGCCGCAGTCGAGCGTCGTTTGCGCGAGCAGATCCTTGGCGACGATATACACGTCGCCCCCCGCCTGTGCGGCAACGTATGTGTAATTCGGGTGATACGCGATCGCCAGGTTGGCCGGGATCGTCCAGGGTGTGGTCGTCCAGATCAAACCCCACACAGACTTTCCTCTAAGCCCCGGATCGATCACAGTCGGGTCGCTCGTCAGTGCAAAACGAACCCAAATCGAAGGGCTGGTGTGGTTCTCGTATTCGACCTCGGCTTCGGCCAGCGCGGTGCGATCGTAAGTGCACCAGTTGACGGGTTTTAGGCCCTTGTAGACATAGCCTTTTTCGAGGAAATCGACGAACGCGCCGGCGATCACGGCCTCGTACTCGGCGCTCATGGTCAGATACGGGTCAGCCCATCGCCCGAGCACGCCCAGCCGGATGAAATCCTTGCGCTGCAGATCGACGTATTTCGCCGCGTATTTGCGGCAGGCTGCGCGGATCTCCACCGGCGACATGGTGGCGCGCTTGGAGCCCAGCTCGCTTTCGACTTTGTGCTCGATGGGTAGGCCGTGGCAGTCCCAGCCGGGCACGTAGGGCGAGTCGTAGCCCTCCATGGTCTTCACCTTGACGATGAAATCCTTCAGCAGCTTGTTGAGCGCGTGACCCAGGTGGATGTTGCCGTTGGCGTAGGGCGGGCCGTCGTGAAGGATGTAAGTGGGCTTCCCGAGCCGCGCCTCGCGAATCCGGTTATAAAGCCCCGTCGTGTCCCATTGCGCCAGAAGCCGGGGTTCCAGTTGGCCCAGGTTGGCCTTCATGGAAAAGTCGGTCTTGGGAAGGTGGACCGTTTTCTTCAAGTCCATATTGCTCAAATCTGGATTGGCGGATTTGGCGGATTCCATCGGGGTATTCTTTTCATCGTAACCGATATAGCGAGCCTGGGTCCAGAAGGCCTTCAGAATCAATAGACTAGCCATAGCACCCAAATGGCATACTTTGTTATTGACAGCTGATGAAGTTCAGATTAAGATGCTTTGAGCCTATTGGGCGGGCCACGATCGCTCCGGCACAGGTGCTTCAGGCATGACTTTCCAAGTTGGAGAGAAGGTGGTTTACCCCAATCATGGGGTCGCTACCATCGAGAACATCAGTTCGCGGGCCTTTGCGGGCAACCTCGAACGCTTTTACCTCCTCAAGATCACTTATAGCAGCCTCACGGTTATGGTTCCGTTCTCGCACGTAGGAGAACTGCGCCTGCGCCGCGTCACGCGCAACGGCGAAATGGCCCGCGTGGTGAATTTCCTCTCGGAAGGCCGCTGTCCGCGGTATCACGATTGGAAAGATCGCTTCAAGGACAACACCGAAAAGATGCGCGATGGCAGCCTTCTGGCGGTCGCGGAAGTGCTCAAGAGCCTCCTGGTGCTGCAGACCCAGAAAGTGCTGTCGTTCCGCGAGAAGAAGATGCTGGATCGGGCGCGGCACATGCTGATCACCGAGCTTTCCACTTCGCGTGGCATGAACGAAGCCGAAGCGGCTCAGGTGCTCGAAAAGGCGCTGGTGAAGGCGCAGTTGCATTTGCCGGAAGCGCTATAATACCTCCCTACCCCGCTCCATTACTGTCGCGGCTCTGAAGGTGTGTTCGAATATCCCGATTCCGAGCCGCGACAGTGATGGAGCGGGTTCCAATGTGTTAAAGCTGTAGTGTGAAACGCTGGCCGTGGCAAGCATGGGTCATTGTGGTCGCGCTGGTCAGCATTGTGTACGTATTCGTAATGGTGTTCGTCGCGGCTAACGGGAGCGACTGAAGTCGGCCGCTCCTTGGCAGTCGCGGTTCGGAAACGCTCCACCGAACCGCGAGAGTCAACGAGCGGCTCCTGGGTTTCTCTAAGCTGGGGCGAGGTACAACCGGATCGCTTCCTTGATGCCTTGTCGCGCTTCTTCCTCGGTGACTCCGGCGGAAGTGCATCCCGGCAGCTCGGGACAGACGGCGGACCAGCCTTGGGTCTTGGCGTCGTATTCGAGGACTACGCGGAACTTCATGACCTCAGTATACGAGGTGAGTGGTCGAGAACGGGGACAGGCATCGCTGCCCGCGCGCACCGGCGTGAACACTGCTCAAAGTGCGGTAGAACGCGCTTGGGGCAGCGTAGCCAGTCCCCGTTCCGGAGCTTTAGCGCGCTGCGGCCGAGATACGCTGCAGCTTCCGCAGCAGCCCTTCGAGCTTGTCGAGCCGAAGCGCATTTGCGCCATCCGACAGCGCCCGCTCCGGGGCTTCGTGCACTTCGATGAACACGCCGTCGACGCCCACTGCCACAGCGGCGCTGGCCAGAGGCTCGATGAACTCGGGCTGCCCGCCAGAGGCTGTGCCTGCGGCGCCCGGCAACTGGACGCTATGCGTTGCGTCGAACACCACCGGCCATCCGAAGCCGCGCATGATCGCCAGGCCGCGCATATCGACCACCAGATTGTTGTAGCCAAATGAAGTGCCACGTTCCGTCAGCAGAATCCGGTCATTACCGGTGGACGCGACCTTGTCCGCGGCATGGCGGATATCGGCAGGCGAAACGAATTGGCCCTTCTTGATGTTGACCACGCGTCCGGTCTTTCCCGCTTCGACCAGAATATCGGTCTGACGGCACAGGAACGCCGGAATCTGCAGAATGTCGACTGACTCGGCCGCGAGAGCGGCCTGCCCAGGCTCATGGATATCGGTCAGTACAGCTATTCCCCGATCCCGCACGCTTTTCAAGATGCGCAATCCTTCCTTGATCCCCGGGCCGCGATACGAATTTACGGTCGAGCGATTCGCTTTATCGAAAGACGCCTTGAATACGAAGGGCACGTCTAACTTTGAGAGCGCCGTGGCGAGCATGTTGACGTGCTCTTCGCTCTCGATCACACACGGACCGGCGATTAGCGCCAGTGGCCCGCCTCCACCGATCTCGACTGACGAAGTGATGCGCACTATTGCAAGATAACGGAAGCCCGCCCCGGTGCGGCGTGTGCGCGTTTGTCAGGTTGGGTCTCGGCTTGTGTCCGGCGATAGTCGAGCGCGGCGCCCACGAACGCCTTGAACAAAGGATGCGGTTCCAGCGGCTTTGACTTGAACTCGGGATGGAACTGGCAGCCCAAGAACCAGGGATGATCGGCCAGCTCGCAGATCTCGACGTAGACGCCGTCGGGAGTCTCGCCGGTCAGCCGCAGGCCGTGCTCTTTTAAGACGGCTTCGTATTCGCGGTTGAATTCGTAGCGGTGGCGATGACGCTCGCTGATCTCGCGACGCCCATACGCCTGGCGAGCGAAACTGTTGTCCGCCAACTGGCAGGGATACGCTCCCAGGCGCATGGTTCCGCCAAGTTCGTCGACGCCCTTCAGCTCACGCAGCTTGTAAATCACGCGATCGGGCGTGGCCGGATCGAACTCGGTGGAGTTGGCGTGCTCGAGGCCGCAGACATTGCGAGCGAATTCGATCACCATGGTTTGCATCCCCAGGCAGATCCCGAAATACGGGACCTTGGATTCGCGTGCGTAGCGGATGGCCTGCAGCATGCCCTCGATGCCGCGGCGTCCAAACCCGCCCGGAACCAGAATTCCGTCGAAGGCCTCCAGCTCTCCAGCGGCTTCGGGCCACTTGAGCCGCTCGGCTTCGATCCAGGTGATGTTGACTTTGGCGTCGTGCGCCCAGCCGCCGTGCAGCAGCGCCTCTTTCAGGCTCTTGTAGGAATCCTCGTATTCGACGTATTTTCCGACCAGGCCGATGGAAACTTCCCGCGATGGCTGCTTGATGCGATGCACCATGTCGGTCCAGGCGGTGAGATCGCGCGGACCGGCGTCCAGAGCCAGCAGCCGCAGTGCGATTTCATCAACGGCCTGTTCGGCGAACGTCAGCGGGACTTCATAGACACTGTCCACGTCCTTGGCGGTGATGACGGCTTGCACGTCCACGTCGCAGAAGAGCGCGATCTTCTCCTTCATATCCTGGGGAATGGGGCGCTCGCTGCGGCACAGCAGGATATCCGGCTGGATACCGATGGCGCGCAGCTCTTTCACGCTGTGCTGGGTCGGCTTGGTCTTGAGTTCCTGCGCGGCCGCGATCCAGGGAACCAGGGTGACGTGCACGAACAACGTATTCTCTCGACCGAGTTCGTGACGCAACTGCCGGATCGCTTCGAGAAACGGGAGCGATTCGATATCGCCGACGGTGCCGCCGATTTCGCAAATCACCACGTCGGCCGGCGATTGCTCGGAAGCGGCCGAGACGCGGCGCACCGCAGCCTTAATCTCGTTGGTCACGTGCGGAATCACCTGCACGGTTTTTCCCAGATAGTCGCCGCGGCGCTCGCGGGAAATGATCTGCTCGTAGATGCGACCGCTGGTCAAGTTGTTGGCCTGCGACAGCGGCGAGTGCGTGAAGCGTTCGTAGTGGCCCAGATCGAGATCGGTTTCCGCGCCGTCGTCGGTAACGAACACCTCGCCGTGCTGGAACGGGCTCATGGTGCCGGGATCGACGTTGAGATACGGATCGAACTTCTGAAGGGTGACCTTGAGGCCGCGGCTTTCGAGCAGACAACCAAGGCTCGCCGCCGCGATCCCTTTGCCCAGGGAGGAAACCACACCGCCGGTTACGAAAATGTATTTGGCCATTAGGAATTTACCATCGTTGAAAAAGGGGACAGGCAACTCTGTCCCCTCCCGTTAGTTTCTGGACGTCCCGGACGAATGTGGGAGTGGACCGAGTAGCCAGTCCCCTTTTTCGCCCTCACAGTTTCACCATTGGTTTTTCGAATAGTTCCGCGACCTGTTTCCAATCTTCGGGCGTGTCGACGCCCAGGGACTCATACTCGGTTTCGACCACACGAATCTTGTACCCGTTTTCGAGCGCCCGCAACTGTTCCAGACGCTCGGCGCGCTCCAGCGGCCCCACGGGAAGATCCGGATAGGACAGCAGGAATTCGCGGCGGTAGACATACAGACCGATGTGCTTGAAGTAGGCGGGATCTTCACCCTCGCGTGCATACGGAATCGCCGACCTGGAAAAATAGAGCGCGTTGCCCTGCGCGTCGGTCGTCACTTTTACGACGTTGGGATCCTGAATATCAGCGGGGCGCTCGATGCGTTTCTTAATGGTGCCCATGGGAACAGCACCCATATCGTCGTCCAAAAGCCCGAGAATCGCGGCGTCGATGGCCGCTGGATCGATCATCGGCTCATCGCCCTGGACGTTCACGATAATCTGCGCTTGAGAGGCCGAGGCCGCCTCGGCGACGCGGTCGGTTCCCGACGCGTGATCGGCGCGCGTCATCACCACGCGGGCGCGAAACTCTTCCGCCGCGGCGCGAATTCGCTCATCATCGGTGGCGATCACCACGTCGGTGAGGTAGCGCGCCTGGCAGGTGCGTTCCCACACGTGCTGCAGCATGGTCTTACCAGCTATGAAGACGAGGGCTTTACCGGGGAAACGAGAGGAAGAGTACCGTGCGGGGATTACACCAAGAATCCGTTGCGGCACACTCGAATATAGCACAAAGAAGGGGGTACGCGGAGGCAGTTTGGATATCCAGAATTTGGAATTTGGCGTGCGTGAAAATTGGTATGTCCTGGTATAATCGACTCAGGTTGCGGGCCACTATGCGTTTTATCTGGGCCATCGCGATGCTCGGCACGTCGCTGCTGCCCTTGACAGCAGACGATCCGGTTGAAAAGCGGGCGGATCCGCAAGCGCCGACCATCAACATTCAGACTCGCACCCGGACTCCAACCGCAGCCGGCGAGACCATACTCGACCGCCGTGCGGATCTCCGTATCGATACGACCCTGGTGCTGGTTCCCGTCTCGGTTACCATCGCCGCGACCGGGAAACTTCTCACGGGGCTGGAAAAAGACAATTTCGAGCTGTCCGAGGATAAGAGCCAACAGGAAATCATCACGTTCGGGAGCGAGGATGTGCCGCTCTCGGTGGGCGTGGTTTTCGACTGCAGCGGCAGTATGGGCAGCAAGCTGGACCGGTCGCGCCAGGCGGTGGCTCAGTTCATGCGCACCGCGAATCCGGAGGACGAATTTTTCCTGGTTCAGTTTAATGACCGGCCCGAACTCAGTGTCCCGTTCACTCCCCGTCCGGAGGATATTCAGAGTCACTTGACCTGGGTTCAGTCCAAGGGCCGAACCGCTCTGCTCGACGGCGTGGCCATGGCCATGAACGAGATGAAAAAGGCCCATAACGGGCGGAAAGCCCTCCTGATCATCTCTGATGGAGGAGACAATTCCAGCCGATTCACCGAGAGCGAGGTGCGGAACTGGGTGCGGGAAGGCGACGTTCAGCTTTACGCAATCGGGATTTTTGAGCCCTTGGGCTCGCGCGGGCGAACACCCGAGGAAATGGGTGGCCCGGGGTTGCTCAACGATCTTGCGGAACAGACCGGCGGGCGTCATTTTGCCGTCGAGAATCTGGCGGATCTGCCGGATGTGGCCGCTAAGATCGGCCTGGAACTCCGTAATCAGTATGTTCTCGGCTACAGCCCGAAAAATGCCGCTCATGACGGCAAGTACAGAAAAGTGGAAGTGAAACTGGTCAAGGTGAAAGACCTGCCTCCGCTGCGGGCACGGTATCGTCCTGGATATGTTGCGCCTGCTCAATAGAAAGCTGCTGGCGGCCGGTTTGTTGACGACCGGTCTGGCGGTGGTGGCGGTGCGAGCGCAGCAGGAAGAGACCCCCACCTTCCACACGGAAATCAAGGAAGTCACGCTGCACGTCAGTGTCCTCGACAAGAGCGGAAAACTGATCACCAATATTCCGAAGTCGGCCTTCAAGGTGTCCGAGGATAATGTCGAGCAGCCGATCAAGCTTTTTCGGCGCGAGGATGTGCCGGTTTCCATGGGTATTCTGGTGGACAACAGCGGCAGCATGAACGATAAGCGCGCGCGCGTTGCCGCGGCGGCGCTGGCGCTGGTGAAGGCGTCGAATCCCGATGATGAGGTCTTCATCGTGAATTTCAACGACGATCCGTACCTCGATCAATCGTTCACCCACGACTCGAAGAAGCTCGAAGAAGCGCTTTCGCGAATCGATGCGCGCGGCGGGACGGCCATGCGGAACGCCATCAGCGGCTCGATCGATTACATGAAGACGGACGCCAAGCTGGACAAGAAAGTGATCGTGGTGGTCACCGACGGAAACGACAACGCCAGCGGCGAAACCACTCTCGAACAGCTTTTGCGCAAGGTCCGGGACAGCGGCGTGCTGGTGTATTCGATCGGGTTGCTGAGTGAAGAGGAGCCCCGCGAAGCCCGGGCGGCCAAGCGGGCTCTCAATTCGCTGGCGGAAACGTCCGCTGGCGCCGCGTACTATCCCAAGGATCTGGCCGAGGTGGAAAAGCTCACGCCGGAGATCGCGCACGAGATCCGCAATCAATACACCATCGTGTATTCACCGCTGAACGATAATCTGGACGGCTCGTTCCGCAGGATCAAGGTCGAGCTGAGCGCACAATATAAGGGCGCCACGGTGCGCGCCAAGAACGGCTACTACGCGACGCCGGTTCCCAAAACCACCAGCTCTCTCAGCAAACCTTGATCTCGACCAACTCATGATCGGCTTCTTGTGGCGGTCGGCTAGAGGGAATCGATTGCGGCCATGGCGGAGCCCGTATCTGCGCTGGCGGATCGAAACCTATTGGGGTCTGCACGCCGAGCGAATCTCGCCGGCCGAGTTTCGGGCGTTTCTGTGGCATCACCGGGTAGAGCTGCTGCGGTTCTTGCGCTGGGCTGCAAAGATGGAATCGGCCGCCCGGGCTACATCTTCGACTACATTTGAAGGGCGGCGGCCAATTCCTTATCTCCTCGAACCCGCCAGATCTTCGAATCCAGAAGATAGTGCATGAAGGCTATGCCCCACAGGGCAGCCGGCAGCCAATTCGCTGAGAAAAGTGTTTGCGGAACTACCTCTGCGATAAAGTACAGCCCCACAGCAACCGCAAAATAGTATCCGAACTTCTGGGCGAGCACGGCCGCCAAGCCATGTTTCGCCCGCGCATCGGGCGTTTGATAGCGATTCTTGTTATGGAACCACATCAGCCGGTGATATTGCAGGGAGTGAAACAACCCCAGGGCGATGCCGGCGCGCACGATGCCATCCGGCCCGAAGCGGGCGGCGTATCCGAACGCGAGCCATTGCAGCGGGACCAAGGCGGCCAGCAGGAGCAGCTTGGGCAGATTCATCGGCCGCCCCGCGCGCCACTTCCGGACTTGATAAATGCCGTAGATCACCAGGAAGATCGGGTACGTGGCGATCATATCCGCCGCGAGAAAATTCGCGACGATCGACGTCTGCAGATGGGTCTTGATCACGAACAGAGCCAGCGGGATCACTCCCGAGGCCAGCAGAAACCATCGGTCGAGCCGCATTTCGGCGGCATCGCGCTCCCTGTTCTTGGCTTTCCAGAGCATGACGAATCCTACGTGCTGTTTGGTGATGTGATAGTGCTGCCAGCAAACCGCGAAAAGATAGAACAGGGCTCCTTGCCCCAGATAGACCGCCAGCGGCCCGACAAATGCCAACGGCACCAGGGCCCACAGGAGCCAACCCAGCCGGCGGCGTTCTTGCTTATCGAAGTAGGTCCGAGTCACGGTTCCGGTGACGTGAGGTCCATCCACCCCCAGAAGCCACACGGTGGTCAGGAGTGTCAAGGAAACGCCGGCGGACATCAACGCGAGGGCCAGGTATCCCACCAGAGCGGTTCCCACGAACCAGATGAGATCGTCCTGCCGGGAGATGATCCAGCGCGTTGCGGCAGACCGTTCCGGTGCTTGCGCGGTAATGGACGGAGATAGAACGCCAGCGCTCATTCGAGTACCCGGGTGGTGATCGGCTGGATTCGGGCATGGCTTTATCAGGTGTTCACCGTACGTATGCCGACAAATGGCAAACTAAGTCTAAGATGCTGCTTGGGTTGCACCACGTGACGGCGCTAGCGGAAGATGCCCAGGCTACGCTCGACCACGCCACTCGGGTCCTCAAACTCCGGCTGGTCAAGCGCACGGTCAATTTCGACGACCCGGGCTCCTACCATCTCAACTTCGGCGATCAACAGGGGTCGCCCGGATCGCTCCTGACGTTTTTCACCGGGTTCCAACGCCAGCCGAAACCCGGCTCGGGCCAAATTGTATCGGGTCTCGACCTCGATCGCGTTACGCTGTGCGAGAACGATGTCGAGCCAACCGCGCGCTTTCTGGCGATGCTGGGATTCGCGGCTGCGGGCGTGGAGGGGAATTGTCATCGATTCGAACTGCCGGAGGGCGCTGCGCGGGTCGACGTCCTGCACGAGCCGCGGGCCGAGCGCGGAAAATTGGGCGTGGGCGCCATTCATCACGTGGCTTTTCGTGTTGCGGATGAAGCCGGACAGCTCGATTGGCGCGCGCGGCTGATCGACGCCGGCGTCCACGTGAGTCCCGTAAAAGACCGGTTGTATTTTCACTCGATTTACTTTCGCGAGCCGGGCGGGGTGCTATTCGAAATCGCGACCGACGGTCCCGGCTTCCTGATCGACGAACCGGAGGATTCTCTGGGGAGCAAGCTGTGCCTGCCTCCGTGGCTCGAGCCCATGCGCGAGAGCATTGAGGCGCGACTTCAACATGATCATCGAAACCAACTTCTTGAATTACGCCGCTGAGAAGCTGACCCAGCTCTGCAGCAGGGTTGAAACTTGCCTCGGCAAGCTCACGCCGGAGCAGATCTGGATGCGGGGCACGGAGAACCAGAATGCGGTCGGGAATCTGGTGCTGCACCTGAATGGCAACGTGCGGCAGTGGATCCTCAGCGGGGTCGGCGGAGCGCCGAACGCGCGGGTCCGCGATGAGGAATTCTCGGCGCGCGGCGGCATGGAGCCGCAAGCGCTCGGAAGGTCGTTGCGAGAGGCGGTAGACGCGGCCGTCGCGCTCATTATTGATCTGCCGCCTTCGCGCCTGGCGGAGCGGGCCACGATCCAGGGGCATGATGTAACGCTGCTCGAGGCGATCTTTCATGTAGTCGAACATTTCTCCGGGCATACTTCGCAGATCATCTTCGTCACCAAGATGTTGACCGGCGAGGACCTGGGATTCTATTCGTATTTGTCGAAACCTCAACCGCATGCTGGAAAAACCGCTTAGGCTCGGCTTTTATTTCGTGTTCCTGCTCGCGCCCCTCGCGGCGCAAGACGCAGTGCACTATGAGCTGCGATTCCCCAACGCAGCGCATCACGAAGCCGAAGTGCGCGCGACGTTTTCGGGGGTGCGCGGCCGAACGCTCGAAGTGGTGATGAGCCGGTCCTCACCCGGACGGTATGCACTGCACGAGTTTGAGAAGAACGTCTACAATTTCCACGCTGCGGACGCCGCGGGCAAGCGCCTGCAGGTGACACGCCCTAATCCCTATCAGTGGAACGTCGAAACCTCCGGCCAAACTGTGGTGATCGATTACACCCTTTTCGGCGACCGCGCCGATGGGACGTACGATGCCATCGATCCTTCGCACGCGCATCTGAACGGGCCGGCCACGTTCGCGTGGGCGCGAGGCTTCGAGAAGACTCCGGTTTCGCTCAAAATCGCGATTCCGCAAGGCTCGGGCTGGACCGTCGCCACGCAATTGGCGCCCGGCGCAGGCGAAACCTGGATCGCGCCGAATTTGGATGCGCTGATGGATGCTCCGCTCGAGATCGGACCGCACATGCTGCGGGAGTGGAGCGCGGATGGAGCGAGGTTCCGTCTTTCGCTTCATTCTCAAGCCACCGACGATGTGGCCGAGCGTTTTCAGAAGATGTGCGAAGCCGTGGTGCTGGAAGAGGAGGGCGTCTTCGGCGCGTTTCCCAAGTACGACAACGGCTCCTACACGTTTCTGGTGGATATCCTGCCCTACGTTTCCGGCGACGGCATGGAGCACCGCAACTCGACGGTGATCACCGGCGCGCGCCCTCTCACGCGGGAATCGGCGGCGCAGCAGATCGGATCGGTGGCGCACGAGTTCTTTCATTCCTGGAACGTGAAACGGATCCGTCCACGCTCGCTCGAGCCTTTCGATTACGAGCGGGTCAATATGTCCGGCGAGCTGTGGTTCGCCGAGGGGTTCACGGATTATTACGGTCCGTTGGCACTAACGCGCGCGGGCCTATCCTCACGAGACGAGTTCCTGGGTACCTTGCGCGACGCGGTCAACACGGTGCTTACGGCTCCCGGGCGAGAAATGTTCAGCGCGGTCGATATGAGCCGGCGGGCGGCGTTCGTCGATGGGGCGACCGCGATCGACGTGCAAAATCAGGCCAATACATACATCTCCTACTACACCTACGGCCGCGCTCTGGCGCTGGGAATCGATCTGGCGATCCGGTCGCGGTTTCCGGGCAAGTCGCTCGATGACTGGATGCGCGCCATGTGGCGCAGGCATCCCGATGTTCAGAAGCCGTACACGGAGCAGGACCTGCAGCAGGCTTTGGCCGAGGCCACCGGCAGCAGCGAGTTCGCCAAGGAAATGTTTGAGCGCCACATCGAAGGCCTTAAGCCGATGGAGTACGCCGCTCTGCTGGCGCGCGCCGGCTTCGTGTTGCAAGCCGCCTCGCCCGGAAAAGCGTGGATCGGGACCCCGGCCATGAATTTTTCCGATCGTGGAATCGATGTTACGGGATCGACGCTGCGCGGCTCGCCCTTGTACGTCGCGGGGATCGACCGCGGCGATCGGATCGTTGAGGCCGACGGCAAGGCAGTCAAGACCAGGCAGGAGTTGAACGATCTGGCGGCATCGCACAAGCCAGGGGATCGCAGTACGTTGACTGTGGAGGCGCGCGCCGGCAGGAAATACGTGGTGATCACGTGGGCGCAAGCGCCGGACGTCGAGATCGTTTCGTTCGAGAAAGCGGGACGGCAGGTGACGCCCGAGATCGCAGCGTTCCGCGGAGCGTGGCTGGGATCGAAGGCATTGCGGGCCTTGCCCAAGATCGACCCCTAGCAGTCCGTGGTAAATCTTTCGTGAACGAGTGACCTTGAATCTGCCTGAACCGTCTTTTGATATATGGGGATG
>Ga0209415_10014560_pt1 | contig 12839 bp, 11 predicted proteins | sample PeaSoiSIISIP2007_FD_187696 | JGI IMG/M metagenome (GOLD analysis project Ga0209415, IMG submission 187696) | Peat soil microbial communities from Weissenstadt, Germany - SII-SIP-2007 (SPAdes) (version 2) | ecosystem: Environmental > Terrestrial > Soil > Wetlands > Peat | place: Germany...
AATCTCCCCGGTTTTCGACGCGTTGCGCGCGCGAAGGGTGTCGGAGGCGGCGCGGGTTCAAATCCCGTCGGGGACGCCTCTTTTTCTCACAGTGTTCCAAATACTTACGGACCCAACGGTCGGGCCGCCGAATTGGCGGACATGGGGGCAGTTAGAGTTTTAACGTCCGCTGCCCAATCGCGAGATTCCCGTTCACTACGATGTCGAGGAGCTCGAAGAGGACCTGCGGACCCTCGATCGACTTCGCGAACCATCGTGATCGTCGTCAGCGATACTTCACCCGTCCTGGCTTTGGCTGCGTACTGCTGATCGCCTCGTGGTCGCAGGCAGCGCAGTGCATCACCGTAGCTCCTCCAGCAGCGCCTTGGCTTCCTTCAAATCGCGCGTGTCAAAACCTTCAGTGAACAAACTCTAGATCGGCGCCACCAGATCACGGGCGGCGTCGCGCTTGCCCTGGCGTTGCTAGAGCCGCGCCAGGCTGGTGGCGGCGCGCAGCTCGAACGTCTTGGCCTCCTGCCGCCGGGCGCTCTCCAGGGACCGGCGGAAGAGCGCCTCAGCCTCCTCGACCGCAGTGCGGAGAATCTCTGCCCGCAGCCGGTGGAGCTCGGCATCGAAGTAGTGCTGTCCCTGTTGCTCAGCAGGCAGGTGCGGAGGGTCCGACCTCGGTCCTCCGCCTTCGTGGTCTACGATGGTGTCACGGTTCGCGCGCCTCAAGTCGGCGATTGGAGATTGTACGAAGCGACCACATCCTCCGCTGTCAGCGGCTCATCGACGCGCTACAGCGTCTGAACGCCAAGCCAACGACACCAGTACCGGCGCCGAGCCAGCCGGGAGCAATACGGCTGTTGGTGCTGGTTCGGAAGTCATTCAACTTTGGAAGCTGCTCGGCGCAGCAATCAGCCCTCTGGCAAGCCTGCTGCGCGCAAAGCGTCGGCGTAACGCTCCCGGTCGTTTTCCCTCGCATAGGCCACCTGGCCATAGGCGTCGCGCCTGATCGTGCTTTCTGGCGCCACACGGAGCGCTTGTGCGATGGCGCTGCGTGCCTGGTCCATCTGCCCCAGGCCGACATGGCATGCCGTGAGAAAGCGGAGGGCTGCGGAAAACGCCGGACGCTCGCGCAATGCTTTCGCTTCGCTGGCTACACCCTCGGTGTAGCGTCCGGCGGCGAAATAGGCGATGCCAGCAAAGTGCAGATAGGAGTAATTGAAAGGATCCCGCGGACTCATGCGCAGGGACCGCCGTTCCTATTGTTCGGCTGATCCAGCAATCAATCGTGGGCTTTGACCGGCCCTTCTATAACTTCGGGCTTCTGAGTAATGAGTTTGGACAGATGAGTTTTGACGTAGTCCGCGGCCAGATGGATCGACTCATCAGCTCCAGCTTTATCCTTGAAGACGCTGACAGATGCCCCCTCACCTGTGCCGGTATCCAGCCAGTAGTAGCGCACGAACCCCTTGGCCTTCTTTATCAGGGGCACAAAATCCTCGCGCACCATTTTATCGATCTGTGCACTGTCCTTCGGGTTGAAATGGTAGTGGCGAACGACTGCAAACATTCGTGTCCTCCTTGAGAGAGTCTATGAATCGATCCAGACTATCACCTTGCGCCCTCTCTGCCAATGCGCGTGAGACAGTTGGGCGGATAGTTTGCGGTAGAGCGGGACGAGGCGCAGCAGGCCGCGCACGATGAAGTCCTTCGGTTCTCGAACGTTGCAGGAGTTCAGCGAATGGTTCCCATCCGAGGCGGCCTGTGCCGAATATCTGCGCCGTCTGCGATGGCCGGACGGCTTCCGCTGTCCGGGGTGCGGCGGGGACAAAGCTTGGCCGACGAGGCGGGACCGGCTTCGATGCGCCAAGTGTCAACGACAGACGTCGGTGACCGCTGGCAATCGCTCGTTCAGGGGCCCGAACGATCCGAACAATCGTAGTGCCGCCCTCAGCCTCCACGCCCGGCATGGTAGCGGATCAGGGCCGTATACTTGCCCAGCAACAAGATCCCCGTGCTGCGCAGCGATCCTATTGCCAAACCCCAGTCGATTTCCTGCTTCAGCCGCGCCCAGCCCTCCGGTGCCGGACGTGCGTAACGCTCAAGCAGATTGTCGGGCGTCGCCATCCGACGAAAGCGGCCCGATCGCGGCAGCACACCAGCGTCGACCTGCAGTCCCCGCGGCGGTCTCACCCCGAGTACGTGTTCAACCGCGTATAGCGCCCTGTCGAGATCGTCACGGCCTCCCCAACGCTCCGCCAGTTTTGCCAACCGCTCCGGATCAACCGGCAACCGGCGCAGCGCCCAGGCAACATCGCAGAGGTGGAGTAGAGCGAAGCTCCAGGGACGGTTACTCCATGAATGCATCGCCAGGTGGAGCAGCGTCGCCTCGGCGTCGAGTACGCGCACGTTGACGCCGCCCACCGACGACGACGTCGCGTTCTCCCAGAGCTGCGCCGCCGGCGCCCGTATCCGCCCGGGCGGCATCAGGTGCCAGTGCACGTCGATCGGTAGCAGGCTGCGATCCTCGGTGACCAGCGACAGCTCGTGCCCGAAGCGCTTCAATGCTGTGCGCATGACGCTCGTCGCTCGCGTCAGATCGTCTGCGGCCGTAGGCGCGAAGCCGAGGTAGCGGTCGCCGCCCCACAGACGGTAACCGAGCCCTTCGAATGCCGCCTGCGCCGGGTCGATATCCGCCTCGTGAACCACCAGGTCGAGGTCGAAGAAGTGGCGCTGCGCCGGGCTGTCGTACACCTGCTGTGTCAGAACCGGTCCCTTCACCAGAATGTAGGCTATGCTGGCGCGTTGGAGGCAGCGATCGATCTGTTCGAGGTCGTGCAGCGCCTGGGTATTGCGCTCGAGCGCCCCCGCGCTTGCGGCGCTCAGCTGCACGCGTGTTTCACCTGGTATGGACGCCTCCAATCCTGCCGTCGCGACGCGATTGGCGAGCAGCGCCGAAACCTTGTGGGCAATCGCGCGCTCGAGCAACCAGTTCCAGTCGAGTACGTCGCCATAGCGCAGCAGCAGACGCGCGAAGCTGTCGGGCTCCGGATGCAGAGCGGCAAGCAGGATGGCGCGGTTCGGGTCTTGGACGGTTTCGATGGACATCGATCGGCCTGCGGCGACGTTGTATCCGACGACGCTCGGGCATCAAACCCCGCGACGGTGTGGTTGACCCTCACCCGAAAGAACGCATAAACAATCCTGGTCCGTCTACGAGGCAGCATAAACCGTGGCAACCCAAACTCAGCCCGTGCCCTCCGCGCGCGAACCGACCCGCCAGAGGCTCGACTGTGCGACCGTCAGCGTCGAGCTGGTGAGCGACGATGCGGCGGTGATCGACTTCGTCGTCGAGTATTTCAACCCATGGTTCCGACCGACGCAACGTGCCACCGAGTGGTTGATCATGGTCACCAGCGCCGCATCGGCCTACGTCGACATGCAGCATCGCCTGCCCGCGGACGCAGCACCGCTGCCCTGCTTCGCGCACGACCAGCAGGTGCTGTCGATGCCGGCCTGGCCGTCGGGCGACGTGGTGAACGTCTGCGACGCGGACCGTTCATGCTTTCTGCGGATTCGCCCCGGGCAAGTCGACTTGATTGCCGACGCGAGCACGCGCCGCTGGCGCTTCACGCTGCTCTGGATCCTTCTGGAGATCGCCGCAACCCGGCTGCGTCAGACGCACGTCGATGTCCACGCGGCCTGTGTCGAAAGGGCTGGTCGCGCGCTGTTGATCGCCGGCCCGAAGAATGCGGGCAAGACCACGCTATCTTTTCATCTGATGCGATCGCACGGCTGCCGTTCGATCGCCAACGACCGCTGCTTTATCGGCGGCGAAGCGCCGGCGCTGGTGGTCGCTGGAATGCCCACGGCGGTCAAGATCCGGCCGCAGACGCTCACTGAATTTCCCGAGCTGCACCGCGGGCTGCCGCCCGTAGCGCGGCCTTACCTTTACACCCTCGCCGAGCTCGAGACGGCCTCGCCGAGCGAGGAGCGCCCGGATGCGGTCGACTTCGCGCTGACGCCGAACCAACTCGCACTCCGGCTTGGTGCGGACACGCACGGGGCGGCACCGCTCGGCGCGATCGTGTTTCCGCAGGTCTGCGACGATGAGGCAACGTGGGCCGTGGAGCCCCTCCCGACAGAAGACGTCGTCGCCGGCGTCTATGCGAACCTCTACGGCGCCGCCAGCGGCGGGCGCCCGGCGACGTTCTTCGAAGAGCTCGGGGGCGGCCAGCGCCGCCCGTCGCGCCGCCTCGTCGCAGCGATCGCGGCCGCCGTTGCCGGTTATCGTGTTCGGTTGGGACGTGACGCCTACGCTGACGGTACGCTGGGCAAGCGTCTGCTGCAGCTGCTCACGTCGTGATGACTGCGGACCTGATGGCCCTGGAAACGGAGGTTCGCGACGCTGTCGCGCGCGGCGGTTTGCGGCCGCGCCACCTCGTGCTCGTCTCACCCCTCGGCGAGCGCAAAGGGATGCGCTACGCGTACCGGGTCGAGACCGATGACGGGCATATCGTCAAGGCGAGGCATTTTGGCTCCGCGGCTGAGGCGCAGCGCGTCCACGACCTACGCCTCGGGCTCGAGGGCGCCTTTGCTCCCGTGCTCGGTTGCTTCGGGGCAGTGCTGATCGAGGCGTGGATCGAAGGTGCAATGCTCAGCGTTCTCGAGGCAGAAGCCTGGGTGTCCACGGCCGGCGCTCTTCTGGGGCGCTTGCACGCGCGCCCGCTCGGGCCAGACGTCTCGACGCGGCGTGAGACCACGCGCTGGAACGAGGCCGCCGCGGCCGACCTGGCCCTGCTGCGGGAGGCGGCGGTGCTGCCCGCAGCAGGGTGCGAGGCAGCGCGTGCCGCACTGCAGCGCCAGGATCCCGGTCGGGCCCGCGTCGCCCTGATCCACAAGGACTTCTGTGCGGAAAATATGTTGATCGACACCAACGGAGCGTTACGGATCATCGACACCGAGCAACTCGCGGTCGAGCCGATCGGCTTCGACATTGCGTGGACGTGGCATCGGTGGCCGATGTCACCGCAATCGTGGGCACGGTTTATGGCCGGGTATCGAGCCGCGGCGCCGGCAGAGCCCGAGGCGTGGGAGTACTGGCGGATTGTGACCGGCCTGACGCTGGCACGGGTATTCTTCCAACGCATGCCGGCGCGGCTCGACGCACAGCTCGCGAGTCTGCGTCGATGCATCGCCAGCGCGGCAGGCGAGGAGATCTCGACGCGATGAGCCGATCGATCGTCGTGCTCTGCGTCCGTGGCATCGGGCACCTGCGGGTCGTGCTACCGGTGATCGTCGCGCTACGTCGGCGCGGCTGGACCGTCTACGTACTGACCCACAAGGAATTCCGCGGCCACGTCGAGCACGCCGGCGCACGCTTTGTCGATCTATTCGCGCGCTACCCGTTGGAAGCGGCCGACGCGACGTCGCTCCCGGTGCCGAGCCGCTATGTCAGCTTTGCCGGCGTATACGCCGAGTCGCTCGCGGCGGACATCGCCGCGCTCAACCCGGCGCTCATCGTGTACGAGACCTTCATGGTCGCCGGGCCCGTGGTCGGTAGGATTCTAGGGGTGCCATACGTCAATGTCTCTCCGAACCATGCGCTGGTGCCGGCACGCGCGCTCGCCACGCTGCGCGACGATCCGCGAGTGGCCACGTCGCCGGAGTGTTGGAATGCGGTGCGGCGGTTGCGTCAGACCCACGGCATGGCCGAGGCCCATCCGTTCTCGTACATCGATGCGTTGAGCCCGTTTCTGAACCTGTACAGCGAGCCGGCGGAGTTTCTCGCGGCGGAGGACCGGGCCGCGTTGGAACCCCTGGCGTTCTTCGGTTGTCTGGCGCCCGAGCTGCGGGAAGGAGAGGCCGCCGCCGTATTCCCGCGGCAGCGGCGTGGTCGGCGGATCTACGTGTCCTTCGGGACGGTCGTCTGGTGGTATTTCGAGAGCGTAGCCAGTGCCGCGTTGCGGGTCATTGCGCGTGCCTGTGCGGACCTGGATGTCGATGTCGTCGTCACGCTCGGCGGCCATCCGCTCGACGTCGCGGTGCGGAGCGAGATCGCGCGAGAGAACGTTGCTGTCGTCGATCAGGTGGACCAGTGGGCGGCGTTGCGGGAAGCGGACGTCTTCGTGACGCACCATGGAATCAATTCGACGCACGAGGCGATCTTCCAACAGGTGCCGATGCTTTCCTATCCGTTTTTCGGGGACCAGCCGACGCTCGCAACGCGCTGCCAACAGTTTGGGTTGGCGGCACCGTTGGCTAGCGCCCCGCAGGGCAGCTTCGATGAAGCGGGCGTACGCGCCGCGTTGGCACGACTGCGTCAGAACGAGGGCAGCTATGCGGAAAAGCTGGCGCTGGCGCGGGGCTGGGAGCTGCGCACGATTGCCGCCCGCGATGCCGTCGTCGAGCGCATGCTCGCTTTGACGGGAACGGCCGATGAAACGGCGAATTGATCGCGGCAGTGCGGATCGCCGGGGGCGCGGGCGTTGAAGCCGTTAGTGTACATCGTCGTGAGGCGGACGACCGACTGGACGAACGAGGCCGCCGTTCGCGCTCAGCTCCCCGCCGGATTCGCGCCGCTGGTCGGCCTCTGGAACGACACCTTCGACATGCCGTATCACCACTTTCGGCAGCAGTTGAAACAGATCGCCCAGGCCAACCATGCAGGCGTGAAGGGCGCGATGCCGGCTACCTTACAAGATGTTCCGCCCGGCGCTTTGATTGCGCCTGTCGATGACGACGACTGGTTCTCTCCCGAGATGGCGAAGGTCGTGGCCGACAATCTCGACGAACGCCACCGCGGATACCGTTGGCCGAGCCGGTTTCTCGAGGTGCCGCCCAATTTCGACCAGTGGCTGGGAGCGTGGCGCCGCAGGCTGTTCCCCAGCACGCCCCTGCGCTGGTTGTGCACCACCAACAACTACGTCATCGAGAACATCCCCGGCGTTGGTTGGATCGTGGACTCCCACATCCAAGCCACCGAATGGTTCGTCCAGAACGATGCCTTGGTGAAAGTGTTGGACGTGCCCTTGAGCCTGCAGAACCGCAACCTGGCTTCGCAGACGGCGCTGTTGTTCCGCAGCGGCGTGATGATGACACGGTCGAAGTTGTTGCGCCGACACCGCCAGTACCGGGCCCTCTACGCCAGGCCGTCACGCGCGCTCCTTGCCTGGTACGGGCCGTCCATCGCCAGTATGGCCGCGTTGATGCAAAACCTCCGCGTGCGGCGCGAATGAGGGCTCACGATGCCATAGGGAATTGGCCTCGGGGACGCTAGCCACCACAATCTTCACTGCACGGCGATCGAGATCCAGTGCAGGCCCATCGCCCCCGGGGCATCGAGCGTCAGCCAGTAGCTCCCCGGCTTGACGAACACTCCGGGAAACAACTTGGCGAGGGCCCAGTCGAACGCCAGTTTCGCGCCCGGCCTCAGGGTGAACGCCGGCGGCGGCGTCCACGCCGGCGAGACATCCTCGCCCGGCCGGGTGTCGGTCTGCAGCTTGAGCGTCATTGCCTCGGCGTGGAACACGGCCGTCGTGCCGCTCGTGTTCGTCACGTCGACGTGGACCATCACCGGTTTGCCGGCGACTGCGGTGCGATCGCGATCGCCGGAGATCGCGATCGCGACCTCGCACATCCCGGCGCTGCGCTGGATCTGCTTGTCGTTCGCACCGACCAGCATGACGTACCCGCCGTAGCCGCCCGAGTCCTGCACCCGCTCCAGCTGCTGGCCGTCGCGGCGGAGAAACAGCATCACGTTCGCGCCCGGCGTCGGCGGCTGCACGGCAGCCTTCTCCCACGCAGCCTGCTCCGCCTTGGGATCGCTCGGCGGCGGCTTGCCGCTGTGCGACGGCTGCGGATCGACCCACTGCGCAACCTCGAGCTGGTCGCCCGGCTTGCAGCCCTTCCAGCACGCCGTCGCGGTGACCTTTACCGTCGGGGGCTGGGCGTTCGTGAACGGCCCCACCGCCGTCGTCCCACAGACGGTCCCCGCGACGATCACCTCGGAACGCCCGCAGGTGATCCGCGTCGGCTCCTCGAAGACGACGTCGGCGTGCGCAGTCGATGCGGCGACGATCAGGACGGCAAGGTACAGGCGCATTTATGCGCAACGCGATGATCGCGCACTACCGAGGGCTGACCGGGGCTGCGATGGGCTCCGCTTGGATGGCCTGATCGAGGGCGGCCAAAGCGTCCTGGCAGATCAGCATGGCTTTGCGCTTTTGGTTCAGAGAGATGGCGAGGGAGCGGACGTTGGTGTTCTCGCGGGAGAGTTTGAGGATTTGAGTTTTCAGCTCGGTGAACCGGGCATAGCGCGCCGTGGCGGTTGTGAGATCGGGGTTGCCGCTAAGGTTTGGGAGCGCGGCCAAGCCTTCCAGATTCTGGCGGACCGCGTGGTCTTCCTCGGCCATGACCGCTTCCATCTCGTCCATCTTCTGGTCGCTCTCCTCGGCAATGTGTGGTGGAAGCAGCGTCAGGAGGCGCAGCGCCGCGATCCGGGCGCCGTCGGCGAGGTGCATGACTTTCAGATCGTCCGCGCCGGAAGAGGAGTTGCCGCCCGCTGCGACGACCCGGGCCAGCGCCGTATCCATTTCCTTGAGCGCGGCGGCAGCCGGGCCAAACGCCAAACTGTTCGCCTTGATGTTGGTGTTCTTGACCGCCAGGGTCAACAGGTCGTTGTCGATGCGTTGCAACTCGGCAAAGGCTTGGGAAAACTGCGCCAGAACATCTTGTTCGTTCTTGGTGCCACTCGGCTCGAGCAGTTTTTCCAACTCCTGGCGTGTTTGCTCAACCGTGGCGGTGGCCGCGCGGGCCTGGTCGGCGAAGACCTGTGATTCCTCGTCGGTGATCGCCATGACGGCGCTCTTTTCCGCCTCGGACGCCGAGGCCAAGGCCAGGCGGATCCGGTCCACCACTTCGATGCGTTTGGCCTTGAAGGCCAGTTGTGCGGCGGGATTCGGCAGGTTTTGGAAATGCAGCACCAACAAGATAAGCGCGAGCAACACTGCCGCCCCGACGGCCATCCAAAGAAAGTCTCTGAGACCTGGCTTCATCGAGGAGAGCCCGTCATGTTGTGGGGAGGGACCGATTCTCGGTTCAAGGCGTAACAACTACCCGGCGAGCACCTACGTGGTCGTTTCCGCCTGGCGGTGCCGCAATTGCTGGTCGAGGTCGAAGCGGTGGCGATGATCCAGTAAATCAGCAACCGACGATGAACGACACGCTGGTCGTGCCGCTGCCCCCGATGTTCAGGGTGGCGATCTTCTTGGCGCCTTCGATCTGGTAGTCGCCGGCCTGTCCGGTAACCTGCTTGTACGCATCCAGCACCTGCCGCGTGCCGGTGGCACCGACGGGGTGGCCGCAGCCGATGAGCCCGCCGCTCGGATTGATCGGCAGCTTACCGCCCATCTCGATGGTACCGTCCTCGACGGCCTTCCACGACTCGCCCGGCTTGGTGAGGCCGAAGTGATCGATGGCCATGTACTCGGACGTCGTGAAGCAGTCGTGCGTCTCGATGCCGTCGATGCCCCACACGTCGGCAACGCCCGCACGTTTGAGCGCGTCGAGGATAGTTTGCCGCGTGTGCGGCAGGACGTACGGGCTATTGCGGCTCTCGGCGACCTTGGCGTCGAACTCGATCGGGGCGGTGTGATGGCCCCAACCGAGCAGGCGTGGAATGCTGTGCAGCTTAGCGCCGCGCTTCTTGGCGTAGGCCGCCGCGGCCTTCTCGGAAGCAAGGAACAAGGACGCGGCGCCGTCGGTCACTTGCGAGCAGTCGGAGATCTTGATGCGTCCGCCGATGACGCTGTTGAACTTGTCGGTCGATCGCGCGTGGTCTTCAGTCATGTACCAGTTGCGCGTCTGCGCCAGCGGGTTGCGCTTGGCGTTGGAGTAGTTCACCGCCGAGATGTGGGCGAGGTGCTCGTCCTTGAGGCCGAAGCGCTTGTCGTACTCGTCGCCAAGGCGGCCGAATAGTTTGGGGAAGGGAAACTCGATACCTTTGGCTTCGCGCTCGTACCAGGCCGCAGTGCCGAGGAAGTCGCCGCCTTTGGCAGGATCGACGGTCTTCATTTGCTCGACGCCGACCACCATCGCCAGGTCGTAGCGGCCGGCTTCGATCTCGGCGGAGGCCGCGAGGATGGCGATGCTGCCGGAGGCGCAAGCCGCTTCGTGCCGCGACGTCGGCAGCCCGGCGAAGCTCGGATCGATGTCGACGAGGAAGGCGCCGAGGTGTCCCTGCATGGCGTAGAGCTCCGCGGCGAAGTTGCCGACGTGCCCGACCTCGACGTCCTTCGGCTCGAGGCCGGTGGCCTCCAAACCGCCGGTCACCGCTTCACGCAGGATCGCGACGATGTGTTTGTTCTCCTTGTTCCAGTTGCGCGCGAAGTCGGTCTGGAATCCGCCGAGTACGTAGACTGGAGCTGCCATTGGTGCCTCCTTTGGAAGTCGGTGTTTTGCCCCTCTTTTGATTAATTACCATCGGCGCGGAAGCAAGCGCAAGGTGGGCTTGCGGCTCACGCTGGACAGCCGGTGAGCGCGCGATTGACGGCGGTCAAAATTTCATCGACGGTGATCCGGCCGTTCACGTCGACATCGCCGGGCCGGCATGACCCGTTCGGAGCTTCGGTGTACAAGATCCAGCGCCGGGGTGCAGAGCATTGCGATAGATCGGACGGCGCCGGAACGGCGTGTTCAAGAGCACCGACCGATCCGCAGACGCCCACCACAGCATACGTCGGTACGCAGTACGAAGGCGAACGTGCTGATGAAGCCGCCTTCCGGCCCGTTGGCGGTCCAGGTGTTGATGCCGGCGCGTGCCGTCGATGCGCAGAGCAGCGCGAGGATGAGGAACGGGAGCAGGGCGGACCGACTTCGTTTCATCGCTGGCGCGACGTGCGTCAGCCGGCGAAGAACCTGCCGATGTTGACGTTGGGCTCGCGGAACATACGTTCGTGCGGATGCTTGGCGGCTTGTGCGAGGACGTGCGGCACCGGCAGGCCGTATTTTTCCAAGAGACCGATCGTTGTCTTGACCCCGATGACGTCCACCAGCACCGTGGGCGGCGCCCAGTTGAATCCGAAACCCATGATGCGGTCTACGTCGCGTGTGCTGCGCACGACCTCGTGGTCGCCGACGCGGTTCAACCCGTAGCTGACGTAGCCGAGGACCACGCGCTTCCCCAAGTCGGCCTCGGAGCCGGTGGCATCGGCGAAGACTTTGAACGCCTCGCGGTAGAGACCGATGCGGTGCAGTTGCTTCATTTTTTCGACGAAGGGCAGGGGGGCAACGCCGTTCTCGCGCGGATCTTTGTAGGCGCCGGTCTTGGGGTCGAGCACCAGGTTGACGGTCTGTTTGCCGTCCTTGACGCGCCGGTAGAAGCCGCCGTGGTCGGGCGTCTTGTTGCCGAGATGGCCGTGGTCGATGAGACCATCCATGTACGCGGGTATCGCGAAGGTCTTGTGCGCCTCGTCCTTGGTATGGGCATGGACGTTGTCGACGATGGCCTTGTGCACGTCCCAGCCGACGAGATCGACGGTGGCGAGCGGCGGCATGGCGCGGCCGGTGTACGGGCCGACGAGGTAGTCCATGAACGCCACGCCGTGCGTCCCGGCGAGCTGCGCGACTTCGTTGAGCACTTTGAAGCCGACGCGGTTGCCGCAGAACGCCGGCTTGTCGTCGGTGACGATGGCGACGCGGCCGAAGCGAGTTTCCAGCAGACGGACGATCTCGGCGACCAGCTTCGGGTCGGTTTGCGCGTGCGGGATCACCTCGGTGCCGACGATGACGGTAGGTGGATTGAACAGATGGATGCCGAGGAAGTTGCGGCGGAAGCTGTCGCTGCGGCCGTGTGCCATCTCGGCGATCGACAAACCGGACGACACGGTGGCGACGATCGAATCCGGGCGCCGGCACTTGTCGACGCGCGCGAAGAACTGTTTTTTCAGCTCGATGTCTTCGGCGAGCGCCTCGAAGATCAGGTCGGCCTTGGCGACGGCTTCCTCCAAGTCCTGGCTGTAGGTGCCGACGGAGATGCGGTCGGCGATGCGCGCCGACTTCGCCATATTCTGCGCCGTCACCAGCCCCTCGTGCGCCTTCTCGGCGGAGCGGGCCAGGAACACGACGTCGCACCCGCCGGCGGCAAACGTCTCGCCGCTGCCGGCCCCCATCGCCCCGTTGGCGCCCAAAATTACCACGTCCTTGATCTCAATCATGTGTGCTCTGAACCCCCGACTTGTGTGATTGAAGCGCTGAAGGTAGTCGCATGTTTCGGGGGCCGACTCAAGGGTTCAAAGACCGTTTGCTGAGGCGCCGGAGCACGCGGTGCACTGTGTGAAAAGGCGCCAGCCGCCCGAGCCGCCGGGACCGTCAACCACCCGCATGTAATCGCGTACGCGTTCAGTGACATAATCATCCTGGCTTGCGGCTACCTCGCAAAGCCTCTAAGAATTGCCTCTTGGATACGGGTTCTTCGTCAGCACCGGCGACGCCGATGATCCCCTAGCATAACGCGTGTGCACTATTCGCGAGCCGGGCGGTACGACCTTTGAGTTGCCGTTTACCGGGCCCGCGATTCCAACTGAGAATCACCCGCGGTACACCCCACCACCGGTCACGGGTGCTTGCGCAGATACACATATACATTAGTGGACTGTTGCCCAAATCCAGCTCTTGTCAGACTCAACTCATACCGACTCAGAAGTGCGCGGCGAATCGCTGCATCGTGCCCTGTGCGCTTGAACATTTGCCAGTCTCCATCTGTGAGCACGACAACTTCGGCTAGGCACCCGCTGATATATTCTTCTGCAATCTCACCATTGATCACCTTGCGCTGTTCCGCTTCTCGCCGGCTC
>Ga0209415_10014561_pt1 | contig 12839 bp, 11 predicted proteins | sample PeaSoiSIISIP2007_FD_187696 | JGI IMG/M metagenome (GOLD analysis project Ga0209415, IMG submission 187696) | Peat soil microbial communities from Weissenstadt, Germany - SII-SIP-2007 (SPAdes) (version 2) | ecosystem: Environmental > Terrestrial > Soil > Wetlands > Peat | place: Germany...
GCGCGGGTGAAGCTGGTCCTGCTCGGTCCGCCCGGGGCCGGCAAGGGCACCCAGGCCAAGCGCCTGGAGGAAACCCGAGGCCTGAAGCAGCTTTCCACCGGCGACATGCTGCGCGCTGCGGTGGCGGCGGGCACGCCGCTGGGACTCCAGGCGAAGCAAGTGATGGAATCGGGCCAGCTGGTTCGCGACGATCTGATCGTGGCCATGATCGCCGAGCGGATCGCCCAGCCCGACTGCGCCAAGGGCTTCATCCTCGACGGCTTTCCTCGCACGGTACAGCAGGCCAAGGCGCTGGATGCCATGCTCACGGCCAAGGGTCTGGGCGGCATCGACAGGGTGATCGAGATCGCGGTAGACGAGCCGGCGCTGATCGAACGCATCGCGGGGCGTTACTCCTGCGCCAAATGCGGGGCCGGCTATCACGACAAGTTCAAGCGGCCCAGAAAGCAAGGCGTTTGCGATGGCTGCGGGGCGACGGAGTTCTCGCGCCGGCCGGACGACCGGGCCGAGGCCGTGGCGGTCCGTCTGGCCGCCTATCGCCAGCAGACGGCGCCGATCCTGCCCTATTACCGGGCCCGGGGCCTGCTCACGACGGTGAACGGCATGGCAGAACCCATTGAGGTCGCGCGCCAGATCGATCGGGCTCTGGACGGATAGAGGCGGGCGCCTGTCAAGCGAGTGTTATCTTGTTGACCGAGGCCGGGTTTCCCATATACTCCGCGCCCTCGGTACCGCGCCGCGGCCGGGCCAGATTGGCGCGCTTACAAGTTGCCCGGGTACTTATTTAGGACTCACAAGGAGTTAGCACAGTGGCGCGGATTGCGGGCGTCAACATCCCGACGCAAAAACGGGTGCTGATCGGACTTACCTACATTCACGGGATCGGCCGTACCCGGGCCCGGACCATCATGGAGAAGCTGGGCATCCCCGAGGAACGTCGGGTCAGTCAGCTGACCGACGCCGAGGTGCTGCGCATCCGCGAAGTTATCGACCGCGAATTCAGGGTCGAGGGCGACCTGCGGCGTGAAACCGCCATGAACATCAAGCGTCTCATGGACCTGGGCTGCTATCGGGGCCTGCGCCATCGCAAGGGCTTGCCCGTGCGGGGCCAGCGCACCCACACCAACGCCCGCACCCGGAAGGGTCCGGCGAAGGCGATCGCCGGCAAGAAAAAGACCGTCTAAAGGGAATTTGACATGGTCAAGACAGCCACCGCGCGTCCGCGCCGTCGCGAGCGCAAGAACATCACCTCCGGCGTGGCGCATGTGAACGCCAGCTTCAACAACACGATGATCACCATCACCGACGCCCAGGGCAATTCGATCGCCTGGGCTTCCTCCGGCAGCTCGGGATTCAAGGGTTCGCGCAAATCGACGCCCTACGCGGCCCAGGTCGCCGCCGACTCCGCCGCGCGCAAGGCGATGGAGCATGGGGTCAAGACCCTCGAAGTCGAGGTGAAGGGGCCCGGTTCGGGCCGTGAATCCGCTCTGCGCGCGCTGCAGGCCGCCGGTTTCACCATTACTTCCATCAAGGACGTGACGCCGATACCGCACAACGGATGCCGCCCGCCGAAGCGCCGGCGCATTTAGTGCCAGACGCCGGCTAGTGGCCGGCGCTGGCGAGACGCGAACTCAATCAAACGGCCGGGAACCATCCCCGCCTTACCTCCAGAGGTCGAAACCGTGCTTCAGAAGAACTGGACCGAGTTGATCAAGCCGAACAAGCTCAATGTCGAATCGGGCACCGACGGCAAGCGCCTGGCCAGCATCGTTGCCGAACCGCTCGAGCGCGGCTTCGGCCTCACGCTGGGCAATGCGCTGCGCCGCGTGCTCCTGTCCTCGTTGCAGGGCGCGTCGGTGACGTCCGTGCAGATCGACGGCGTGTTGCACGAGTTCTCGTCCATCCCCGGCGTGCTCGAGGACGTGACCGACATCGTCCTCAACATCAAGATGCTGGCGCTGCGCATGCATGGCGACGGGCCGAAGCGCATGCGCCTCAAGGCCAAGGGGCCGGGCGAAGTCGCGGCCGAGTTGATCGAGACCGGGCATGACATCGAGATCCTGAACAAGGACCTCGTGCTCTGCACCCTCGACCAGGGCGCCACGCTCTCCATGGAATTCACCGTGGAGAACGGCAAAGGCTATGTGGCAGCCACCACCAGCCGGGCCGAAGACGCGCCGATCGGGCTCATCCCCGTCGACGCCTTGTTCAGCCCGGTGCGCAAGGTCACCTACAAGGTGGACAACAGCCGCGTCGGCCAGAAGACCGACTATGACCGCCTCACCATGCAGGTCGAGACCAACGGCACCGTGACGCCGGAAGACGCGGTCGCGCTGGCCGCGCGCATCCTGCAGGACCAGCTGCAGCTCTTCATCAATTTCGAGGAGCCCTCGCTGGCGCAGGAAGAGGCCAAGACCGCCGAACCGCCGTTCAACAAGAACCTGCTGCGCAAGGTGGACGAGCTCGAGCTCTCGGTGCGCTCGGCCAACTGCCTGAAGAACGACAACATCGTTTATATCGGCGATCTGGTGCAGAAGACCGAGGCGGAGATGCTGCGCACGCCCAACTTCGGCCGCAAGTCGCTGAACGAGATCAAGGAAGTCCTGGCGCAGATGGGCCTGCATCTGGGCATGGAAATCCCCGGCTGGCCGCCGGAGAACATCGAAGAGCTGGCCAAGCGCCTGGACGAGCCTTACTGAGCCGGCGGAGAAACGTCGGGCCTTGGTGGCCCATCCCGGCCTACACGGTCCCCGGCGGACGCGCGGGGCCGGGCAGCGCAATCGGCCTTGATCGGCCGGAACGGAAAGGAGAGCGCCCATGCGTCACGGTTTGAGCGGTCGGAAGCTCAATCGCACCAGCAGCCATCGCAAGGCACTGTTCGCCAGCCTGGCGGCGGCCCTGGTGAAGCACGAGCAGATCCGCACAACCCTCCCGAAGGCCAAGGATCTGCGGCCGGTGGTGGAGCGCCTGGTCACGCTGGGCAAGCGCGGCGGGCTGCATGCCCGGCGCCAGATCATTTCCGTTCTTCAGGACGAAGCCCTGGCGGCGAAGCTGATCGGCCCCCTGGCTGAGCGCTATGCGACCCGCAAGGGCGGCTACACCCGGGTCCTGAAGGCCGGCTTCCGTTATGGCGATGCGGCCCCCATGGCGGTCATCGAGTTCGTCGATCGGGATCCCGAAGCCAAGGGCAAGGACTCCGGTCCGATGCAGGGTCAGCCGGCGGCTGAGGGCGCTCCGGCCGAGGCTTCCTGAAGCCGAGCCCAAGCGAGGGTTAGGCCGCTTGCGCCACTTTGTAGCGATCCTGCTCTTCGCGGTGGGGGTGCTCGCCGCTGGCGCGCCGGGCGCGTCGGCTCAGGTGGTGCCTAAGTCCGAGGCTGAGATCACCTTCAGCTTCGCACCAGTGGTGAAGCAGGTCGCCCCGGCCGTGGTCAATATCTATACCCGCAAGGTGGTGGAGAGCAGGGCCGCCTCGCCCTTTTTCAACGACCCGTTCTTCCAACAGTTCTTCGGCGGCCAGTTCGATTTCGGCATTCCGCAGCAGCGGGTGTTGAGCTCGCTGGGGTCTGGCGTGATCGTCGGCGCCGATGGCCTCATCGTGACCAACAATCACGTGATCCAGGACAGCGATCAGATCACCGTGGTCCTGAACGACCGGCGCGAATTTCCCGCCAAGGTGGTGACCGCGGATGAGCGCATCGACCTGGCGCTCCTGCGCATCGATACCGGCGGCATGAAACTGCCCACCCTGCCGCTGGCCGATTCGGACCAGCTTCAGGTGGGCGATCTCGTGCTCGCTATCGGCGATCCCTTCGGTGTCGGCCAGACGGTCACCAGCGGCATTATCTCCGCGCTCGCCCGCACCCAGGTGGGGATCAGCGACTATGGCTTTTTCATCCAGACCGATGCGGCGATCAACCCGGGCAATTCCGGCGGACCTCTGGTGACCATGGACGGCAAGGTAGCCGGCATCAACTCCGCCATCTTCTCCAAGACCGGCGGGTCGGTGGGCATCGGTTTCGCCATCCCAGCCAACATGGTCGCGGCCTTCCTTGCCGCCGAGAAAACCGGCGGCCATCTCGAGCGCGCCTGGATCGGGGTCAGGGGCGAAAGCGTTGGCGTTGATATGGCCGAAGGGCTCGGCCTTTCCCATCCGACGGGCGTCGTGGTCGACGAGATCTATCCCGACGGCCCGGCCGCCCGGGCCGGGCTGCAGCAGGGCGACGTCATCCTCGCGGTCAACGGCAAGGAAGTGGATGACGAGGGCAGCCTTCAGTTTCGCCTTGCGACCTTGGCTGCGGGCGGCCAGGCGTCATTGAGCGTGCAGCGCGGCAAGCAGCAAATGACCCTGCCGGTTCGCCCGGTGCCGCCGCCCGAGACTCCCCCGGCCCAACGGACCGAACTCGCCGGCGCCGAGCCGTTGGCCGGCGCTACGATCGCCAATCTCTCGCCCGCGGTGGCTGATCTGCTGCAGCTTGCCGACGTGTGGCACGGGGTCGTGATCGTCAAGATCCAGCGCAGCGGCTATGCCTATCGCCTCGGTCTTGCGAGGGGCGACATCATCGAAGCCGTCAACGGCCAGCACACGGCCAGCGTGAACGATGTGCAAGATGCGCTGAACGCGGCCAATGGAAGCTGGGAGATTACCTTCAATCGGGATGGGCAATCCCGGACCATTCAGATTCAGTGAGGGTGCAGATTCAGTGAACCGGTCGAATTCGGCGATCAAGAAGGGGCGGCGCTGACCGGCCTCTTCGAATCCCAGGCCCCCCGCCCGCTGGCTGATCGTCTCCGCCCGCGCCGGCTGGAGGAGATCGTCGGCCAAAGCCATCTTCTGGCAAGCGACGCGCCCATCGGCCGGATGCTCGCCGCGGGCCGGCTATCTTCCATGGTCCTCTGGGGCCCGCCCGGTTGCGGCAAGACGACTCTCGCGCGCCTGCTCGCCGACAAGACCTCGCTTCACTTCGAGCCGCTGTCGGCCGTGTTCTCGGGCGTGGCCGATTTGCGGCGCATCTTCGAAGCGGCCAAGGGCCGCCGGGCGGCGGGGCAGGGCACCTTGCTGTTTATCGACGAGATTCACCGCTTCAACCGGGCCCAGCAGGACGGCTTCCTGCCCTATGTGGAAAACGGCACGGTGATCCTCGTCGGCGCGACCACGGAAAACCCGTCCTTCGAGCTGATCGCGGCACTCCTCTCGCGCTGCCAGGTGTTTGTTCTCAACCGGCTCGACGATTCCGCGATGGAAGAGATCCTGGTCAGGGCAGAGGCTGCCGAGGGCCGAAAGCTGCCGTTGCTGCCCGAGGCCCGACAGGCGATGCGCGCCATGGCCGATGGCGATGGGCGCTATCTGCTCAACATGGCCGAGGAGCTGTTTCAATTGCCGGCCGGCTCGACCCTGGACATGGCGGGCCTAGCCGCCGCCGTCCAGCGCCGCGTGCCTCTCTACGACAAGGCGCAAGAGGGCCACTACAACCTCATCAGCGCGCTGCACAAGTCGCTTCGGGGCTCGGATACGGATGCCGGGCTCTACTGGCTGGCTCGCATGTTGGCGGGCGGCGAGGATCCGCGCTACATCGCGCGCCGCCTGCTGCGCTTCGCGGTCGAAGACATCGGACTTGCCGACCCGGACGCGGTCGTCCAGGCGCTGGCTGCCTGGGAGACCTATGAGCGCCTGGGCTCGCCCGAGGGTGAACTGGCGCTCGCCCAGTGCGTAATCTATCTGGGCACGGCGCCCAAATCGAATGCGGCCTATACCGCCATGTCCGCCGCCAAGGCCGCGGCCACCGAGACCGGCTCGCTCATGCCGCCCAAGCACATCCTGAATGCGCCTACCCGACTGATGAAAGACCTGGGCTACGGCAAGGACTACGCCTACGACCACAACGAACCTGAAGCCTTTTCCGGCCAGAATTACTTCCCCGACGGGATGGCCCGCCAAGCCTTCTACAATCCGGCCGAGCGCGGCTTCGAACGCGAGGTTCGCAAGCGCCTGGACTATTGGGCGAAGCTCAGGGCCGAACGCCAGCGAGGCTGATCTGCAAACTTCGCATGGCTTCGCAAGCCCTTATGTCTGCTTTGAAGTTGTACCCTTACACCGATGTCGCTAGCTTCCGCCCTCTTACGGCGAGGACGAAGGAATTGAGACCGATGCGCGATTACCTTTCGCCCGAGCGCGATCACGTCGCGCTGCTTTGTATCGATGCCCAGCGAGACTTTTGCCTGCCCAATGGCCCCGCCAAGACCGGCGGCGCCATGGGCGCGGTCGGCGCCATGAAGCGCTTGGCCGACGGGTTCCGCGCCAAGGGCCGGCCGATCGTCCATGTGGTGCGCCTCTATCGCTGCGACGGCTCCAATGTGGAGCTCTGCAACCGGGCGTCGATCGAGGAAGGCCAACGGATCGTCATGCCCGGCACCCTGGGAGCCGAGCTTGTCGATCAGCTGAAACCGGACCCCACCGACCGCCTGGACGCGAGCCTGCTGCTTGAGGGCCGCTTCCAGGAGTTGGGGCGGCGAGAGTGGGTCATGTACAAGCCGCGCTGGAGCGCCTTCCACGGCACCGAGCTTGAGCGCCACCTTCGCGGCCTCGGCATCACGACCTTGGTGATTTCGGGCTGCAACTTTCCCAACGGACCCCAGGCCACCGTCTATGCCGCGAGCAACCGCGACTTCCGCATCGTGCTGGCGACCGACGCGCTCTCGGGGAGCAACGACGTTTCGCTGGCAGAGCTCGCCCGCATGGGCGTTTATCTGATGACGGCGGATCAGTGCCTTAGCTGGATCTCCCGCGAGGGCCAGGTCGCCGCCGCGTAGTCGCGGGCGCCCAGGTGGCGGATATCGATCCGACTTCCCCATGAGTGCCGCCTCGATCGCCGTCGGTCCCGCCGAGGGGGAGTTGCGCCTCGATCGCTGGTTCAAGCGCCACTATCCCGATCTGCCCCATGGCCGGCTGGAAAAGCTTCTGCGCACCGGACAGATCCGGGTCGATGGCGGGCGCGCCAAGGCGGGTCAGAGGCTGCAGCCTGGCCAGATCGTTCGCGTGCCGCCTTTGGATCTGGCCTCCGCGCCGGCGCCCGCCCGGCCGCCGGGCCGCAAGATCGTCGGCGCCGAGGCCGCCGCAGCGGACCTCTTGCGCCGCGTCATTCATCGCGATGACGATGTCCTCATCATCGACAAGCCGGCCGGGCTCGCGGTTCAGGGCGGAAGCGGCACCGAACTGCATGTCGATGCGCTGCTGGATGCCTTGCGTTTCGGCGCGCCCGAGCGCCCGCGCCTGGTCCACCGCCTGGACAAGGACACCAGCGGCGTTCTCGTGCTCGCGCGAAATGCCTCGGCGGCGAGGTGGCTCGCCGAGGCCTTCCGCCACAAGGAGGCGCGGAAGGTCTATTGGGCGATCGTGGTCGGCCTGCCGAAGCTCAGCGCCGGACGCATCGACCTGCCGCTGTCCAAGCAAGGCAGCAACCAGGGCGAACGCGTGCGGCCGGATGAAGAAGGCCGGCGCGCCGTCACCTTCTACCGCGTGGTCGAACACGCCGGGCGACGCGCGTCCTGGCTCGCCCTCATGCCCCAAACCGGCCGCACCCATCAGCTTCGCGTCCATTGCGCCGAGATGGGAACGCCCATCCTGGGCGACGGCAAATACGGCGGGAGTGCCGCCTTTCTCCCCGGGGTCGACCTGGCAAAGCGCCTCCATCTCCACGCCCGGAGCATTGCACTCCCGCGGCCTCAGGGCGGTGTCGTATCCGCCAAGGCGCCGCTGCCGAGGCACATGGCGGCGACCTGGAGGTTCTTCGGCTTCGACCTCACGCCGGCCGAGGAGCCGCTAGCCGACGCCGAGGCCTGACGGATAACGGTCAGGCGATTGAGACAATTCGGAAAGCCGTTCACGGGATACTTGCGCGTGACCCCGGCAGGGTCGATCATTTACCCGGCTGACTACCCGGTATAGATAGAAGGAGGCTCAGGATGCGCCTTAGAACCATCGTCATAGGAGTCGTCGTGCTCTTCGTGGCGCTGATCGCCACCGGCGTCGCCATCCTGATGTCCATCGACTTCAACCAGTACAAGGGCCAGATCGCCGATGCGGTGAAGGCGGCGACCGGGCGCGAACTCACCATCGCCGGCAATTTCAAGCTCGGCCTGTCACTCACGCCCTCGGTCTCGGTGGACGACGTGAGTTTCGCCAACGCACCCGGCGGATCGCGTCCTAATATGCTGACTTTGAAGCATTTAGCGGTGCAGATGGAGCTGCTGCCGCTGCTTTCCCGTCAGATCAAGGTGGATAGCCTGGTGCTGGATGGCGCCGACATCCTGCTGGAGACGGATGCCAAGGGACAGGGCAATTGGGTGTTCGGGACGCCGACCGCCGGTGGCGCGACGAGCACGCCGGCAACCTCGGCCGGGACGACCCCGCTGCCCCAGGTCAGCACGATCCAGATCCGCGATTCGATCGTGACCTATCGCGACGGCGTGACCGGCGCCAGCCACAGCTTCAAGGTCGACAAGCTCGACGCCACCACGGGCAACGGCAAGATCAATATCGCTCTAGCGGCCGTGCTGGGGAATGCGCCATTGAACGTTACCGGCAATGTCGGCGCGCCGGAACTCCTGTCGGGCACGGTCCCCTATCCCCTCGACCTCGCGGTCACCAGCGGCAACACGACGGCCGCGATCAAGGGCGAGGTCGCCCAGATCACCAAGATGCAGGGCATCAATCTCCAGGTATCGGCCAAGGGCAACGCTCTTTCCGACCTGAACGGTCTGGCCGGCGCCAGCCTGCCGCCGCTCGGACCCTATAGCTTCGCCGGCGTGGTGAGCGATGTGGCCGGCGGCTACAAGGTGACTGCGATGCAGCTCACCATGGGCGGCAGCAGCCTGACCGGCGACGTCAGCATCGCAATGGGCGGCAAGCGGCCGAAGGTCGCGGCCAATCTGGCGGCGACCAAGATCGATCTGAAGGATTTCGGCGTGAAGTCGTCGCCGGCCGGTGGCGGATCGAGCGGTTCCTCCGGCGGCAGCAGCGACGGACGGGTCTTCCCCGCCACGCCGCTTCCCTTCGCCGAGTTGATGGCCGCCGACGCCGATCTCAATCTCGCGGCCCAGCAGATGATCAAGGCGCCGGTGACGATGGAAAACGTCAAGCTGGTGCTGTCCCTGGCGAACGGCAGGCTGCAGGTAAAACCCTTCTCTGCCGGGATCGCCGGCGGGACTTTGGTCATGAACCTGACGGTCGACGGCGCCAGAACGCCTGCGCCGGTTTCCCTCGACCTGGTCGAGAACCAGGTGGAGGCGGGCAGTCTGATGGAGGTGATGGCCGGCAGCAGCGTGCTCTCGGGCGGACGGGTCAACCAGAAGACCAGCGTCGCGGGCGCCGGCAATTCCGTGCGGGCGATCATGGCGGACTTGAACGGCAAGTTCGATGCGACCATGGGCCCGGGAAACATCAACAATGACTTCGCCAAGCTTATGTTCGCGGATTTGTTCAAGATGTTTTCGTCCGGCGGCGACAGCTCGAACCTGAAATGCGTGGTTGCGCGCTTTGACATCTCCCATGGGCTCGCCAGCACGCGCCAGCTGGCGATAGAGACCAGCGGAGCAACGATCATTGGCAAGGGCACGATCAATTTGGCGACCGAGGGCCTCGATCTGCATCTGGTACCCCATGCGACCACGGCCGATCTCGCGGCGCTCGCCATTCCCATGCAGGTCGGCGGCACCATGGCCCATCCCAGCGTCACTCCGGATGCCGCAGCCATGGCCACCGGTACCCTGAACACGGTCTTGACCACGCCGGGCAACGTGCTGGGCACGGTCGGCAGTATCGCCGGCATCGGCGGCAGTCAGCAGGCGAGCGGCGGGGCCGACACGGGTGCCGGCTGCGGTGCCGCGGCCATGGCCGCTCAGGGATCGACCTCGACCCAGAAGAAGCAGGGCACGACGCAGTCTTCCGGGAGCGGCGGACTCCTGGGGGGCGTCGGCAACGCGGCCACGGGCGCCACCAACGCCATCAAGAGCCTGCTGCCCTGATCGAAGCGCCTCGTCGCCTGTTCAAAGAAGCCTCCGTCCACGAGCAAGACGGCGGCTTCCGCGTTTATCTGGACCGTCGCGCCCTGGCGACGCCTGCCAAGGCTCCCTTGCACGTGACGAGCCGGGCGCTCGCTGAAGCCATCGCCGAGGAGTGGCGCCGGCAGGAAAACCGGATCCGGCCCGCGGAGATGCCGATCACCCAGTTCGCCAATACGGCTCTCGATCGCGTGGCCTCTCAACCGATGGCGGTCGTTGAGGGGCTGCTGGCCTTCGCCGGCACGGATCTCGTCTGCTATCGGGCCGAATCCCCTGAGGCGCTGGTCGAACGCCAGCAGCAGCTCTGGCAGCCTTTGTTGGACTGGCTGGAAGGGCGGCATGGCGCGGCACTGGCGGTGCACCGGGGCGTGGTGCCGCGGCCCCAGCCGGCGGACGCCATCCAGCGGCTCGGTCGGCATCTCGCCGGCCTGGACGCCTTCACCTTGACGGCACTCGACAATGCCACACGGGCCGCCAGCTCTCTGGTCATTGGCCTGGCCTTGATCGAGGGACGGTTGTCTCCGGACGAGGCCTTCGCGCTCTCCCAACTGGACGAAACCTTCCAGATCGAGCGCTGGGGCGAAGATGGCGAGGCGGCGGCCCGCCGGCGCGCACTCATGGCCGAATTCGGCCTTGTCCACCGTTTCCTCCGATTGCTTCGGGAAGAACCCGCTGCCTAGCGTCGGTCCCGGGTTTTTGCTATTGGCTCATTCTTGGGGGGAGGAATGCGCGAGATTCTTCGACAGCTCGAGGAGAAGCGGGCGGCGGCCAGGGCCGGCGGCGGCAAGCGCCGGGTGGAGGCGCAGCACGCCAAGGGCCGCCTGACGGCGCGCGAACGCGTCGAGCTTCTGACCGATCCGGGCTCCTTCGAAGAATGGGACATGTTCGTCGAGCACCGGAGCAACGACTTCGGCATGCACGAACAGAAGATTCCGGGCGATGGGGTCATCACCGGCCATGGCACGGTGAACGGCAGGCTCATCTTCGTCTTCAGCCAGGATTTCACCGTCTTCGGCGGCTCCCTCAGCGAGTCCCATGCCGAGAAGATCTGCAAGATCATGGACCAGGCGATGAAGGTGGGGGCGCCGGTCATCGGGCTCAACGATTCGGGTGGCGCCCGCATCCAGGAGGGCGTGGCCTCGCTGGCGGGCTATGCCGAGGTGTTCCAGCGCAACGTGCTTGCGTCGGGCGTCGTGCCCCAGATTTCCCTCGTCATGGGTCCCTGCGCCGGCGGCGCGGTCTATTCCCCGGCCATGACTGACTTCATCTTCATGGTCAAGGACAGCTCCTACATGTTCGTGACCGGTCCGGACGTGGTCCGCACGGTCACCCATGAAAACGTGACCCATGAGCAACTCGGCGGAGCCTCGGCCCATAGCCAGAAATCCGGTGTCGCCGACCTCGCCTTCGTGAACGACGTCGAGGCGCTGCTTCAGTTGCGGCGTTTCATCGATTTTCTGCCGCCCTCGAACCGGGAAGCGGGGCCCGTCAGGCCGACTTCCGATCCGGCCGATCGACTGGAGGCCTCCCTCGACACCCTGATTCCGGCCAACGCCAACAAGCCGTACGACATGAAGGAGCTGATCGAGAAGGTTGTGGACGAAGCGGATTTCTTCGAATTGCAGCCGGATTATGCGCGCAACATCATCATCGGCTTCGGGCGCCTGGAGGGGGAGACGGTCGGCATCGTCGCCAATCAGCCCATGGTTCTCGCCGGCTGTCTCGACATCGATTCCTCGCGCAAGGCCGCCCGCTTCGTGCGCTTCTGCGACTGCTTCAATATCCCGATCGTGACCTTCGTCGACGTGCCCGGATTCCTGCCGGGCACCGCCCAGGAGCACGGCGCCATCATCAAGCATGGCGCCAAGCTGCTCTTTGCCTATGGCGAGGCGACGGTACCCAAGGTGACGGTGATCACCCGCAAGGCCTATGGCGGGGCTTACGACGTCATGAGCTCCAAGCACCTGCGCGGCGACGTGAACTACGCCTGGCCGACGGCGGAAATCGCGGTCATGGGACCCAAGGGGGCGGTGGAGATCATCTTCCGTGCCGACAGCGGCACGCCGGAGCAGATCGCCCGGCGGACGGAGGAATACCGGGCCAAATTCGCCAACCCCTTCGTCGCCGGCGCCCGGGGCTTCATCGACGACGTGATCATGCCCCATTCGACCCGCCGCCGCATCTGCCGGAGCCTCGCCATGCTGCGCGGCAAGAAGCTCGATAACCCATGGAAAAAGCACGACAACATTCCGCTATGACACGCCGGTCTGCGCACGCGTCCATCGCCTCCGCCGGTACCGGAATTCCTGGGCCTCGTTCATGAACGACAGCGCCAAGCCGGCGAAGGCGGAGAAGACGGGCGCCAGCCCGGCCGCGAGGCCGCTCTTTGCCAAGATCCTGGTGGCCAATCGCGGCGAGATCGCCTGCCGGATCATGCGCACGGCCCGCGCCATGGGCATCCGTACGGTTGCCGTTTATTCCGAGGCGGATGCCGACGCGGCCCATGTGCGCGAGGCGGATGAGGCCTTTCCCATCGGTCCGGCGCCTTCGGTCAAGAGTTATCTGGTCATCGAGAACATCCTGAAGGCGGTGGAGGCGAGCGGCGCCGAGGCGGTGCATCCCGGCTACGGCTTCCTCTCGGAGAATCCCGCCTTCGCCCGGGCGCTAGAAAAGGCGGGCGTGGTCTTCATCGGCCCGCCCACCTCCGCCATCGCCGCCATGGGCGACAAGATCGAATCCAAGAAGCTGGCCCAGAAGGCGGGCGTCAGCGTGGTGCCCGGCCA
>Ga0209415_10014562_pt1 | contig 12838 bp, 9 predicted proteins | sample PeaSoiSIISIP2007_FD_187696 | JGI IMG/M metagenome (GOLD analysis project Ga0209415, IMG submission 187696) | Peat soil microbial communities from Weissenstadt, Germany - SII-SIP-2007 (SPAdes) (version 2) | ecosystem: Environmental > Terrestrial > Soil > Wetlands > Peat | place: Germany...
GACGGGACGGCCACGTTCATGATCAACGGCGACCGGTGCACGCGCGCCTGCGGGTTCTGCCTGGTCGACACCCGCCACCCCCTTGCCCCCGATGCCGGCGAGCCCGAGCGGGTCGCCGACGCCGTGGCCCGATTGGGCTTGGCGTACGCCGTGGTCACCGCGGTGGCGCGCGACGACCTCCCCGACGGGGGGGCCACGGGGTTTGCGCTGACCATCGACGCCATCAGGCGCAGGTGCCCGTCGACGGCGGTGGAGGTGCTCATCTCGGACTGCAAGGGCGACGGCCGCTCCCTGGGGGCGGTCTTCGCGGCGCGCCCTGACGTGCTCAACCACAACCTCGAGACCGTGGCGCGCCTGCAGCGCGCCGTTCGGCCTTCGGCGGGCTACGGCCGCAGTCTCGGCGTGCTCGCCCGGGCCAAGGACGCCGGCCTGGTCACCAAGTCGGGGATGATCCTGGGGATGGGCGAGCGCATCGACGAGGTGGTGGGCGCCCTGGCCGACCTGCGGGCAGTGGGCGTGGACATCGTGACGCTCGGCCAGTACCTGCGGCCCACGGCCAGCCACCTGCCGGTGGCGCGGTGGTGGACGCTCGCGGAATTCGAGTCCCTGCGCGTGGCCGGGGAGGAGATGGGCTTCGCCCACGTCGAGGCCTCACCCCTGACGCGCTCGAGTTACCACGCCCGCGGTGCTGCCGCTGCCGCCCAGCATCAGGGAGCCCCGGCGTGAGCACGTACGGAGCGCAGCGGGGGCCCGACCGCCGCGAACGACTGCGACGGGTCCGGGCCCGCATGGCCGAGCTCGGCGTGGACGCGCTGCTGCTGTCCCAGGGCGCTGATCTGCCCTGGCTCACCGGATACCGGGCCATGCCGCTCGAGCGCCTCACCGTGCTGGTGCTCCCCCGGGAGGGTGACGCGGTGTTGTTGGTCCCCGCCCTGGAGGCGCCCCGGGTGCCCGAGGCCGACGACGACACCTTCACGGTGCGCCCCTGGGGCGAGACCGAGGACCCCGTGCGCCTGGCCGCCGGCCTGCTCTCCGCCGCCCGGGGCGCCACCTACGCCATCAGCGACCGCGCCTGGGCACAGTCGCTGTTGGGGCTGCAGGCCGCTCTCCCCGAGGCCACCTGGCAGCCGGCCTCGACGGTGACCTCGCCCCTGCGTGCGGTGAAGGACGCCGGCGAGATCGCCGCCCTGCAGGCGGCGGCCGCCGCCGCCGACCGGGTGGCCACGGTGCTCCAGGCGGGGGAGATCCCCCTCGAGGGGCGCCGCGAGCTCGAGGTGTCGGAGGCCATCGGCGCCGGCCTGTTGGTGGCGGGACACCGGCGCGTGAACTTCGTCATCGTCGGCAGCGGGCCCAACGGCGCCAGCCCCCATCACGACGCGGGGGAGCGCGTCATCGGCGCCGGTGACACCGTGGTGTGCGACTTCGGCGGGGAGTACGCATTGCACGACGACGTGGGCTACTGCTCAGACATCACCCGCACCGTCACCGTGGGGGAGCCCGGCGCCGAGGTGCGCGAGTGCTACGAGGTGCTCCTGGCCGCGCAACAGGCCGCGGTGTCGGCGGTGCGCCCCGGGGTCACCGCCGAGCGCGTGGACGCCGTGGCCCGGGCCGTCATCACCGAGGCCGGGCTGGGCCAGTACTTCATCCACCGCACGGGGCACGGGATCGGCATCGAGGAGCACGAGGACCCCTATCTGGTGGCGGGCAACGACACCCGCCTCACCGTGGGCCACGCCTTCTCGATCGAGCCCGGCATCTACCTCCCGGGCCGCTTCGGCATGCGGCTCGAGGACATCGTGGTGGTGGGCGAGGACGGCGCCATCTCCCTCAACACCGCGGAGCGGTCCCTCGTGGTGCTCGGGTAGCCGGTGGACCTCGGCATCGAAGGGCGGGTGGCCATCGTGACGGCCGCTTCGCGGGGCCTCGGCCGGGCCAGCGCCGAAGCGCTGGCGACCGAGGGCGCGCGTGTGGTGCTGTGCGCGCGGGGCGAGGAGTCGCTGCGCCAGGCCGAGCAAGCCGTCGCCGCGCACGGGGCCGAGGTCGTGACCATCGCTGCGGACATCGCCGAGCCGTCGGTGCCGGACCGGCTCGTTGCCGCCGCGCTCGAGCGGTTCGGGCGCCTGGACATCGTGGTGGCCAACGCCGGAGGCCCCCCGCCGGGCAGGTCGCTCGAGGTCGACGACGACGCCATCCGCGCCGCGGTGGAGCTCAACCTGCTCTCCTCGGTCCGCCTGGTGCGTGCCGCGCTGGCGCCGATGCGCGCGGGCGGCTGGGGTCGGATCTGCTGCATCTCGTCGTACACCGTGACCCAAGCCCTTCCCGCCCTGGCCTTGTCCAACACGGCGCGATCGGGTCTGCGGGCGTGGGCCAAGACGGCCGCCGCCGACCTGGCCGCCGAGGGGACCGGGGTCACGCTCAACCTGGTGTGCCCGGGCCCCCACGCCACCGAGCGCATGCGCGAGCTCGGGGGCGCGGGCTCCATGGGCGACCCCGCCGACTTCGGGCGCGTGGTCGCCTTCGTGTGCTCGACGCACGCCGCCTTCGTGAACGGCGCCACCATCGTGGTGGACGGGGGCGTCACCCTGGCGCTGTGACGGGCCCGTCGCCCGCTTCGGTGACCGGCTAGTCGGTGCTCGACAAGCTGGCGGGCGGCGTCTTGGCCCCACCGGTGTAGGTCCGGATGGGACCGCTCCCGGGGCTGGTGACGTACACCGGCGACACGGGTGCGGCCCCGATCCAGCTGCCGGTGGGTGTGACCGCCGGTGGGCTCGTCGTCTTGTACTGCACGACCTGGGCTCCCTCGAAGCCGTAGTGCACGCTGGAGGAGTACGACAGCGGCACCAGGCCCGGCGTGACGAACGACGCTCCCGAGGCGGCGATGGCGTTGATCAGACCGGTGCGGGTGAGGTTCTTGCCGGCGGCTTGCAGCGCCTGCACGAACGTGTACCCCAGGGCCACGCCGTACTCGTCGCTGCCGTCGAGGCCGTGTGCGGCCCACAGGCTCGGGGCGTAGTCCTGGAGCAGCTTCTCGGTGACCTGGATCCAGGCGTTCGAGGTGTCGTTCTCCGTCGGGATGTAGGCGTCGGTGATCACGTTGGCGAGAAGCCCCGTGGCCGCCTTGGCCTCCGCCGCGCTGTGCGTCGCTTGGGTCGTGAACGACGACAGCAGCGGGCCGACGGTGGCGGAGTCGGCGCCCACGCTGTCGACCACGTACTGCGGGATGTAGCCGACCGCGGCGGCGGGGAGCATGGCCAGGGCGGTCGCCGCGGGCACGGTGGCGAGCACCACGACCTGGGCCCCGGCGCTCTTGAGGGCGGCCATCTGGTTACTGAGCGGGCCGGCCAGCGTGGCCGCGTCGTAGGTCTGGCGTGAGACCACGGCCGAGGACGGGATCTCCATGTCGAGGCCCTTCACGACGTCCTGGCCGAACTCGTCGCCCTGGTAGAGGTAGCCGATCTTCTTGCCGGCGAAGTGCTGGGCGATGTAGTAGCCCAGGATCTTTCCTTCCACGGTGTAGGGCGGCTGCCACCCCAGGCTGTAGGGATACTGGGGCTCGCTCCAGCAGTTGCAGCCCGACTCGATGAACAACTGCGGGACCTTCTGGGTGTTGAGGTACCCCTGCACGGCGAGCTGGGTGGGCGTCCCGAGCGACCCGACGTCGGCGAAGATCTTGTTCTGCAGGACCAGCTGACGGGTGAGGGGAGCGGTCTTGGCCGCGTTGTAGCCGTCGTCGAGGTAGGAGTAGTTGATCTTGCGCCCGTCTACGCCTCCGTGGGCGTTGATCCACGCGAACACGGCGTTGGTGGCCGGGGCGATCTCGCTGTAGCCCGGTGCCGCCGGGCCCGTCAAGGGGACGGTGGCCCCGATGGTGATGCCGGTCTTGGTCACCCCAGGCGTGTTGACGGTCGCAGTCGTGCTGGGGCTGCTCGAGCAGGCGGCCGCCACCAGCGCCAACCCCATGCTCGAGGCCACCGCGGCGAGGGCCGCGCGGTGACGGCGCGGCGCGCGCCGCGCGCTACCCGACGACGTAGGGGGGAGAAGCTTCCGGGTCCCGGTCATGGCTCCGTCCTCTCAGGCGCCAGCCCGGCGGCCCGTGTGCATCCCCCGGGACACCCGACGCCGGCTCTCGTTGTGCGTGTTCAACGCGGTCGTGCAACCGCTCGGCCACACTAATACTCCGGTGCGCTGCGAACGCGGCTTCTGATGAGGAGCCCGACGCGGCGCAAGCCGCCTTGGATGCCCGAGGGGGCCAGCAGCATGACGACGATCAGCACGGCCCCGTAGACGATGGTGGCGAAGTAGGCGCTGACGCTGCTGCCGAGGTTGAAGGTCTTGGAGAACGAGGTGGACCACTGAGGCAGGTACACGAGCGCCACGGCGCCCCACCACACGCCCATCAGGCTGCCGGCCCCCCCGAGGACCATGCCGGCGAGGATCCCGATCGACAGGCTCAAAGGGAACTCGCCCGTGTTGACCACGCCGGTCGACAAGGCCAGGAAAGCCCCGGCAAGACCGGCGGAACCGGCGCTCAAGGCGAAGGCGATGACCTTGGTCCGGGCCACGTGGACGCCGGCCAGGGAGGCCGCGATTTCGTCGTCGCGTACGGCGCGAAAGGCGCGCCCGAAACGGCTGCGCATCACGTTGGCCAACAGCACCAGGCACACGATGGCGCCGAGGATCTCTATCCACGCCAACCACTTCTCGGGATCGATCGTCCCCGGCGCGCCGGGCACGGTGACCGGGAGGCCCTGGTCGCCGCCGAAGACCGAGCTGTACTGGTCGGCTAGGAGAGGAAGGCCGAGGGCCAGGATCAAGGTCATGCCGGCCAGGTATGGGCCCCGGAGCCTGGTGGCGGGAATGCCCAGCACCACGCCGACGGCGGTGGTCACGACGATGGCCGCCACGATCTCGACCACGAGATTCATGTGGGTGTGCGTCATGAACAGGGCCAGCGTGTAGGCGCCCACCGCCATGAGGGCGCCGTGACCGAGCGAGATCTGGCCGTTGGTGCCGGTGAGCACCGTGAGCCCCGCCAGAGCCACCGCATAGAGGGCGATCTCCCCCAGTTGGAAGTTGTTGTACTGGCTGAGCACCGACGTGAGCACGTAGAAGCCGACGGCGGCGAGCGCGGCGAACAGCAGGTGGCGCAGCATGGGTTGGGTGGGAAGGCGGAGGCGCCGGAGCCGGGCGCCCCAGCCCGTCGGCCCCCGGTCGTGGCGGGCTCCCCGGGCGGGCCCGGCACTTCGGGAGCCGGGCGCGGTCTCGGTGTCAGACACGCCGGGCCTCGGGTCGGGCGAAGATGCCCTGGGGGCGCGCCATCAAGACCACCATGAGCAAGGCCAGCGCGCCCAACGGCTGCAGGCTCGAACCGAGGTACCCGCCGACGTAGGAGACGCTCAGTCCCGTGATGAGCCCGCCGAGCAAGGCGCCCACCGGGCTGTCGAGGCCGCCGATGACCGCGGCGGTGAAGCCGAAGACGAGGTTGAGGTCCATGAAGTAGGGGCTGAAGGAGGCAGTGGGGGCGACGAGCAGCGCGGCCAAGGAGCCGGCCACCGCGGCCAGGGCCCATCCGAGCGTCAGGATCCGCCCCACACGCACCCCCAGCAACCGTGCCACCTCGGGAGCGAAGGCCGCAGCCCGCATGCGAAGTCCCAGGTTCGTGCCCCGGAACAACACCAAGGTGGCGACCATGAGCGCCAGCACGGCGCCCACGATGAAGACGTCGAAGTGCGAGAAGGCGATCTTGGTGTGCCCGACCTTGAGGCCCGTCTGGGAGAAGGCCGGTGGGAACCCCCGGGCGGTGTTGCCCCAGACGCTCCCGGCGATCCCCTCCAGCACGATGAGCAGGCCGATGGTGACGATGACGGGGTTGAGCTCGGGCTTTCCCTGCAACGGGCGCATCAGGACTCGCTCGACCAGGGCGCCGAGCACGAACCCGATGGCCAGGGAGGCGAAGAAGGCCTCCCAGTACCCGAGGCCGCGGTTCAAGAGGCTGAAGGCGATGAACGTGGTGAGCATGCCCATGGCGCCCTGGGCGAAGTTGATGATGTTGGTGGCGCGGTAGATGAACACCAGTGCCAGGGCCATGGCGGCGAAGATCATCCCGTTGGCCAGCCCGTTGAGCGTGACGTCGACAAAGAAGCTCATGGTCGCTCTCCTGGCTCAGAACCCGAGATAGTGATGTCGCAGGTCGCTGTCGGCGGCCACCGCGGCGGCGCTGTCGCAGACCACGACCTTGCCGAGGTTGATCACCACGGCTCGTTGCGCCACCGACAAGGCGCTGCGGGCGTTCTGTTCCACCAGCACCACGGTGAGCTCCGATCCTGTGGTCAGGTCCCGGAGCACGGCCATGAGCTGGGCCGTCACGATGGGGGCCAGCCCGAGCGAGGGCTCGTCGAGCAACAACACCTTGGGCCCCGCCACCAGTGCCCGGCCGATGGCGAGCATCTGGCGCTCTCCACCCGAGAGGGTCGAGGCATGGCGGTGACGCCGGGAGTTGAGCAAGGGGAACAGTTCGTAGATCTGGTCCATCGCGGCGCGCCGTTGCCGTCGGCCTAGGTTCCACAGGGCTCCGAGGCGCAGGTTCTCCTCGACGGTGAGCTCCTGGATCACCCCCCGGCCTTCGGGGACGTGCGCGACGCCGTGCCGGACGATGTCCTCGACGGGCATGCCGGTGAGGGTCACGCCGTCGAAGACGATGGTCCCCGCCGAGGGCTTCACCAGTCCCGAGATGGCGCGCAGCAGCGTGGTCTTGCCTGCCCCGTTGGCGCCGAGCACCGCGGTGATCATCCCCGTGTCCGCCTCGAGGGCCACGCCGTCGAGCGCCCGGACGGCGCCGTAGGAGACCGACACCCCCTCAATCGCCAGCACGGTCGCTCCCGCTCGCCCCGACTTCGACGTTCTCGCCGAGATAGGCCGTGGTGACCTCCGGGTCGGCTTGCACCTGTTCGGGAGTGCCCGCCGCGATGACGCGGCCGAAGTTCAGGACCACCAAGCGGTCGCACGTGGACATCACCAGGTCCATGTGGTGCTCGACCAGGAGCACGCCCATGCGACCCCGGAGCCCGTGGATCAGGTCGCGGAGCTCGTCCATCTCCGCCGAGGACAGTCCGCTGGCGGGTTCGTCGAGAAGGAGCAACGTCGGCTCGCTGACCAGGGCACGTGCCAGGGACACCCGCTTCTGGATGGCGTAGGGCAGGGCCTCGGGGTGCCACCGGGCGTAGTCGGCGATCCGAAGCTCCTCGAGCAACTCCAGGGACCGCCGGCGAAGCGCCGCCTCCTCCCGACTCGATCGCCACAGTCCGAAGAGCGCCGATGCGAAGTCGGCGCGAAGCCCGGCGTGTGCGCCCGCCATCACGTTCTCGAGCACGCTGAGCCCGCGCCACAACCCGACGCCCTGGAGGGTGCGGGCCATGCCCAGGCGGGCGAGGTCGTGCGGATGGTGTCGATGGAGCCGATGGCCCTTGTAGGTGATGGTGCCGGCCGTGGGTCGCACGAACCCGCACACCACGTTGAACAGGGTGGTCTTGCCGGCGCCGTTGGGCCCGATGACACCCACGACCTCGCTCGGCTCCACCGTCATCGAGACGTCGTCGAGGGCGGCGAGGCCTCCGAAGGTGACCGACACGTCTTCCACGGCGAGCCCGCGCTCGTCGCTAGTCACCGGCGTCGTGCGATGCGACCAATTCGACCTCCGGCCGTCCCGTCGCAGGACTGTACCCGCAGGTCGCGCCCGACGCCGGGGACCGGGGGCCCGAAAGATCGGCTGACGCTTACGCCACGAAGTACTTCGACTGGGGATGGTGGCAGATGATGGCGTCGGTCGTCTGCTCGGGGTGCATCTGGAACCCGTCACTCACGACGACGCCGATCCGGTCCCCGCCGAGCAGGTCGACCACCTTGGCATTGTCCTCGAGGTCGGGGCACGCCGGATATCCCCAAGAATAGCGTCCGCCTCGGTACTGCTGTCGGAACAACCCGGTGAGGGTGGCGCCGTCCTGCTGGGCGAAACCCCATTCCTCGCGGATGCGCCGGTGCCAGTACTCGGCCAGCGCTTCGGCCATCTCCACCCCGAGGCCATGGAGCTTCAGGTAGTCGGTGTACCGGTTCTCGGCGTGCAGGTGCGCCGCCTCCTTGGAGACCTCGTATCCCATGGTCACGAGTTGGAAGGCGGCGTAGTCGGGCTCGGCGGTCTCCGCCGATCGGAAGAAGTCGGCGATGCACAGCCAGGGCTCTTTCTTCTGGCGCGGGAAGGTGAAGCGCACCAGCTCGTTGCGGCGCGTCTCGTCGGTCCACAGCACCAGGTCGTTGCCTTCGGCGTTGGCCGCGTAGTAGCCCCACGCCACCTGGGGAACCAACAGGTCCTTGGCTTTCGCCTTGTCGAGCTCCTCGCGCAGCTCCGCGCTGACGCGCTCTTTGAAGTCGGCGTCGGACTCGGCGACCCCCTGGTGGTCGCGCACCGGTCGGTAGCCCCACTGGTTGCGGAACAGGGCGGTGAGGTTGAGATAGGCCGCGATGTCGTCGAGAGGGATCCCCTTGGCCACCCGGGAACCGAGGAAGGGGGGGGTGAACACCGGATTGTCGGCCTCGACCGTCGGGGCCCGCGGCGGTGCCTCGGTCGCCTCGACCACCAGCTGAGACTTGCGCGGCGGCAGCTTGCGGCCGCCTTGGGCCCGGCCGAAGTCGGGATCCTGCTCCCCGCTCTTCTTCATCTCGACCAGGCGGTCCATGGTGCGCAGGCCTTCGAAGGCGTCTTTGCCGTAGAACAGACGTCCTTCGTAGACCGTACGCAGGTCGCGCTCCACATAATTGCGAGTGAGGGCGGCGCCGCCCAGCAGCACAGGGATGTGCGAGAGACGGCGAGCGTTCATCTCCTCGAGGTTCTCGCGCATGATGAGCGTCGACTTCACGAGCAGGCCACTCATGCCGATGGCATCGGCGTGATGGTCCTCGACGGCTTGGAGCATCTCGTTGATGTTCACCTTGATGCCGAGGTTCACGATCTCGTAGCCGTTGTTGGTGAGGATGATGTCGACGAGATTCTTGCCGATGTCGTGCACGTCACCTTTGACCGTGGCGAGCACGACGGTGCCCTTGCCTCCCTGGTCGGCCTTCTCCATGTGGGGCTCGAGATAGGAGACCGCCGCCTTCATGGTCTCGGCCGACTGGAGCACGAAGGGCAGTTGCATCTCGCCCGAGGCGAACAATTCTCCCACGGTCTTCATCCCGGCCAGGAGGAAGTCGTTGACGATGGTCAGGGCCTCGTGGCCGCTGTCCAGAGCCTCGGTGAGGTCGTCTTCGAGGCCGTTGCGATCGCCGTCGATGATCCGTTGCTCGAGGCGGCGCTCGACGGGCCAACCGGTGCGGTCCTCGGTGGCCACCGACGTCGCCGAGACGCCTTCGAAGATCCCCAGGAGCTCTTGCAGAGGGTCGTATCCCTCGTGGCGCCGGTCGTAGATAAGGTCCAGGCACACCTCGCGAGCGCGCTCGTCGATCTTGGACAGCGGGATGATGCGGGCCGCGTGCACGATCGCCGCGTCCAGGCCGGCCTCGACCAGCTCGTGGAGGAACATCGAATTGAGGACGTGGCGCGCCGCGGGGTTGAGGCCGAAGGACACATTGGACAGGCCCACGATGGTGAACACCCCGGGCAGCTCAGCCTTGATCCGGCGAGTGCCCTCCAGGGTCTCGATCCCGTCACGGCGGCTCTCTTCCATCCCGGTCGACAAGGGCAGCACCAGCGGGTCGAAGATGAGGTCCGAGGCTTCTAAGCCGTAGCGGTCCACGGCGATGTCGCGAATGGCGGTGGCGGCGCGCACCTTCCATTCGGCCGTCCGAGCCTGGCCTTCGGTGTCGATGCACGTGCACACCACCGCCGCGCCGTACTCGCGCGCCAGGGTGAGGAACTTGTCGAGCCTGGTGCCGGGTTCGTCGCCCTCCTCGAGGTTGACGGAGTTGAGGACGGGCCGGCCGCCGATCCACATGAGGGCGGCCTCGACGACCGGGGCTTCGGTCGAGTCCACCATGAGGGGGACGCTCGCCTGGGTGGCCAGGCGGCTGGCGACCTCGGTCATGTCGGTGACACCGTCGGCGCCGGTGTAGTCCACGCACACGTCGAGGACGTGCGAACCCTCTTTGACCTGGTCGCGCCCGATGGCGACGGTGGTGTCCCAGTCGGCGGCCAACATGGCGTCGCGGAACTTCTTCGAACCGTTGGCGTTGGTGCGCTCACCCACCACCAGGAACGACGTGTCCTGGTGGAACGCTACGTTGCTGTAGATCGAGGACGCGCCGGGCTCGTGTTCGACGGTGCGGGGCGCGGGCACCAGGTCTCGGCAGCGCTCGACCACGGCCCGGAGGTGCTCAGGGGTGGTGCCGCAGCACCCCCCCACGATGCTGACGCCGAGCTCGGTGATGAAGCGTTCGAGATGGTCCGCCAGTTGGTCGGGGGTCAGGTCGTAGTGCATCTTGCCGTCGACGACCGACGGCAGCCCGGCATTGGGCTGGGCGGAGACCGGCAGCCGGGAGTGCTGGGACAGGTAGCGGATGGCTTCGCCCATCTCGGCCGGCCCGGTGGCGCAGTTGAGCCCGATGACGTCGGGGCGCATGGGGTCGAGGGCGGTGAGTGCCGCGCCGATCTCGGTGCCCGGGAGCATCCGGCCGGTGAGCTCTATGGTCACCTGGACCTGAATGGGCACGCGCCGGCCGGCGAGCACCATGGCGCGCTTGGCGCCGTTGATGGCGGCTTTGGCCTGGAGCAGGTCGTAGACGGTCTCCACCAGCAGGAGGTCCACGCCCCCGGCGAGGAGGGCGGCCACCTGCTCCTGATAGGCGTTGCGTAGGTCGAGATAGGGGATCTGGCCCAGAGTGGGGAAGCGGGTCCCGGGACCGAGGTTGCCCGCCACCCACCGCGTTCTGCCGTCGGCGGCGGCAGCGGCGTCCGCGGCGTCGCGCGCCAGGCGCGCCGCAGTCACGTTGATCTCCTCGACGCGACCGGCGAGCCCGTACTCGGCGAGGACCACCCCGAAGGCTCCGAAGGCGTTGGTCTCGACCACGTCACAGCCGGCGTCGAGGAAGGAGCGGTGGATCTGCGTGACCACGTCGGGGCGCGTCAGGACCACGGCCTCACTGCATCCCTCCAGGGTCGGTCCCCCGTAGTCGTCCGCGCTCAGGTCCGCGAGCTGCAGGCTCGTGCCCATGGCACCGTCGAAGATCACTACCCCGCGTCGCGCTGCCGCGAGATAGGCGAGGCCGCGCCCCTCCATCGCCAGGGCGTCGTGCGCGAGCACGGGAGGCGGATCTCGGTGGGGGTCCACGGTCGGATTGGGCACGGACGGGGCCACGATCCCCCCAGTCTACGGCCGGTGGTCGGCTTCTCTCTCCCCGCCAGGCCCCGTGGTGAAGGAGGTGGGAGCTCGGGGGACGGCCGGTAGCATGCGGCGCGGTGGTGAAGATCTACACGCGCCGGGGCGACGACGGGACCACGGGCCTGCTCTACGGGGGTCGGGTGGCCAAGGACTCGGCGGCCATCGAGGTCAACGGGGCGGTCGACGAAGCCCAGGCGGCCCTGGGCGTGGCCCGGGCCGAAGCCGACCCGGGATCGGAGCTCGACGACATCCTTCTCGGCCTGGAACGCGACCTGTGGGTGCTCATGGCCGAGGTGGCCACCGCTGCCGAGAACCGCTCCAAGCTCGCGGCGGGAGCGACCCTCGTGACCCTCGAGATGGTGCGCGCGCTGGAAGCCCGTATCGACGCGCTCAACGAGCGTTTCGAGATGCCGACCGAGTTCGTGGTGCCGGGACAGAACCGGGTGTCCGCCGCATTGGACGTGGCTCGCACCGTGGTGCGACGGGCGGAGCGCGCGTTCACCGGCGCGGTGGCGGCCGCGGCTGTGACGGGCTCATACGTCGGGCCCTACCTGAATCGCCTCTCGGACCTGTTGTGGACCATGGCCCGGTGGCAGGAGGGAGAGCACATCGGCTCGCGCTCCCTCGGGCCTGCACCGAGCACGTCGTGAACGCCATGCCGTCCATGGCCCGCTCCGCGTTGCTCGAGGTGGCGTGGGCCTCCTGCGACGATCCCGGCGCCCTGGCCGACGCCGCTCGAGTGGCGGTGGCTGTCGTGGGCGTTCCCGTGCTCGAGACGTCGGAGGGGCCGTCGGTGGCGGCCGGTGTCCCGGCCGAGGTCGTGGTGGGAGCGGGGGGCGCCGCGCTGAGCACCGCGCTGGACCCGGCCCGCGCCGCCCAGCGAGGGTTCACGGGGAAGGTCGGCCAGACCATGACCGAGCTGCGTGCACCGGGCGGACAGGGAACGCTCGGAGCCGACGCTCCCGCGGTGGTGTTCGTGGGGTGTGGCCAGATCGGCAACGTCGACGACCTTCGTCGCGCCGCGGCCGGTTTGGTCCGGGGAGCGGGGCGGTCGGGGGCGGCGGTCCTGGTGCTCCCGGCGGCGGTCGCCGAGTCGGTGGGCTCTGCTCGCCGGGCCGTGCAGGCGGTGGTCGAAGGAGCCGTCCTGGCCGCCTACCGGTTCGTGGCACACAAGACCGAGGCCGAGGGTGCCACAGTCGAGCGCTTCGTGGTGGCGGGGGCCGGGCTCGACACCACGGAGTTGGCCGAGGGGACGCGGCGCGCCGTGGCCGTGGCCGATGCCGTCTGCCTGGCGCGCGACCTAGTCAACGAACCACCGAGCTCGATGACCCCCACGCGTTTCGCCGAGGTGGCGGTGGGTCATGCCTCGGGTCGGCCGGGCATGACCGTCGAGGTATGGGACGAGCGGCGCATCACCGAAGAGCGTCTGGGCGGGCTCCTGGGAGTGGCCCGGGGCTCGGCGGAGCCGCCTC
>Ga0209415_10014563_pt1 | contig 12838 bp, 10 predicted proteins | sample PeaSoiSIISIP2007_FD_187696 | JGI IMG/M metagenome (GOLD analysis project Ga0209415, IMG submission 187696) | Peat soil microbial communities from Weissenstadt, Germany - SII-SIP-2007 (SPAdes) (version 2) | ecosystem: Environmental > Terrestrial > Soil > Wetlands > Peat | place: Germany...
AAAGACAGCCGTCATTACCGAGATGGCGGCGCCATTGCGGGCGGTTGAAAGCCAGCTCGTGAACGAAATGGCGCCGACGCGAAAACGTTTGCAATCAGAGCGGAAGACCCTTGAAGTTCGTATCGAAAAGCTACGCAGGAAGGCGGCCGCTGCACCTGATCCGGGCGCATTAACGAATGAAATCGCCAAGTTGGACGCTGAGCTTCCGATTGTTCCACCCTCTCCGCGACTCAGGATGTAACGCCGGAGCGCTTGGGAGCCATGATGGCCGAAAATGACGAGCGGATGGCCGTCATCTCCGATGAGGGCGGAATCTTCGACATTCTTGCCGGCAGGTATTCGAAGACCGGTGCGCCCAACCTGGATCTCTTCCTGCAAGGCCACTCGGGATCACCGGTCCGAGTCGATCGCGGTTCTCGTGACCCAGTCGTGTTGAATGCTCCAGCGCTTACGTTAATTCTGACGCCACAGCCACATGTTCTGCGCAGTTTGTCCGAGCAGAAGGCGTTCCGAGGTAGGGGACTCCTGGCGCGGTTCCTGTTCATGATGCCCCCATCTTCGGTGGGCCGCCGCACTCACAAGACCGTTCCGGTCCCGGCGTACATACGTGATGCTTTTAGCCGATGCCTGAGTTCGCTGTTGGCAATCCCCTGGGCCCAGGACTCGGAGCCGCTTAACATCCGTTTCAGCAGATCTGCCGCTTCGGCGTGGGAAGAATTTCGGAACATAGTTGAGCTTCAGATGGCAGAGGATGGCCCCCTGCACGAACTCCAGGATTGGGGGAGTAAGCTGCCCGGCGCTGTTGCCAGGATAGCAGCAGTGCTCCATTGCTCTCTTTACGCAGGCGGCTCCATTCCCTCCGAAATCGACGAAGAGACGATGAACGTTGCGGTTCAGCTTGGAACGGTGCTAGTAAGTCACGCGGTTGTGGCTTTCCGCACCATACAGAAGTCGGAAAAGATCGAGCACGCCGAGAGATTGCTTGCCTGGATACTCCGAAACGGGAGAAGCGAGTTCAGCGTGCGCGATATGTTCCGGGCGCATCAATCGCGCTTCGAGGAGGTAGCATCCATGGTGCCGATCGTGGCCTTGCTCCAAGACCACGGATATGTTCGCTCAATCGTTCAAGAACCCAAGCGCGGCCGTCCCTCCGATCAGTATGAAGTAAATCCAGAAGCCTTCGACAGAGCCTCAGTTGGCGCCAGAGATGAGTTTCCGTCTGGCGAGAACCAGTGACAAAAATGACAAAACCAACTATGAAACTCAACCCATTGAGTTTTGTCATTTTTGTCATCGAATCGGCGAAGACGGAAATGCACGCCGTCGTCGCACGGCACCCGGAGTTGACTGTGGCCGAAAGCATGAGCAACCAATGTCACGAGCGGAGGCGGCCGACAGATAATGGCACTCTTTAAACGTGGCGACGTCTGGTGGTACGAGTTCCTGTTCGCGCGGCGGCGGGTGCGAGAATCGGCGAAAACGACCTCCAAGACTGTAGCAAGATTGGCGGAGCAGAATCGCCGCCGGGAACTGGAGCGGGGGTTCAACGGAGTCGTGGACGTCCGTGAGGAACGGGTTCGAAGCGTCAAAGAGATTGCCGCCAAATACCTTGAGCAGTACTGCCTACGGAACAAATCCAGCGTCTTTGCTCGGTACGCTGTCGGCCACCTGACCCGCCACGTGGGGGCTGTGATGGCGGTTGATGTCACAGAACAAACCGTGACGACGTACCAGACGACCCGGCTGAAAGAGAGCGCCGCTCCAAAAACGATCAACGAGGAAGTGGGTTTCCTCCTCAGATTGCTGGGTGAGGTGGGCGACGTCATCCGCGTGCGGCTGCGGCGACGAAAGACGCTGAAACTCGCTGTTCGACGCGGCCCAGGGAAGGCGTATACGCCCGAACAGAAGGCAGCAATGCAGGCAGCCGCGAAGGCGGCGCGGTCCCGCGCGATATATCCTGCCCTCATGTTGGCGTTAAACACCGGGGAGCGGGACGCCGAGATTCGCAATCTTCAATGGGAGCGAGTAGACCTGGCCAAAGCCGTTCTCACCGTCGGCGATAGTAAAACCGAAGCTGGCGAAGGCAGGACCATTCCGTTGAACTCGGCTTTGCTTGAGGCAATGGTCGAATACGCGAAGTGGTACACAAACCGCTTCGGAACGATTCAACCGAACTGGTACGTCTTTCCCTTCGGCAAGCCGCGGCCGAAGGATCCGACACGTCCGATGGTCACCCTGAAGACTTCTTGGAACAACGTTCGTAAGAAGGCCGGCGTCAGGGGACGTTGGCACGACAATCGGCACACGCTGATCACGGATCTTGCCGAGAGCGGCGCCGCGGACGAGACCATACGCGATATTGCCGGGCACGTCTCCAAGCAAATGCTAAAGCACTATTCGCACATCCGCATGGAGGCCAAGCGGAAAGCACTCGAAGCGATCGTGCCGAAGCCGATTAATATTGATAAGGTTGAAACCCTCCCCTCCGGACCTCCTGAGACGCCCAGACAGACTGTTGCGGCTCCGCCGCGGACACCCGGCCCGGTTGTCAATTTGACACGTCGCCGCGCTTAAAGAAAACAGCGCACCGCGTCCCCGAGCATCGCGATCGATTGCGTCAGTTTGGCTTCTTGCCTTGGACTTCTTTGGATTGCAGGCGTTTTGTCGCGGCTTGACGCACAATTCGATTTACCAGTACGCTCGCAGCGCCGGTCTGCTTCTGAATATCGCGTCCGAGCTCCGTCTCCGCTTTTTTCGCGGGCGACTGGCTGTCCCATAGGCGCGTCCGCTCTCGTTCGACTGCATCCCGGATTTGTTTTTGCCCCTCAGAGGAGAAATCTGATCCGTTTTCGTCCGATTCAGACGCGCTGAGGGCCTTCTCAAGCTCGGGATAGCAGGTTCCCAGGATGAAGTCGTAGGTGGCTTCGCCAATGTCGGCGAGCTCGATCCCGCCATCATCACGGAGCCGGAAATCGAACATGCACTCCGGTATCCGCTTAAGCAAAGCTTGTTCGGCGTTTCCCCACTCATCTAGCAGCACGATCGCGTCATCTTTTGTCGCGGCGTTCACGATCGAAAACTCGCCATTGGGCCATCGACAAAGATACATCGCCATGACCTGAGGGTACCAGCCCGTATGGTCAGTTTCACTCGGTCTGGGACAAAGCCGGTACGGCTCCGGAGGTCAACATTGCGGTGGCACGAGAGGCCACCGGCAATTACTCTATCGAGGGGCGCGTGCCTAGCTCGAACGTTGCGCCTGGAGAGATCCATGATCAGAATCAATCACCGATTGATAAAGCTCGAACAGAGATTGTCGCCGCCTGATGACGAGGGATACACGTTGGAAGCACTCTGCCGCACGATGTGGCTTTCGGACAAGAAGCATTTTGTGGAACTTGCAAGGCAGACACATCTTAACCACTACGTTGCGCAGTTCGAGTCTGATGACGCGGAGCGGCGCCGGACGGAACGTGCGCGAGAGCTCCGCGATATCGACAATGTCCGTTAATGGGCATTAACGGCCATCTGAACATTAGCTCTGCGTAGCGCGCACATCAAGGCAAATTCGCTGCAATTTGCGTCAATTTGGAGATGTGAGGAGCACATCATCCCACTCCCTGTCCTCGATCCTTCCGTGACCGGCTTTCACGAGATCAATCGATCCCGAGCGCGCCGCTCAACTTCCGGATGCGCCGTAACACAGGAGCTACTTACCTCTCGATCAGATAAACTATACTGATTTACTCAGATGCCGCTCCAGCCCGGCGACAAACTCGGCCCGTATGAAATCCTTGCGCCCATCGGCAAAGGTGGGATGGGTGAGGTATGTCACCAAAAGATCGATCTATCGAAGGGGTAGGCTATGAATCCTGCTAGGGCGGCGGAGCTTACGCGTTCTCACGAACATTTCCCTTGCTCAGACGGATTCTCAATGCCGGCTTACGTGAGCCGCCCGAGCAGTCCGGCCCGCGTTCCCGGTCTGCTGTTCATCTACGAGATCTTCGGCATGAATGACGAAATGACGCGGGTCGCCGATGATCTGGCGTCTGAAGGGTACGCTGTGATGCTGGCGGATATATTTAGCCGGGGATCGTGGTTTGCTTGTGTCCGCAAGGTCATGAGCGAATTAAAAACCGGCAAAGGGCAGGGCGTTCAAGATCTGATCGACGCGCGGAATTGGCTGGCGAAGCAGAGCTATGTAGATTCGGAGCGCGTGGCTGTGATGGGCTTGTGCATGGGCGGCGGTTTTGCACTCCTGCTGGGCAAGACAGGACTGTTCCGAGTAAGCGCACCGTTTTATGGTCAGGTGCCGCTCTCGATGGAAGGTAGTTGCCCGGTGGTAGCAAGCTACGGCGCTAAGGATTGGCTGGCGGCGGATGCGGAACGGCTGAAGAGTGAGCTCGAAGTCCACCGCATACCGCATGACATGAAAGTTTATCCGGAGGCTGGGCACGGCTTTATGAACCAGCCAGCCAACGGATTCGTGAAGATCGTCGGGAGGCTCACCGGTAAGAGCGGATATCAGCCAGATGCTGCCGCCGATGCAAAACAACGCCTTATGAACTTCCTAAGAGAACACCTCTAGCGCAACGTGGACCAGAGACCTTTCAGAGTGCCAATTTGCAAGGTTCTGTCCGGGTGCGCCGTCATCCAGGCGCTAAGTCCTTACTGATCGGCTAAACTTACCTATGGCGCTGACCGGCAAGAACGAGATCGTGGGCACGCTGTACATAATAACCAGGATCAAACAAGCCCGGGATCAACAAGCCCGGGATCAATAACCATGGATCAACAATCACTCACCCGTCGCGATTTGCTGGCGAGCTTGGCCGCCCTGGGCGCCGGAGCCGTCATGACCAGAGGCCGCCTGACCGCGCAAACGCCGGGCGGAGCCACACGCCGCATCGACGTGCATCATCACTTTGCCAACGCCGAACTTATTAAGCTGATGGCCGATAAGAGAACGGCGGGCTGGCAGACGTGGACGCCGTACTCTCCGGCGAAGGCCATCGAGGATATGGACAAGGGCGGAGTGCAAGCTTCGATGCTTTCCATCACCACTCCTGGCATCTGGTTCGGAGCCGCCGACGAAACCAAACGCCTCGCCCGCGAGCTCAACGAATACGGCGCAAAGATTTGTTCCGATTATCCGGGACGCTTCGGCCTGTTCGCGGTGCTGCCTTTGCCGAACGCCACCAACGCGCTAAAGGAAATCGAATACGCGTTCGACACGCTCAAGGCCGATGGCGTGGGCTTGCTTAGCAGCTATGCCGGTAAATGGCACGGCGACGCCGCGTTCGCCGAAGTGTTCCGCGAGCTGAACCGCCGCAAGGCCATTGTGTACACGCACGCGCAGGTTCCCGATTGCTGCCAGAGCCTAGTTACGGGCATCAACGATACGACCATCGAGTACAACACGGACACGGCTCGCACTATTATCAGCCTGATCGATAGCGGCCGCGCTGTGGAGACGCCTGACAATAAGTACATCTGGTCGCACGCCGGAGGGACCATCCTCGCGCTGACCGGCCGCTTCCTGGGACAACAAGCCACCCGCGCGAATCTCGCGAAACAGGCCGATCCGAAATCTCGTCTTGGGCAGCTGCGCCGCTTCTATTACGATACAGCGGGGTCGACGAATCCCATTCAGATGACCGCGCTGCGGACGCTGGTGGGTACGTCTCAAATCATGTTTGGGACCGATTTCCCGTTTGGAGGAAGCGCCAATATCGCCGCCGGAATCGAAGAATCCGGCGTGTTCAACGCCGACGAGTTGAAGGCCATCGATCGCGGGAACGCGGTGAGAGTGCTGGATAAGTTCAAGTAGAAATAGATCGGGCACGTCCCGTTCACAGATCCTGCAACGAGGCGCTGCAGGTTTGAAACCAACCGCCACATAGCCGCAAACTGCTTCGCGATATCTTCTTAGGATTGAGCATGGGACATTGTGCTCAACGGGCCGGATGCAGGAAGGATGGAAACTGCGACCATCCTTTTCATCGTCTTCACCTTTCGACGGATGTACGCTTAGGAGCCTCTAAGCTTAAGGCATGGCTGCGCTGGCCGGATAGTTCCGGAGGTCGGGCATCCGGAAGGTAACTTTTTTCAAAACAAACTTCCGGGTGCGCCGTTATTCAGCAGATTGCAAGTCGGGGCGGTCGATCGGGCTATTGTGGATGGATGTCGGCTATTTGGAGGCTATCTCCTACTCGATCTCCGATTTGCAGTAGATTAGCAGATGCATATGAACCGTCTGTTTGGCCGCTGCTCGCTCTCTTTTTTCTCTCTGTGCTCCGTCCTTCTCTTCGCCCAGGATGCTGCTGAGTGGCCCGCCTATGGAAGAGATCCTGCAGGGACCAAGTATTCCCCGCTCAACCAAATCAACGCTAGAAACGTCAGCTCTCTAGTCCGCGCTTGGAGCTATCACACAGGCGAGCCGGAGCCACCTGGGAGAACACTCCGATCATGGTGGGCAACGTCATGTATTTCGCCACCCAGAAGAATCGGGTCGTGGCGCTGGAGCCGGAAACCGGCAAGGAACTCTGGACCTATGACCCGAAGAGCACGCGTGTGTCGGAACATCGCGGCGTCTCCTATTGGCCCGGCGACTCCAAGACCAGCCCGCGAATCATCCTGGCAACCGAGGCCCGCCTGATCGAGCTGGACGCCAAGTCGGGGAAACCGGCGCTGGAGTTTGGGGACAACGGGGAAGTCAACCTGAGAACCGGAGTCGCAGACAATTATCCGAATGCTCATTACGCCATCACGTCTCCTCCGGCCATCTACAAGGGTCTGATCATTTTAGGGCCTTCGACGCAAGAAGGACCAAGCGAGGGACCCAGCGGCGATCCCAGGGCATTTGACGCCAGGACCGGGAAAGCTGTATGGCGCTTCCATGCCGTGCCGCAGCCCGGTGAGCCCGGCAACGAAACCTGGGGGCCGGACGGCTGGAAGGATCGCGCGGGCCCGAGCTCATGGGGCGCGATGACGATCGACGCCGAGCGTGGTCTGATTTTCATTCCCATGGGGAATCCCGCGGACAGCTTCTACGGTGGCGACCGCAAGGGTCTGAACCTTTATGCCAATAGCGTGGTGGCCCTGGACGCCGCCACCGGAAAGTTGCGCTGGTATTTTCAAACCGTCCACCACGACCTATTCGATTACGATATGTCGTCGCCGCCGTCGTTGATTGAAGCGACTCTGAATGGCAAGAGAGTTCCTGCCGTGGTTGAGTTTTCCAAGAACGGCCTTCTGTACGTGCTGGACCGCCTCACCGGCAAGCCCATCTGGGGTGTGGAGGAACGGCCGGTTCCCTCGAGCGACGTGCCCGGAGAGGAAGCTTGGCCCACGCAGCCGTTTCCGGTGAAGCCTCCTCCTTTGACACGAATGAGCATGACCAAGGAGGAAGTCTCCAACATCTCACCGGAAGCGCACGCCTACTGTCTGGAGCAGTTCGAGAGGTTAAAGACATTGGGGCCGTTCACCCCTTTCAGCGTCAACGAGCCAAGGCTGACCTTCCCCAGTTCGATGGGTGGCGCGAACTGGGCCGGAGTGTCCTACGATCCGAAGCTGGGCTACATCTTCGCCAATGCTTCCAATATCGGGCAAACCGGACAAATGGTCCCGACCGGTCCCGGATCGCCGATGCCCTTCCGCAACAAGGGAGCATACAACCGTTTTGTGGACAAGGATGGCTATCCATGCAATCAACCGCCGTGGGGCGAATTATCCGCAGTGGACACGCACACCGGTGACGTGGCTTGGAGAATTCCACTGGGATCGTATGACGAGCTAGCAGCCAAGGGAATGAAGAACACAGGCGCGATCAACCTGGGAGGCAGCATCGCGACAGCGGGCGGAGTGGTGTTCATCGCGGCCACTGCGGACGGAAAATTCCGGGCGTTCGAGTCGCGTACCGGGAAGGAACTTTGGGTCACGAAGCTCGATTCGGTTGGCAACGCCACGCCCATCACGTACATGGGCCGCAACGGAAAGCAGTACGTAGTGATCGTCGCCGGAGGTCCCGGCCATTTGCGTGGATCCCCTATTCCACCGAGCGACGTAGTGATTGCTTTTGCGCTTCCATAGCCGGGCTTTCAACCCACGCTACCGGGCACTACCTCCTACGAATGATTTTGGCGCAAAACGGAGTAAATGTCTTGCAAACATCGAATTTTGAAGCAGATGTAGAGATAGTGGACAGGTGGTCTTGTCGGTCACGCGGAAGTTGGCTCTGCGGCTGCATTCGAGCAGAGGTCGCAGGATTAATCCAGGTAAGCCGCCTACACGTCAATGAAGCCAGTTCGTCGCCGAGCACACGCGACGATGTGACTTACTACCTGATGTGCAGCATTAACAGTAGCTTCCAAGAACGCCGTTTCGAGATAGCATCTTGGGTCGCGTCCCTCCTATCGCGACGATGCCCGGCGGATCGCGATCGGGATCGATCCACCAAAGCCAAAACCCTCCCGTGGAACAATCGTCACACCGGACAATCGTGCTGTGTCAGGAGCTCGATCAGGCGCTCCTCGAAGGTGTCGAGGTCGTCTCCTAACTCACGCGTGGCGCCAGTGTAGACGACGCGGCCACTGGTGATGACGCTGATCTCGCTGCACAGACTGCGAACCTCCTGCGCGTCGTGACTGCTTAAGAATGTAGTGACGTTATCTTCCTTCGCCAGACGCCGGAGGAGGTTCCACATTTCGCGTTTGGCGGGAAGGTCCAGCCCTCGAGTGGGTTCATCCAGAAACAGCACCTTGGGCCGGCCCATGAGAGCGCGCGCAATCTCGACCCGGCGCTTCATGCCAGTGCTGTAGGTGCCGATAAGCTTGCCTCGAAAGCGGGAATCCAGCCCGACGTCATCCAGAATACGCTCGACTTGGCCGAGCGCATCGGCGATGTGACGGATGCGGGCAAAGTACGAGAGGTACTCCCGCGCCGTCCATGCCGATTGGCTCTCGCTGGTCTCGTCACTCACCAGCCCGACAAGTCCGCGCACCGCGAGGGGCTCTCGGACAACATCGTGGCCCCACAACTTCGCGGTTCCCGCGCTGGGTGGAAGGAGCGTTGTGAGCATGCGAATGGTGGTGGTTTTGCCCGCGCCATTGAGGCCGAGAAACCCGTAGAGATGCCCCTTGGGAATCTGCAACGTAACGCCGTCGACCGCTACAAAATCACCGAACCGCCGAGTGAGCCCGTTGGTCTCGATGGCGTATTCGGTCGCGCCGCTCACCGAGTCCGCCGCCAGCGGGCGAATGCCGCCGCTAAACAGATGAGGGGCAGGATGGAGGAAGCGGCGCCCATCTCATAGATCGCACTCGACACCTCGGCTTCCACCGCACCCCGCGCGCTAAATGTTCTCGGTTCCGGATTGGGTGCGACGAGGTAGGTGGCCGTGACGTTCAGTGCATAGCGATTGCCGCCGATGTCCCAGGGTTTGGCCGGGTTCAGCGTGACCGGGACGCGCGCGATCCAGCCGATGCGAATGTGGTGGCCGTCGGCCTCGGCAGGTCCGGCATCCTTGCCATACGTGTGCGACTCCAGCGGTTGCGGCGAGCCCGTGGTCACTTGCAGCCCGCTCTCGCCGGCGATCTCGACGTGCAGAACCGTAACTCTCTGAGCGGCGTCGATAGGGAGCAGAAGCAGCATGTCTTTCCGCGTGATCTCATCGGTTCCCAGGGGCTCCACGTCACGATTCAGGAGTGGGCTGCAGCAGCGCGCGGGGATCTGGCCGCCGGATGGAACCAGAGCCAGGCTGCCGCTGCTACGCCCGAAAACGCCCCGGAGGGTTGGCGCGAGATTGGGCGGGGGTGCAGGGGCATCATAGTTGGTGTCCGCCAGCATAACGGGCAGAAGGACGATCGCGGAAATCGCGAGTGCAATCGTCCACCGCTGGCCGCGAGTCGCCTCCCACGTTTCGACCCCTTGGGCACGCAGGAACACCCAGACCGCCAGGATGAACGCTCCGATCACGACAGCCAGCAGTGTGATCCACGTCAGCAGGGTTGTGGCGGGAATGTTGCCCACCGCAAGCGTGAACCCCAGCGCGTTCTTAAGAAGCACCGCGGGGCTCGCCAGCGTGATGTGGCTGGAACGGGTCGCGCCCATCCCTCGCGCCACCAGTAACTCCTGAAGAGGAACCAGGCCAACGTAGGCGAGCAGAACCCCCATTCCGGCTGCGGCTGGCGCGGCCACGCTCCGACCGATGAAAAGGACGCCGATCAGCGTTCCAATGGCGATGCCGGCAATCATGATTCCTGGCGTCCAAAGCAAGAATCTCCCCAGCAGGAAGGGGAGGCTGATGTGGTGTGTGTAAACCAGCAGCATCGGAATCAGCGCGACATAATAGGCGGCCGCAAGCGTGAGGAGCACCAAAACCTTGCTGATGAGCCAGTCCCCGCGTTCCACGGGCGCGGTGAAGACGCTCTCGACGAACCGATTTGCGCGCGGACTGGCGATCGCACCGGCCGCGAGTGGAATGAACCCCAACGGGACCAGGCCGTAGGCAATGATCCCGTATCCGTCGAGCCATGTGTCCTGAGTACCGACGGTAGCCACACCGCCGATCGCTAACAGAATCACCGCAGCGCCCAACCACGCGAAACGGCCTCGCATGGTCGCCTTGAGTTCCTCCACGTAGAGCGTGACGATTCCCTCCACGTTATTCTCCGATCACGAGAATCGAAAACAAGTCAGGCGACATCTGGGCGCGTCCGGCCGACGGTCCACAGGCTGTTACTGCTAGAAACGCAAGTCGCATGAAAGTCTCCCGCCTTCGGCGAACTTTTGAGAGTAATGCATGATATTGAAAGTCACTCAAGATCAGCGCTCGGAGGGATCGCGTTCAATGGTCATCAATGTAAAGGACCCAGGCACCACCGGTCCGCGACCCCTGCCACTCGCCGGGGCGGGCCCGGAGAATGATCTCCTCGTATAACCCTACGAAGCGATTCTGAAAGTTCACTGAAGGTATGTCATCTCCTCAGCAATGCCAGCAAACCTCCCGTTCCTAATCCGTTCAACTTCTTCGAACACCGTTACGGGCTTGGAAGTATAATTCGACCCAGCGATCGTTAAGTCTGAATGTGGCAGGTTGACCAGCTGCACACTTCCGCTTGATATCACCTATTATCGGCACCTATTCTATGGCTCCCGCTACACTCGCAGCGATCGCTCCGACGCAGTTCCCGAGGGCTGAGGCCCTTGTAGTCCGCTTCGCAATCCGGCGTGAGCGCAGCGACCAACTGCGCTAAAAGCCTTTCAATGCCATCGCACACAGCACTGAACAGTGTGCAAGCATAATGGGGTCATAAGTTAATTCGATCTTGGCAAGCCGGCCCCGCTCTCCCAGGCCTTGGTGAGAATCGGCTTGATGATTTGAGAAAACTCCGGATAGGCGGTTGACTCCGGACGGAAGTGGAGTCCGTCGGGCAGAAACAAGCTCTCCCGGAGATTGTTGCGGCTGTCAAACAATACGGGATTCAGATCAATATACCCGACGTTGAACGACTGGTGGCTATATCGCTCCATCTCGCGATTCACCGCCTCCACGACCTCCCAGCGCGCACGCTTCTCTGGCGCCTTATGAATTGAAGTGTAGTAGAAAAATGTGTTGGGCAATTTCGCGTGAAGGATCTGCACAAAGCGCTTAGTCCGCTCCACTATGGGACCTGCATCCTCACCGGTGCTGATGTCGTTGCTGCCGCAGTAGTAGACAACGATGCGCGGTTGGTAGCGCAAGACCAACGGTCCGATCTGGTCAAGCATGTCCTGGGTGACGGCGCCCGCGAAAGCGCGGTTCAGCACCGGCAGCGGTGCCATTTGATCGGAGAGGTGTGTCCAAAACCGGAAAATGCTGCTGCCGGTAAAGACGATACCGCTGTGGTCTGGAGAAGCCGGTCTGTGTTCCAGTGTGGATCCGGTCGCTTGTCCCCCAGCCGCAATGGGCAGACCCGCAGACGCTAACGTGAGAACAGCCACCGCGCCGGCGAGCACGGCGTGAGAACGAACGATCATAGACAATACTGTAGCGCGGGCAACCTGCGGGCTAGCGTCTGGCTTGCAGCCGGAAAAGCGCGAGCTGACCTTCAAAAGATGATCCTGAAACGCCTGCTCGATCGTCCGCCGAAGAGGTGGTGGACAGCAAGACGGCGGATCACTGCAGGTCACGAATGGGTGTTCGAACTCAAAGGGGCAGCCCTACTTCTTAGCGGGCATCGCGATCTTGGAGACGGTAATCGTGTCACCAGTGATGTCGCGCATTATCGGCGCCTATTTTGTGGCGCCTGCCCTTCACCAGCAGTTGACTGAATTTCTCTCGCGCGGGCACGGCGCCTCCGAGACCCTTATTGAGCCACCGAACACTCTCCGAGGTCGCCAATCATCCCAGCTCGTTGGTCGACGGTCGCACCTCAAACGGTTACGTTAGTTCTTTGTCATCGTCAGACCGGTTACCATGACATCCGTGTTGTGCGCGAAGCGCAGACCATACGTCCCGTCAGTTGATTTCAGTTTGCCGCCGGTTACCACCAGCGCCTTGTCATAGCTGGCCACCACCGTCCCGTTGATGGAGCATTCCACCTTGCTGCCCTTCACCGAGAGCGCGACATCTTGACTGACGGGCTGGCCTTGTCCCGCAGCCTTGTGAACGGCGTCATTGGCGTCGCCGAGAAAGCCATTCATTTTGAACGGCGCCGGTCCGAATCCGCGCACGATGAACTTGCCGTTTCCGTAGGCCGCACAGTAGAGGTCGGTCTGGCCCGGCGTTCCCATGTCATTGCCGCCGATGAACACCCCGTAGGGGTGCGGATGCGTGTTGAGGTTCATGTACTTCGGC
>Ga0209415_10014564_pt1 | contig 12838 bp, 15 predicted proteins | sample PeaSoiSIISIP2007_FD_187696 | JGI IMG/M metagenome (GOLD analysis project Ga0209415, IMG submission 187696) | Peat soil microbial communities from Weissenstadt, Germany - SII-SIP-2007 (SPAdes) (version 2) | ecosystem: Environmental > Terrestrial > Soil > Wetlands > Peat | place: Germany...
CCCCGCCCCCCAGCAGCTCGAGGACGAGGGTCTGATCGAGGCCGTGGAGGACGCCGGGCGGCGTGAGTTCCGGCTCACCGACGCCGGGCGCACCTACGCCGACGAGCACCCCGACGAGCTGGCCGCGCCCTGGGCCTCGGTCGCCGACTCCATCGACGAGGACTCGCGCTCGCTCTTCGAGATCATGGCCGCGGTGGGCGCCGCCACCATCCAGGTCGGCCAGGCCGGCAGCGACGCCCAGGTGGCCAAGGCGCGGCAGCTCCTGGCCGAGACCCGTAAGGGCCTCTACCGGATCCTCGCCGAGGAGGACCCCGAGGCGGCCTCGAAGGCCTGAGCCCGAGTCAGACGGCGGCGATCAGAAGCCACGCCACGAACACGGCGTACGCGCCCACGATCACGGCACCCGCCGGCCGGCCCAGCCCGCGCTGGCGGTGGGCGAGGCCCAGGGTCACCGCCGTCAGGCCCAGGTACCACGCGGCCACCAGCCCCGCATCCCCCGACGGCCCGCCCAGGCCGACCACCGCGCCGGGGAGGAGGAGGCCGACGACCACATTGAGGCTGTTGCTGTTGAGGGCGATGCTCAGCACCGCCGCGCCCCGTCCGCGGACGGCGAGGTAGACGGCCGCCACCGCGTTGGGCAGGCTGGTCACCGCGGCCAGCACCAGGGCCCCGGTCACGATCTCGGGCACGCCGAAGCTCCCGCCGAGATCCGACGCGGCGCGCTCCATGGTGGCACTCGCCAGCACCACCACGATCAGGGCAGCGCCCGCCATCACCATGTCGGTGCGATCGGCCGGGGCCGGGCGGATGGCCGTCTCCAGGTCTCGCTCCTCCTCCACCACCGCGGCCCGCAGCCAGTGGGCCCAGCGGTGCGCGGCGGCGAGACGGCGGAGCAGCCGCCTGTCGGCACCGAGCAGAACGAGGTAGCCGACCAGCGCGAGCGCGCTCAGCGCCAGCCCCGCGGCAGGGGCCACGGCGCCGAGCACCGACAGCATGCACACCGCCGCGATCCAGATGGCGATCAGGCCGCTGAGGATGACCTCCCGCCGCCGGAACCGGATGCCCCCTGCGACCAGGGCGCCGAGCCCCAGGAGTGCGGCCAGGTTGAAGACGTTCGACCCGATCACGACCCCGGCCCCGATCCGCTGCTGATGGTTCACCAGCGCGGTGATCGCCGAGGTGATCTCGGGCGCGTCGGCGGCCAGGGCGGCGACCATGCCGAGCAGCGCCTCGGTGAGGCCGAGCCGCTCGCCCACCCGCTCCAGCCGCGAGACCAGCAGCCAGCTGGTGGCGAGGCTGACGCAGGCGGCGAGCGCGAAGAGCGGTGCCACGGCCCCGACCGGCACAGGAGTCCTCCCTGAACGACGCCCTGCCGACCAGACTTCCCGGCACTCCTGGCGAGACTGTATCAAGCAGGCCAGCCGGGTCGGTCACCCGGCGCGCGGCGCCGGGATGGCGCCGTCCGCTCGTCGACGCCGACACACAAGGATGAGGGGCACGGCGTCCGGTACGCTGCAGATCCGTCACCGGGCCCGGTGCAGCGGCACTAGCCAAGGTTCGACCACATGCATCTCGCCCGGAAGGATGGCCAGGGCCAGGATGAGGGACGTGACTAAGGCGTTGAAGGCGCTTGCGGTGATCGGGTCCGGCATCGCCGCGCTCGCCGCCAGCCAGGCCCTCGCCGCCGGGCTCGGCGCTAGCAGCCAGAGCCTCGGCAGCGGCCAGCAGACGGTGTCCGCCTGCACGTCCGACACCCTTCGGGTGAGCTACACGACGGCGTACTCGCCGGCGCCGGGCGGCGGCGGCTACGGGGTGACCGGGGTGACCGTCACCGACACGGCCACGACCCCCAGCCTGGCCGCCTGCGCCGGTCAGACCTACCGCGTCACCCTCCTGGGCGCGTCCGGAGCCTCCCTCGCCGAGGTGACCGGGGTGGTTCCCGGCGGTGCCACCAGCTTCGCCGCGACCAGCTTCGCCTCGCCGGTGGACGTCGCCGCGGTGACCGGGGTGGCGCTGGTCCTGGGCGGCTGAGGACAGCCCCCCACCGGGCGCACCGGTGCGAGGCGGGCCTCCAGCGGGCGCGGGACGATCGCAGCGATCGCAACCATCGCATCCAGACCGCAGGTGTCTGAGTTCCGAGTCACCGTCGCGTGACCCGTGTTACCGGCATGGTGGCCCCGTGACGGGGGAGAAGCGGCCTGTTTACGCCTTGTAGGCGCCAAATGGTGCAGATGCACTATGGCTTCATGAGGTGCCTGCCCTGACAGCAGGCGCACCAGACATGGTTCACCACCTGCGTCTTGCAGGGTCACGGAGCGAGGGTCGACATGAAGCGCATCATCGGAGCCGGCGTCGCGGGCGTCATCGCCTTCAGCGGCATCTATGCCCTGGCGGCGAGCCTGAGCGTCAGCAGCAACCAACTGGGTGCGGGAACCTCGGTGGTCGCGTCCTGCACCGCCGACAGCCTCACCGTCACCTACGGGACCCTCGCCTACTCGACGACGATTCCGGGCTACACCGTCTCCGCCCTGGTGATCAAGGACAACACCGCGACCCCGAGCTGGACCACCTGCAACAGCGAGGCCTACCGCGTGACCCTCTACGGATCGGGCGGTGGCTCCCTGGGTGAGGTCACCGGCACGGTGAGCGGCGTCGCCAACACCTCCGGCAGCAGCTTCACCACCGCCAGCTTCGGCACGGCGGTCAACGCGAACCTGATCACGGGCGTTGCGGTCGTCATCGGCGGCTGATAGCCCAACCAATCTCAGCGCATCGGAGCGAAATTCATCATGAAGCGAATCCTCGGAGCCACCGCGGCGGGTGTGGTCGCCTTCAGCGGCATCTACGCCCTGGCGGCCAGCCTGAACGTGACCAGCGACAACCTGGGGGCCGGCACGGCCACCGTCGCCGCCTGCCAGAGCGCCACCCTGAACGCCACCTACACCCCGCTCAGCTACACCAGCGGCACCGGCTACACGGCCGCCACGGTGACCGTCAACAACCTGCAGAGCACCTGCTACGGCGTCCCCTACCGGGTGACCCTCTACGGGAGCGGTGGCGCCAGCCTCGGTGAGGCCACCGGCACCACCCCCGGCACCGGCACCACCTTCGCCGCGGCCTTCACCGCGGTCAGTGCCGCATCCGTGACGGGCGTGGCCGTCGTGCTGGGCGGCTGATAACCTCGCTTCGCTCCGCCAGCGGGTCCTCCGGTCCATCGGCCGCAGGGCCCGCCGGCCATTTCCCGGGTGATGTGGAGATGCACAGGTCCCGCAGACTGATCCGCTTCCTCGCCACCGCCGCCGTGGTGGTCGCGGGGACGGCCGTGGTCGCAGGTGCGGCGGGCCTGACCACGTCGGGTGACCGCATCGGTGCCGGGCAGGCCGCCACCCCGCGCTGCACCTCGTCGGCCCTCACCGTGGTCGAGACGGTGACGACCACATACGTCACGGGGGTGACCGTCAGCAACATCCCGTCGACCTGCGGCGGAGCCACGCTCAGCCTCACCATGGCCGAGGGCACCACCGTCTTCTACACTCCGGCCAGCCAGACGGTGCCGGCAGCTGGCGGGACGGTGACGCTGACCATCCCCTCCGGCGACGTTCCGGTCACCGCCGCCGCGGAGGCCGACGTGGCGATGACCGGGCCATGAAGCTCCGCTATGCGATCCTCGCCCTGGGTGCGCTGCTGACCATCCCCACAGCCTCGGCCGCCAGCCTGGGCCTGACCGCGCAGAACCTGACCCCGGTCCGGACCTGCATCCTGAGCGGCTATCCCACCACCACCACCACCGAGATCGACGCCCCGGTCGAGCAGGGCAATACGGGCACCAACTACGGGACCGCCACCACCATGGAGGTCCAGTCGAGCCACAACGCCAACATGCGCGTCTACATCGAGTTCCTGGTCAGCGGCTGCTACCCGGCCATCCCGGCCAGCGCGATCGTCCGCGCCGCCACCCTCCGCCTCTACGCGACGGCGGTGCCCAACGCCACCTGCCGGACCGAGGACATCTTCCCCGTGACCGCGTCCTGGACCGAGGCCGGCATCACCTGGACCAACCAACCCTTCGGGACCGCGCTCAACAACCCCGCCACCGGGTACACCGCCCAGATGCAGGTGGGATCGACCTGCACGACCAACAAGGCCGCCGGGTACGTCACGGGCTGGACGGTGACCGCTGACGTCGCGAAGTTCGTGGCCGGAAGCGCCGCCGACTACGGGTGGATGATCCGCGACAGCGCCGAGCTCACCGCGGCCGGCACCGCCTACCACGCCACCTACGAGGCCAAGAACGGGGAGACCGCCAACGCCACCGAGGACCCCCAGCTGGTGATCACCTACGTCGACGTGCCGTGAGCCAGGTCGGGACCGCGTCGGTCTCCCGGGGCGGGCTGCGCCCCCTCCGTGAGCTGCGGCTGACCTGCGCGGCGCTGGGCGAGCTGGGCGCCGTCGTCGACCCGCTCCGCCCGGTGATCGCCACCGTCCTCGACCGCGGCCGGACGTCACCCAGGCCGGGAGCGGCCGCTGACGGCATCGATGGGACGGCGAGCTCGCACGCGCCTGCCCCCGCGCCCTTCGCGCCCGGCCGTTCCGACACCGCGGGCGAGCTTCGCGCCGGGGAGACCCCGCGTCCCTGGACCAGGGAGCTCCTCGCCGGCCTGCGCCGTCCGGGCAACATCGCCTTCTTCGCCGTCCTGCTCGTGGTGGTCACGGCCTGGTGGGTGGAGCTCCGCCCCACCTCCCTGCTCGGCGGGCCCGCCACCTTCATCACCGTCAGAGGCACGTCGATGCTGCCCACGCTGAAGACCGGCGACTTCGTCCTGGCCGAGGCGCAGCCCGCGTACCACGTGGGCGACCTGGTGGTGTACCGGGTCCCCAAGGGCCAGATCGGGGCCGGTGACGACCTGATCCACCGCATCGTCGCGGGCAACCCCACGGTGGGGTACACGCTCAAGGGCGACAACAACCCCGCCCCCGACCCCTGGACGGTGCCGCGCAGCGACATCCTGGGCAAGGAGGCGGTGGTCCTGCCCGGCTTCGGCAGCACCCTGCTGGTCCTGCGCAGCCCTCTCTTCGCCGGGCTGGCGGCCGCCCTGATCGCCATCTGGGTCGTGCTCAGCCCGCCGGGATGGATGCGCCGGCGGAAGCCCGCGGCACAGCCGTCGGGGTCGGGAACGGAGGCCGCGTCGGACACGGCGGTGGCATCGGAACCGGAGGCGGTACCCGTGCCGAACCACATCGCAGGCGGGCCCTCCCCGTCGACTGCCGCCTCGGCCGCGCTCCCCCACCGGCCCCCGGCGCGGCGCCGGGTGCTCGCCGGGACCGGTCCGGGCGGGCCCCCCTCCGGGGCTCCGGCGCCGCCCCGGCCCCGGCCGCGGCCCCGCCCCCGGCGACCGGCCCCGGCAACCCCCCGCGAGCCCTAAGCCTCCTTCTCGCCCTCGCCGGCGGGAGCGGAGACGACCACCAGCGGCGGCTTGCGACCCCTCAACCGGGCCGGACCGGGCAGGGCCAGCAGCGCGAGCAGCCCGGCGAGAGCCGCCACCAGGGCTCCGGTCAGGAGGCCCAGGTCCATGCCGCTGATGAAGGCGGAGCGGGCCCAGCCGGCGAGCACCGCCCCGATCATGCCGCCCTCGCGCTGGGCGACCCCGAGCGCCCCACCCACCGACCCGAGGATGGTGCTCTGGATCTCCGCCGGGAGGTGGTACGGGGCGATGGAGGCGAGGATCCGTCCCTGGTACCGGGTGGAGAGCTGGCTGCCCAGGACGGCCACCCCCAGGGCGCCGCCGACCTGGAGGAAGGCGCCATTGGTGGCGGCGCCGATCCCGGTGTGCTCGGCGGGGAGCGAGCCCATCACCGAGGCGGTGACCGAGGGGATCACCAGGGCCGCCCCGACCCCGAGCAGGACCATGCCGAGCACGATCCCGCCGTAGGTGGTGGCCACGGTGGCGCCGGAGATCTGCCAGAGCCCGGCGGCGATGAGCAGCAGGCCCAGGCCCACCACCAGCCGGCCCCCCAGGGCCCGGTCGAGCAGGCTGGCGAGGGGGGCCACCACGATGATCGAGCCCGCCGCCGGCAGCACCCGGATGCCGGTCTGCAGCGCGGTGTAACCGAGGTCGAACTGAAGGTACTGGGTGAGCAGGAAGAGGGCGCCGAAGAGGCCGAGCATGACCATGCTCACCGACAGCACGGCCACCGAGAACTGCCGCTGGCGGAAGAAGCTGAGCCGGAGCATCGGCTGGGAGACATGCCGTTCCCAGACCGTGAAGCCGGCCAGCACGACCAGGCCGCCCAGGCCGGCGCCGATCACCGTCGGGGAGGCCCAGCCGTGCACCGGCGCGTCGATGATCGCCCAGAGCAGCAGCCCCAGCCCGCCGATCGACAGCACCGCGCCGACCACGTCGGGCCGCTCGGCGTGCGGGTTCCTCGAGTTGGGGATGAACGGGATCGCCAGGGCCAGCGCCAGCGCGGCGATGGGGACATTGATGAGGAAGACCGAGCCCCAGCTGAAGTGCGCCAGCAGCAGGCCGCCGATGATCGGGCCCAGGGCGACCCCGGCCCCGGTGGTCGCCGCCCAGAGGCCGAATGCCCGCTGCCGCTCGTGCGGATCTGTGTACATGCTGGTGATCAGCGCCAGGGTGGACGGCATGATCAGCGCCCCGCCCACTCCCATGCTCGCCCGGGCCGCGATCAGGACCGGCACCGAGCCGGAGAAGGCGGCCCACGTCGAGCAGCCGGCGAAGGCGACCAGGCCGGCCAGGAAGGTCCATTTGCGGCCGAAGCGGTCGGCCACGCTGCCCGAGACCAGGAGCAGCCCGGCGAACACCAGGACGTAGGCGTCGACGATCCACTGCAGGTCGGTGGAGGTCGCGCCCAGGTCGCGGACCAGGGTGGGCAGGGCGACGTTGAGGACCGTGTTGTCGAGGGTCACGATCAGCAGTGAGAGGCAGAGGACCGCGAGTGCCAGCCAGCGGTGCGGCGGCCTGGCCGGCGACGCCTCGTCCCCCCGTCCCGGGGCGTCCACCGCCCGACTGGCCACGCTCACGTTCGCCATGCTCCTTAACGCAGTCCGGTTTGCGTTAGTATAGGGGGGCACCGTCACTAACGCAAGTCGAATAGCGATAAGACACGAATAACGCAAGCCGAGTAGCGATAAGATCCACGGTGATGGACGCCCAGGCAGTCCGCCAGCCGGTGCGACGCACCGGTGGAAGGAGCGCGCGGGTGCGCGCCGCGGTGATCGACGCCACCCTCACCGCCCTCCTCTCCGAGGGGCTGGACGACCTCTCGATCGCGACCGTCGCACTGCGCGCCGGGGTCCATCCGACCACCATCTACCGGCGCTGGGGCAGCCGGTCCAACCTGGCGCTCGACGCCGTGCTGAGCGCGACCGAGTCCGAGATCCCGACCCCCGACACCGGCACCCTCCACGGCGACCTCCTGGCCCTGGTGCGGAGCATCGGCGCCTTCCTGCAGACGCCGCTCGGGGAACTGGTGGTGCGGATCGCACCGCGCCGTGACCTGCCCGAATACGAGGCCGCCCGCGGGGGCTACTGGATCCAGCGGTTTCGCACCGGGGCGGCCCTGCTCGAGCGGGCCAGGGCCAGGGGTGAGCTGCGTGCCGGGGTCGACCCGGTCCTCGCCCTCGAGACCCTGGTCGGCCCGATGTACGTCCGGATCCTGATCACGCGCGAGCCGCTCGACGACGCACTTCTGGTCCGCTGCGTCGATCTCGTCCTCGACGGCATCGCCGTGAGCCCGCGCTAGACCCACCCTACAATCGGGCCATGGGCCGGGTGATCCACGTCCGGGTGCGCGGTCTGGACCCCAGCGGGCGGGATGCGGCCCAGTCGCGATTCGAGGAGCTGGTGCGCCGGCGCGAGTGGCGGGACGGCCATCCCTGGCTGGCCGACGACCGCTCGGCCGCGCTCTTCCCCCAGCTCTTCTTCGACGATCAGAAGGCGGCCATCGCCAGGCAGGAACCGGCGGGCGCTCCCCTCTCGGCGGCGACCTTCATCCGCGTGCTCGGCGACGAGACCGATGCGCTGGCGGTGCTGTTCGTCTTCCGCGACCTCTCCGAGCGCTTCGGGCTCTCGGTCGAGCTGCGCGATCCCGACAACCCGATCGCGAAGCTGCGCCATGTCGAGATGGAGATGGGCCGGCTGCCCGGCGGCCGTCCCCTGGAGGCGGTCCTGGTGCGGCGGCCCATCTTCAAGAAGCTCCCCGACGGGCGCCGCATCGAGCTCTTCCCCCCGCGGGCGCTCGCCGCCGCCTACGGGGTGGTGCGTGACCTCGACCATCGCGGCTGGAGCTTCCTGGTCGCGGGGATGCGCGGCGAGGCACCCGACTTCTTCGAGGCCGAGGCGGAGGCGATGCGGATGCGACGGGGGCTCGACAGCCTGGGACCGGCGGGATGAGGGCGGTCGTCCAGCGCGTGAGCCACGCCCGCGTCCTGGTCGAATCAGGGGGCGAGGCCGCCCTCCCCGCCCCCGGAGGCGGCCAGGGGACGGGGGCCGAGCCGGCCGCAGGGACCCGGCCTGGGCCGGGCTCCCGGCTCGCCGGCGAGATCGGCCCAGGCTTCTGCGTGCTGCTCTCGGTCGGACCCGGGGACACCGTGGCCACCGCCGACCATCTCGCTGAGCGGGTCGCCCGGCTGCGCATCTGCGCCGACCCGGCCGGGAGGATGAACCTCGACCTCGAGCAGTCCGGGGGTGCGGTGCTGGTGGTCAGCCAGTTCACCCTGCACGCTGACACCTCGCGCGGGCACCGGCCCAGCTTCCTGGGGGCGGCCCCCCCCGATCTGGCCCGGAACCTCTATGAGAGCTTCGTCCACGCCCTGGAGCGGCGCGGGCTGACCGTCGCGACCGGTGAGTTCGGGGCGCTGATGCAGGTCGAGCTGGTGAACCAGGGACCGGTGACGCTGGTGCTGACGAGCGGCGAGGGACCCTGGCGGGCCGACGCCGGCTGAGTCGCCGGGCCGGCCGTTGAGGGACCCTGGCGGGCCGACGCCGACCGAGTCGCCGCGCCGGCCGTTCAGGGGCGTCGCTGCGAGCGGCCCCTCTGGGGCAGGGCGAAGTCGCTGCGCACCGGCACCGGCTCCGGACGCCACGACGGGATCGGCATCCGGATGGTGGGCGCGCCGCGGGCGGGGGCGCGCAGCGGCGACTGTCGAGGGTGGGTCACCCGCACCTTGCGCGTCCACACCGCGGCCGCGAGGGTGAGCAGCGCGACCGTCGAGATCAGCGCGTGGAGCAGCATGGGCCCGATCGGGGCGGCGGTGAGCCCGCCGGCGCGATAGGCGAGCTGGATCGGGCCGTCGAGTGGGAGCAGCACGTTCACCCAGGCGTTCTGGCTCAGGGAGAGCTGCACCCCGACGACTCCGATGATCACCAGGACCCCCTCGAGGTCGTGGGGGAGGACGGCGCCGACCGCCAGGCCGAGGGCGACCGCGACCACCGGGACCAGGGCGCAGGAGGCGAGCAGGGCTGCCTCGGAGACGGGGGCCGAGACCAGGGTCATCCCCAGCGCGCCGATCCCGGCGAGGACCGCCCCCATGCCCAGCAGGAGGATGAACCGTCCCAGCATCAGCTCCGCGGCGCGATAGCCGGCGAGCACCAGCCGGGGCTCGACGGCGCGCGCCGCCAGCACCGAGAAGAGCGCCGCGGACGCCACCGACCACCCCATCCCGAGAGCGCCGAACTGGATCGCACTCTCGCTGCCATTGGTCAGGGTGCTCAGGTAGAGGGCGAGCGGCAGCGCCACCAGGATGATCAACGAGAGCCGGCGCCTCAGGAGCTGGCGTGCCTGCATCTCCGCGGCGATCAGCGAACGGCGGAGGAAGGTGGCCATCAGCATGCACCCGCGCCCGCCGCCACCCGGCCGGCCACCGCCAGCTCGACGACCCGGTCCACCCGGGAGAGCTCGGCCAGCATGTGGGTGACGATGACGATCGCCTTGCCAGCCGCCCGCCAGGCGTCCACGTGGTCCCAGAAGTTGACGTAGACCCCGCGGTCGAAGCCCTGGTACGGCTCGTCGAGCAGGAGCACGGCGGGGTCACCGAGCAGGGCGAGAGCCAGGTTCAGCTTCTGGCGTGTCCCCCCGGAGAGGCGCTTGGTCAGCTTCCCCTCGGTGATCGGGTAGCCGAACTCCTCGAGGAGGCGCCTGCCCGAGGCCACCGCGGCGGCGCGCCCGAGCCCCAGGGCGGCCCCGAAGTAGACGAGGTGCTCGTCGGCGGTCAGCAGGTCCAGGAGGCCCGGCTCCTGGGGGCAGAAGCCCACCCGACCGCTGACCCTGACCCGGCCGGCGTCCGGCACGATCAGCCCGGCGCAGATGCGCAGAAGGGTGCTCTTGCCCGCCCCGTTCTCACCGACCAGGCCCACGACCTCGCCGGATCGCGCCTCGAGGTCCACGCCGTCGAGCACCGGCCGGCCACCGAAGCTCTTGACGATGCCCGACGCCACCAGGGCTGGAGGAGCGAGCAGCCAAGGCCGGCCGCTCTGCCCCTCTGCCGCCACCGTCACGCCGCCGACCTCCGCCGTCCGCTGGAGACACCTCTGCCGGAGCGCTGGTCAGCCCGCATGGCAGCTTCCGAGCAGGCTAGCAGGGGCAGCCTTTCGACCCGGTTGCGAAAAGGTTCCGGCTCATCGACACCGGGTCCCAGCGGTACCGGCCCGACCAGCCCGCCGTGTCAGCGGCTCGGACCACGACGGGCTCAGGCCAATCGGGGCGCCGGGCAGGCCGCTTCGGACAGCCAGTCAGACCGGATGGGGCAGGCTGCGGGTCAGGTCGACCGCCGGGTCCTCAGCACGGCGAGCTGCTCCTGCTCGCCACCCGTGCCCGCGTAGCGGAGCAGCTCCGGCGGCCGTCCTCCGGTGCCGGCCGGGCTGCGGAAACGGGCCACGCGGAGGCGGAGCGCGGCGACCTCGGAGTCCCGGACGGGCCTGAGCACCCCGCCGTCACGCAGCTCCTGGACCCGGCGACGGAAGGTGCGCTCGCTCCCCTCGGGGCCACCGTGCAGCGCGATGTAGAGGCGGAGCAGGTCGTCCCCGGTGAACACCTCCCCGAGCAGGGCGACGGCGCCCGCGACGTGCCGGGACTCGGCGCGCAGCCGGCCGAGGGCCGCCCGGAAGGCCGCCGTGTCGGCGGCGTCGAACCGCATCCCGCGCCCGGCCACGCTCCAGACCGCCGGGCGGGGGACGTCCGCATAGGGGACGGTCGCGTAGTACCAGGCGGTCACGGCCCGTGAGCGGCCGGTGCCCGGCGCGTCGTCGATCCCGACGAGGTGGAGACGGCCACGCGCCTTGCGGCCCGCCTCGAGCCGGATTCCGGCCTCCTCCACCGCCCGCTCGCCGGCCGCCTCGAAGGTCTCCCGGGCGTCCAGCTCGGCCTTGGGCAGCCCCTGGCGGACGCTGAGCACGTGAAGGGCGCGGTTGGAGGCCGTGTCGGGGCTGGGGTCGAATCCGAAGACAGCCACCGTCACGCCCAGGGACGCCTGCGCCTTGGCCATCGCCGAAGAACCTCCGTCGTTTCGGGCGATGATGACACGAACTTGCGGCTCCGGGGGCGTCTCGTCAAGGGTTCGTTGCGGGGTGGCCGGATCGAGGCGATCGGGCCCCTACCGGGGACGGCCGGCCGTCTCGGGCAGCCCTCAACCGAGGGCGAGATCCGGGCAACCAGCTCGGTGTGGTGGGCGGAGCAGGACTCGAACCTGCGGCCTTCTCGGTGTAAGCGAGACGCGCTGTCCAGCTGCGCCATCCGCCCCCGGCCCCGACTCTAGTGGGTTCGGGCGGCCGTCACCTCCCGAACCCCGCCGGTGTCGTCGCCCACCAGGACCAGGCCGGCCATGCCCAGGAAGAGGCCGTGGCCGACCAGGCCGGGGACCGCGTCGAGGCGCCGGGCCAGGCCCTCGGGGTCGGGGATCACGTCGAAGTGCCCATCCCCGAGGAGGTTCCCGGAGTCGCTCACGCGGGGCATGCCGCCGGTGTCCAGCCTGAGGCTGAAGGGGGCGCCGCAGGCCTCCAGCGCCGCCAGGGTGGCGTCCGCCCCGAACTGCAGGATCTCGACCGGCACCGGCCCGTGGAGCTCGGGGACCAGCTTGCCGGGGTCGGCGACGACCACGAAGCGGCGGGCGGCCCGGGCCACCACCTTCTCCCGCACGTGGGCTCCCCCACCGCCCTTGACGAGCCGGAGCTGCGGATCGACGAGGTCGGCACCGTCCACGGCCAGGTCGAGGCCGCGGCGGTCGAGATCGACCAGCTCGATGCCCACCTCGGCAGCGAGGGCGGCACTGGCCTCGGAGGAGGCCACCGCCTGGACCCGCAGGCCGCCACGCACCGCCTCCCCCACCGCCACGATGAACCAGTGGGCGGTGGAGCCGGTACCGAGCCCGATCCGCATCCCATCGCGGACCAGCCGGGAGGCCGCCCGCCCCGCCGCCTCCTTGGCGCGATCGGAGCTCATCGCGTCCGAGCCTAGCAGTCGCAGGGGCATGCCGGAGCCAGGATGGCCCAGGCTCAGGAGGCGAGCCGGCCCTTGAGCCTCATCTCGTCCCGCCCGGGCAGGCCACCCAGCGGCTGGCGCATGAACCTCTCCTGGGCGGCGAAAACCGCCTCCACCATGTCCGCGGGGGTCGCCTCCTGGCCGACGGCCACGCCCCGGCGGCGGAGCTGGGCGAGCACCCGGGGCGGCATCGGCTGGCCGCGGAGATTCATCTCCTCGATCTCGATCAGCAGCCCGTCGAGCTCGCAGAGGATCTCACGCCGTCGGGAGCGGTAGGTCTCGGTCTCGGGAGCCCACTGCAGCTGGTTGAGGACGCGGTTTCTGACGAAGGTGGCCATGACTG
>Ga0209415_10014565_pt1 | contig 12837 bp, 12 predicted proteins | sample PeaSoiSIISIP2007_FD_187696 | JGI IMG/M metagenome (GOLD analysis project Ga0209415, IMG submission 187696) | Peat soil microbial communities from Weissenstadt, Germany - SII-SIP-2007 (SPAdes) (version 2) | ecosystem: Environmental > Terrestrial > Soil > Wetlands > Peat | place: Germany...
TCGCACAACCCATGCTGCCGCACGTCCGTCGCCGTGGCATCGCCTGGCGATTCCATATCATGGCAGCCCCGCTGCCCAACGCGTTCGCCCTGCCCGGCGGGCAGATCGTCGTCACCACCGGCATGATGGATTTCGTTCGATCCGATTCCGAGCTGGCCGAGGTCCTCGGCCACGAGATCGCGCATATCGATCTCCGCCATGCCGTGGAACGATATCAATACCAGTACCGCCTGGGCGGCCTCCTCGAATTGGCGCACCGCCTGGCGACCATGCCGTTCTCCGCCGACCAGGAACTGGATGCCGATGCCGAAGGACTGCGCCTGGCCATCGCCGGCGGTTACGATCCCGCGGCCGCACCGGTACTCTTCACGCGCATGCAGCGCGAATTCCCCGAGCCCGCCAGCCCTCACGCCGATACACCGGCCGGCGAGTTCGCCCAGTCTCTCGGCGGCGCCATCGCTTCCTACTTCCGCACGCACCCGCCATCCGACGAACGCGCCCGCCGCCTGGCCGCCTTGGCCCAGCGCCGAAACTAACCCTTGTACTGCAACAGTCTCAAGTCTCCTCCGCCTGCGACGATTTTGTGGGGCGGACCCCCGGTCCGCCGGGGTCCCCTCGGGGGAGCCCCCTGGTCGGCCTTTGGTTGCGGCTATGCTGCTCTGTGGGGCAGACGATCGTTTTTTGTCGTCTGCCTCTTGCCGGGGTTTTAGCCCCGCACCGCCAGGGGCCTAATGTATCGACGACACAACCAGCTTTTCGCCGCTCATCACCCCACTGACTTTGGCGTGGATCGGCCTCCCGGCGCCGATCTCCTTGCTCCAACTTTTGTTGTTCTTCAGCTCGTCCTGCGCGCGCTGGTTCCCAACCAGGTCGAAGCGGACCGTCTTGCCGTCATCGAGTTTCATTCCCAATTCGGTGCTGCTCGCCGACACCGGACAACTCGCGCCGGAGTCGCTCGCCGCGCGGTTCGCGGAATTGGCCTTCTCGGAATCCGCCGCCGGCGGGGTGGCGTTCTCCGGCGTCGCCGCAGCGCTCGAAGTATGTGAGGCGCAGGACATGTCCACCAGGACGCCTTTGTAAGTCATTGTCTTCATCTCGGCGGGCGCCGCGGTTGCCGCCGGCTTCGTATTCGTTTGCGAGTCCGTCTGCTTTGCCGGCGGCTGACTATCTTGAGCTTGCTGCTTTCGCGCGAACTGCGACATCAATACTGCCAGCGATACTGCCAGCATGAATATCCGTGCCTTCATTCAAAGACCTCCTAACGGTCGCGCGCAATACTCTGAGCGCGCCGTACCGTCGCTATTGGCACGTTGACTTCCATTCGATTTGTGCAAATCTTCGCGTCCTTGCTCAAGTCGGACGGGCACCGTGTATGGTGGCGTACCCAACAACCTCTGAGTGCGCGTAATTTTTTCGCGCTTAAGCGAACAGTCCAGGCTTACGCCAGGGCGTTCTTGCAGTACTCCACGCACTTCGCCAACTCGGTCATCAGGTCCGAGCCCTGCGGAATCGGGTGCTCCATCTCGATGACGCCCGGGAATGGATATTTCTCTTTCTGCATCAGCTTCAGGGTCTCCTTGATGGGCGTGTCGCCGGTGCCCCACGGCACGTTCGGACCGTTATGCATCTTCTTGTCCTTGAGGTGAATGTGGGTCACGCGGTCGTGGTGCTTCTGCAGGAACGGAATCGGCGATGTGCTGTTCCCCGCGGTGAAGTGGCCGATATCCAAATTGATGCCGTTGTATTTCGAATAGGTCATCGCCGTCTCCCAGCTCTCCGGCCTCCCGAAAGCTTCGGGGCTGGTCACATCCGTGTGGCCGTGGTAGCCAATCATCATTTTGTGCTTCTCGCCGAACTCACCCAGCCGCTTGGTGTGGCTCAGCGGAATTTCGCAGGAGATGGCACTCGCGCCCGCCGCCTTCGCCAACCCGAACATGTAGTCGATCTCCTCGTCCGAAAAGGTGTCGATGGCGTCCACCTTGACGATCTCGATCTTCACCCCGGCGTCCGCGTACTTCTTGCGGAAAGCCTTGACCGTATCCATGGATGCCGCCAGGCGCCACTTGCGCAACTCCTCCACTCCAGCCTTCCGGGCCGCTTCCTCCTCGGGCGTCCGCGGCCCTCGTCCGCTGCGGCGCGGCGCCGGATAGGCCACCAGTTCGGCCCGCGCTCCCATGAACTGCTCGATGGGCTGCGCGCGCAGCTCCACCGCGCTCAGGTTGAGCTTCACCATCGCGTCCAGACACTGGTCGCCGCTGTTATAAGAGCCATGGAAGCTGTAGGGCGCATTGATGCCGATCTGCACGCCGCCAAATTTGGAATTCGTCTTCGCCGGCAGGCGGGAAGCCGTCATCGCGGCCAGCGCCATTTTGCCGAGGTCCCGTCGGGTTGGATGCATAAGCGTTCCTTTCACGTGGAACTCAAAACCTATCGGATTGCACCACCGCTGTCAATCCCGTCTCAGGTGCGAGAATGGAACGGACGGCATGTACCTGTTTCACCTCTTCCGCTCGTTCTCGCCCATCCGTAATTCGATCGGCTTCGGCGCGAGCGATTTTATACAGCTCGGCCTCGCCCTTCTGCTCGTCCTGCTGGTGCTGGCGCGAGCCTGGCTCGAGCCTGCCGCTCGAAAGCTGGCGCACCATACCGGCTGGTGCATGCTGTTCCTGGGCGCGCTGGTGGTGGTGCTTCGGCTGGCCCTGCTTCCGCTCGATCCCGTCCCCACTCCCACTGGCGTCGATGATTTCAGCTACCTTCTCCTCGGCGATACCCTGGCCCACTTCCGCCTGGCGAACCCGCCTCACCCCATGCACCGATTCTTCGAAACGAACTTTGTCCTGCAGGAGCCCAGCTACAGTTCCATCTATCCCATCGGTCCTGGTATTGCCCTGGCGCTCGGGCAGATCGTTTTCGGCCTTCCCTGGGCGGGAGTGCTCCTCTCCATGGCGCTGCTCTGCGGCCTTTGCTTCTGGGCCCTGCGCGGCTGGACCTCGCCCGGGTGGGCGCTCGCCGGAGGACTTCTGGCGGTCTGCGAGTTCGGCCCCCTCAACCGTTGGATGAATAGCTATTGGGGCGGCGCCGTTTCGGCCATCGCGGGCTGCCTGGTGTTCGGAGCATTGCCGCGCCTGCGCCAACGGGCCCGCACCCGCGATGCCGTCCTGATGGGGCTGGGGCTGGGCTTGCAGATGCTCTCTCGCCCGTATGAGTCGCTGTTTCTCGACCTGAGTGTCGTCCTGTTCTTTCTGCCGGAGCTGCGCCGCGGAACGGAGTGGCCAAAACTCGCGAAGATCGCGCTGCCCGCCGCGCTGGCCATAATCCCGGCCGTCGCCCTCCTGCTTTGCCATAACAGGGCCGTGACTGGAAGTTGGACGACCCTTCCTTACTCACTCAACCGGTATCTGTACGGCGTGCCCACCACGTTTACCTTTCAGCCGAACCCGGTTCCCCATGCCACACTAACCGAGGCCCAGCAACTCTACTATTTAGGACAAGCCGCGGCTCACGGGGGCACTGACTCGCTCGCACGCTATCTTCAGCGCCTGGCCAGCCGTACCGGCTTCTACCGTTTCTTCTTTCTGCCTCCGCTCTTCCTGGGTCTGCCGTTCTTTCTCCTGTATCTGCGCGAATTCCGATACGCATGGGTCGCACTGACTCTTTTAATTTTTGCCCTCGGCTCCAATTTCTATCCATACTTTTTCCCTTACTACCACGCGGCTGCCACGTGCCTGTTCCTTCTCGTCGCTGTACTGGGGCTTGAGCGTCTGAGTGAGTGGAAGGTCCGCGGGTGGCAAGCGGGACCACTCGCGGCCCGGTGGATTCTCTTCCTCTGCGGGGCGCACTTTCTGTTTTGGTACGGCATCCATGCCCTGGGAGACGAACCAATGCTGCGGGACATGACCGCCTTCGAGACCACGCCCGGCATCAACTGGGGCGATCCCGAAGGGCGGGTCGCGGTCACCCGGCGCCTTGCGGAGGCGCCCGGCAAGCAACTGGTTTTCGTTCGCTACTTCTCGACTCACGAGTATCGTGAGTGGATACACAACGCAGCCGCCATCGACAGCGCGCGCGTGGTATGGGCGCTCGAAATGACTCCCGGCGAAAACGCCAAACTCAAGGGCTATTATCCGGACCGCACCGTCTGGCTGATGGAGCCGGACGCCGTGCCGCCCAAGCTGGTTCCCTATCCGGCGAGCAGCGGCCCGTTTCTTACCGTGGAGTAGCAGGTTTCAGCCTGCCACCGGAGAGCCCGAGGCTTCAACCTGCCAATCGTAACCGCCCCGATCCGGAGCGGCCGGCTGCCGTCTCCTCGCTAGAATATGGGTTTGCATGCCCTGGTCTGATCTGCTTCGCTCGCTCTCGCACCCCATGGGTTTCGGCCCAGCCGATCTCCTGGATCTGGCGCTCGCCGCCCTGCTCGTTCTGGCCGCGCTGCTTTGGCGTCCCTGGATTGAGACGTACGCCAGCCGGATCGCCGAACGGACAGGTTGGTGCATGTTGCTCCTGGCAGCTCTACCCGTGGCCCTCCGGCTGCTGCTCCTGGGCCATCATCCGGTCCCCACGCCCGATGTCTCCGATGAGTTCTCGCACCTCCTCGCCGCCGACACCCTGCGGCACTTTCGCCTCGCCAATCCCCCACATGCCCTGCCCCAGTTTTTCGAGACGTCCTTGGTCCTCCAGGAGCCCACCTACGGCTCCATCCATCCCCTCGGACCAGGCCTCGCGCTGGCCATCGGCTGGAGCATTTTCGGCTTGCCCTGGGCCGGAGTTCTTCTGGCAGTAGCGGCCTTCTGCGCGCTGTGCTATTGGATGCTGCTTGGCTGGACCTCTCCGCGTTGGGCGCTTCTGGGAGGGATACTGGCGGTCATCGAATTCGGCCCGCTCAACCCGTGGACCAACAGCTACTGGGGCGGCTCGCTGGCCGCCGCGGCAGGGTGCCTGGTATTCGGTGCGCTGCCCAGGCTGCGTGCCAACGGCCGCGCGCGCGACGCCTTTCTGCTGGGCGCCGGCGTGGGACTGCACCTGCTCATTCGCCAGCTCGATTCCGCTTTTCTCTTCTTCGCCGTGCTCCTGTTTTTCCTGCCCGAGCTTCGCCACCCGAGCTCCGGTCAGAGCCGCGACCGTTCTCGCGCTTTGGCGAGCAAGGGAGCGGTTGGTCAAAGACCCAGGCTGGCCGCCGCCGCGCTCCTCGCCATGCTACCCGCTGTGTTGCTGACGTTTGCCCAGAATAAGATGGTGACCGGCAGTGGGATCACAGCCCCCGAAAAGCTCAGTCAGTACCAATATGGCGTGCCGGCCTCGCTTACCTTTCAGGCCAATCCCGTCCCCCACCGGCAACTTACTCCGCAACAGGCTACGGATTACCAGACGCAGCTCCACCAGGGCGCCGAAACGCTCTCGACCTGGTTCCAGCGTCTCGAGTACCGCGTGCGCTTCTACCGCTTCTTCTTCCTGCCCCCGCTCTACCTGGCCGCCGCGGCCTTCCTCGCCAGCCTGCGGCAGTACCGCTGGGTCGCTTTGACACTGGCCATCTTCGCCCTCGGCACTAACTTCTTCCCGGCCTTCCAGTTTCACTACATGGCCGCAGTCACTTGTCTCTTCATCCTGGTAGGCGTAACCGGTCTTCAACAAATCGCACGACTCACCATTCGCGGACGCCCGGTGGGACGGGAGGCTGCGGGCCTGATCGTGCTGCTCTCGGGCGCGCAGTTTCTCTTCTGGTACGGACAGCACGCTGCCGGCGACACCGAATTCTCCATGGATGCCAGGCAGTACGAGACCTGGAACGCCATCAACCACCAGAATCCGGCGCGGCGCATCCTGGTCGCTGGCCAACTGGCCCGGATTCCGGGTCAGCTCCTGGTATTCGTCCACTACCAGCCGCAACACAATTTTCAGGACGAGTGGGTCTACAATCGAGCCGCCATCGATGACGCCTTAGTGGTCTGGGCCCGCGACCTCGGTCCCGCGGAGAACCAAAAGCTGTTGCGCTACTATCCCCAGCGCACCCCGCTCCTGCTGGAGCCGGACATCCGGCCGCCCCGACTTACCCCATACGAGCCCGGCGGCGACAGCTCGCCCCCAGAAGATGGGATTCCCCGCGCCGTTCGATAAGGGCAAACTCGGATGTCATGGTGAACTCGAGCGGCTTGGCCAGAGGAACGCCCCCACGGCGCGCCGGAAGGGGCAGAACTTGAAGCGGCCAGAGGTCGAAGGTCTCTTGCAGGTACGCATCGCTGCTACTTGCTATCCTAAGAATGACGAGACCCACCCATGCCGGACCTATCGACGCACAAGTCCGGGGACCTGTCTTCGGACGCTAAAGCGATTCTGGAAGCACTCCTCGGCCGCCATCTCGCGGACGATGAAGAGATCAGCATTTGGGCATCGCGCCCCCACGCTGCGCCCACAGGGCCAACGCGCCGGGAAGCATGGCATCAACTGAACGACCATCTGGATCGGATGTCGGCAAAAGCCGGCGGGCCGGCGGAAGAGATCGAAAAGCTGGTTGACGAGGTATGCGATGAGGTCCGGCACGGGCCTCGGTGAGAATTCTCCTCGATACCAACCTCCTCGTACGGGCGGCAATCACGCCGCAGGGTTCGGCGCGGGCAATCCTGCACCTGATCGAAGAAAGCGAGCAGCACACACTCCTTATATCCGCTTATCTCCTCAGTGAAGTTGCCGACGTCCTGCGCCGTGACCGCATTCGCGCCCGTTGGCCACTCACAGACGAAGAAGTCCGCTCGTACTGTGAGTTCCTCGCTCGTATCGGAGAGGAGGTTCCTGCCGAGCCGTTGCCACCGATCATCGAAGATCCTAAAGACCAAGCCATAATCGAAGCAGCCGTCGCCGGAACCGCCGCCGTGATCTGTACGTTTGACGCCCATTTCTACAAGGAGCCGGTTGTGGCTTTTTGTGCTACCCGCGATATCCGCGTCATGAACGATGCCGCCCTCCTGCAGTCCCTGCGCCGCCGCATCTGACCGGCGCAATGGTTCTCTGGGCCCGCGTCCTCAGACCGGCGGAGCACGTCAAAGTTGAGCCCGCTTCCTCGCGAGTCGAGCGGGCTGAAGTGGTTTCTGAGAAATAAGACGGCCGCCGCCGACGGCGGTTATGGCGTGAGTCCTTCACCCCAACCCCGGCACGCCCCCCAGCGTCTTCGCCAATCTCACCGCCCGCAAGATCGCCTCCGCCAGCGCTTCGGCCGCGGCCACTCCCAGGATGTTGATGTCCGCCTCCCGGTCGCCGATCGACAGCGCGAAAACCGTATCTCCATCCGCCATCGTGTTCACCGGATAGATGGTGCGGGCCATGCCCAGGCTGGCAAATTGCGCCAGCTTGGTGGCTTGCACTTTGGTCAGCTTCGCGTTGGTGGCAATCACGCCCAAGGTGGTGTTGCTGCGGATGAAATTGATGGCCGAGCCGCGCTTCATCACCTCGGGAGTATCGGCGAACTCGCGGCTGCCGGCCGCCTTGCGGGCCCCCGCCACGATCTTTCCCGTAGCCGGATCGCGCACGTCGCCCAGCGCGTTCACCACTGCCAGGCTCGCTACCAACACGCCACCGCTGAGCGCCACGGTGAACGACCCCACCCCCCCCTTCATCGCCTGCTTCATGCCGAAGATCTTGCCGATGGTCGCGCCCGTGCCCGCTCCCACCGAGCCCTCCGCCACCGCATCCGTGGTCGCGGCCGCCGCCGCGGCTTCGCCCATCGCTACGTTGGGACGCACTCCCGGCTTGCTGATCGGGAGGTCGAAAATCACCGCCGCCGGAACGATCGGCACCTTTGCCGGCCCCGCGGCCACGCCCACTCCCCGATGTTCCAGGTAACGGCGGACACCGGCGGCCGCTTCTAGCCCGAAAGCGCTCCCGCCCGCCAGCAGGATGCCATGCACCTGCGGATCCACGTGGCCGGGGTCGAGCGTCGAAATCTCCTGCGTCCCGCTTGCCGACCCGCGGATATCCACGCCCCCCACCGCGCCCTGCTCGCACAGAATCGCCGTGCATCCCGTGATCGCCTCGAAGTCCGAAACGTGCCCGACGCGAATCCCCGGAATGTCCGTGAGCCCTTTCATTCTTATTTCCGCCTCCGGTTTCCGGACTCCTCAGCGCCCTCCGCTTCCTCTGCGCACCTTGTGGACGACGCGGACTTCGATCCCCCGAACCGATCTCTTGGGTCCTTCATCTCGGCTTCCTCCGCGTCCAAACTCCGCGCCTCAGCGTCTCCGCGTCAGGAGCTGATTCTGTCTCCTGACTCCTGGCTTCTCTCAGTATGGTAGCATCGAGTTTCGGGGACCCACCTACTTGCTGGATTTGCTGAAAGAGCCTGTGCTCGCGGTTCAGGAATTCCTCTTGCTTGGAGGAAGGGCCTTTCGGAATTTCACCCGCAGCCCGCATTACTGGGACGACGTCTTCCTCCAGATGGATCTGATCGGCGTTGGCAGCCTGATCATTTGCGCCTTCGTCGGATTCTTCGCCGGCGTCGTCATGGCCATGCAGATGTCCCGCGCCCTCGCCCAGTACGGCCAGGTCGGCAAAACGGGCACCCTGGTTTCCCTGACCCTGGCGCGCGAGCTGGGTCCCGTGCTGACGGCCCTGATGGTCGCCGGACGCAACGCTTCGGGCATGGCCAGTGAGCTGGGCTCCATGAAGGTCACCGAGCAGATCGATGCCATGCGCGCGCTGGGCACCGACCCTGTTCAGAAGCTGGTGACCCCGCGCCTCATCGCCACCGCCACCATGCTCCCCATGCTCACCGTGATCGCCGATTTCGTCGGTATGTTCGGCGGGTTCCTCATCGCGGTTTCTCTCCTGGGTCTCAGCTCCAAGCAGTATTGGACCACCGTGTGGCAGGCGCTGGCCTGGGACGACATTCTGCAGGGAGTGGTGCTGAAACCGCTGCTCTTCGCCGTGACCATCGCGTTGATCGGCTGCTTCTACGGCCTCCGTACCACCGGAGGCACGCAGGGAGTGGGGCGCGCCACTACCCAGGCGATGGTGGTCGCTTCCATGCTCATCTTCGTGCTCGACGCGCTCGTCGGCAAGATCATTCTGTGGTTCCTCCAGACCTGATTGCCATGCCCCTGATTGACACGCCCAAAGATGCCCGCCCCTCGATTCTGCGGTTCGAACACGTCACCGTCTCGTTCGATGGCGAAGTGGCCCTCTCCGACGTGTCGTTCGAAGCCTTCGAACGGGACTCGCGCGTCATCCTGGGCGCCGCCGGCAGCGGCAAGACCGTCCTGCTGAAGACCGCCCTGGGGCTGGTCAAGCCCGATTCCGGGAAGGTCTTCGCCTTGGGCAAAGACCTCACCGCCCTGAGCGAGAACCAGCTTTTTGAGATTCGCAGCCGCATGGGAATGCTCTTCCAGGAAAGCGCCCTCTTCGATTCCATGACCATCGCCGAGAACGTGGCCTACCCGCTGGAAAATCAGAAGTCGATTCACTGCCCGCCCGAGCAGGTGCTGCCGCGCGTCACGCAGGCGCTGGAGTTCGTCGAACTGGGCGGGACGCTCGAAAAATTCCCCAGCGAGTTGTCGGGCGGTATGCGCCGCCGCGCCGCCATCGCCCGCGCAGTGGTCACCGAACCTCCGCTGGTGTTCTACGATTCGCCCACCGCCGGGCTCGACCCCATCACCGCCCACACCATCATGGCGCTGCTCATCAAGGAGCGCGACGTGAGCCACACCACCACCCTCATGGTGACGCACCGCTACCAGGACGGGAATCTGATCGCCAATTTCCGCTACAATCCGGAACATGGGGGAGTGGAGCCCGCTCGCAACGGGGCGAGGCGGGACTGGCGAACCACCTTCATGGTAATGAAAGAAGGCCGGCTGGTTTTCGAAGGCGACCAGGACACGCTGGAGGCCACGACGGATTCTTATATTTCGAAGTTCGTGAAGCGGCGGGAATAAACGATGCCGGATCGCAGCAAAGTGCGGTGGTCGCAGTTGAAGGTCGGAGTGGTCGGACTCTCCGCCTTCATCATTCTGTACGTCCTGGTCTTCCTGCTCACCAGCGCCAAGGGGGGAATCTTCCGGCACAACCCCCTGCTGCGCACCTACATGGACGACGCCTCCGGCATCGCCGATGGTTCCGTGGTGCGGCTCAATGGCTTCACCGTAGGATACCTCGACGGGCTGACACTGACCGCGTCGCGCGACCCCAAGCGGGCCGTCGAATTCGACTTGCGGGTGCAGGAGAAATACCTGAAGGACATCCCCATCGACTCAGTGGCCACGATCACCGCGGCTAATCTTCTGGGCGACAAGTTCATCAACATCACCAAGGGGAAGGATGCCCAGACCGTGCGCGATGGCTCCGAGCTGCCGAGTTTTCACGGGCAGGACATCCCCGAATTGATGGCGCAGAGCGCGAACTTCCTGCAGTCGTTCCAAACCATCGTCAACCGGCTGGATGCGCTGCTGAAGGGTGTGGAGGAAGGCAAGGGCAATATCGGCCTGCTGCTCAAGGACGACGAGTTGTACAACCGCGTGAACGGAATCGCGGCGGAGATGCAGAAGCTGCTGGCGGACGTGCGCAACAGCAACGGTACCTTCAGCAAGCTGATTCACGACGACGACCTGTACCAGGAACTCCGCGCGCCGCTCAAACGCCTCGATGCCATCCTGGCCGGCATTCAGTCCGGGCAGGGAACCGTGGGTAAGGCGCTGAAGGACCCTGGCCTGTACGACGACTTCCGGAAAACCGTGGGCGAGCTGAACGGATTGCTGGCCGACCTCAATGCGGGCAAGGGCTCCGCCGGCAAGCTGCTCAAAGACGAACAACTCCATAAGCGGGTCGACGATCTGGTGGCCAAGTTCAACGGCATCCTGGACAAGATGAGCGGCGGTCAGGGCACGCTGGGCCAGTTCCTGGTGAACCCCGAGCTTTTCCAGTCTATGACCGAGACCACGCGCGAGTTCCAGGGGCTGGCCAAGGACATGCGCGCGAACCCCAAGAAATTCCTCACCATCCGGCTGACCCTGTTTTGAAACCGAACCGTAAACGTGGGACAGACGCTTCCGTCTGTCAACCTGCTGACGAGCCTCCCGCTCCCAAACGCCTCGTCGTCAATGCCGACGACTTCGGCTTCACGCCAGACGTGAACGCGGGAATTGTCGAGGGGCATCGCCGCGGCATTCTCACCGCCACCACCCTCATGGCCAACGGCGCGGCCTTTGCGGACGCGGTGCGGCTGGCGCGCGAAGTCCCCACGCTGGATATCGGCTGCCACCTGGTGCTCGTCAGCGGCCAGTCGCTGGCTACCGGAAAGCCGCTGCCTGCGACTGTCGCGCAACTGCTCGCCGCCCTGGCGCGGCGTGAGATCCGCATCTACGAGGAGCTGGCCGCGCAGGTGCGCGCGATCGTGGACGCCGGCATCCGCCCGACGCACCTCGACACTCACAAGCACACCCACCTGGCGCCTCCGGTCCTGGATGCCGTGGCGCGGTTGAGCCAGGAGTTCGGCATTCCGTGGGTGCGCCGTCCGTTCGATTTCCCGCTGACCGCCCTTCGCGGCCCGGTTTTGCGCAAAATCGTCCCGCGCGCCAAGCGGCTCACCAGCGACGCGCTGGGACTGCTGCGCCGCCGGTTCCACCGGGTCCTCGAGAAGCACGGCTGCCGGACCACCGACCATTTCGCCGGTTTTCAGATCACCGGCCGGTTCCGCACTGCCGAGCTGGTCGCCTTGCTCGGCGCCCTGCCCCCGGGATCGACCGAGCTGATGTGCCATCCGGGCCGCTGCGGCGAAGCGCTCCGCAATGCCCGCACGCGTTTGAAGGAAAGCCGCGAGCACGAGCTGGAAGCGTTGCTGGCGCCCGAGGTGCGGCAGGCGCTGACACGGAATGGGATTAAGCTGGTGAGTTACAGGGAGCTGTGACGCGCATGCCCGGTCTGCTTTATGTGGTGGCCACGCCCATCGGGAATCTGGAAGATATCACCTATCGCGCCGTGCGCGTGCTGGGGGAAGCCGACCTGATCGCCTGCGAGGACACGCGGCAAACGCGCAAGCTGCTGGATCATTACGGCATCCAGAAGCCGGCCATCAGCTATCACGAACACAACGAGATGGAACGGACCGCGGAGCTGACGGCGCGGCTGCTGTCCGGCACCGTGATCGCCCTGGTGTCGGATGCGGGCATGCCGCTGGTGTCCGATCCGGGATACCGGCTGGTGAAAGCGGCGGTCGAAAACGGCATTCCCGTGCAGCCCGTGCCGGGACCCTCGGCGGCGCTCGCGGCGCTGGCCGCATCGGGGCTGCCGAGCGACGCGTTTCACTTCGGAGGCTTCCTGCCGTCCAAGCCGGGACAGCGGATCAAGGCGCTCGAGGCCCTGGCCGACGAGCCAGCGACCCTCATCTTCTACGAGGCGCCCCATCGAATCGTCGAGAGCCTCGAGGCCGTCGAGCAGGTGCTGGGCGCCAGGCCGGTGGTAGTGGCGCGCGAGCTGACCAAGATTCACGAAGAGTTCCTGCGCGGCACCGCGGCCCAGGTCCGCGCGCAACTGGCGGAAAGGGACGCGGTGAAAGGCGAGATCACCCTGCTGATCGCCAAGGCCACGGGTCCGCCTCCGGACGACACTCCGCTGGACGAGGCGGTCGATGCGCTGATGCGCGACGGCACGCCGCGCATGGACGCCATCAAGCAGGTGGCCCGGCGGCGCGGCCTTTCGAAGAGGGAGGTCTATGATCGCCTGCTGCAAAAATAGGGATGTGGCGCAGGCACTCGTGCCTGCCGCGTCGGCACTCATGCCGACGCTTGGCTTCGACACTGTCGCACAACCGCGAGAAAGTGTCGAGACGAGTCTCGACACGGCAGGCACGGGCCCAGAGGG
>Ga0209415_10014566_pt1 | contig 12836 bp, 10 predicted proteins | sample PeaSoiSIISIP2007_FD_187696 | JGI IMG/M metagenome (GOLD analysis project Ga0209415, IMG submission 187696) | Peat soil microbial communities from Weissenstadt, Germany - SII-SIP-2007 (SPAdes) (version 2) | ecosystem: Environmental > Terrestrial > Soil > Wetlands > Peat | place: Germany...
CTATCTCGACGCGGCGGGACACGTGCTTCTCGGGCAGATCGTCCCCGGGAACCGCTTCTCGCGCCGTTACCGGATGGACGACCTCGACCCGTCGACTCCGATGGAGGTCGACTGGGTCTCGGGGGCGTGCTTCCTCGCACGCCGCAGGGCACTCACCGAACTCGGGGGATTCGACGAGGCGTACTTCATGTACGCCGAGGACGTCGATCTCTGCTGGCGGGCGCGTCGTGCGGGATGGGGGGTCGTCTACGTCCCGGGCGCCGCTGTGACCCATCTCCAGGGGCTCTCGACTTCACAGCACCCATACCGGATGCTGGTCGCCCACCACCGCTCGGCGTTCCGATTCGCGTCGCGCAGCGCCAGGGGCTGGCGCCGGGGGGCGCTGCCTGCAGTCGGGGTCCTGCTCGGGGTGCGGTTGGCCGCTTCGTCGGCAAAGCAGGCCCTTCACCAGCGGCGGCGCAAGGACGCTCGACCACCCGACTAGGGTGGCCAGCCGATCATGGCCAGGGGAAGCACCGGAAGATGGGTGGCGCGCGCCGCCGCCACGGGCGGCGGCAGGACCTACCGCGGCCAGGCTCCGGTGCGCTGGTACTCGAGCCTCGTCCTCATCGTCCTGCTCGGCGTGACCCTCGTCGTCTACAGCCGTTACGAGAACTCGCACCCTGCGGCGGCCACCCAGCCCGCGATCGGGTCCCATTGGTACGCGGCGGTCGGCTTCGACATCTGCGGAAAGGTCGAGCCCGCGCTCGCCTCGAACCCGAGCACTGCCACGGTTCCGGGCATATCCACCCAAGGTGACGGGGTGATCCACATCAGTCCGACCTCCTCGGTGGACGCCGGGAACCATGCGACGCTGGCGCGGTTCGTCCAGAGCTATCCGGGGCTCGAACTCACCCAGACGAAGCTGAAAGTGCCCAGCCACGGTTCGTACACGAACGGGCAGAAGTGCCCCTCGGGCACCCCCGACGCCCACAAGAGCGCCGACGTGCAGATCCAGACATGGGCGAGCCCACAAGGGCCCGCAGCGAGTCAACCTCAGACCGTGAGCGACCCTGCGAGCCTCAAGCTCGCGAACGGCCAGTTGATCACGGTCGCCTTCGTGCCACCCGGCTCCCACATCCCGAAGCCGAGCGAGTCCGCCATCTCCACGATGCTCAGCCTGATCTCACAGGGCGCCACGACGACCACGACGGCGCCGATCACGCCGTCCTCGAGCACCACCGCGCCGTCTTCGAGCAGCACCACAGCGCCGTCTACGAGCACGACTGCGCCCTCGTCGACCAGCACGACCAAAGCGTGAGCGACGAGCAGAGCAGCACAGGCATCACAGCGGTGACCACCGACGATTCAGACGGCGGGCTCCCGGCCACGTGAAGGCCATCGTGCTCGTCGGCGGTGAGGGCACGAGACTTCGTCCACTCACCTACACCACGCCTAAGCAGCTCCTGCCTGTCGCAGAGGTGCCGATGCTCGAACGAGTACTCGCCCAGCTTTCACTCCACGGAATCGACGAGGCGGTCTTGTCCCTCGGGTACCGTCCCGACGCCTTCCTCGCCGCCTACCCGCACGGGGTCGCAGCTGGTGTCGGCCTCTCGTACGCCGTGGAGCCATCACCCCTCGACACCGCCGGTGCCGTCCGCTTCGCGGCAGACGCGGCGGGTGTCGAAGAGACATTCGTCGTCGTCAACGGCGACGTCCTCACCGACGTCGACATCTCGGCGTTGATCAGCTTCCATCACAGCCACGGCGCGGCCGGGACGATCCACCTGACTCCCGTGGCCGACCCCTCGCGCTTCGGTGTCGTGCCGACCGATGGCGAGGGAAGGGTCGTCTCGTTCATCGAGAAGCCTCCTCCAGGCGAAGCTCCTACGAACTTGATCAACGCCGGCACCTACGTCCTCGAGCCCGACGTCCTCGAGCGGATTCCGAAGGGAAGGCGGGTTTCGATCGAGCGCGAGACCTTTCCCGCGCTGGCGGGCGAGGGAGCGTTGTACGCGCTAGCGAGTGACGCTTACTGGTTGGACACGGGCACTCCCGATGCATACATGAGCGCCAACTTCGACCTTGTCGACGGGACCAGGCCCGCGCCGCCGGCGCCCAGGGCTCGCTCCATCGCGCAGAACGTCTGGGTGCACGGGGAGCCCAACCTGATGGGCGAAGTGGGGCCTTGCAGCTTGATCGGGGACCGGGCAACGATCTCGGCCGGGGCAGTGGTTCGAAGGAGCGTCGTCGGCGCTGACTGCAAAGTAGAGAGCTCTGCGGTCGTCGAAGGATCAGTTCTTCTTCCCGGCGCACACGTCGGCCCCGGGGCCCGCGTCCTCGGGTCGATCCTCGGATACCGCGCTCACGTGTCACAGGACTGCGAGCTCGCCCCGGTCACGGTCGTCGGAGACGACGAGCTGCTCGCCCCGGGAACTCGTCTCGCAGGCGCGCGGGTGCCTGCCGAGGCAAGCCGGTGAGCCGCCGTCGCGATCGCGTGCTCGTGACCGGAGGCGCAGGCTTCATCGGGTCCAACCTCGTCGACAGGCTGCTCGCAGAAGGCAACCACGTCGACGTCGTGGACGACCTGACGACGGGGGCGCTCTCGAACCTGGCCGAGGCGCGTTCCGAGCCCGCGCACGAGATGACCTTCCATCAGCTGGACATCCGCTCGGGAGCCCTGGTCGAGGTGATCGAGCGCAGCCGCCCCTCGGTGATCTTCCACCTAGCCGCGCAGGCGGACGTGCGCGTATCGGTCGAACGTCCCGTGTTCGACGCCGAGGTGAACGTGCTCGGGACCCTGCGGGTACTCGAGGGAGCGCGTGCTGCGGGCGGGGCGAGGGTCGTCTTCGCCGCGAGCGGAGGGACGCTCTACGGCGACGTGCACGCCGAGGACCTGCCTGCCCGGGAATCGCACGAGCAGCGACCTCTGTCTCCCTACGGCGTGTCGAAGAAGTCGGCCATCGACTACCTCTTCGCGTACCGGGAGCTGCATTCGGTCGAGTTCTGCGCCCTAGCGCTCGGCAATGTCTACGGCCCGCGCCAGGATCCTCACGGCGAGGCGGGGGTGGTGGCGATCTTCGCGGACCGCCTCCTTCGCGGAGAGTCGGTGACCGTCTACGGGGATGGTGACCAGACCCGGGACTTCGTGTTCGTGGACGACGTCGTCGACGCATTCGTCAGGGCCTCCACTCGGGGCGGCGGGCTGGTGCTCAACATCGGGACAGGTAGGGAGGTCTCGGTCAACGAGCTCGCGACGGTGATGGGCGAGCGAGCGGCCGTGTCCGCGCCGCCCGTGCACGCTCCTCCTCGCCCCGGCGAATTGCGCCGAAATGCTCTCGACCCCGAGCGTGCCGAGATCCACCTCGGCTGGAAGTCGTGGACCTCGCTCGGCGACGGAGTCCAGGCCGTCTTCGATCACTTGAGGCGCTAGACAGCGCTAGGCAGAGCGAAGTGGCGCTAGACAGCTCCGTCGGTCAGCGAAACAAGTCCTCTGCCGGAGGACGAACGACCTCCTCGGCCACCGAACCGCTCCTCAGCCAGCTCGGGTCCACTCCACGGACGACCGCGACGGGGACCTGAGCGGCCTTGCCCATCACGATCTCTGCCGCCGATGCGATCTCGTCTGCAACGCACACTTCTGTGGCGAGCAGCTCGCGCCCGAACGTGTCGGAGCTCCCGCGCAGGTCGACCACGCCGGCGATGCCGGCGATGCCGATGGCGACGTCCACGACTCCCTGCCGCCACGGCCTTCCGAAGGTGTCCGACACGATGACCCCCACCTCAGTGCCGGTTGCCGCTCGCAACCCGTCGCGGATCCGTCGCGCGGAGCGGTCGGAGTCCTCGGGCAACAAGGCTGCGGAACCTCGCGCGATGTTGGAAAGGTCGACTCCAGAGTTGGCGCAGACGAACCCGTGCTTGGTCTCGGTGATGAGCAGGTCGCCCCGGCGCCGAAGTACGCGGACGGCCTCGGCCTCGATCAGGCGCGTCCTCGCGTCCGGGTCTTCGGGATCGAGCGCCACGACTCGGCCTTCTGCCTTGGACACGATCTTCTGTGTGACGACGACCACGTCCCCGTCGGCGAGGGTGGTCCTTGCCGCCACGAGCTTGGCGATGTCGTCACCCCTCCCGATCTCGCCCAAGCCCTCCACCGGGATCACGGTCAAGGCGCGCGGAGCTCTCGGCCCTTCGCTCACCTCGTGCTCGAAGTCCTCTCCGCCGCCGCGCCGAGGACCACCTCCGCGAGGGCGGCAGCTTCGGCGGGGCCGTGCATGAGGGTGGGGGCTACGACACAGCGCATTCCTGCCTCCTCGACGTCTCCCGCGAGAGTTGCATCGGCCTCGTCGATGACGAGGGTTCCCGCGAACTGCGAGTACAGGCGCGCCACTCCCGCAGCAGACGAATCGTGTCCAAGCTCTGCGAGGAGCCTGTCGGCGGGTCCTTTGACGGCTGCGCCGGCGACGATCGGAGAGACCGCCACGACTCGGTCCCGCCGGGAGGCGAGGGCGGCTGCGACTCCGGGCACCGCCAGGATCGGACCGATCGAGACGATCGGATTGGACGGGCATACGACCAGGACCTCGCCGTCCTCGAGCGCCCGGAGGACGCCGGGCGCGGGTTCGGACTGGGTCGCACCCTCGAAGCGGACCGACTCGACGGGGATGTCGTGTCGGTGCCGAACGAAGTAGTCCTGGAACGAGATCTCGGGGCCTCCGGCCACCCGAATCCGTGTGCGGACGGCGTCGTCGGACATCGGGAGCAGTCGAACCCCGATGCCGAGCGCCTTGGCGATCTCGCTCGTGACCTCCGACAGGGTGGCCCCGGTCGCGAGTCGCTGGGTCCGGTACATGTGGGTCGCCAGGTCTCGGTCGCCGAGCCCGAACCACGTCTCACCGCCGAGGCGCTCGAGGGCCTCCATGACCGTCCAGGTCTCTCCGGCAAGTCCCCAGCCGCGCGTGTCGTCGTTGAGCCCTGCCAGTGTGTAGGTGACCGTGTCGAGGTCGGGGCTTATGTAGAGACCGTGGAGGAGGGTGTCGTCGGCGGTGTTCACGACGGCGGTGACCTGGGACTCGGGCACCACGCGCACCATGCCTCGGAGCAGGCGGGCAGCACCCACTCCTCCGGCGAGGGCGGTGATCACCGTGCCAGGCTATCTGGCCGTTGTGCAAGGCTCGCCAGGTGCAGGCGGGAGGCAGCGCCGGACATTCCCGGCTGAAAGTGGCGCTGGACGCCACACCGCTTCTCGGGGAGCGCACAGGAGTAGGTGCTTTCTGTGAGGGTGCTTCGGCGGCGCTCGCCCGGCTTCCCGAGCTCGAGGTGTCCGCCTTCTGCGTGTCGTGGAGACGCCGCCACGAGCTTGCCGGGCTCGTGCCGCGAGGCGTGAAGACCGAGCAGCGGGCGATGCCCGCCCGCCCCCTTCACTTGGCTTGGTCGCACACGGCGGGCCCGCCCTTGGAGCTGTTCGTCGGGCGAGTCGACGTCGTCCATGGCACCAACTACGTCGTTCCACCGACCCGCCGCGCCGCGCGGGTGGTCACCGTGCACGACCTCACCTCCCTGCGCTATCCGGAGATGTGCGACGCAGCTTCGCTCGGGTTCCCTCGCATGGTGCGCCGCGCCGTGGCCGCCGGCGCGTGGGTGCACACGCCGTCACGATTCGTCGCCGACGAGGTCGTGGCCGAGCTCGGGGTCGACCCGAGCAGGGTGCGAGCTGTGCACCACGGGATCCCGGGTCACCGCCCCGTCTCGGCTGGCGACGCGGAGCTTGCGATGCCTTCGCGGACCACGAGGTATGTGCTCGCGATCGGGACGGTCGAGCCCCGAAAGGACTACCCGGCGCTCGTCAGGTCCTTCGACGCGGTGGCAGAGAAGATCGACGACGTCGCTCTCGTCATCGCCGGTAGCGACGGGTGGGGTGCGCACGCGCTCGACCGGGCACTGCTCAGCACGAGGAGTCCCGAGCGGATCGTGCGGCTCGGGTACGTGGAGGCCTCGAGGCTCGACCGGCTGCTTGCGGGTGCCTCTGCCGTCGCATATCCGTCGGTCTACGAGGGCTTCGGCTTCGTCCCGCTCGAGGCAATGGCCGCAGGGATCCCCGTGGTAGCGACTGCGGTCGGCGCGATTCCCGAGATCGCAGGGGACGGGGCACTCCTGGTCCCACCCGGGGACGACGCCGCGCTGTCGGAGGCCTTGTGCGCGCTGCTCATTGACGAGACAGCGCGCGCCACGTTGATCGAACGGGGCCGCAACCGAGCGTCGTCGTTCACGTGGGAGAGATGCGCGAGAGGCTTGTCCGAGCTGTACTCCTCCGCCGACGCTACCCGATGACCAGAGGTCCGCGCGTGCTCCTCGTCGTGGAGCAGCTCCGTCGCAGGGTGCCTGGTGGGATAGGCACGACGATCATGGGGCTTCTCGGCGGGTTGGCGACCCTGGAGGAAGAACGCTCCGACGAGAGCGCGGTCGACTTCGCCTACGAGCAGGGTGCCGACCGCGGGGCCGGCGGCGCGAGCGAACGCGCGAGCGAACGCGCGAGCGAACGCGCGAGCGTGACTCTCTACGCGAGCCGGTCGACCCGAAGTTCGGAACCTCTCGCTGATCAGCGTTGGCAGGTCCTGCAGAGCCGGTTGCACGGGCCGCTCATGGTCAGGGCGTGGGACAGGGGAATGGCCGACGTCCCGAAGGGCTTCGACGTGGTGCACGCGTCGAGCTTCGCCGTACCACCGGCGCGCGGCGTCCCGCTCGCGGTGACGGTCCACGATCTCACTTGGAGGCAGGTGCCCGAGGCCTTCCCGAGACGCGGCCGGCGGTGGCACGAGGCAGTGCTGCAGCGAGTGCTCAAGGAAGCCTCGATCATGGCGGTCTCCTCGGAGCCTGTCGCAGCCGAGCTCGTTGCCGCGGGCGCATCTGCGAAGGACGTGTGGCTGATCCCATTCGGCTGCGACCACCTCCCGCCTCCGGACCACGAAGGCTCGCAGGGTCTTCTGCAACGCCTCGGAGTCGATGGCGAGTTCCTGCTCACAGTCAGCACGCTCGAGCCGCGCAAGAACCTGGCGCGACTCGTCCAGGCCTACGAGATTGCGCGACCGCGCCTGCCAGAACGATGGCCACTCGTGGTCGTGGGCCCCGACGGCTGGGGCCCTGGTGTCGTCCCCGGAAGAGGCGTCGTGCTAGCGGGACACGTCGACGGTGCAGTGCTCTCGGGCCTCTACCGAAGAGCGCGGCTGCTCGCCTACGTGCCCCTCGTCGAGGGCTTCGGCTTCCCTCCCGTCGAGGCGATGCGAGAGGGGACTGCGGTGATGGCGAGTCGAGTCCCGAGCGTCGGCGACGCCACTTTGGAAGTGGACCCGCTCGAGACAGACGAGATCGCAGACGGTCTCGTCTGTCTCGCGTCCGATGACAGTCTCCGCCAGCGGCTCGCATCCGCAGGATACGCGCACTCGAAGACGCTCACTTGGTCCAACACCGCCAGGGGATATCTGCGCCTTTGGAGCTCGCTCCGGTGACCGAACAGGCGGGAGCGTCGTCCTCGGGGAGGGAGCGGCTCGGGCTCGAGAGGTTGTCCGTCTCGTTGGACGTGAGCGCAGTGCCGCGCCAGGCGGTGGGTGTCGGCAGGTTCGCGCTGGACCTCGTCGCGGTCATGTCGCGGCGCGAGGACGTGGAGCTCGTGCTGTGGTGCAGGCGAGACGACGCGCAAAGGTGGAGAGCGGCGTGCGGAGGCTCGTCGTCTGTCCGCGCCGTCGCGCCGTCGGCGCGGCCCGTTCGCCTCGCCTGGGAGCAGATACGCCTCCCCGGGCTCTTGGCCCGCTCCGGGACGGACGTGCATCACGGCCCGCACTACACGATGCCCGAGCGCTCGCGTCTGCCGCGCGTGGTGACGGTCCACGATCTCACCTTCTTCGACCATCCCGAGTGGCACGAACGGAGCAAGGTGATGGTGTTCCGGCGTGCCATCCAGGTGGCTGCATCTCGTGCCACAGCCCTCTTATGCGACAGCACCAATACCGCGCAACGACTCCAGGACCTGCTCCACCCAAAGGGCCGGGTCTTCGTGGTTCCGCTCGGGGTCGATCTGGAGCGCTTCCGGCCGGACATCTCGTCACGAGACGAGGGCACCATCACCGACCTGCGCGCGAAGGACGAGGACCTCCTGACCTCGCTTTCGGTGCGCGAGCCCTATGTCTTGTTCCTCGGGACCCTCGAGCCGCGCAAGTCCGTTCCGGAGCTCGTCGCCGCGTTCGACGCGGTCGCGGGCAAGGAGCAAGAACTGTCGCTCGTCCTCGCGGGCATGCCGGGATGGGGGGTCGCGGAGATCGAGGCGGGAATCGCGTCCGCGCGAAATCGCGACCGGGTGATGCGCACCGGATATGTGCCGGACGAGGCCGTCCCGGCGCTCCTTCGCAGGGCGGCGGTAGTCGCGTACCCCGCCAAGGAGGAAGGTTTCGGTCTTCCGGCTCTCGAGGCTCTCGCCTGCGGGGCACCCCTCGTGACCACGTCGGGGACCGTGATGGCCGAGCTCGCCGGGGGAGCGGCGCTGACCATGCCGGCGGGCTCGGTCGAGGGCCTCGTTGCGGCACTCGAGCGGACGTTGGCCGGCGACGGCGTAGAAGGTCGACGCGCCATGGGCCTCGAGGTCGCATCGAGGTACTCGTGGAAGGCGAGCGCCGACGCCCACGTTGCCGCATACCGGTGGGCAGCCGAGTGGGGCGCGCGGGGCCTCACCCTCTAAGGTTCCGCGAAGTGCGGGCGCTGGTCACAGGTGGCAAAGGTTTCGTAGGCACCTGGCTCGCCGCGCACCTGCGCGCCGAGGGGGACGAGGTCGTCTCGATCGACCACGAGGTCGAGATCACAGACGCAGCAGCGGTGCGCACGGCGATGCTCTCGGCGGCACCCGACGTCGTGTACCACCTCGCAGCACTTACGCACGTGGGGCACTCGTGGTCCGACCCCGGCGAGGTGTTCCGAGTGAACGCCCTCGGCACGCTGAGCGTGCTCGAGGCGGCCCGGTCATGCGAGCGAGTGCCGCGAGTGCTCGTGACGAGCTCGGCCGAGGTCTACGGGCTCGTCACCGAGGAGCAGATGCCGGTCGGAGAGGAGGCGGCGCTCGCACCTGTCACTCCCTACGGAGTGAGCAAGGTTGCCTCGGAATTCCTCGGCGTCCAGGCCCACCTGGGATACGGGCTCCCCGTCGTGCGGGTGAGGCCCTTCAACCACGTCGGACCGGGCCAGGCCTCCGGTTTCGTGGTTGCGTCACTCGCATCGCACATCGTCGAGGCGAGACGCACTGGAGCCGGGAGCTTGCCGGTGGGGAACTTGGGTGCACGGCGCGACCTGACCGACGTCCGCGACGTCGTGCGCGCGTACCGGCTACTGGTCGAACGCGGAGTCTCCGGTGAGGTCTACAACGTCTGCAGCGGCCACGACGTGTCGATCGAGGAGGTCGCCCGCAGACTCCTCGAGCTCGCCGACGTGGACCTGGAGCTGGTCGTTGACCCGGCGCTAGCGAGGCCCGTCGACGTGCCGGTGCTGCGTGGCGACCCGAAGAAGCTGCACGAGGCAACGGGCTGGCAGCCAGAGATCGATCTGAACAAGACGCTCCAGGACGTTCTCGACCACTGGAGCGAGAAGGTCGCCTGACGCGCCGGACGCCCCGCACTTGGCAGGGCGTCCGGGAGACCGGTCGGGGGAGGCCGGTCGGGGGTTCAGTTCTGGGGCCTCGACCGGCCCACTGAGGCTGCCGGTCGGGGGTTTCAGTCGACCGGCCCCACTGAGGCTGCCGGTCGGGTGTTCAGTTCAGGCCGCTGCCTTCAGCACGATGCTGACCAGCTGCTCACGCGCCTCACGGCTTCTCGTGCGGACCTGCTTCACGAGGTCGCGGGCCTGGGCCGGGAGACGCTCCTCGAGCGGCTCCAAGGTGGTCTCGACCCGGCCTATCGCCTGCTCGAGGGCCTCGTCCACTGCCTTGACCTGCTTCGTGAACTCGCCGCGTACGCCTTCGAGGCGCTCGGAGACCTGGCTCTTCGGGTCGGCGAGACGCTTCATCAGCTCCTGCCTGCGAACCTGTACACGCTGAACGCCGAGCACACCGAGTCCTACGACCACGTAAGCCGCGTCGCGCGCAGTGCGGGTGATCTCGTCTGTGACGTCTCTGATATCGGCCATCTCAATCCTCCTGATTCCTTCCCCTGCCGGGGCTCTCTGACCGCCCACGCAGGGGGCGCTGTGACCTTCTGCTAGCTAGTGTAACCGATAGTGCTAACAGTTGCAAGCACTTTGGCCCGGGTAGCCTCGTCTCCCGGTATGGAGACCCCCGAGGAACTCGCCCCTCAAGTGGTCGCCGTGATCGTGACGTGCGATCCGGGCGGGTGGTTCGAGGAGGAGCTGGCGGCATTCGGCGCTCAGGACTACCCGGAACTCTCGGTGCTGGTTCTCGACTGCGGGCTGGAGGACGTCACCGCCAGGGTGGCCGAGGCGCTACCAGCTGCCTACGTGCGACGCCTTCCGCACAACCAGGGCTTCGGGGCCAGCGCCAACGCAGTGCTCGAGATGGTCCAGGGGGCCTCCCACTTCGTTTTCTGCCACGACGACGTGGCTCCCGATCCCGACGTGGTCGGCATCCTGGTGGAGGAGTCCTTCCGCTCGAACGCGGGGGTCGTCTCCCCGAAAGTCGTGAGCTGGGACGACCCGCGCCGGCTGCTCCATGTGGGCATGGCGGTCGACAAGGGAGGGGCGGTGGTCGACCGTGTCGAGCCGGGGGAGATCGACCACGGCCAGCACGACTCGGTCCGTGACGTGTTCCTCGCGCCCGGGGGCTGCACACTGATCCGGGCCGACCTCTTCGAGGAGCTCGGCGGATTCGACCCACAGATATTCGCCATGGGCGAGGACCTCGATTTTTGCTGGCGTGCCCAAGTGGCAGGAGCGCGGGTGGTGGTGGCGCCCGAGGCCCGGGTACGCCACATGCAGCTGCTCGCCTCGGGGCGCCGGGGCTTGCCCGAAGACGTGCGCCACGCAGTCCCGCGCTCTTCGGAGTCGGCGTCGGCAGGCGGCCAGAACTTCGAGGCGAGAGTCTGGCGCGCGGGCGAATCTGCTGGTGGCTCTTCGGCGGAAACGGGCGAACCCATCGCCGCTGAAGCCGGTGCTCCGCTCGGAGCGGGGCCTGCTCCGGCAGTCGCAGCGGGGAGCGCGCCTGGCGCGGTCGAGGACTCGCGCGCCCGCAGGCGTCGGGCGCTTCACATGCGCCGGACGCGCACGCGAACCGAGCTCGTCACGCTCCAGTCCCTGCAGCGGCGTCACGAGCTGCGCGCGGTGCTCAAGGACTACGGGCTGTTCCACCGACTCCGGGTGGTGCCGCAGCTCGCGTTCCTCTCGTTCGCCGAGGTGCTCATCGCCTGGTTGACGGGGCACCGCGAGAGAGCTGCAGCTGTCATCCACGCGTGGCGCTGGAACGCGACGGAGCGCTCGACCTTGCGCGCAGCGCGAGCAGCGGTGCGCGCGACGCGCAGGCTCGACGACTCCTCGGTGAGACGGCTGCAGCTGCACGGCAGCGCCAGGTTGACCGCATACATACGGCGAGCAGTTCTATACGGGATGCGCGCTGCCCGGCTCGGGCGCATCGAGGAAGTCGAAGAGGGTCCCGAGGGCGCGGTGGGTGCTGCGGGTGCTGCGGGTGCAGTGGGTGCTGCGTCGCGGACGCAGCGCGAATCTCAAGCTTCAGTGGCGTTTCAGACGTCGGGGGCTTTCGAGGGCTCTGAGATATCTGAGGACGAGCAGGTATGGCAGGCCGAGCACGCGGCGGCCCGCGCACTGCTAGGCCTCGAGGCCGGCGTGACCGGAGTAGGCGTCGCGGGCACCGTGAGCGCCGCAGTCGCGGCGGCTGACACCGCCGGTCTGGAGAAGGGCCCGGGGCCGACGGGCCCGGAGCTCGAGGACGAAGTCGAGAGGCGGAGGATGGCGCGCGCGACGCGCTCGGCGCGCTCGATCGTCTGGGTGCTAGTCGCGGTCGTGCTGCTGTTCGGCAGTCGCCAACTGCTCGGAAGCGGCTTCCCGTACGTCGGCGAGCTGCTGCCGTTCCCGTCGTGGAGCTCGTTGGTCCACCACTTCCTCTCGGGGTGGCAGCCGACCGGAGTCGGAACCACCAACGCGGCGAGCCCGGGCGACGGATTCCTCGGGCTCGGAGGGCTCGTGCTCTTCGGCGGTGTGGGGTTTCTCCAGAAGATCGTCGTGCTCGGCTGCATTCCCCTGGGTGCCCTCGGCATGTCGAGGCTCGTCGGTGGCTTCGGCTCGGTGCGCGGAAGGGTGGCATCGGCCGTTGCGTACCTCGTCGTCCCTCTTCCCTACGACGCTCTTGCCACAGGGCACTGGGACGCGCTGCTCGCGTACGGGCTCTGCCCGTGGATCGTGGCGCGCCTCGCGCGCGCTGCTGGGGGAGTGGCCGACGGGCACGCTGCTGATGGAACGGAGGTCCCGACGGGGCATGGGTTGAACGCGGGGCATGTACTCGAGGCGCACTCAGCGCGCGGAGGGCACGGAGCGCACGGAGCGCACGCGGCGCAACCGAACGGGCCGGTCTCGAGGACCGCTCGGCGATCCAACGCTTTCGTCCTCCTGCCCGCTCACGGCGGCTCGATGAAGAGGGTGCCACCTAGATGGAGGACGACTCTCCTAGGACGAGCGCTCGCATTGGGCGTCCTCGAAGCCCTACTCACCTCGCTTGCACCCTCGGGCGCGGTGCTGACGCTCGCCATGACCGCTGCTCTGGTGCTCGGCACGCTGATAGTCGGGGGCCGCGGGTCACGACGAGCAGCAGCACGGATCGCCGGGGTCGGGGTCGGGGCCACTGTCGTCACCGTCGTCCTGAT
>Ga0209415_10014568_pt1 | contig 12836 bp, 9 predicted proteins | sample PeaSoiSIISIP2007_FD_187696 | JGI IMG/M metagenome (GOLD analysis project Ga0209415, IMG submission 187696) | Peat soil microbial communities from Weissenstadt, Germany - SII-SIP-2007 (SPAdes) (version 2) | ecosystem: Environmental > Terrestrial > Soil > Wetlands > Peat | place: Germany...
CGCGCCGGCGCTCGAGCCGCTGGCGATCGTGGAGGATGTCGTGTCGGCCTTCTACCTGCACATGGAAGTCGACGACCGGCCGGGGGTGCTGGCGCAGGTCGCGCAGCTGCTCGGCGACGCCGGCGCGTCGATCAAGTCGGTCGTGCAGCAGGGCCTTGGCGAGCGCGCCCAGCTGATGATGGTCACCCACCCGCTCGCACGCTCGCGCCTGACCGTCGCGCTCGCGGCGATCGAGCGGCTCGAGCACGTCCGCGCGGCGCCGCGCGCGATCAGCGTGATCAACGAGGAGTTCGTATGAGCGCGTCGCGCTCGGTCGGCGTGATCGAGCGCTACCGCGACCGCCTGCCCTTCGCCGCGACCGACCCCGTCGTCACGCTCGGCGAGGGCGGCACCCCGCTGGTGCTCGCCGAGCGGCTCTCCGAGCGCGTCGGGGCCGAGGTCCACCTCAAGCTCGAGGGGACCAACCCGACCGGGTCGTTCAAGGACCGCGGCATGACCTGCGCGGTGTCGGCGGCCGTGCGCGAGGGAGCCAAGGCGGTGATCTGCGCGTCGACGGGAAACACCGCGGCGAGCGCCGCCGCATACGCCGCCAAGGCCGGCCTGCGCGGCGCGGTGATCGTGCCGGACGGCAAGATCGCGACCGGCAAGCTCGCCCAGGCGCTCGTCCACGGCGCGCGCGTGATCGCGCTGCGCGGCAACTTCGACACGGCGCTGGAGCTGGTCCGCGAGCTCGCCGACCGCCATCCGATCGCGCTCGTCAACTCGGTCAACGAGTTCCGTCTCGAGGGCCAGAAGACGGCGTCGTTCGAGCTGCTCGAGGACCTCGACGGGCGCCTCGACGCGCTCTGCATCCCGGTCGGCAACGCCGGCAACATCACCGCCTACTGGAGGGGGTTCGTCGAGGCCGGCGCAGCGCCGCGCCTGTTCGGCTTCCAGGCGGCGGGCGCCGCGCCGCTCGTCCGTGGTGCCCCCGTGAAGGACCCTGAGACGGTCGCCAGCGCGATCCGGATCGGCAACCCGGCCCGCTGGGAGGAGGCGATGGACGCGATGCGCGCCTCTCGCGGGTCGATCCGCGAGGTGACCGACGAGGAGATCCTCGCCGCCTACCGCCTGCTCGCCGCCACCGAGGGCGTCTTCTGCGAGCCGGCGTCCGCGGCCGCCGTGGCCGGGCTGCTGCGCTACGGCGCCGACGGCGCCGAGCGGATCGCCTGCGTGCTGACCGGCCACGGCCTGAAGGACCCCGACGTCGCCCTCGAGCAGGTCGGCGCCGTCGTGCCGTGCGAGCCCCAGCTGCGCGCGATCGAGCGCGCGGTGCTCGGGTAGGCCACCGCCGGGGGCCGATGATGGGCGCCGCTGTGACCGTTCGCGTACCGGCCTCCTCGGCGAACCTGGGGCCGGGTTTCGACTGCTTCGCCGCCGCGCTCGGGCTGTACCTCGAGCTCCACGTCAGCGACGCCGAGCGCTTCGAGCTGGTCAGCGAGCTGGACGTCCGCCGCGACCGCTCGAACCTCGCCGTGATCGCGTTCGAGCGCCTGCGCCCGGCGGGCGCGCACCGCTTCGAGCTGCGTTCGCAGATCCCGCTGAGCGGCGGCCTGGGTTCCAGCGCCGCCGCCGTGCTCGCCGGCCTGCTCGCCGCCGACCGCCTGTCGGGCGGCGGCGCGCCGGTGCTCGAGCTGGCGACCGAGCTGGAGGGCCATCCCGACAACGTCGCCGCAGCTCTGCTCGGCGGCTTCGTGGTCTGCGCCGACGGCGAGCCGCACCGGCTCGACCCGCCGAGCGAGATCGAGGCGCTGCTGGTGGTGCCCCATCGCGCCGTGCGCACGCAGCGGGCACGGGCCGAGCTGCCGTCCAGCGTCCCGCTCGCCGACGCGGTCTACAACACCGCGCACGGCGCGCTGCTGATGCTCGGCCTCGCCGCCGACGACCCCGGGCTCGTCGCGCGGGGTCTCGGCGACATGCTCCACCAGCCCTACCGCGCGCACCTGTACCCGCGCTCCGCCGAGCTGCTGCGCGGCGCCGGCGCGCTCGGCGCGCTGGGCGCGACGATCTCGGGCGCCGGGCCGACGGTGCTGGTCTGGGTGGCCGCAAGCGCGCGCGAACAGGTGGCGGCGGCGCTGCGCGAAAGCGTGTCGTCCTGGGCGCAGGTCGTGGCGGCGCCGTTCGTGGCCGGCGGCGCCGAGGTGCGCTGAGCGCGGGAGCGCCGCCGCGCTCAGATCAGTTGACGGTCGGCGCCGGCGCGGCGGCCGGCTCGAGCGTGGCGTAGTAGAGCCGATGGCGCCCGACGCGGATCTCGTCGCCGTGGGCGAGCGGGCTCCACTCGACGCGCTGGCCGTTCACGAACACGCCGTTGAGGCTGCGGTCGTCGAGCACCCGCAGGCCGTCTGCGCCGCGCACGATGAGCGCGTGGCGGCGCGACACCGTCGGATCGTCGAAGCGCACGTCGGCGGCGAGGCCGCGGCCGATCCGCGTCCATTCGCGCGTCAGCGGCACGACGAGCACCTCCTCGCCGTCCTGGAAGCAGATGTACTCGCCGGGATCGCCGAGCAGCGCGGCGGGGTCCGCGAGCCAGGGCGGCACCTGGCGTTCCTCGGGCTCGCCGGGCTCGAGCGCGGTCGTGCCGGTGCTCGTCGCGGCGGGCAAGGAGGCGAGCGGCTCGAGTGAGGCCGAGCCGCAGTTCGGGCAGTTGGTCGCCGGCTCGCCGACCGTGAGCATCGTCGCCTCCCCGCACTCTGCGCAGCGAAACGGCAGGTTCTCCGCCACGGTCTCCGAACGCCGTTCGCTCATCACTGCCTGCCTCCAGGGATCGCCGGGTCACCATGATAGTCGCCGGAGGCGGTCACGGATAGGGGGCGGAGACCGTTACAGACGGACGTCCAGCCCGGCGGTGACGGTGGCGCAGGCGCGGCGGCAAGCGATTCGTGATGCAGCGGGCTCGCGCTTGGAGGAACCGCGGGCGCGGCGGCGAACCCTCCCGGCATGCTGCGAAACCAAACTGCCGGCGCCGCGCAGCGGGGCGCAGGGGCGAGCCCAGACTTCGAGCGGCTGCTGCTGCGCGCGGGGGTCGGCATCCTGGCCGCGGACCGCGCGCGCTGCTGCGACTGCGGCCGCACGCCGCTGATCGGCGAGGAGGTCCACCTCTACGAGCGCGGCACCGTCGTCTGCGAGTTGTGCCGGCCGCTCCGCGCCGACGCCCCGGTCTCGACCGAGCGGGTCCGTCACAGCGAGCACGGGCAGACGGTCCGCCTGCGCCGCGCGGCCTGAGCCGCCCGGCGGGCGCGTGCCGCCGCGCGCCGAGGGCGTAGACTGCGCGCCGCCGTGGATCCCGTCAACGTCTCGATCACCGTCGGCCGCCCGCGCGAGGAGGTCTTCGCCTACCTGGTCGACATCGCCAACCACGCGGAGTTCACCGACCACTATCTGAAGGACTGGCACCTGACGCGCGAGGACCCGGTCGGGCGCGGCGCCGGGGCCCGCTTCCGCATCAAGGCGCCGCTGCAGCGCTTCAGCTGGATGGGCGTCAGCCTGATCGAGGTCGACGCGCCATGGCGGATCGTCGAAGCCGGGCGCGGCGGCAAGTACAACAGGATCCGTTCGATGACCGTGTACACGCTCGAGCCCGCCCCCGACGACACCACGCGCGTGCGGCTGAGCGTCGAGACCGAGCCGGTCACGATCAGCGACCGCCTGATGGAGTCGCTCGGCGCGCGCAGCTGGACGCGCCGCCAGAACCGCCGCGCGCTGCGCCGGCTGCGCTCGATCCTCGAGGACGGCAAGCGCCGCGGCGTCCGCGTCACGGTCGCCGGCGGCTGACGCCGCCGCCCGCGAGCCCTTCGACGTTCCGGGATAGACTGCCGCGTCGATGATTGGCAAGCGACTCGGGATGCTGATCGCCGGCGCGGCCTGCGCCACGGCGATCTCGGCCTGCGGTGCGGGTGAGCACGCCCCCTACTCCGACAACCTCGGGCCCGGCTACGTCCAGGTCGCCCAGCTCTACTACCAGGTGCAGATCTCGCGCGAGCTGAACCAATGGAGCGCGGAGGACCGCTTCTACCTGCAGGGCCTGACCGCCTCCCAGCTGCGCCTGCCGGCCGCCGACGAGTGGTTCGGCGTCTCGCTCCAGGTCTTCAACTGGACCGGGCAGGCGCACACACCGACCAACGAGTTCTTCATCACCGACACGCTCGGCGACCGCTACGCGCCGCTGTCGGACCCGACGCCCAACCCCTACACCTACGTGGCCGACCAGATCCCCGCCGGTGGCCAGCTGCCGGGGATCACGAGCGACGCCTACACCGGCTGGTCGCAGGGCGAGCTGCTGATCTTCCAGATCCCCTACGCCAGCCTCGTCAACCGGCCGTTCATCCTGCACATCGTCGATCCGGCCGACACCGCGAAGCAGTCGCGGATCGAGCTGGACGTCTAGCGCCTGACGCCGGCGGCGCGCGGTGGCGCCGCTGAGATAGGCTCGCCGCGTGGGGCGACGCGTGCCATGAGGGAGCCCTCGGAGATCCTCAGCCCGGCGCCGGCGACGCCGGATGAGGCGACGCAGATCGGCCGCTACCTGCGCTGGCTGCGCGAGCACCGCGGGCGCTCGTTCGAGCGCTACGCGGACCTGCACGCCTGGTCGGTCGCCGATCTCGAGGGCTTCTGGGGGTCGCTCTGGGAGTTCTTCGGCGTGCGGGCTAGCACGCCGTATGAGCGCGTGCTCGGCTCGCGCGAGATGCCGGGCGCGCAGTGGTTCGCCGGCGCGCGCCTTAACTACGCCGAGCACATGCTCGGCGCCGAGGGCGACGGCCCGGCCGTGGCGGTGATCGCGCACTCGCAGACGCGCGCGCCGCTGCAGCTGACCTTCGCGGACCTGCGTGAGCAGGTCGCCGCCGCGCGCACCGGCCTGCGGCGGCTCGGCGTCGGGCCCGGCGACCGCGTGGTCGCCTACCTGCCGAACATTCCCGAGACCCTCGTCGCCTTCCTCGCCACCGCCAGCCTCGGCGCGATCTGGGCGGCCTGCCCGCCGGAGTTCGGGCCGCGCAGCGTGGTCGACCGCTTCGCGATGCTCGAGCCAAAGGTCCTGCTGGCGGTCGCCGGCTATCGCCACGGCGAGAGGTCGATCGACCGGCGCGCCGCGGTCGCCGAGCTGCGCACGGCGCTGGGCACGCTCGAACACCTCGTGCACGTCCCCTACGCGGGTGGCGAGGACGACCCGCCCGCGGGCGCGCTCGGCTGGGAGGAGCTGCTCTCGGCGTCGGAGCCGGCGGCGTTCGAGCAGGTCGCGTTCGAGCACCCGCTGTGCGTGCTGTTCTCCTCCGGCACGACCGGCCTGCCGAAGGCGATCGTGCACAGCCACGGCGGCATCCTCGTCGAGCACCTGAAGAACAGCGGCCTGAGCTGGGACGTGCGCCCCGGCGACCGGATGCTCTGGTTCACCACGACCGCCTGGATGATGTGGAACGCGCTGGTGTCCTCGCTGCTGCTGCGCGCGTCGATCGTGATGTTCGACGGCAATCCGCTGCACCCTGACCTCGAGATGCAGTGGCGGCTCGCCGAGCGGCTGCGACCGACGCAGATGGGCGCCGGCCCGGCGCTGCTGATGGCCTGCCGCAAGGCGGGTGTGCGGCTGCGCGACCACGACCTCGCGTCGATTCGCCAGCTCTGCGCGGCCGGGTCGCCGCTGCCGGCGGAGGGCTACGACTGGGTCCACGAGCAGCTCGGGCCCGGCGTGCTGCTCAACGTCGGCTCGGGTGGCACCGACGTCTGCACCGGGATCGTCCAGGGCGGGCCATGGCAGGCCGTCTACCGCGGAGAGATCGCAGGCCCGGCGCTCGGCGTCGACGTCGCGGCCTTCGACCCACGCGGGCGAGCGCTCGTCGGGGAGGTCGGCGAGCTCGTGATCCGCGCGCCGATGCCGTCGATGCCGGTCGCCTTCTGGAACGACCCCGGCGGCGAGCGCTACCGCCGCACCTATTTCGACACCTACCCCGGTGTCTGGCGCCACGGCGACTGGATCACCTTCACGCCGTACGGCAGCTGCGTGATCAGCGGGCGCTCCGACGCGACGCTCAACCGCGGCGGCGTGCGGCTCGGCACCGGCGAGTTCTACCCGGTGATCGAGGGCCTCGCGGAGATCGTCGACAGCGTCGTCGTGCACCTCGAGGATCCGGACGGCGGGCCTGGCGAGCTGATGCTGTTCGTCGTGCTCGCCGACGGCGTCGAGCTCGACGCCGCGCTGCGCGCCAGGATCGTCGCTGCGCTGCGCGCCGCGCTCTCGCCGCGCCACGTCCCGGATGTGATCGAGGCGGTGCCGGCGATCCCGCGCACGCTCACCGCGAAGAAGCTCGAGCTGCCGGTCAAGCGGATCCTGCTCGGAGCCGCGGCCTCCGAGGTCGCGAGCCGGGACGCGCTCGCGGACCCCGACGCGCTCGACGCCTTCGTCGAGTACGCGGCTCGCCGGCGCTCGGGCGGCCGTTGAGCGCGCGGGCGCTCGCCGTCCCGCTACGCTCGCCACGGGTGCCATGACCACGCTCGACTGGCTGATCGCCGCGGCCACACTGCTGTTCGCCGTGTCCGGCTACTTCCGGGGGTTCATCGTCGGCGCGCTGTCGCTCGCCGGGTTCGTCGCCGGCGCGGTCGCGGGGACACGGCTCGCGGCCGCGCTGCTGTCGGGCGGAGCGGCCTCGCCATATTCGCCGCTGTTCGGGCTGATCGGCGCGCTGGGCGTCGGCGCGCTGCTGGCGGTCGGGCTCGAGGGCGTCGGGATCCGCCTGCGCCGCGGCATCCGCGTGCCGGTCCTCGGCGTCGCCGACGGCCTGCTCGGCGCGCTGCTCAGCGCGACCGTGGCGCTCACGCTCGCCTGGATCCTGGGGGTGGTGGTGCTGGCGCTGCCGGGAACCGGGTCGCTCGGCTCGGACATCCGGGCCTCGGCGATCCTGCGGCGCCTGGACGAGCTGCTGCCGCCCTCGGGCGTCGTCCTGCACGCGCTCGCGCGGATCGACCCGCTGCCGGCGATCGCGGGCGGCGCCTCGGTCGCGCCGCCGCCGGCGTTCGCCGCGAGCACGCCGGCGGTCGCCCGCGCGGAGCGCAGCGTGGTGCGCGTCGTCGGCACCGCCTGCGGGATCGGGATCGAGGGCTCCGGCTGGGTGATCGCGCCCGGCCGCGTGCTGACCAACGCCCATGTCGTCGCGGGCGAGACCGACACCCGGGTCGAGGTCCCCGGCGGCGCGCTCGAGGAGCCGGCGACGGCGGTGCTCTACGACCCGCGCAACGACCTCGCGATCCTCGCCGTGGCGGGGCTCGACCTGGCCCGGCTGGCGCTCGTGGCGTCACCGAGCGCCGGCCGCGCCGGGGTGATCCTCGGCTACCCGCTGGACGGACCGTTCGCGGCCGACTCGGCCCGGATCGGCGAGACGCAGTTGGTCGAGACCCAGGACGCCTACGGCCGCGGACGGCTGCCGCGCCGGCTGACCGCGATCCGCGGGCTGGTCCGGCCGGGAAACTCCGGCGGACCGGTGGTCGACCGCGAGGGGACCGTCCTCACGACGGTCTTCGCGGCGACCACGAGCCCCGGCCCGCGTGGGGGATATGGCATCGCCAACTCGACCGTGCGCGCCGACCTCGCCGCCGCCGACCGCCCGGTGTCCACGCAGGGGTGCACCGGCTGAGGCGCTACGCTGCGCCCGTGCTGACCCTCGTGATCGCCGAGAAGCCGTCCGTCGGGCGCGACCTCGCGCGCGTCCTGCCCGGCCCGTTCGCCAAGCACGAGGGCTACCTGGAGGGTCCCGAGCACGTCATCAGTTGGGCGGTCGGCCATCTCGTGCAGCTGGCAGAGCCCGACGAGTACGACCCCAAGTTCAAGCGCTGGAGGATGGCGGACCTGCCGATCGTGCCGGAGCACTTCAAGCTCGTGGTTCGCGACGAGCGCTCCCGCAAGCAGATGTCGGTGGTCACGTCGCAGCTTCACCGCGACGACGTCAGCGAGGTGATCAACGCCTGCGACGCCGGACGCGAGGGCGAGCTGATCTTCGCCTACCTGTACGAGAAGGCCGCCTCGAAGCTGCCGGTCCGCCGCCTGTGGCTGTCCTCGATGACCACCGCGGCGATGCGCGCGGCGTTCGCGACGCTGCGCCCCGGCGCCGAGCTCGCGCAGCTCGAGCAGGCCGCCCGCTCACGCTCGGAGGCCGACTGGATCGTCGGCATGAACGCGACCCGCGCGGCGACGATCCGCCTTCGCTCGAGCTTCGACGGCGCCGTGTCGCTCGGGCGCGTGCAGACCCCCACGCTCGCGATCATCGCGCGCCGCGAGGAGGAGATCCGCGCCTTCGAGCCCGAGCCCTACTGGCTCGTCGACGCGCGCTTCGAGCCCTCAGCGGACGCCTCGCGCCAGTACGGCGGGCGTTTCCACGCCGGCGCAAAGCCGCGCCTCGCCAGCGAGGCGGAGGCGCTCGCGATCGTCGCGGCGGTGCGCGAGCAGACCGGCGAGATCACCAAGGTCGAGAAGCGCGAGGTGACCGAGAAGCCGCCGATGCTCTACGACCTGACCTCACTGCAGCGCGACGCGAACACCCGCTTCGGCTTCTCCGCCCGCCGCACGCTCGGGGCCGCCCAGCGCCTCTACGAGGAGCACAAGGCGCTCACCTACCCGCGCACGAACTCGCGCTTTCTGACCAGCGACATGGCGGGCGAGATCAAGCCGACCGCCGAGCTCGTCGGCAGCCGGCCCGAGTACCGCGAGGCTGCGGCGTACGTCGCCGGCCTGGACCTGCTGCCGCTGGCGCGCGTGATCGACGACAGCAAGGTCACCGACCACCACGCGATCATCCCGACGCGCGCCGAGCACCCGGTCGAGAAGATGGACACCGACGACCGCCGCGTCTACGACATGGTCGTGCGCCGCTTCCTCGCCGCCTTCCACCCCGAGGCGGTGCTCGAGAACACGCGCGTCGAGACGACCGTCGCCGAGCACGTCTTCCGCACCCGCGGCAAGGTGCTGCTCGTTCCCGGCTGGCGCGGCGTCTACCTGGCCGCCGCCGAGGACGCCGAGCCCGCGGGCGAGACGGCCGGCGAGGAGGACGAGACCGACGAGGCGGCGCTGCCGCGACTGGATCAGGGGGAGCCCTCGCTGACGCTCGAGGTGGCGTCGCTCGCCAAGGAGACCAAACCGCCGCGGCGCTACACCGACGCCTCGCTGCTCGGCGCGATGGAGACCGCCGGCAAGCTGGTCGACGACGAGGGGCTGCGCGAGGCGATGAAGGACTCCGGCATCGGCACGCCGGCGACGCGAGCGGCGATCATCGAGCGGCTGATCGACGTCGGCTACGTCGAGCGCGACGGGCGGTCGCTGGTCGCCACCGAGAAGGGCCTGAACGTGATCCGCCTGCTCGGCGAGCACGCGCTGACCTCGCCCGATCTGACCGGCAGCTGGGAGCAGCGGCTCGGGCGGATCGAACGCGGCGAGGACTCGCGCGAGCAGTTCATGCGCGACATCGCGGGCTTTGCCAAGGAGACCGTCGACGTGCTCGACGCGACGCTGAAGGACGTGCGCATCCCGCGCGCCAACCTCGGCCCCTGCCCGGTCTGCGGCCACGACATCGTCGAGAACCGCAAGGGCTATTCCTGCTGGGCGCGCGAGGACCCGGGCTGTGGCTTCGTGATCTGGAAGGGCAAGGCGGGCAAGCAGCTGCCGCTGGCGGTGGCGCGCGAGCTGATCGCCACGGGCGCCACGGCGCGCGCCGTGACCGGCTTCCGCGGCCGCAGCGGTCGCTCCTTCCGCGCCCGGCTCGCGCTGGCGCAGACCGAGGAGGGCCGCTGGCGCGTCGAGTTCGACGAACCCTGGGCACGCGAGGGCGCCAAGCCGCCCGAGGTCGAGGCGGAGGTCGAGCCCGCCGTCGAGCGCGACGCGGCGTAGCTTCACGGCTTCGTTTTTCGGCTGGGTGCATGCACCCAGCCGCGGGACGGCGCATGCGCCGTCCCGCGGATCGGCGCATGCGCCGATCCGAACCGACTGAGGGTGGTGTCGTCCCCGCGCGTCGCCACCATGGGTCCCGTGGGGTTGACGCTCGTCACCGGGCCGGCGAACTCGGCCAAGGCGCAGGTCGTGCTCGAACGCCACCGCGCCGCGATGGCGCGGGGGGCGATCCTCGTCGTGCCGCGGGCCGCCGACGTCGAGCACTACCGCCGCGAGCTCGCCGCGGAGGGGGCCGTGCTCGGGGTGCGCGTCGTGGCGTTCGGCGGGCTGATGGCGGAGATCGCGCGGCGCGCCGGCGTTGCCGAGGTCGCGATCGGCGAACGGGCCCGTGAGCGCGTGCTCGCCGCCGTCGTCGAGCGCACGCCGCTCGAGCTGCTCGCCCCGGCCGCGCAGGCGCCCGGCTTCGTCGCGGCGCTCGCCGGGTTCGTCGCCGAGGTGCAGTCGCGCCGTGTGACGCCCGCCCGTCTGCTGGGGGCGCTGCGGACCTGGGCGCCCGCCGGCAGCGCCCGCGCGCGCTACGGCGAGGAGCTGGGCGCGCTCTACAGCGGTTACCGCCGCGCGCTCGAGCGGCTCGGGCGCCTGGACGGCGAGCTGCTCGCGGTCCGCGCGCTCGACGCGCTGCGCCTCGCGCCGGCGCGCTGGGGGCGCACGCCCGTCTTCCTCTACGGCTTCGACGATCTCGAGCCGCTGCAGCTCGACGCGATCGAAACGCTCGCTCACCATGCCGGCGCGCAGGTCACGCTTTCGCTGCCCGGCGAGCCTGGACGTGTCGCGTTCGCCGGCCGCGCCGCGACGCTCGAGACGCTGCGGCCGGGCGCGGAAGAGGTGGTCGTGCTCGATCCGCTCGACACCCACTACGAGGACGCGACGCTCCACCAACTCGAGCGTTCGCTGTTCGAGGACGGCGAGCCGGCGCGCGCGGCGCCGGGGGACGCCGTGGCGCTGCTGGAGGGCGGCGACGAGCGCGCGGAGGCCGAGCTGATCGTCGGCGAGATCTCAGCGCTGATCGGGGTCGGCTGCGCGCCGGGCGAGATCGCCGTCGTGACGCGCGGGGAGTCGAGTGTGGTCGCGCTGATCGCGTCGCTGCTCGACGCCTGCGGCGTGCCGCACACCGCCGCGCGGCGGGAGCGCTTTGCGGACACGGCGCTCGGCGGCGGCCTGCTGGCGCTGTTGCGCGCCGCGCTGCTGGGCGGCGGCGCGGCGGAGCTGGTTCGCTGGCTGCGCACGCCGGGCGTGGTCGAGCGGACCGAGATCGTCGACCGCTTCGAGGCCTCGCTGCTGCTCGCCGGCAGGGCCGATCTCGCGGCGGCGCGCGAGCGCTGGGAGGGCGAGCACTGGCCGCTGGACGCGCTCGGGAGACTGGCGGAGGCCGCCCGACGCCCCGGGCCGGCGCTGCTCGAGCGGGTCGAGCGCGAGCTGGAGGGGCTGTTCGCGGCCCCCTGGCGCCGCGAGGCGGCGCTGCTCGATCGCTGGCCGGCGGCCGTGCTCGCGGCCGGCCGGCGCACGCTGCGCGACCTGCGCGAGCTGGCGCGCGCCCAGGCCGCGCTCGCACCGGCGCCGGCGGCGCTCGTGGCCGCCCTGGAGGGCCTCCTGGTCGAGCTCCCGGCCGCGAGCGACGCCGACGCCGTGCTGATCTGCGACGCGCTCGCGCTGCGGGCGCGGCGCGTGCGGGCGCTGTTCGTCGCCGGCGTGCAGGAGGGCGTCTTCCCTGCGGCCTCGCGCGAGCCGGCGTTCCTCTCCTTCGGTGAGCGCGCCGAGCTCGCCCAGGCGTCGGGGCTCGTGCTCGGCCCGCCCGGCGATCCGCTCGACGCCGAGCGCTACCTGTTCTACGCGCTGTGCTCGCGGCCGACGCGCTGGCTGCGCGTCAGCTGGCACGACGCGACCGATGACGGCGAGCCGGCGCTGCGGTCGCTGTTCGTCGACGACCTGGCGGACTGCTTCGGCGAGGAGCTGCTAGCGGCACGGCGCCATCGCGGGGCCGGGACGCTGCGCTGGGAGGGGTTGCCGGCCGGCGCGCCGTCGCTCGCGGCGCTGGCGAGCGTGCTGTCGGGCCCGCGCCGCGCGGGGCCGGTGATCGGCCCGCTTGCCCAGCCCGAGCGCCTGGCGGCGCTGCGCGGGCACGACCCCCATTCGGCTTCGGCGCTCGAGGGTTGGACGGCCTGCCCGGTCGCCTGGTTCGTCGAGCGCGGTTTGGCCGCCCGCCCGCTCGCTCCCGACGGGACGCCGCTGATCCGCGGCTCGGCGTCGCACGAGGCGTTGCGCGCCGTGCTGTCGGCGCTGCTCGAGCGCAGCGGCAGCGCGCGGATCGACGCGCGCAGCCTGCCGCTCGCGCTCGAGCTGCTGGACGAGGCGCTCGCGGCGCCGTCGGCGGCGCTCTCGCCGAGCGACGCCGTGGACCGCGCCGAACGCCACCGCCTGCGCAGCGACCTGGTTCGCTACCTGCGCTTCGCCGCCGCCTCGCCGGGCAGCTTCGAGCCGCGCGAGTTCGAGCTGGCCTTCGGGCTCGCCGAGGACCCGCTGCCCGCCGCGTCGCTGGGCGCCGGCGCGCTGTCGCTGTGCGGGCGGATCGACCGGATCGACCTCGACCCGCGCGGCGGTGCGGCGCTGATCTACGACTACAAGGCCGCGAGCGGCATCGAGCCGGCGGCTCGCTGGGGCGTGGCGGGGCGCCTGCAGCCGGCGCTCTACATGCTGGCGGTCGAGCAGCTGCTCGGCGTCGAGGCGGTCGGCGGGCTCTACCAGCCGCTGCGCCGGGCGGACCTGCGCCCCCGCGGTGCCGTGCTCGACGGTGTCCACCCCGCCGGCGGGCACCTCGACACCGACCGCCGCAGCGCCGAGCAGCTGCGCGCGCTGATCGACGCCCAGCTGGCGACGGCGG
>Ga0209415_10014569_pt1 | contig 12835 bp, 12 predicted proteins | sample PeaSoiSIISIP2007_FD_187696 | JGI IMG/M metagenome (GOLD analysis project Ga0209415, IMG submission 187696) | Peat soil microbial communities from Weissenstadt, Germany - SII-SIP-2007 (SPAdes) (version 2) | ecosystem: Environmental > Terrestrial > Soil > Wetlands > Peat | place: Germany...
TGGGCGTAGCTCAGGTGGTTAGAGCGCCAGGTTGTGGCCCTGGAGGCCGGGGGTTCAAGTCCCCTCGCTCACCCCAAGAAACGAGCTCGATTGGTCATCGCGACGCGGCGGGACTGGTCAGCCTGCACACCTAGGGTGACGCCGTGACCGATGCCGCTTCCCCACCGATGGCGTCCGTAGCAAGTCCCCGAATCGTCATCATGGGTGCCGGGTTCTCGGGGATCGGTGCCGCAATCCGTCTCCTTCAATCCGGCGAGGACGACTTCGTGATCCTGGAGCGGGCGGGCCGCCTCGGAGGGACCTGGAGGGACAACGTCTATCCCGGGTGCCGCTGCGACGTGCCCTCGCATCTGTACTCCTACTCATTCGCGCTCAACCCCGATTGGCAACACACTTACGCCGACCAGTCCGAGATCTGGGAGTACCTCCGGGCGACCGCGGAACGCTTCGGCGTCCTACCGCACGTCCGCTGGTCCCATCGGGTGCTCGACGCGGCGTGGGACGACGCCCTTGGCTGGGCGGTGACGACTGACCGCGGGGTGTTCGGGTGCCAGTACCTCATCTCGGCCACCGGGTCACTCGCCGAACCGAGCACCCCGCTCATCCCTGGGGCCAGTTGCTTCGCCGGGACGGTCATGCACTCGGCACGCTGGAACACCTCACACAGCTTCGACGGACAGCGGGTCGCCTTGATCGGGACCGGAGCCTCCTCGGTGCAAATCGTGCCGTCCATCCAGCCGACGGTGGAGCACCTGAGCGTCTTCCAACGAACCCCCGGATGGGTGCTGCCGCACCCGGTGCGGCCGATCCGCGACTGGGAACGGAGGCTGTTCCGGCTCTTTCCTCCGGCCCAACGCCTGATCCGCGCGCTCACCTACTGGCAGCGCGAGGTCGTCTTGGTCTCGGCCTTCACCAAGTACGACGGGCTGCGGACGGCCCTCGAACGCCAGGTCAGGCGGCATCTGGCCACCCAGGTACCGGACTCCGAGCTCCGGGCCAAGCTTGCCCCCGACTACCAGTTGGGCTGCAAGCGCGCCCTGCCCTCGAACGACTTCTACCCCGCCCTCACGAAACCGAACGTCGAACTGGTGACCGAGCCGATTGCCCGGATCGAGCCCGAAGGCATCTTGACCACCGACGGCGAGCTTCATCTCCTCGACGTCATCGTCTTCGCGACCGGCTTTCACGTCAGCGACAACCCGATCGGCGAGCACGTCGTCGGCCGAGACGGGCACCGGCTGTCCGAGGCGTTCTCGGGCGACCTTCCCAACTACCTCGGCACGACGTTTCCCCACTTCCCGAACTTCTTCATGCTGACCGGGCCGAACACGGGGACCGGCCATACGTCGCAGATCTTCATGATCGAGTGCCAGCTCAACTACGTCCTCGACGCCCTCGACGCCCTCGGCGATGGCCCCGACGCGGTGGCCGAGGTGCTTCCCAGCGTCGCCGAGGCATTCACCGAGGACCTGCAGCGAAAGATCGAAAAGACGGTGTGGGCGTCGGGCTGTGCGAGCTGGTACCAGAACCAGCACGGCCGGAACGTCGCGATGTGGCCCGACTACACCATCGTCTACCGGCGCCGGACCAGGCGCTTCGATCCAGATGACTACGTCATCGGCCGCCGGCACGAGGAGACTGCAGCCGCAGTCTCAATGGCTTAGCGGCTCGAGCTCGTACACCAAGGAGACCTGGGCGTTCGCCTGCTGGGTCCCTCCCTCGAGGGGCACCGCGGCTGCGGCGTTCAAGGCCCCGAACCCCTGGGGGGCGAGGGTGCCCTGCTCGAGGCTCGATTGGTCGGTGATCGAGCACACCGCGCCGAGCCGCTGGCCGGACGCCTTGGCCATCGCCCCCGCGTGGGTCACCGCCTGACCCACCGCGTCGCGCCGAGCCCGGTCCTCCAGGATCCTCGGGTCGGTCTGGGCGAAGGTTAGCGACCCGACGCTGAGCGCGTTGCCACCGGCCGTGGTCGCGGCGTCGATCACCGTGCCCGCGTCACCGAGGTTGCGGACCGTCACGGCCAGGCTGTTTGCCACCCCGTACCCGGTGATGATCGAACGCCCGTCTGTGAACGTGTAGTTGGGATTGATCGTGAGGTCGGTGGTCTGGATGTCCGAACTCTTGACACCGGTGGCCTCCATCGCCTGGACGACCGAGCTCGTCGTCGCGTTGTCCTGGGCGAGCGCGCCCTGGGCGCTCGACCCGGTCACGCTCACCTGAGCGTCGAAGTCCAGTGAATCGGGCCTCCCCGACGCCTGGCCGGTTCCCTGCACCGTCAGCCTCGGGGTCGAACCTCCACACGCCGGCGCGGTCGGCGCGCCAGAGGCAGCGTCCCTCGCCACGGCGACGGTGAGTGCCGCCGCGGCGAGGATCACTGCGCCCGCGATCGCGATGTGGCCCGACCGCAGGCGCCGGGGTGGCGCCACCGTTGCCTGCTGCTCGCTCATGTCTTTCGCCTTTCGCTCGTCGCGCGTCAGCGCACGTTGAGGGTGATCGACCACTGGTCTGTCGTGGGCACGCACGCCGGACCGCTAGTGCATGACACCGACCCGGTTGCCACCAGCGCGAACCCACCTCTCATGGCGTGGGGCACCACGGCCACAGTCCGCCCGGTCGCGCTCTCGACATGGGTCTTCAGCGAACCCTCGCCGCTTCCCGACGGTCCACTGAGCGCGAGATTGTGCAGGGTGACGTGGTCCCAAGAGACTCCCGATATGCGGGGCATGGACACGACGATCCGCTCGCCCGTCGTCGCCTGAATCGTGGCGGTCGATTTCGACGGCGTCGACTGCAGCGGTGCGAACTCCTGAGCGTTCTGCCCACCCGGAGACGCCGACCGGCCCGCCGCCTCGGTCGAGGTGACCCGGCCGACGCACGACGCGGGTCGGGTGCCGACCTGCACCTGGACACACGTCGGACCGCTCGGAGCCGAGGCCGCAAACTGGCCGGAGGTCGTGGGTGATTTCCCCTGGAGGCCGACGACGAGCAGCCCGAGGGTCAGCCCAAGCACCCCGAGCACCGAGGCCCCGGTTGCACCGACGAGGGCGCGACGCCGGGCCCGGTGCCCGGGCAACGCCGAGACGACCGAACCCATCGCCTCTTCGGAGGCGGCCGGCTCGCGGGGGAGCGCCAGGGCGCGACGGAGGCGCTCGTCGAGGTCACTCGGGGGCATCGGCGTCCTCCTGTTTCGGCGTGGCGTCGGGGGGCTGGGCAAGCGACCGGGCCAGCGACGCGCGGGCGCGGGCCAGCTGGGACTTCACTGTGCCGACGGAGCAACCAAGCGCGGCGGCGACGTCGCGTTCGGAGAGGTCTTGGTAGTACCGGAGGACCACCGTCTCGCGCTGGCGTTGCGGCAGGTTCCGCACCGCCTCCAAGACCACCAGGGCGTCGTCGACCGCGTCGTCGCTCCAGTCGGACGGGTCGCGCCAGCTGGCCCGGTTCCCTGCCTCCTCGGTCCCCCGCCGCCGGAGCCGGCTCCGGCAGAGGTTCACGACCGCCGCCCGCACGTACCACTGGGCCCGGTCGGGCTGGCGGATCCGCCGCCACGAGGAGAAGGTGCGCAGGAACGCCTCCTGGACGACCTCCTCGGCCGCCGCCCCGTCCCCCAGCAGGAGGGTGGCGAGGCGGCAGAAGCCCCCGTAGTGCTCTGCGAACACCGCCTCCAGCAGGTCGTTCCCGTGCGAGTCGGCGGCAACGGGCCCCACCGTCACCGGGCTCCTGAAGACCAACGCCGCATCGACCACACCATCACAGACGCACCGAGGTCCCCGGAGGTTGTCGGCCCGGCCGAAGCGGTTCGACGGGGCCCCCGGGAGGCCCGACAATGGTGTGATGGCCTCGGAGAGCGCGCCTGCTGGCGGGGGTGGCCAGCGCAAGAACATCTTGGACACCGCGCTCTCCCTCATGGCCCAGCGCGGGGTCGCCGGGATGAGCATGCGGGACCTGGCCGCGGCGACCGGCCTCAACGTGGCCTCCCTCTACCACTACTTCCCCTCCAAGCAGGATCTCTTGGTGGCGGTGCTGGCCGAGCGGGGGTTCCTCGACGAGTTGGCGATCACCGCACCGACCCCGGGCGACCGCACGCCCAAGATCGAGCTCGCCGACCTCTTGAACGAGATCCTCCAGTCGATGCTCGAGGTGGAGGACTTCATCCGTCTGATGCTGGGCGAGGTGATGCGCAACGACGAGACCGCCCTCTCCGTCGGGCAGGAGTTGATCGCGGGCACTCAGGACTCACTGGAGCAATGGATCGCCGAGGACCAGCCGGAGCTGGCCCGCGACACCGGCGCTGACGCAGTGGCACGGATGCTGCGGGCCACGCTCATCGGCCTGTTCTTCGAGCACGTGGCCGGCGTCTTGGGGGGCACCAGCCCGAGCGCCGCACTGCGTAGGCGGGCCGACGAGGTCGCGGCCATCCTGCACCGGAACGACTGATCGGACGCCGGCGGCTTAGGAGCCGATGAGGGGGATCCGCAGACTTCCCTGACCGTCGGGGCGGGGCTTGGGCCGGTGCTCCCAGGTATCCCGGCAGCTCTCCGAACAGAAGAGCACCGGGCTCCGCAGCGCGTCCCGGGCGACGTTGTCGGCCACCGCCAGGGTGAGCGGGATCCCGCAGACGGGATCGGGAAGCACGGTTCCCTCGAGGGTGGCCAGACCGAGGCGTGACACCCACAGGGGCTGCTCGAGGCCGCGGATGGAGACCTCCCCCTCCGAGAGGACGGCCCCCCACCGGGGAAGGTGCTCCACGATGTTGGCTCCGGCCCACACCTCGCCACCGGGGGCAAGGTCGCACAGCCGCGCCGCCACGTTGACCGCGTGGCCGATGTAGTCGTCCCCCTCGTGCAGGATCACGTGATCGGCGGCCAGCCCACAGCGCACTGCGATCGCCTGGTTGGTGCGACGAGCCGCCACCTGCATCTCGAGCGTCGCCGCAATGAGCGGGGTCGTCTCGACCCCGACGAGCATCGCCCCGTCGCCGAGCCACTTGGCGATCCGCACGCCGCGGCGCGAGCAGATGTCCCGGACCATGGACCGGAACGTCGAGAGGACCGCGACAGCGCGTTCGTCCCCGTCGATCTCGGTCAGCGCGGTGAAACCCGACAGGTCAATGAAGGCGAAACTGCGAAAGACTCGCATGCCACGATCGTCTCACGTCCCGACCCGCCGATCGGGAAGGTGCGGGCCCTCGGTCACACCCAGAATGCCCCGGACCACTGCTGACGCCCCGGCTGGCGACCCGCTGAAGGCGACCGAACCCCGGTCGAGCACGACCGCCCGGTCGGCCAACTCGAATACGCGGTCGGTCTGCTGCTCGATCACGAGGAGAGCCGTCCCAGCGCGCTGAAGCGCGCCCAGCTGCTCGTAGATGTCGTCGGCGGCGGCCGGCGAGAGGCCCAGGGAGAGCTCGTCGGCCACCACCACCCTCGGCGAATCGCCGAGCACCTTGGCCAGCGAGAGCAGCCGCTGCTGGCCACCCGAGAGGGTCCCGGCGGCCTGGCGCCTTCGTCCGGCCAGCATCGGGAAGCGCTCGAAGGTCGCTTCGAGCGCCGAGGGGACCGCCGCCGGCCCCAGCCATCGGCCGAAGGAGAGCTCGAGGTTCTCGGCGACGCTCAGGCGCGCGAACACGCCGCGGCCCTCGGGGACGGAGGCCACCTGTGCCCGCGCGATACGCCACGGCGGCGCGCCGGTCAGGTCCTTCCCGCCGACGAGCAACCGGCCCGAGCTCGGGACGACCAGCCCCGAGCAGACCCGGGCCACGGTCGACTTGCCGGCCCCGTTGGGACCGACCAGTGCCACGACCTCGGCGTCGGCGACCGACAGCGAGGCCTCCGCGAGGGCCCGGTAGGGGCCGTACCCGGCGGTCACGGCGACCAGCTCGATGGCGTTCATGAGCAGGGGGTCAATCGCAACCCGGCGCGGGCATCGAGCCTTGCGTCGGCGGCTCCGGAGCGCCGTTTCGCGCCCTTCGTTGCGAAGGACCCGACGGCTCGGCGCGATCGAGGGTGAGATCGGACTCCATCAAGGAAAAGTAACTCATCGCCTCTTCAGGCCACCTGCCCGAGATACGCGCGCCGCACGGTGGGTTCGGCCATGACCGATTCGAACGAGCCCTGCGCGATCACCCGGCCGAGGTGCAGCACCACCACGCGGTCGCACATCGCCGACACCATCGCGAGGTAGTGCTCGACCAGGAGCACCCCGATCCCCCGGCCGGGAAGGGATCCAAGGACCGCCGCCAGCGTGGCCGCCTCCCTCGCGTCGAGCCCCGACGAAGGTTCGTCGGCCAGCACGACGGTGGGTCCGCCGACCAGCGCCCGCCCGATCTCTACCAACCGACACGCCCCGAGCGGCAGGGCTGCCACTGCGACATCGGCGCGCGCGGTCAACCCGACCAGTTCGAGGGTCGCGTCGATCTGGCCCGACTCCACGGCGTTGGGCCGGGCCCGGTCGACGAGCTCCGACCATCGTGTGCCCTCCCGACGCCGCGCGCGGACGGCGACGAAGAGGTGCTCGCGGACCGTCAGCTCCGGGAAAATGGCGACGTGTTGGAACGTTCGCCCCACCCCGCGTCGGGCCCGACGGAACGGCGGCATCCCGTCGAGGTCTTCGCCCCCTAGCCTCACCGACCCCGAGCTCGGAGCGAGCTGGCCGCCGACGCAGTTCACGAGCGTGGTCTTTCCGGCGCCATTGGGTCCGACCAGGCCGACGACCTCTCCCGGGGCGACATCGAGGTCCACGTCGTCGAGCGCGGTGATGCCGCCGAAGCGGACCGACAGGGAGCGGACGACCAGCCCACGGTCGCCCTCAGCCACCGAGCTCCTCCTGCTCGGCCCGGGCGCCGCCGGAAGCCACGGCGGCCATCGCCATCTCCGGTGAGGACGGGTCACCGCGTCGGAGCCACCGCTCGGCGCGCTCGGTCCACACCCGCTTTTGGTATTCCACGACCCCCTCGGGGTGGGCCGCATACGTGAGCGCCGCGAACGCGAACAGCACGATCGCGAGGCCACCGCTCCCCCACCGGCCGGGCAGGTAGCTCAGAAGTTGCTCCACCACCACGAAGCCGACCCCGGCCTGGATCGCTCCCTCGACAGTGCGGACACCGGTCGTGACGACCACCACCACGAAGACAAGCGAGAACTGGTAGTTGAAGTCGGCCGGGGTGATGCTCTGTTGCAACGAGCCGTACAGTGCGCCGCCGAGGCCCGCCACGCCGGCCGACAGCGCGAAGACGAGCACCTTTGCCGCGCTCGGGTTGATGCCCACGCTTTCGGCACCGAGCGGGCTCGCCCGGAGAGCGTCGAGGTATCGGCCCACCGTCGCCCGCTGGACCCGCTTGACCCCGATCACGCAGGCGACCAACACCAAGAGCGCGAGCACGAAGAACCCCTTCGAGCTGGCCGTCCCGAGACTGACCGAACCGATCTGCGGCCTCGGCACGTCCAAGCCGCTGGCAGGTCCACCGGCCCATGAATAAGGAAAGACCGCGTTGTCGGCGAGAAGGGCGAGAGCCAGGGTGAGGAGAGCCAAGGGGAGGCCGCGCAAACGAAGCGCCGGCAGGGCCCCGAGGGCTCCGACCACCAGGGCGCCCAGCGCGCCGATGACCGAGCCGAGAAGGATCGGCACCCCGTGGTGCACGGCCAGCTGGGCGGCGATGAACGCCCCGACGCCGGCGAAGGTCGCCTGGCACAACGACACCTCGCCGCCCATCCCGGTGATCAAGGTGATCGAGAGAAAGATGATCGAGAAGACGAGACCCGTGGTGAGGGTGAAGGCCCAGTTTCCCGGGACCCAGGTGAGTACCGAGACGATCGCGGCGGCGGCCAGCGTGCGTCCGCCCAGCTTGATCGCCCGGTCGAGCTCGGGGCCCCGGGTGGCGGCGATCGGCACCGGGGGCGGCGGGTCGCAGCCCGACAACGGGTCCTCGGAGTCCTCCAGCGACCGCAGCCGGCCCCGGCCGACCAAGAGGACCGCCAGCAAGAGGAAGGGGATCGCCGGCAACAGGCCGGTGTGCCAGACGCTCGACGACGGGAAGTAGCCCGAGCCGAGGCCCTCGACCACCCCGAGGAGGATCCCCCCCAACAACGCCAGGGGGACGTCGGCCAGGTTGCCGAGCGCCGCCGCCGCGAGCGCGGCCACGAGCAAGATCGAGTAGTCGTTGAACTGGAGGGTCGGATACTGGGGCGCGAGCAGGACGCCGGCCAGTCCGGCCATGAGGCTCGACCCCATCCACGTGACCGAAAGGACGCGATCGGACCGGACGCCCTCGAGCTGCAGCAGCCGCGGGCTCTCCACCGCGGCGCGGATGGTCAGACCGAGCCGGCTCGATCGCAACACGGTGCTGAGGACGACGACCACCACGGCCGTCACGATCACCGTTTCGAACTCGAGACCGTTGATCGGGGTGGAGAACACGTGGAAGTACACGCGGCTGGGGGCCAGGAACAGGGTCGGTGGGGAGAACCGCGTCGCGCTGCCGAAGATCAGCGATACCAGCTCGGGGAGGGCAACGAACACGGCGACCGCGGAGACCAGCTTGGCCGTGACGTTGGTCGGCGCAATCCGGCGGAACAAGAAGCGGTCGAGCACCCACCCGAGCGCCGGTGCCAACACCACGACCGCCAGACCGACGGCCGGCCACACCGGCACGCCCTGTTCGACGAGGACCGTATAGGTGAAGGCCGATACGAACGCCTGGGACCCGAACGCAAAGTTGAACACGCCAGTGGTCCTGTAGGTGAGCACGAGGCCCATCGCGACGATGGCATAGGTGCACCCGAACGGGATCCCGGGTACCGCGTAGCTAAGGAATGTGCTCATTCCAGCCGAAGCGGGCTAGGCCCCCGGTGCGCCCGGTGGCGGGGCGACGGGGTGCGCCAGGTCGGCTCGCCCCTTCGTCGGGAAGCACACCCAGATGTTCGAACCCTTGTTGAAGACCACCTTGAATGTGTCTCCCGTGGCCATGACGAACGTCTCGCACGACGGAGGCGTCACGATGGTGTGGGCGATCGACCAGTCGACCGGTGTGGTGACGCCGTTCGCGCTGAAGTTCTTGATGTGATTGATGGCCGCGACCAACCTCTGCTGCGTCGGCGATGGGCCGACCGCGCGGAGCCCGTCCACGAAGAGCGCCGCGCTCAACCATCCCTCCATGGCCACCTCGTTGTAGGTGTACGCCGGTTCATACTTGTTCATGGTCGAGAGGTACTGGCGGAGCCCCGGGAACTTGCCCGGGAACTGTGAGCGGGCCTGGAAGGGCACGTGCTGCACGAGGAAGTACGTGTTCTGCATCAGCGACGAGTACTGGCGCAGTGTGGACAGGTCGTACCCGTCCAACCACAGCTGGTGCACCCCGGTGAGCCCGTTCTGCTGGACGGCGCGGGACAGCTGAAGGTTGCCCGGAATGTCCATGCAGCTGACGACGAAGTCGACTCCGGCCTGCTTCATGTGGACCACATCGGAGCTGAGCGAGGCCCCCAGGGGCACCGCGAGGTCGGAGTAGCCGACCGAGACTCCGTATTGCTTGAACGCGTCGATGGCGCCCTGGCACTCGTCGGCGGACTCGGGCACGCCGTAGGCGATCACCGCGGCGACTCGAGCATGCAACTGCCGAGCGATGTAGGGGAAGAACGCCTCCGTGGTGGTGTAGTCGAGCACCGAACCGTAGGCGGCGAAGAGGTTCTTTGCCGGAGTCCAGTTGTTCTCGGTCGCGTACCCGAACGTCGGCGTCCCGGTCTGCACGAGGAACGGCGCGGCGGTGAAGAACGCTGTGGCCATCCCGACCACGGCAAACACGTGGTCCTGCTCGACGAGGGTTCTCGCGGCTTGTTCGTTGTTCACGGTGTCGTCGTCGAGTGCCGTGGTGAGAACGACCTTGCGTCCGTACACGCCACCCTCGGCGTTCACCAGGTCAAGGTACGCGCGCACCCCCGGGACGATCGGCGCAAAGTCGGCCGCCAGGCCGCCCGACAAGGTGGCGACCGCACCGACGCTGATCTGGTGCGCGCTGACACCGGGGGCGCTCGATCCGGTCGGCGCCGGAGCCGACGTCGAAGCGTTCGAGCACCCGGCGACGAGCACCGCGACCACCGCACCAACGGCGAACCACCTCATCGCAACCCGGCGATGCGCCACATTGCACCTCGTCGTCAGCTCACCCTCCTCGGCCGGCCTGGGGCTGTGTCGAGCACCCGACCGACAGGGTCACTGTAGTGGTGGGCGTTGCGACGACCCCACCCGCGGGTGCGCGTTGTCACCCTCGATTGCGTCTGCTTCAATCGAACGTTTGATAACCCGGGCGCCGTTGCCCGACGTCAGGCGGGCATCGGGAAGATCATGGCCTCCCCGGCGGTCTCCTCGATCGCCTGGACACGCCGTTGGGCGTCCATCGCGGAAATGGAACTGGCGATCTCGAGGGCGTCGACCTGCACCGCGACGTCACCGGGGGTGCAGAACCCGGCGACGCCGGGAGTCGAGAGCGCGAACTCGATGCCGCGTCGCAGCCCGTGCAAGTCGGTGTAGGGCTCGTACCACGTGGTCGAGGTCCTCGATCGGTCGGCCCACGGTCGCGCCGCGCCCGCCTTGATCGCCATCACGCCGACGTCGCGGCGCCGCGCCTCTTCCAACAGCGCCTCGGCGTCGTCACGGTATTGCGGGTCCGCCCACAGCCGCGGGTTCACCGGGAACATGACCGTGTCGAAGTCGTAGCGCTCCAACGCGACCCGTTGCGTCGCCGGCGTGTCCAAGCCGTGACCGGTGATGCCGACAAACCGACAGATGCCTTCTTCCTTGGCCCGCAGGATCGCCTCTGCCGCGCCGGCTCGGCGGTCGAGCTCGCCCAGGTCGGTTACCCCGTGGAGCTGGTACAGATCGAAGAAGTCGCACCCGAGCAACCCGAGGGACTCTTCGAGCTGCGCCCGTACGCCGTCGGGGTTGGCCCGCAACGTCTTGCACCCGACGAAGAGCTGGTCACGGACCGCAGGGATCAGAGGGCCGACCAGCTCCTGGGCCCGGCCGTACTGGGGCGCGACGTCGAGGTGGTTGACCCCGGTGTCCAGGGCCCGGCGGAATGCGACCTCGGTGGCCCCCGGCGTGGAGTCCCAGAACGCCGCGGCACCGAGGATAGCCACCGAGGACTGGTGCTCGGTCCGGCCGAGCCGTCTCTTCTCCATCGACCGCACCGTAGCGCCGGTTCATGCCCGACGCCCGGGTCGCCGGGTGCGTTGCGGGTCCTGGGAGCTAGGGTTAGAGGTACGTAAAGACACCCGTCGGCCAGGGTTCGACCGGCGGCGAACACTGGGAGGTCCCATGGAGATCCGCGACAAGCTCTACATCGACGGCGCTTGGGTGCCCGCGTCCGGCAAGGGAACGCTCGAGGTCTTCGACTCCAACACCGAGGCCGTGATCGGCACCGTTCCACAAGGGACCGCCGAGGACGTGGACAAGGCGGTTGCCGCCGCCTCGGCCGCGTTCGAGGAGTGGTCGACCGTCTCCCACGAGGAGCGCTCCAAGCTGCTGGCCCGGGTCGCCGAGGGTCTGGCCGCTCGGACCGACGAGATCGCCGAGACCATCTCGCGCGAGGTCGGCATGCCGCTGTCGCTGGCCAAGATCATCCAGGTCGGGCTCCCGACCGGGGTGTTCGCCGACATGGCGAAGAACGTCATGGAGTTCCAGTGGGAGACCGAGGTGGGGAACTCGCTGATCGTTCGTGAGCCGGTCGGGGTCGTCGGTGCGATCACGCCGTGGAACTACCCGCTGTACCAGATCGCCCTGAAGGTGGCACCGGCGCTGGCCGCCGGGTGCACGGTCGTCCTCAAGCCGAGCGGGATCGCACCCCTGAATGCCTTCGCCCTCGCCGACGTGCTGCACGACGTCGGGTTCCCGGCGGGTGTCTTCAACCTGGTGACCGGGTCCGGCAGCGTCGTCGGCGAAGCCATCGCCAGCCACCCCAAGGTCGACATGGTCTCGTTCACCGGCTCGACGCGCGCCGGAAAGCGCGTGATGACGCTGGCTGCCGAGACGGTCAAGAAGGTTGCACTCGAGCTCGGCGGCAAGTCGGCCAACATCATCTTGGAGGATGCCGACCTGGATGCCGCCATTCCGGCCGCAATGTTCGCCTGCTACATCAACTCGGGCCAAACCTGTTCGGCGTTGACCCGCTTGGTCGTGCCCCGCTCCCGCCTCGCCGAGGTGGAGGAGAAGACGAAGGCGGCGGCCGATGGCTTCTCGCCTGGCGACTCGCTCGCCGCGACCACGCGCCTCGGGCCGCTCGCGTCGGCCGTGCAGCGCGACCGGGTCCGCGGGTACATCGAGAAGGGCATCAGCGAAGGGGCCAAGCTCATCACCGGCGGGGCGGAAGCACCCGAGGGACTCGACAAGGGGTACTTCGTTCGTCCGACCGTCTTCTCCGAGGTGACCAGCGACATGACGATCGCCCAAGAGGAGATCTTCGGCCCGGTCCTGTCCATCCTCCCCTACGACACCGAAGAGGAGGCGATCGCCATCGCCAACGACTCGATCTACGGGCTCTCGGGCGGGGTGTGGGGCTCCGACAAGACCCACGCCGAGCAGGTCGCCCGAAAGATCCGTACGGGGCAAGTGGACATCAACGGCGGCGCCTTCAACCCCGTGGCACCCTTCGGCGGCTACAAGCAGTCCGGTGTCGGGCGCGAACGGGGCGAGTTTGGCCTCGAGGAGTTCCTGGAGGTCAAGTCGCTCCAGCGGTGACGGCGGTGTCCACTCCGAGAGGAGCGATGCGATGTCGTTGGCCTACACTGAGGTGCGCCTCTAGCTCAACGGCAGAGCAACGGACTCTTAATCCGCAGGTTGGGGGTTCGAA
>Ga0209415_10014571_pt1 | contig 12833 bp, 7 predicted proteins | sample PeaSoiSIISIP2007_FD_187696 | JGI IMG/M metagenome (GOLD analysis project Ga0209415, IMG submission 187696) | Peat soil microbial communities from Weissenstadt, Germany - SII-SIP-2007 (SPAdes) (version 2) | ecosystem: Environmental > Terrestrial > Soil > Wetlands > Peat | place: Germany...
GAGCAGGTAGAGCTGACGCTCGCCGCCCTCGCCGCCGGGCTCCCGCCCGAGCTCGAGGAGTGCTGGCAGGAGGTGCTCCACGAGAAATCGCTCGTCGGCGGGTTCGTACGTCGTGAAGAGCGCCGCCCGGAGGGAACGCCCGTCCGGTGCATTCGAGGCCAGGAGCGACTCCCATCCGAAGCCGTCGCTAGTCATCGGAGTCCTCCTGCTCGTCGCCCGCGGAAGCGTCGTCACGGATCGCCTCCGGTACCTGCGACAGGAGTCCGGCCTGCACCGCGATACGGCAGAGGGCCCAGAGCCGGAAGCGGTATCTCGTGGACCCCGAGCGCGGAGTGACGCGCGGCTCGACGCGACCGTTGCGCACCACGAACCAGCGCAGGCCGCCGCCATACCGCTCGTGGTACTCGAGTAGCGCCCCGAGCCGCTCGGCCCGTGGCCGGTCGAGGATCGCCTCCGCGAAGCGGCCGACTGTATGGACGTGCGGCACGTCGACGCTGGGGGCGCGCCGCCATGCGTCAGCCTCCTCCGACAGGCGCTCCACGGCGTCCCGGGCGCGCGGCATCGCCGCGACCGGGGCCAGTGCGACGTCCCGCCTGCCGTGGAGCTCCTCGGCCACGACGTTCATGGCGCCAATGCCGGCATCCGCGAGGCGCGTGAAGAACGGCAGCGCGACGAACGATGGGTGGTCCTCGAAGACCTGGGAGAGGTGCTCGCAGACCGCGGCGTGGTCCCGGGCCTTCGCCCTCGCTGACGCTTGGGCCACAGCACGACGGCGCTTCCCGTCAGGATCTCGCGCGAAGGCGACGCTCTCGAGCAGGCGCGATTCGGCCAGTGCCTGGGACTCGTTTCTTGGGCGAGGGAACGTGAGCTCGTTTTCCCCGCGCCGCGAATGCCGGAGGAACTCCGTCCAGTGCCTCAGCCACCATTTGTGCTCTTCGCCCTGGCCAAGCTTCGGTGCCCGGCAAAGCGGGTGGCCGTTCTCGCGTTCATGGGCCTCGTGCGAGGTCCACCAAGGACGAGCGGGGCCGAGCCTGTCGTCGAGCCAGCGCGCGAGCGCAAGGGTACCGCCCGCCGGGGTCCACCCGTCGCCGCCGACGGTCATCCCCGCCCACTTGCGGAACGCGATGCGGTAGCCGCCGTACATCCCCGTCTGGCGGTATGCCCGGAACTGGTCGACGGACATCCCGAAGCGGTCGGACTGCCTCTCGTCGACCTCCAGCCACGGGCGTACGCGACGCTGGCCGGAGAGCGGGCGATCTCTCCATTGGTCCGCAAGCGCGATCGTCCGCGCGACCCACATGAGTTCGAGGGGTCGAAGCCAGGCGTAGCGCTGCTGTTGCTCTCGGCGCGTGACGGCAGACCGGGCGTGGGTGGCGTGAAAGACCTCGTGAGAGCGGGTGAGGCACCATGCGAGGATCGTGACCCACCGGTCGTCGTTCACGCGGTTGCTCATGCCAGGCGCCACGGCGTCGGCCAGCTGATCTGCGAACGCCCGCAGGCCCAGGGCATCCCCGCGCCTGACCACGACTGGCTCCCATGGCGCAGTAAACAGCAGGCGCGGACTCGAGTCTCTAGGGCTGGCCAACGTGCTCATGGTTGCTTTCCCGCCTCCCGCTCTTCAGCGTCGCAAGAAGTTGTCGCCGGCGCGGCTCCACTTGCGCACCGGGAGGGGCAGGTCTGACAGTCGTCATTCAGGCAGCATTGAAACGGCGGCACCCGGAGCGGGCGCGCCGTGATCCCGCCATTCACCCGAACTGCCACGAGGTCATGCCCCTTGTTTCGGGCTGGTTCGAGCAACAGCTTTGCAGAGCACTGTGGTCTTCTTCAAGCCCGCCGGGCGCGCCAGGGCGAGTGTAGGCTCCAGTATCGCCTTCGATGGCCCATCTGATCCCTCCCGTCGAGCCGGCGGCTGGCCCCGGGCGCCGCGCCGAACGCCTTCTCTACGACGCTTTCCGCGCCGGTCTCGACGATGGCTGGTTCGTCTATCACTCGCTTGACCTGCTCGAGCGCGAGCGCGCTCGCGAGGGCGAGATCGACTTTCTGCTGCTGCACCGGGAAGGTGGGCTGCTCGTCCTCGAGTGCAAGGGAGAAGGGGTCCGGCGCAGGGGCGAGGGGCTCTGGCTGCGTGCCCGGGGTGACGGCGACGCAGAGCCGATGCGGAGCCCCTTCGCGCAGGCGCAGGGGCAGGTGAAGACGCTGGTCGCCGAGCTCGGCGAACGTATGCGGGGCGCCTTCCCCGAGCGCTTCCCGTTCGTCCATGGCCACGCCGTCGCCTTCCCGCTCGCTCGCATCGTCGATGGTGGCCTGCCGCTCGAGGCGCCGCGCGAGATCGTCCTGCTGGCCGATGACGTCGGACACATCGCAGGGTGGGTCCAGCGCGCGCTCGCCTTCTGGCGCAAGGCCGCGCGGCCTGCAGCTCCGACACCCCTCGCACCCGGCGACTTCACGCGCTTCCGCCGTCAGGTGCTCTACCCGCGCCTGAATCTCGTCGAGACGCTCGGAGCGCGCATCAGCGCGGAGTCCGCGGCCATCGATCGCCTTTCTGGAGAACAGCTTCGCGTCCTTCGAGGGTGCCTGGACAACCGGCGTCTGCGCGTGGCTGGGCCCGCCGGCACGGGCAAGACGGTGCTCGCGCTAGAGGCCGCGCGCAGGCTCGCGCGCGAGCCGGGCCGTCGGGTGCTCCTCGTGTGCTTCAACAGGGCCCTGGCCCGACACCTCGATGCGGCCCTTGGTGCGCGCGATGCCGCAGTCGGCACCATCGACGTGATGACGTTTCACGAGCTGTGCCGACGGGCAGCAGATGCGCTCGACCGTGGGTTCGAGCCCCCGACGGAACCGGTCGGGGCGAAGAAGTTCTGGGACGAGACCGCGCCGGCGATCCTCCTCGACGCGGTCGCGACGGGTCAGGCACCGCGCTTCGACGCGGTCGTCGTGGACGAGGCGCAGGACTTCCACCAGGACTGGTCGACGGTACTCGAGGAGTGTCTGAAGGACGCGAAGACTGGCTCGCTGCTCGTCTTCTACGATCCAGGACAGCGGATCTTCGGTCGGGGCGCAGGGCTGTCGAACGCGCCCCCGGGGTTCTCGCTCACCGTGAACTTCCGCAACACGCGCGCCATCGCGGCCGTGGTCAAGGAGCTCGGCCAGGTCGACATGGAGCCGCACGACCGCGCGCCGGACGGGGAGCCGCCCGTCGTGCACCCGATGGACTCGCCGGCGAAGACGCGGCAGCGGCTCGACGAGCTGGTGTCGCGCCTGCTCCAGAAGAACGACGTGACCCCGGACCAGATCGTCGTGCTCACGCCGCACACGCGCGAGCGCTCGAGCCTGGCGGGGCTTACTTCCCTGGGCCGGGTGCCGCTGGCGAGCTCCGCGACCGACCGCGAGGGCCAGGTGCTGCACACCACGATCGGCGCCTTCAAGGGACTGGAGGCCGACGTGGTGATCCTGGTCGACATCGATTCCGGCGACGCGCGATGCGACCGGCGCGCCCGCTATGTCGCGGCGTCGCGGGCGAAGCACATGCTGTACGTGTTTGCGAAGGGGGACTGGATGGCGGGGTAGCGCGAGCGGACGCCTGCCGGACCTACGGCGCTACTAGCGGCACGAGCCCGTCACGGAGGCGCCGGAATACCGTCAGAACTTGGGCCGCAAAGGCCTCGTTGAGGTCCTCGGGCTCGGCCCAGTCGAGGTCGACTCGGGCGGTCAACATGACCACGCCGCTCGGAACCACCTCTGTTCCGGGCGGCAGGAGCTTCTTAGCCAGCTTCTCATCAAAGAGACTCCTGATCTGCTCGCGCTGCGCCGTGCTTCTCGCCGTCACATCGACGTACACCGTGAGCGGACGCCATTCGGGCGTGTAGACGCCGTGGTGAATGGCGCAGCTGACGCGCGTGCCTCGACCACCCTCTTCCGTGTCCTCGTACTCAACCCAGTAAGCAAGCTGCTTGCGAGGCTTCTTTGTTGGTAGCCAGCCGACGGCCGTCATCTCCGGATCCAGCTGGCCGGCGAGCTTGACCAGGAACTGCTGAGCGCCCTCTGGCGCCCCTTCTTCCTTGGAGCGTACGGGCACATCGGTTCGGGCGGTAACGCTGGCCCGAAGAGGTCCAGCGCTCGCGCCCTCGACCTTCACCTGGATCGTGGTCGTCCGATCCGTGAGCGTCACTGCGCTGGTGACATGAGGGATCACCAGGACCTCGTTGCCTCGCCGGTAGAGACCGAGCGACATGACCGCTAGCTCGCTGAGGTTGAGGGGGCTCTCCTGAGCTGCGAATCGACGGGCAAGGGTCGCAAGATTTCGATTGATGCGGTCCCCTACGACGAGGAGGAGATACTCACCGCGCCGCAACGACTCGTCGATGTCGGCTGCATTCCGCTCGAGCCAGCCGGAGTCGGCCTTCGTGAAGAGCGTGGGCAACGAGGAGGTCCTCCAGGTGTTCTGCGCCATGTGTCCGTACTCGACGATCTGCGCCAGAACGCTGCGCGTCGCCTGCGCGTTGCGAAAGAGCTTGTCCTCGACAAGGACGAGCCGACGAAAGGCGCGCCCGTGCTCATCCACTTCCGCAAGTACGACGTCTACGTTGTCGACTTGGGTCCCGAGGACGAGCAACTCCGTCCCCTCCTCCAGGACGCCGGCGCCACGCAACGAATCGGCAATGGTATTCGCGTGTGCGCATACGAGCGCGTCTATGTGCTCCTCGAGCAGCTTCCGGTCCTTGGCCTCCACGCGCTGCCACGCGGCGTTCTCGCCTTGCGGCGCCCACCGCAGGTCAACGACGGGGATGGTCAGCGGGAGTGTGTCCATTGGAAGATCCTCTCACTGGGTGTTGAGGCGCGGAAGAGTGACGGTTCGCCGGCGGCGGACCTACTGGAGCTGCACGACTCCAGCGCCGACCGTGAAGTGCACGAATAGACCGAGGACACGTTTCCCCGCCGCCGTCAGCGCATGCGCGTACGCGGCCAGCTGTGGCGCGAACTCCTGAGCCTTGGCCGCCCACTGGGTTGCCCCACCCGGGAAGCTCTTGTGATCAATGATCACGACGCCTTCAGGCGTCTCCAGCAGAAGGTCGATCGTGCCCTGCACCCGGCGCGTCCCGTGGGGCGTGCTGACGGCCGCCGTCACCGCAACCTCTCGATGCCACGTCGCTCCCGGCCATTGGGACTCGACCCACGCGCGTAGCTGGTCGCCGGCGCGTACCAGGGCTTCTGGCGCAAGGAGCCCCTGGAGGTTGGATGCGGCGAGCAGGCGTCGGGCCAGCTCGAGGCGGTCTGGCGCACCGAGCCCGGCGACATCAGCCGCCAGGAACGCATGCACGGCGTCGCCCACGACGTCCCAACCCACGCCCTTGGCATCGCCGAGAGGTAGTCGTTCCCCGATGGACGTCGTTTCCGCGACCTTCGGGACCGCGAGCTCCGGCCAGTCGCAGGCGGCCTGCGACGGCGAGATCCAGTAGGTCGGGCGCTCGACCAGCGGGCTGGCAGGCCGCGCGAACCAGACGTGCGAGTCCGCGCCGGCGAGTCGCGCAGGCTCGTCGCCGCCGGTCCCGAGAAGCCAGTGTCGCGCCGGGACCTTCATCCGTCCGTCCGGCCCACACACCTCCACGACCGACAACTCCCTGGCGTCGGGCGCAGCGGGCAAGCCGAGGAGGGGGCGCCCCTCGCTGTCGCAGAGCTCGTCGAGCCCCTTCACGGCCGGCCCCTTCTTCGTCGTGCGAGCCGCCAAGATCAGGTGGTCGCGGGCCCGCGTGAAGCCGACGTAGAGCAGACGCACCCGCTCGCGCTCCTCACGCAGAGCCACCGACTGGCCCTCGGACGAGGCCGCGGCCGTCTCCGCGATGCGGGCCTTCTGCTGTTGCCCGAACGGCCAGGGCCAGTAGCGGATCCAGCGTCCCCCCAGCGGCTCGGCCGCGTCGAACGTCGCCCGATCGGTCTCCGGGCACACCTCGAAAGCGTCGCGCTTGTCGCCCCGATCGAGGCTCGACAGGATGACGACCGGCCACTCGAGCCCTTTCGCTCTGTGGTACGTCGAGATTGTCACGGCGTGCTCGCCCGCACCCACGTGCTGGTCGTCCGACGCGATCTCCTCGTCGCGGACTAGCCTCTCCTTCGCCGCCTCCTCGAAGAAGCGCAGCAGGCCCGCGATCGTGGCCGCTTCCCTCTGGTGCGCGCAGTGCTCCTCGTAGCTCGCCGTCAGAGAGCGCAGGGCGTCGAGGTTGGCCAGGCGTTGCTCGGGATCCGGCCATCGGGCGCAGAGCGCCGCGAGGTCCAGCGCCGCGAGGACTGCGTCGAGGGCCTCGGAGGGACCGAGCGTCTCGACGTGGGGACGCAGCGCTTCGATCCGGGCCACCGGCTCCGGCGGGGGCGAGGCCGGAGGTAGCTCGCCGTTCTTCTTCGCCTCCTTTCGCAGGCTCGCCACGGCGATCCGCGCGTCGAGCCAGGCCTCGGCGCCCTGCGCGCCGAAGCCCGTGAGCGCCTCGAGAACGGCGCGAGAGTACTCGTCGCGGGGATCGACGAGGGTGGAGAGCGCGGCCTGCACCATCGCGCCCTCCGGCGTCGACAGCAGACCGGCGCGGGCCACCGTGGCGCGCACGCCGCGACGGGCGAGCTCGGAGGCCACAGCGGCGGCCTCGTGATTGGTCGCGACCAGGACCGCGATGTCGCCGGCACGCACAGCCCGCACCTCGTCGGTGGGTCGATCGACGACGGGTGTCGCCTTCGGTGTCTCGAGCAGGCGACGGACGCCTTCGGCGAGCGCGGCGGCGTCCTCCTCCTGGTTGCCAGCCTGCATCCACCAGAGCCCCAGAGGGGGCAGCTTGGCCAGCGCCGGAGGCGTGGCGCGCGTCGCCTGCACCTCGACCTCCTTGCGGCCGTAGCCGTGCCGCGCGAACGCGGCCACGAAGAGCGCTGAGCACGCCTCGACCAGCTCGGGGCGCGAGCGCCGGTTCGACTCGAGCTGCGGTGTCTCGCCGCCCGAGTCGGCCGCCCACTTCGTGACCGCCTCCATCAGCGATGGATCGGCGCCTGCGAACTCGAAGATGCACTGCTTGCGATCACCCACCCAAGTGGAGCGGCCGGCGATGGGGTGCAGGCGTACAAAGAGGGCGAGCTGCACGGGGCTTGTGTCCTGGAACTCGTCGACGACGAGGAGCCGGAGCCGGCCGCGGAGCTCCTCCTGGACGTCTGGACGCTCGACGAGCGTGAGCGCGCGGTCGATCATGTCGACGAAGTCCACGACGCGCCGGTGCCTCTTCCAGTCGTCGTACGCCTCGAGGCCCATGCGCGCGGCGTTGTAGATGCCGCGGATCATGTCCCGGACCTCGGACTGCAGGCGCGGGTGATGCTCCACGCGCGAGGCCACCTCCACGACAGGAGCGACGACCGGGGCGACGTTCTTGGCCGGGTCGAGGTGCTGCAGGCGCACCCAGTCGGACCACAGCAGGCGCCCGTCTCGCGCCTTGCGCAGGAGCTTCTCCACGAGGTCGCGCGCCCTCTCCGTCTTCTGGACACCGTCGTCGATCTCTCCCAGGTCGCGGGCGACCTTCTCGAGCGCCTTCACGAGCTCGCGGTCAAGGGCGTCGCCGTCGCGCTCCGCGGGACCCATCAAGGCCAGCAGCCTTGCGGCCGAGCGTTCCGCCATGTCGGGCAGCGACGCCGCGGCGATGCGGTTGCCACGCGCGAGGGCCATCAGGTCCTGGACGGGAGACAGCCAGTCGGTACGACGGAACTGCGCGTTCCAGCGCAGCTCGAGCCCGTCGGCGAGAGCCTGGACGCGGTTGCGGAAGTCGGGGTCCAGTCCCCACTCGAGGGCCTCGCGCAGCCAGCGCGCCTCGTCGCCCGGCAGCACGTCGACCTGCGGGGACAGTCCCGCGTCGATCGCGAACTCCTGCACCAGGCGCAGACAGACCGAGTGCACCGTCCCGAGGTACGCGAGGGGCAAACGCTGCGCGCGCTGGTGCGCACCGGCGGCAACGAGCGTGCGCCGGATGCGCGCGGCCAGCTCGGAGGCGGCGCGCCGGGTGTAGGTGACGGCGGCCAGCGATTCGGGGTCGATGGAGTCCTTCCGACCGGACGCAACGGCGTCGACGACGACCTCTGTGAGGCGGTAGGTCTTGCCGCTCCCGGCGCTGGCCCCCACCAGGTTGAGGCCGCTGGCAGCTCCCACGGTCGGGCTCATGTCAGGTCCTCCCAATCGCGCCCGCACATGGCGCCGTACGAGCAATACGTGCACGCGGCTCCGGGCTGCGGCTCGAAGCAGCGGTCACGCTGAGCCTTCGGCACACGCAGCGCATCGAGAAGCGGCAAGGAGCTGCGTACGCCCGTGACGGGGATACGCCCCTTGGCGAGGGCGCCCTCGACCCACTCGACCGTTCGCTCGAGCCTGCCCCAGGTCTCTTCGAGCGGCGGGCCATCCACCGGACGCACGCCCGCGAAGGGCTTGTCCTCGAGGGTGAACAGCTCGCCGCGGCTCAGCGAGAAGTAGCCAGCGGGGGCCAGCTTCTTCGCGCCGGTCTTCAGCCGCCGGGCCGCCGTGTACACCGCGAGCTGCAAGGCCTGCCCTCCGGCGAGCAGATCCCCGTACTTCTTGCCCCCCCACTTGAGGTCGATGATGACCTCGTGCCCCTTCGAGTCGTGCAGGAGCAAGTCGAGCCGCCCCTCCAGCTCGCCGCCGCGCCAGGCGACGACGACCTGAGACTCGACGTCCACGACCGAGAGGCCGGAGGCGGCAAGAAGGTCGACCAGGCTCGTGACGGAGGCGGAGAGCTGCCGGCGAAGCTGCGCGAGCTCGAACGTCATGCCGGCACGCAGCAGGACGGAGGCCTCCTCGCGAAGCAGGCGCCCGAGGTGAGCATCCAGGCGCGCACCGAGATCGGCGGAGCGATGCAGTCCGCCGCCGTCGTGCAGGCTCTCCACGAGGCGGTGGCCGAGGGAGCCCTGGAGCATGGGGCTACCGGGGAGCGAGGCGATCGATCCGGCGCGCAGGCCGGCCCGGTAGTTGAGTACCCAGCGCAGCGGACAGCCCACCAGGGAATCGAGGCTGCTCGCGCTGTGGTGCGCAGAGGGGGGGAGGTTGGCTCCGTCGAGCGTCCACTCGGCCCGCGCCTCGGGCAGAGCGAGCGGACCGCGATCGACGGTATCGATGGCGCATTTGGGGACGCGACCCCGGAGCAGGGCGCGGGCCTCGACGGTGACCCGTGCGAGGTCAGCGTCGCGAGCGCCCAGGCGCGCGACGATCTCGTCCCAGATGGGGTGCGGCTCGAGGGCCTCGCCCGCGGCCCAGCGGGGCATGGCGAGCACCAGGCGCTTGCGGGCCGCGAGCACGACCTGTCGCCAGCTCTTCGCCTCTGCGCTCAGGCGCTCGGCGGGATCGAGGAGCAGGACGCCGGCAGCGCCGAGCGCAGCGATCTCCGAGCGACGCCAGGGGCGCGCAGAAGGGCGCCACTCCGTGCCACTCACACAGTGCCACCAGACGATCTGGTCGCGCATGACGCGAAGGCCCGCGGGAGAGTCGACCGGATCGATGCGCCCCGCACGCTCGGCCGAGAGCTCGAGCCCCAGACCTCGCGAGACCTGCTCGACCAGGAGGCGCGCGTCGATGAGATCGAGCACCTCGCGCGGGTCGTGGCTGAGCGCCTCGCTGAACGCATGCGCCTGCGAAAACGCGGCGCCGAGCACGTCCACGCGGGCTGCGCTTTCGTCCTTCTTGCGCTCCACGGCGAGCCTCGTCTGCAGCCAGGTGCACACACGATTCGCGACCGCTACCAGAGCCGGCCTGGGCGCCGTCCCCGTATGACCGGGCGTCTCGAGCCACTCCGCAACGCGGGCCAGCTTGGCCTCGGCATCCTCCTTCGTGTGTTCGGCGATCTTGTCCCTGGCCGCTTGCCAGGGTGGACCGCCGATGCCGGGGGCCTCGGACAACGCGGACGCCAGTTCGCGGCCCACGATGCCCTCGAAGGGTCCGATCGGCAGGGTGAGGAGCTCCAGGACCCGGTACGGATCGCGCGGCTCGAACGTCAGCTCGATGGCCAGCGGCAGCACCTGCGCCGCAGGACGCCATGTGCTCACGCTGGTGACGCCGATGCTCGCCAGGCCCTGCGCGACGAGCGCTTCGTCGAGCGTGTGCGCCTCGCCACCCCGGAGGATGGCGGTGCTCGGCTCGTTCCACTTGCGCAGGAGGGCAGTCAGCGCAGGGGCGAGATCCGAGGACGTCTCGGCGCGCAGCAAGAGCAGTGAGCCGTCGCCATTCAATGCCTTGTCCCCCGGAATAGTGTCGCCGCGCAGGAGGGCCTGAACGCGCCCGAGGTCGGTGTCGCCATTCCCTGCAAACGTGACCAGGGCTTCGCGCACGGGCACTCCGAGCTCCTCGAGCAGCGCGAACACCCGCCGCCAGCGAGCGGGCCAGACGGAGAGGGGCTCGGCGAACCGGAGCTCGCGGAAGGGCCGCACATGAAGCCGCCGGATCTCGTCCTGCACGCGCCGCACGCGATCGACGGGGCCCGCAGGCAGCTCTGCTCCCGCCTCGAGCTCAACGAAGGCTGCGAGCCGCGCGCTCCCACCGGGGATCGGCTCGCCGTTCCAGCCGGCGCCCACCAGTTCGTCGCGCATCGCGAGCAGCGCGGTGGCCGTGCCGAGGGGATCGACGCGATACGACTCCGTGTAGAAGCGAGGCTGCGCGACCTGCGCCTCGCCCAGGCGCCGGGACCAGCGCTGCACGCGCACGGCCTCGTTGACGTCCGGGGTGGGGAGACCGAGCCGCAGCTCGAGGTTCGCGAGAAGGGCAGCGGGGCCCCAGACGGGCTTTCCGAGGAGCGCCGCACGGGGCGCGAGATCGTCGTGCTCGGTGAGTGTCGCTCCCTTGAACAGCATGCTGACGAGCGGAGTCATCCGAGCCTTGCGTGCCAGGGTCGCGCTGCTGGCTGCTGCAGTCAAAAGGGGATCCTCCGTGGGCAGGGACATCCGGCGCGACTCCTTTCGTGCGTGGCTCGTGTTGCCGCGCAGTACAGGGATGCGCCCTGCGCCCGGTCGAAGGAGCGCCGCTCGATCAGACGGGACTGCGCGACCGCTTACCCGCCTCGATGGCCGCGAGGGCGCCACGGGCGACGGTCGCGACTTCGCGAGCAAGTGCAGGTGTTTCGGGGGTGCCGTCGCGGTGACAGGTGGCGGCGAAACGGGACGGGGGCCGAGCAGGACACGGTGCACCGAGGCGTGACGGGTGGCGCCGGAGTCGTCGTACTCCTTCCGGAGTAGTGGTTGCCAAGACTTCTTTTCTCGCGCTCGGGCGTCTTGATCGCGCCTTGCGGTGGTGCGACGCTCGGCGCCCAGTCATGAGCCCCCCGGAGTACGGCGAGTCCTTGCGCCACGTTGCGCAGCTTCGAAGCCACATTGCATGGCTGGGCGAAACAGGGCGAATGGGCTGGTGGGAGACGGACGCGCTCGATCCGGACGCCGGCGGCGAAATGCTGCGAGGGATGCTGCCGAAGACCGCTCCATGGGCCGCGCTCCAGGTGGCGTGGGCGAGCGCAGCGGTGGTCGAGGCCCGCTTGGTCGCCCTGCCAAGCACGATCACGCTGTTCCGACTGACGCCGGCGGTCGACGCGCGGGTGCTCGCCTGGTTGCGGGCGCAGAAACACAGCGGAGATTCGACCGAGGGACTGGTGCCCGCCGCCAAAGCCGAGCATGCGACCCCGGCAGACGCGTTCAGTGCATGGGCTCTGGTCCCGTCGCAGGCAGCGAAGGGGGCGAAGAACGCCGTCGTGGCCCCGGGTGCCCACACGGTTCCACTCGGTACCGTCGCGCGCGATTCGCTCGGCACACCAGGCGGACTCACCGCCGCTGCCGAGCGTCTAGCAGCCGGATACATCCACGGAAGCCGAGGCCATGCTGTCGCTCCTTTCCTTGAACTCAACTGACCGGTCGCCTGTGGGCGAGCGCGCGTACACGACGCGCATCCTCAAGGGTGCCGCTCTCGTCAGCTACGCGAAGGAGCTTCTGCGCGACTGGGACGAGGGGCGGCCGCTCGACGAGAACCTCGCCAGCTTCAGAAAGTCCGGTGCATTCGGCCGCGCGTCCGCGGGTCGGGCCGCCGAGATCCTCCGGGTCCTTCAGGCTCGTTACCTGCAGAACGATGACGTCCGTCGTGGGCTCGTACTCCTGACCCGGGCGCGCCCAGAGCCGCCGACCCTAGAGCTGATCCTCGGTTACCACGCGGCCCTCACGGACCGGCTCCTCTTCGATTTCGCGGCCGACTTCCTCTATGAGCAGCGCCGCTTTCGTGCGGCGCACGTGTCGGTCGACGACGGCATGCGCTTCCTCCGCGACGCAGGGGTCTTTCGAGGCCCCAAGGCGTGGTCGACCGCCACGGGCCAGGAGGTCGCGCGCAAGCTCCTCACCGCATGGCGCGACTTTGGGCTGCTGCGAGGCGACGCGAAGAAGGCTCTGCTTCCCCCGACGCCGCCAGTTGTTGCCGTCGTCTGGGTTGCGATGCACGTGCGCGCGAACGCACCGGGAGCGCGGCGGCTCGCCGAAGACCGTGCCTTCCGACTGTTCCTGCTCACGCCGGAGGAGGTTGAGGCACGCTTGGTTGCCGCCAGCGACCGCGGGCTACTTGCGTTCCACGGTGCAGGTCTCGTTGGTCGCATCGACTGGCGCTTCGATTCGCTGGAGGCACTCGCCCGTGCCGTCGCCTGACCTCCGCGACCGTCTCGCGACGCTGAAGGACGCCATCCTTGGCGGTCCCGATCGCATCAGCGCCTTCCGCGTGATGCCGTTCGCCATCTTCGTGTACGCACCCCGCGAGGAGTTCGAGCTGCGCGAAGCCCTACACGCGCTGGCGGGCG
>Ga0209415_10014572_pt1 | contig 12833 bp, 6 predicted proteins | sample PeaSoiSIISIP2007_FD_187696 | JGI IMG/M metagenome (GOLD analysis project Ga0209415, IMG submission 187696) | Peat soil microbial communities from Weissenstadt, Germany - SII-SIP-2007 (SPAdes) (version 2) | ecosystem: Environmental > Terrestrial > Soil > Wetlands > Peat | place: Germany...
AGGTAGGTCCGCAGGAACTCCATCTCTTCCGCCACGCGCGAAAACTGCTGGTCGCTGTGCATCAGAACGTGGCGGAAAACCTTCGCCAGCAGCACCGTCATGGCCTCCGCTTTGTCCGGATCGGTCACAATCAGGTCCGCAATGGTGTTCAGGGAATTGAACAGGAAATGCGGGTTGATCTGCGCCCGCAGCGCCTTCAACTCGGCCTGCGCCGCCAGTTCGCGCAGCGTGGCTTCCCTGCTCTGCCGCTCCATCTTCTCGATTTCGTGCGCCAGCGCCTCCAGGCGGCTCCCAATCTGCCCCGCGGCAGTTTCCAGGAACTCGATCTCGCTGTTCAACAGGTTGCGATGGAAGCGGCCGGGCGCCACGGCCATTACGTGCGTCACCTCGCCGTGCACCCGTATGGGCACGAGCAAATCCACATCCAGGCCGGGCAGGATCCGCCGTCCGGGATCGTTGCAGCACAGCTCCCAGGAGCGGCCGGCGTTGGCCATGGCGTGCGCTTCAATGCCCGGTATCTCGCCCGGCCGCAGCACGCGTGCCGCGCTGATATCCAGCGCTTCACAGACGATGCTCTCGGCGGACGTGAACAGTTCGGCGCCGGCGTCAATCCGCGCCATCCGCTCCCAGAGACGCCGCAGCGTAGAGCGAAAATCGGGCTGCCGCAGAATCCAGGCGTCCACCAGATCCCCGATCAGCCGGGCCAGAACGTAGAACACCAGCAACAGCGATGCGATGAGGCCGCCCGCCAGCGCGGCCCGCGAAACTTCGGGAAACGCTCCCAGCCGCAGCGCCAATCCGGGCAACGTCCCGGACAGGAAGAACCACGTCCACACGCCGATCGAAACCGCCGCCACCACGCGCAGGCTGTGCTTGATCAGCAGATCGGAAGAGCGGAAGTTGGCGAAGAAAAACATGGCGCCCAGCACCGCCAGAAACGGAGACTGTTCGCGGGCGATCGCCAACACGCTTTCCAGCTCCGGTGAGACCCGCGCATTCTCGAGCAGCAGGATGGAGATCGTCGATCCCCATGCGCCCACCAGCGTCAGCGCCAGGTAGACGCGGTCGGAGGTGGCTCCGAGGCGCCCCCTGAGCAACAGAAACGCCCCCAACGTCATCAGGAAGGAAGCGTTCCAGGCCACGGCATGGTGGCTGAAGCGCATCACCAGCGGGCTCCGCAGGAACGGGCAGGCGAACAACAAGGCCGCGATCCAGGCAGCGTTGAACGTCGCCGCCGCCACCAGCCACCGGCCCACGCGGGTGTGCCAGCCTCCCGCGGCCGGATGCGACCAAAGCTGCAGAAAGCTGATCGGAAACATCGCTCCGCCGGTTAGTTCCACCGCCTGCACCAGCACGACCGAGAGAGCACGCATCGAGAAGCCGGCGAAAACCAGCAAGTTCGCGATTAACCCGAAGACATTCCAGAGCAACGCGCAGAAGGCCAGCAGAGGGGTGCCCGGGCTGCGGTATGCCGTCCTGCGGATCAACAGCACCAGCAGCACGGACAGCACGGTACCGGTGCCGAACCCGAGCAGCTCGGCAATCAGCAGGTAGCCGGGCATCGATTCTTGCATGTACCCCCCTCCCTTACCGTGCTTATCTTAATCTCTTATGCCACGTCATCTCTTTATGTCACTCCCTGGGCCTCCGCGGCAAGTTTCCCGGATGACCGTGGATTTTGCCGCCCGAACGTGGAGCGCCGGGTTTGAGCGCACCGCCCGGCCTTCGATGGCGAACTACGCTCAGCAGCCACTTTCCACGCTCGCGCGATTCTACTGGAGCGAACTTTCGCCCACCCCTTACGCTGGTCGCATGAACTGGGTAACTGCAGGGATTCTACTAGTGAGCGTCCTGTCGGCCCATGGCGCCCCTCGGGACAAGACGAAAACAACCGCTTCCGGCGGCAACGAGAGCGAGATCGCATTGGCGCGCGAAGCTCTGCGCCAAGCAACCGCTGCGCTGGGCGAAGATCATCCGGTAACCGCCATCATGCTTCGCAACCTGGCGCTGGCCATGCAGGAGGGAGGCTACCCCAACTACGCGGGACACTACGCCCAGCAGTCGCTCGAGACCCTGGAGCGGCATTTCGGCGCGCGCGACGTGAGCCTAGTGCCGGTTCTGAACGTGCTCACGGAAGCGGCCGTCTCGCAGGCACGGTATGCCGAGGCGCGCGAATTCGCCATGCGCGCGGTAGCCATCGGCCCCGCCGCCGATGCGCACTACGGCACGGCCCTGCACAACCTGGCGGCGGTGTTCCAGGCGGAGGGCAAATTCCAGGAAGCGGCCGCATTCTATCGCCAGGCGCTCGCCGTCCGCGAAAAGGTCCTGCCCGCCGGCCACCCCTACATAGGGATTACGCGCGCAGCCTTGGAGCGGGTTCAGCGCTCGGCCAAAGTGATCGCGCACCGCTAGGGGACAGGCCTCCTGGCCTGTCTGTTGTCTGCCGTGCCGTTGCGGGCGGCATGGCTGAGATGCACCGCAAGCGGTGGATTTGGGCCGGAGGCTTCCCTTTCGCTACGATATAAGTTCCTTATCTTCAGATACTTGGGATTGGCTCATAACTTGCCCATAACAGATCTGGAAGTATTGGAGGTTCTTATGAATCGGACAGTGCAGACAGTATCGATGAAATCCGCGATGCCGGTGCTTGCTCTTGGCGCGGTCCTGATGTTGCTCGGCCCTACCACCGCATTGGCCCAGCGCGGCGGCGGGGGACACGGCGGCGCCTCTGGACACAGTTTTTCCGGCCGTTCGTTCTCAGGCGGCAGTGGACGCAGCTATTCTGCCCCGTCCTATTCCGGCCGCAGTTATTCGGGCGGCGCGCGCAGTTACTCTGCCCCGGCCTATGCGGGCCGCAGTTACTCCGGCGGTGCGCGCAGTTACTCCGGCGGTGCGCGCAGTTATGCCGCACCTTACGCCGGCCGCAGTTACTACGGCGGCGGCAACTACCGTGGGGCAGGCGGTTACTACCCCGGCCGCTTCTACGCAGGTCAAGGGTATTACTACGGTGGACGCTTCTGGGCTCGTCCCTACTTTGGCGTCGGGATCGGCATCCCGTTCGGCTACGGCTACTCTACGGGTTACGGCTGCGGCTATTATGACGGATACGGTTACTGGCAGCCGGCTCCCTGCTATCCGAGCGTCTACTCCGGTTATTGATCTCACCTCTGCCCGACGGCTCGGCAAGTCCGCGAACGCGCGAGCGGCGAAAGCTGCCCGCGCGTTTCCCTTTTCCCCCAGCCGCCCATCTGGTGCTCAGCCGCCGAACGCCAGCCTCACTGCGTTGGACGTTTTTCCGCCGCTGGTCACCACCACGTCGACCGCGCCGCGGCCGCGCAACGCCGGCGGGATCGAGATGTTCACCTGGTCGAGCCCCGGATACGTGCTTTGCGACCCGGCAAAAATCACCGGGACGGTCACCCCGCCCACCGTGCACGTGGTGGATGACGCAGCACCGCGAATCCCCGTGCCGTACAGGCTGACGTACACGGTGGATTGATCGTCGATGGCGATGGGGACAGGGCTGCACGTTCCGCTGCTGCAATCGAAAACAGGCACCGCGGTTTGCGCGGTCTGCCCGTTTTGCACCCGGACCGCCAACGCCGCCGCGGTGTTGGTCGCGCCCAAGGAGAATAGTCCGGGCGCCGCGGCACTCACCGTCACCGCGCCGCTCACCGCCCCGATATTCACCGTCGCCGTGCCGGCTGCCACCTCGCCGGGGACCAGAAAGCTCACCTGTGACGGGCCGGCGTAGCTGAGCGCCAAGGGCTGCGTCGTTCCGCCGGCATCCGTGAGGGTCGCGGTGACGCCGGCCAGCCCCTGCACCGGAACCGGCGCCAGGCCGCTCACCACCATACCGAGCGCCTGTCCATACACCGAGGCCAGGCTGTTCCGCGCGATTTCCGGCTGACCGCCGGCCGAATTCGCCACCACCAGGCTGCCGTTGCCGAAATTGACCAGCAGCGCACTCGCCGCGCGAACCGTGGTGCTGTATGTGCCGTGGGTCAAAGGAGTGGTTTCAAGCTGTGCCGGCAGCCAACTGCCATCTGCCCCGACCGATGCCCCGCCCAGTGTAATGCCGGTGGTCGAATCGGCCGCCGGTGCGGCCAGGCGCATGCCCAACGCCGCACTGTAGGCGCTGCCGGGTGTAATCGTGACAGCAGCGTCCTGCGCCGTGTCCTTGTCGATCACCATCAGCCGCAGCGTACCGTCGGTATCCAGTGCGCCGTACGCCGTCAGGTTCACGCCGTTCGCCGACACGTCGAGCGGCACCGTGCGGCCGCGCGCAGCGGCGCGAAACATCAGCAGTGTATAGTACAGCGGCCGCGCGGTCACCTGCGAGCCGGACACGGCGATGGGGGTGTAGTTGCCCGATCCCCCTCCGTGGAAGTTCACCCCCGCGGAAGCGCGGCCGGCCAGCGTGAACATATAGTCGCCGCCCCACAGTGCGGAGGCGAAGACATCGCTCACCCCCTTCTCGCCGCCGTTGTAACAGGAGTTGGTCTCGGACATGCGCCATGGGAGCTTCTGGCTTTGCGCGATCTGCTGCAGCTCGGAGCCGTCGGTGTCTTCGGTGTTGCGCGCGGCGCTCCCCAGGATATGCGGAATCGACGCCACGTTGGAGGCGTTCGGATTCACCGAAGAGGGCGCCAGCGGGTAGAGATGCTGCGTGAGCAGCGCGATCCGCGATCCGAGCTGCTGCGCGAAGGTGCTGGTCCAGGTGGTGATCGAGCCTGCCGCTGCCGATCCGGTCAGCACCGCGGCCGGAGTCCGCGCCTGGATTGCGTTGGCGTAAGTGGTCCACTCCGCGATGTAGTCGCTGACCGTATAGGTGGACGGCCGCAGGCCGTTGCTGTGATAGAGGTCCGGTTCGTTGCCGATTTCCAGGCCGGAGAGGACGTCGCCGGCGGTCTGGTATACATAGGCGGCTTCGTCGGCGTCAGTGGCGGGATCTCCACCGCCGAGGTTCACCGAGAAGAGCACTCGCCATCCCACCGCGCGCGCAAAGGCGAAGGCGCGGTCGACATCGCTCGAGGTAATGATGCTCGACGAAGTGGACGGCGTGCGCTGCCCGCGCATCCAGCCCGTGAGTTTGTCCACCGAATTCCCGCCAAAACGGACCAGCCCGGGTCCAATCTGCGCCACCATGCGTTGGAACACGGCGTTCTCGGCGAGAAATCCGGTGGCGGACGTGAGCGAACCGGATTCGAAGCTGAGCCCGATGAAGTCGCCGGGGATGGCCAGGCCAGGCGTTTCCGGATGCGCCACGATGGCGACAGCCGTTTGGGCCCAGCAGGCAGGCGCGGCGACGAACGCACAAATCCAGGCGATACGTCCCATATATTCAGGTTAATCCACCGCCTGCAACGTCTATGACCGCTCCCTCGCTCGCCAAGGGCGAGTCGCTCGCCAAGGGCGAGTTACGGTCGCGCCTCTGCAGACGCCTTTCCGCGACTCAGCCGCTCACCGGCGCCTGTGCGACAATCTGAACCATGTGCGGAGCATCCGGCGGCGGGAGGGTGCATCTGGCGATCGCGGCCGTCGTGGTGGCTGCCGGCATCCTGACCGGGCGAGCGTACCCGCAGCCGGCTTTCCGAAATCGGCAGAATTCTCCGCACCACAGTGGTTTTCTCAGCGCTCTCCGCTGCCTCGGCGCTCTCAGGTCTTGACTCTCTCTTTGTTTTCTCCGCGCTTGTCTCCGTTCCTCCGCGACTCCGCGGTGAGTTCTGTTTTTCTATTGCCCCATCACCGCCCCAGCCTTTGCAGCAACTGCTGCGCCGACGCCTTCGCCTCCGGATCCTTCCCCTGCGCCGCAATTCTCAGATGCTCCTCGGCGCCGGCGTAGTCGTGCGCCCGCCCCAGAACCACTCCCAACTCGAACTGCGCGCGCCACAAATCGGGCTGCAGCCGCACGGCCGTCTCCAATTCCCGCTTCGCACCGTCCAGGTCGCCCCTGGTTGCCAGCAGGGCGCCCCACAACTGGTGCGCGCCCGCCATGCCCGCATCCGCCTCCACCGCCGCCTGCACCTGCTTTTCGGCATCGCCGGTTTCATTGATCGAGGCCAGCAGCCGCACATAATTCAGCCGTGCCTCGGCGAAATCCGGCTTCAACCAGAGACTCTGCCCGAAGTGATAACGCGCCTCGGCAATCTCGTTCCGCGTTGCCAGCACGCTCGCCAGGTTCGCCTGCATCTTCGCGTTGCCCGGCTGAATCCGCACCGCCTCGCGGAACTCTTTCTCCGCCGCCGCACCGTCGCCGTCTGCCAGCAGCAGCATCCCCAGGGAGTCGTGCCACTGCGGCAATTCCGGATCGAGCGCGATTCCCTTCCCCAACGCCGCCTTCGCCGCCGCGCTCCGGTTTTCCCGCCACAAGACCTGCCCCAGCATTCCCCATGCCCCGGCATCCTCCGCCGCCAGCGCGATCGCGCGCCGCAAGGTCGCCTCCGCTTTCGCCAGTTGCCCCGATTCCATCTGCGCGCTGCCCAGCTTTCGCAGGATGATGGCCGAGCCCGGCGCGTGCCGCGCGGCTTCTTCAAAGTAGGGCATGGCCTTGGCGAGTTGGCCCGCAGCGCTTAACCCCTCCGCCAGGTCCGCATAATACTCGGCGCGCTGCGGACGATACTTTTCCATCAGGCTCTCGAGAAGCGGCAATCCGTTCTTCAGATTGCTCCACTCCAGGACCTGCGCCAGCGCCAGGTAAAGCGACGCCTCCTCTTCCGTCGGCCCGGGTTTCGCCGGATAGTACGGAACCACTTCGCCGCGATATGCCGCCACCATCGATTCGCGCACCTCCGGCTTATCCGCCAGCAGGTCCTCCGCCGGCTGACGGCGCCGGATGAGGTGGTCCGTCATCACTACATGAACCGCATCGTCGGTCCTCCGCTTCGGCATGTGGCAGCTCACACAATTCGCGCCGCCCGTGTGCCCTGCCAGGGGCGCTGCCATCCGTTCGAATGCCGCCCCATGGCAATCGCGGCAAATGGCGTTGTAGCGAACCGTGGCCGCTTCTCCGCGCGGGATGTTGTGCGGATCGTGGCAGGTGGTGCATCTGAGCTTCCCTTGGCTCTCCAGGAAACACCGCGATTGGCGCATCCGGTAGGCCCCGTACGCAATCTCGAACCGGTCGCCCATTCCTCCCGCACGGTCGAAGGTCAGCCGGAAATCTCCCAGCGGCTGTCCCGCAAGGTAGGAAAAAGGTCCGCGGTCCAGCCGCCGGATCGCATGCGGCAGAGCGTCGGTGGTGGTCTCGAGATGGCACTGCATACAGACCTCAAGTTCCCGGTCGGGGCTCAAACGCTTCGGATTCACGATGGCCGCGCGAATCTCCTCGGGCTTCCCTGCCCTGGCGACCGTCTCGATGTGCCGCTCGCCCGGCCCGTGGCATCTCTGGCAATCGATCCCCTCGGGTATGGGCGGCAGGAACTCCGCGCCGGCGCCGGTTTCTTCGTGGCCCCGCGGAATCTTCGGGTAGGCGTTGTGGCAGAACATGCACTCGTAGGTCACCACGCGCGTCGACCCCGGAAAATCCGGCCGGTCGAATCCCGGCGACATCGCCCAGTAACCGCCTTTCTCCGCATACCACCCGAGCGGCAGTTGCTGCAGCGTATTCCGGTTAGTCAGGTGAAGATAGGCTCGCACGTGATTGCCCGAGCCCATGACGAAGTCCACCTGCTTCTCGTCGACGTTAATCTCCCTGCCGTCGAACCCCTTCTGCCAGCGGCGCTGATAATACCTGCCGCCCCGCTCGATCATCGCGAAGTAACAGTCGGAAGCCTCGTGATAGAACGTCTTCCCCGGAGTGAAATCCTCTATGGCGTTGGCGGGCAGCAGCCGGTAGAACGACCGCCCCATGCCGGTCCTCCGGAAACTCTTCGCCATGTCCGTGTGACATGGTTCGCACCGTGCCGGATCCACGTACTGGCTGCTGGCCTGCGTCACGAGACCGGCGGCGATCCCCAGCGCGGCCAATGCTGCCCTCCACATGTATGGATTCTCGCACGGCTTGTGGGGCAGGCTGGCAGCCTGCTGGCCGACTGGCAATCGGCCCCCGCTTCGAGCACCAAAGTTTCTGCCGCCAGAGACGCTCCGAAAGGATCGTCCCCCGCTCGTTCGACGCTTCTTCTGCCCTGAAAAATACGCCGGCGTAGGATCATCGCCGTGCTACCGTATCTGCATGCCGGTCCATGATGAATTCGGACACAAGAAACGTCACGGAGCCTTTCTCCGCGATCGCAGCGATTCCGCTGGACAACCCCGCTCCGATCTCTGGAGACAGGGGCTTCTCGACTACAATGAGCTGGATGTCGACCCCAGCGTGAAGTGGACTTCCATCGGACCCGGGCCGCTCAATATCGAATCGCAGGTGATGTGGAGCAATCCCCCTGACGCGCCCACCCCTGACCGGGCCTTTCAAGGCAAGGGTCCCGATTCCGGCGAAGTTACCGACATCGCGCTTGACCCGAGCGGTGCCACCGATCAGATCCTCTACATCGCGACCAACGACGGGGGAATCTGGAAAACCAGTGATGCAGGCGCGACCTGGCTCCCGACCATGGATCCGATGCCGTCGCTGTCCGTGGGCGCGGTCGCCGTCGACGACGCCAACCCGCAGATCGTCTATGCCGGCAGCGGAAACCCATTCGACGGAGGCCTTGCGTTCACCAAAGGCGTCGGCATCTTCCGCTCGAGCGATGGCGGTGTCACCTGGAGTGTTGTCGACGGCGGAGTGTTGGACACGATATTCGCCGGGATGCTGATTAATCGAATCGTCGTGCCGGCGCCGGATTTGTTGCTGGTTGCCACCGATCGCGGTCTTTACCGGTCCGTGGACGGCGGGCAGAATTTCGGTGCGAACGGGCCGACATTCGACGATCGTAATCCCGTAGTGCCCGGATTCATCACCTGCCTGTTACCCGATTCGGCCAATCCGGCAAACGCGTTTTACGCGGGCGTTCAGGGTGTTGGGGTGCTGAAGTCGGTGGATGCGGGAGTCAGCTTCCGCAACCTGTTCGATAACCCCGGCGCCCCCACCTCGCAACCTTTCGGAAATCTGGAGATCGCGCAATCGGAATCCGATCCGTCCAGGCTTCTGGTCAGTCTGCAATATACGCCGCCGGGTGGCGACGCCGTCTATCGCGGCCTGTTTCAGTCCAGGGACGGCGGGGCGAATTGGGATGCCAACCCGCTTTCCACCATCCCTCCGGCGGCCGATGATGGCTTCAATCAAACCGATTACGACCTGACTCTGGGCATCGATCCGCAGAATGACGCGCTGGTCTATGCGGGATTTCAGCAGCTCTGGAGATCCGCCGACGGAGGCGCGACGTTTGACCCCACGGCCTGTACCTGGGAACAGGTGCATTGGGACAATCACGCGTTGGCCTTCAGTCCCGCCGGGCATCGGACCGCGGCGCCGACTCCTGTTTACGTGGGAACCGACGGCGGCATCTCGAAGAGCACCGACGGAGGCGTCACCTGGACAGCCATCAACGGAGCCATTGCTTCCAATCTGTTTCTGGGCATCGGAATTGGTCGCGGGGCCGGAAATGTCTATACTTACGGGGGTTGCCAGGACACCGGAACCAGTGTGCATGGTCCGGCGGATGCCGGCACTACCGTCTGGCGCCTGGGAATCGATGGCGATGGCTACTCGGTCGCGGTCGACCCTTCCGATTCCCGCATTGTCTACGGGTTCGACGACAGCTCGTTCATTAAGTCTGTCGATGCGGGTGTTACTTTCCGCTCCAGCGGCGGCGCGCAGTACCGATCGGTTCCGATTGGCAACGGTCTGCCATCGTTCGACGACCCGCCCGCGCGCGCCATCGCGCTGGAACAAAACGGCACGGACCCGGCGGCGCGGATTGTGTATGTCGCATTCAATCAGTATCTGTATAAGAGTTCGGATGCGGGAGAGACGTTCGGAAAGAGCATATTCAGGACGGACAAGGACACGGACACAGTGATCACTGCCCTCGCCACCACCACCGCGGACGCCGGCCAAATATGGGTCGGCACTGCCTACGGCAGCGTTTATTTTTCGCCGGATGGCGGCGCGAGCTGGCGCCAGGAGCAACAGCCGGGTGCAGGCGCGGTAACCAGTATCGCCATCGATCCGAAGAACGCATCGCGCGTCGCAATTACCTGCAGCGGCCAGTCCGGAATCGATGCGACATACCGGACCCAACGAGTATTCCTGTCATCGGACAAAGGCCAGTCCTGGGACGATGTGAGTGGCACTGACGGGAAGGGTCCGGTGGGCAATCTTCCCGATCTTCCGGTGCATTCGGTGGTATTCGACTCGAGCGCGCAGCCGTCGGCCATCATCGTCGCTGGCGATGCGGGTGTGATGCGCTCGGTTGACGCCACGGTCACCGGCGGCATGGCTACGGCAACGTGGAAGATCTACGGTGCGGGACTGCCGAACGTCTCCTGCATGTCGCTGGCGATCGATAATACCGTAAACCCGCCGGTTCTCCGCGTGGGTACTTATGGACGGGGTTGCTTCGAAGTGACCCGGCCCCAAGGTCCGGCCCTGAGCGTCGAATCGGGTCCTGGCTTTGGTTTTGTGCCGCAGGGTGCAAGTAACAGGATTCCTTTTTACGTCTATAACTCCGGCGATGCGCCGCTCACGCTGACCGGAATCGCGAGATCCTCAGGCTCGGCCGATTTCGCCCTCGACCAGCCGGGCGCCTTCCCCGCGACCATCGCACCCGGCGGCACCCAGACTTTCCTCATGGCCTTCACGCCCACCGGTGTGGGAGATCTCACTGCCGAGTTCGATATAGCCAGTAACGACGCTCATTCTCCCTATCGTCTGGTAGTGTCGGGCAGAGGGGTGGCGCCTGGTGCGCCGCGCCTTGCGACCAATCCGAGCAGAGCGGCCCTTTTCGGCCCGGTCGTGAAGAACGATCGACGGGCACTTCTGCTGCAGATGTTCAACACCGGTTCGTCGGATCTTCACGTCTCCGCTATCAACGTCTTCGGCAGTTCCGACTTTAGCGCCGCTGCGCTACCGGCGTTTCCTCTCACGGTTGCTCCGGGAACGGAGGCCCACATCACGTTGCAGTATCAGCCGTCCGGAATCGGAGAGGGTCAGGCGACGGTCGAGATCGTCAGCGACGACCCGCGTGTGTCCTGCAGAATTCAGATGCAAGGAGCCGGCATCGCACCGTAGGACGGATTTTCGCGCCCGGAACGTGGGGCAGGCTTTCAGCCTGCAGCCGGCTTTTAGCCGGCTTTTGGCGTGCTGGCGACAATCTCAAGACAGAAAACAATGTCACTGTATTTTGCGAGCCCGGCTCTGATCGGAGCCGCGACCGTGAGAAGCTGTGAAAAAACCTGTTTGGGCCACGAATGCACACGGATTAACACGAATAAGTGCCTTGTTTTCATCCGTGTTCATTCGTTTTCATCCGTGTTCATCCGTGGCCCAATATTTCTTCACGAGTTCCGCGGAAGCTTCCTGAAAACCAGATAAAAAGACTCCAAATATCTGCTGCTTGGTTGTATAATCGATGGCAGCCAGGAAGGCATAACCGCGGTGAGCGGCGTCCCTACCGCAAGTAAACAAGCGAGATGAGCAAGAGGAAGGAGTCGGCAATGCGGGCTCTCATGTATACGCTATCGGCCATTCTCGTGGTGTTCACACTGTCGGGAATCGTGTGGGCACAGACAGCCAGCACTGGCACAGTGCTCGGGCTGGTTACCGATCCCACGGGCGCCGTCGTGCCCGGGGCAACCGTCGAGCTGGAAGACGCCGCAACCAAAGCGGTGCGTTCGGCGACGACGAATGCGGCGGGGCGTTACGTGTTTGTCGCCCTGCCGCCGGGAACTTACTCGATCCGTGCGGCGGCGCGCGGATTTCAGCAGGCGGCCGTACCGTCGGTAGTGGTCGAAGTTACTCAGTCGTATACGATCAACCTGGCATTGTCGATTGGTGAGTCGCGTCAGACCATCGAAGTTACCGGCACGCCAGGGGCGGAATTGCAAACCCTCGATTCGACGGTCGGTTCCACCATCGGCGGCGACACCCTGATGTCGCTTCCCTCCTTGCAGCGCAACGTGGCGAGCCTCCTCACCCTGTAGGCCACGTCAATGCCGCAACAAGGCGGCAACCAGAGCAGCTATTACGGCGGCCAGGTGGCGGGCGCGAAGAGCGACCAGAACTCGATTGTGCTCGACGGCGGCAACGTCACCAGCTCCGTTTCCGGGAACTCGGATTACTACACCAATTACACCGGCGGGCAGGAAGCCCCGATCCCCACCACCATCGAGAGCATCCAGGAATTCCGTGTGTCGACAACCAATCCCACCGCCAGCTTCACCGGATCTTCCGGAAGCGAGACGGTGCTGGTCACCAGGCGCGGCACCAGCCAGTTCCACGGCTCGGGCTACGAGTACCTTCAGAATTCCGACCTGAATGCCAACCGGTGGGATCTGAATCGCATCCCGCAGGCGCGGCCGGAAAGCCGCGATAACCGTTTCGGAGGCACGCTGGGCGGCTACATTCCAGGCCTGCCGGAGAAGGCCAAGACGTTCTTCTTCGTCAATTACGAAGGCCGGCGCGAGTTGAATACCGCCACCGTCAACCGAATCGTGCCAACCGATACCATGAAGCAAGGCATACTGCGCTTCCGCGATGCCGCGGGCAACATTATCTCCTACAACCTCGCAACCTCCGCACAGTGCGGCCCCAGTGGCAACTCCCTTTGCGACCCCCGCCAAATCGGGCTGAACCCGCTGATCAACCAGATGTGGAGCAAGTACGAGCCGGAAGGAAATAACCCGAGCCTCGGCGATGGGCTCAACACCATCGGGTTCACGGGATCGGCGGG
>Ga0209415_10014573_pt1 | contig 12832 bp, 6 predicted proteins | sample PeaSoiSIISIP2007_FD_187696 | JGI IMG/M metagenome (GOLD analysis project Ga0209415, IMG submission 187696) | Peat soil microbial communities from Weissenstadt, Germany - SII-SIP-2007 (SPAdes) (version 2) | ecosystem: Environmental > Terrestrial > Soil > Wetlands > Peat | place: Germany...
TCACCTTCGGGCTCTGCCCAACCAGGGTGACCAGCTTCAACCCTCTTCATGCTGGCTCTTCGGTTCAGCCATCCCCATGCTTGCAGCACTGAAGCTACGTCCAGATCAGCCTTTGTTCAACAGGCTCCTAGCCGTTCTCGTCGAAGTCGAAGACGCCCCTCCTGGCCGAAGAGGTGTCGGGAGCAGATCGCCGCGGGGTGGCCCCGCCGTCCCCCGACAGCTCGAGCGCCGGTAGGCGCGCCGGTTCACCGACGACGAGGCCGGCCCGATCGGGGTGCAACAACAACACTCGTCCGGCCACGCCCGCCTCGGTCATCGCCACCCCAGCGTGCTCCCGCAGGGCGCCGGCGGCTTCCACCGTGGTGATCCCGAGCAACGTCGGTCCGGCGCCGGACCAGCACGCCATGAGCGCGCCGGCCGCGAGCAACGCGTTCAGCAGCTTCGGTGCCTCCGGGAACAGGGGACTGCGGTAATCCTGGTGCAGACGGTCCTCTCCGGCCTCGCGCGACAGCATCCGGTGATCGGCCAGGCCGGCCAGCAGCAGACCAAAGCGACCGAGGTTGAACGTCGCGTCGACGATCCCGACCTGGTGCGGGAGGGCCTGGCGAGCCCGCGCCGTGGAGAGGGGGCGGTCGGGCACGATGGCGACCACCGCCACCAGCGGGTCGAGCGGCATCTCGACGGCCCGGACCGCTCCGCGCACCTTGGTCGCGACGACGAGGCCGCCCACAAAGCTGGCTGCGGCGTTCTCGGGATGCCCATCCTCTTGGGCCGCGACCGCCAACGGGTCCTTGGCCCCGGCCGCCGCAGCGGCGGCCACGGCCAGCGCGGCCGAAGACCCCAGGCCGCGGCCGACCGGGATTTGCGATCGAACGGTGATCGCAAGGCGGTCGTGGCCCACCACGCCCATTGCCACCCGTGCGGCGAGGTGGCCGGCGTCGTCGGACATCCCGGCACCCTCGCCCTCACTGGTGACGATGAGGCGCGAAGCCGGCTCCACCTCGACCTCGACGTAGCGATCAAGCGCCAAGGCGACGGTGTCGAAGCCGGGACCGAGATTGGCTGCGGAAGCCGGGACCCTGGCAAGCACCTGATCAGAATACGCGCTGAAGGAACGTCGGTGACGGGAGACGTTTGGCCGTTCGCACCACTAACTGGAACTTCTCGGGTCCGACCCGGATGGTCACCGAGCCGATCCGCCATCCAGCCGGCGCCCCGGCGCGGGGGCGCCGAGCGACATGCAGCGACTCGGTGATGCGTTGGCCCGGCCAAGCGATGACCGCCAGATCGCTGCGGGCGACGACGGACACCGAGTGCCCGGGGATCGAGGCCGTCGCCACCCGCGATCCTCGCGGCGCAATGTCGACGAATTGCACGCTCGAGGCCGCCGGACGAGCGATCGATAGTGCGTCCAGCCCGGCGTCGGTGATGACGTCTGTTCCCACGTGCTCACCGATCACCGCGGCGAGCACCTCGACGGGCACGCCGTGGACACCCTCTAGGAGGGCCAACACGTCGCACCCGCCGGCGGCCGTGGTGAAGCCCGACTTCACTCCGACCACACCGTCGGTGCCGACCAATGGCGTGTAACTCTCGACCGTGCCGGCAACGGGGAGGGTGACCGCAGGCATGTCGACGATCTGACCGAACACCGGGTTGGCGAGGTCCATGCTCGCCACCTTGAGCTGATCGGCCGCCGTGGAAACCGATTGGGCCGAGTAACCGCTCGCGTCGAAGTACTGGGTCTGGCTCATGCCTAGCGAGGTCGCAGTCGAATTCATCTTCGCCACGAACGCCGAGATGCTGCCGGCGTCCCAGATGGCCAGGAGATCTGCAAAGTTGCTGGCCGAGTGCACGAGCATGCCCTCGAGGAGCTGGTACTCGGTCAGCACCTCACCCGTCGCCACCTGAATGTTGGCCTGGCCGCTCTGGACGTCCTCTTCATCGAGGGCGACGTCGTTCGGGGTGATCGTGATCGTCGGCCCCGGCGCGCCGACCGAGAGCGGATGGTCGGTCAGAACGACCTGCGCGGTCATCAACTTGGTCACGCTGGCAATGGGTTCGGCCACCTCTGGACCCGACTGGGCGGTGACCCCAAGGACCGGGATCGCGATCGCGGACTGGACGCCCGCCGGCCATGAGAGGGCGGGGGCGCTCCCGGCCACCAACCGGGACGGCGCCAGGGTCGAGCGAACGAACGCCTGGGGCGGCCGGTCGCCGAGACGATGGGCCACGACGATCGCCGATGCGCCGAACAAGGCGACGATCACCGCCAGGACCGCCAGGATGACCCTCCACGTCCGGCGGGGCCGGCGGTGCCGGGGCCGCCCGCGGCGCCGAGAGAACCAGCGGCGCTCGGCCGGCGGTTCGGGGGTAGGCGGCACCGGCACCGCCGGCCCCACAACTTGAGAGGGCTCTGCTCCTTCCAACGGCGCCGGTTGGTCCGGGGATTCGGCCAGCGGAGCGTCGGCATTCGCTTGGTTCTCGGCCAGCGGAGCGTCGGCATTCGCTTGGTTCTCGGCCGACTCGGCGGGCACCGTGACCGGTGTGCCGGTCGGCTCGGTCGGCTCGGTCGGTGTGCCTGGCCCGGGTTCCACCGCGCTCGTCGGGGGAGGAGGCCCGGACTTGGCGTCGGCACCGGCGTCGTCTTGCGACGGGCTCGGCGTGGCGCCGAGGGGGACCGAATTGTCGCCCGGCCCGCCGATCACGGCGACGTGTGTGGGCAGGGGGGGTCGCGGAATCGGCGGATTGGACGACTTCGACCCTCCCCGCCGAAATCTCACGCCTCTTACCTACTACGCGGAACGGTTGCCGAGTTCCTCGGGGGTCATGAGGACTGCTCTCGCCTTTGAGCCCTCAGACGGACCGACGACACCGCGACGCTCGAGAAGATCCATCAATCGACCGGCCCGGGCGAAGCCGACCCGTAGTTTGCGCTGGAGCATCGACGTCGAGCCCAGCTGGGACCGAACGACCAGCTCGAGCGCGGCCTCCAACAGTTCGTCGTCATCGTCTTCGCGGCCACCCCTGCTCGAGGGGCGCTCCTCGGCGTCCGAGATGCTCACGACCGGTTCTGTGACTCTCCCCTGGCGTCGCCAGTAGGCAACGGCCTCGCGGATCTCCTCCTCGGAGACCCAAGGGGCCTGGAGGCGCCGAGCCACGTTGGAAGACGCCGTGAGGAGGAGCATGTCGCCCCTCCCGATCAGCCGCTCCGCCCCGGCCTGGTCGAGGATGACCCGGCTGTCGGCGAGGGAGGACACCGCGAACGCCATCCGGCTCGGGATGTTGGCCTTGATGATGCCGGTGATGACGTCGACCGATGGGCGCTGGGTCGCCAGCACCAGGTGGATGCCGACGGCCCTGGCCATCTGGGCGATCCGGACGACCGACTCCTCGACGTCGCGGGCCGCCACCATCATCAGGTCGTTGAGCTCGTCGACCACGACCAGGATGAACGGCAGACGCTCGGGTTCGCCGGCCTCCGCCTCGTCGGTTTCGTCGGTCTCTTCGAGCTCCTCCTCCTCGTCCTCGGACTCTGCCCGATACGCGCGCGCCCGGTCCGCGATCTCGGCCAGCCGGTGCTTCAGCTCGGCGGCCGACCCGGGGCGCGGTCCCATCGCACCCCGGTCGAACGCCTCGTTGTAGCCCGTGATGTCCCGCATCCCGCACTCGGCCAGGAGGTCGTAGCGGCGTTCCATCTCCTTGACCGCCCACGCGAGGGCGTTGGCGGCCTTCTTCGGATCGACGACGACCGGGGTCAACAGGTGCGGCAGGCCGTTGTAGTGCCCGAGCTCGACGCGTTTCGGGTCGACCAGGATCAACCGGACCTGATCCGGGGTCGAGCGAAAGAGGATCGAGGTGACGATCGAGTTGATGCACGACGACTTGCCAGCCCCGGTGGCGCCGGAGATCAGCAGGTGCGGCATGTCGGCCAGGTTGACCAGGACCGCACGACCCGCGATGTCCCGTCCGAGCGCCACCTCGAGCGGGTGGCGGGCCATGCCCGCCTCATCGGAGGCGAGGATGTCGCCCAGTGCGACCAGCTGGCGCTGCTGGTTCGGCACCTCGACCCCGATGGCCGACTTGCCGGGGATCGGGGCCAGGATGCGAACGTCGGGCGACGCCATGGCGTAGGCGATGTCGCGATGCAGGCTCGTGACCCTGGCCACCTTCACTCCCGAGCCGAGCTCGAGCTCGAAGCGAGTGACCGTCGGACCGACCGTCCGGCCGACCAGCCGGGTCAGGACCCCGTGGGCCGCGAGGGCGGCGATCAGGGCGTCCCCGGCGGCGTCCAGCTGGCGTTCGTCGTAACGGTGCTCGCGGGCCCGCTTCAAGAGGCTGAGCGGCGGCAGGCGCCACTCCCCCGTGGCCGGGCTCATCACGGGCTCCACGGCCTTGGTGCGGCGCCGAGGGTGAGGCTCGAGCGCCTCGTAGCGCTCCTCCATCGACTGGGGCTCCTCGTCCTCTTCCTCCTCGCCCTCTCCGTGCGGTGCGACCGCTCCGAGGGGCTGTGCGGGGACGAGGGACAACGGAGCGGCATTGGGGGGGCGGGCCCGGGTCGATCGGGCGGTCCGCCCCAGGAATCCCACGCAAGAGCCGACCGCCGAGAAGAAGGTCCCCAGTGAGACCCCCGTCGACAGCACCACCGCGGCGACGAACGCGGCCAGGAAGATCACGAAGGCGCCCGCGGTCCCGGCGCCACGCTGCAGCGAATGACCGACGACGGCGCCGACGTAACCGCCCGAGCCCCGCAGGGCCGGCAACGAACCCGACGGCCCCGGCGAACCTCCGGCCAGATCGGCCAGGCCGCACGTGGACAGCAGTCCGAGCGTCACCGCCAAGCCGACCCGCAGCGGGTCGGCGTGCCGGCGTCCGACGATGACGGCGACCGCAGTGGCGACGCCGACCGGCGGGACCAGGTACCGGATCCACCCGATCACTGCGCCGAGCCCCCGGTTGACCGCGGCGCCGACCGAACCGGCGGCATCCCCGTAGAGCGCCAGCGCGAGGAGCACTCCCGCGGTGGCCAGTCCGATCGCCCACAGGTCGGCCGAGTGGTCGACGAAGAACGTCATGTCCCAGATCGACTCGGTGGACCGCGACCTCGCGGCGGAAGAGCGGCCGCGCCCGGTGCCGCGGCGTCGAGATGATTTCGAGCGGGACGCGCGTCGAGCGGCCGCTGAGCGCTTAGTCGTCACGGTGAAAGCACGCTACCGCCGCCCTCCGCCGGACCGGCGGATCCTGACAGCCCTTCCCACCTGGTCTGACGCGAGTTTTGAGGCCATCTCGAGGTCTCGCAGTGTAGCGAACATATGTTCGCTACACTGCCCCGATGGTCCCGCCCCGCCCCTCCGACGGCTTGCGGTGGCCCCTGGCCGACCAGGACGAGGCCGGGGCGCTTTTCCCCGACGAGCGACAGGCCGGACGCCACGTCGGGACCGGCGAGTACCGCGGTCTCGAGTTCCTGCACGTGAACGCCCGGAGGATCATCAACTCGGTGCCCGGTGGCAGCCTCCCGTTCAACTACACGATCAATGCGTATCGGGGCTGCTCCCACGCCTGCACCTATTGCTTCGCGCGCCCCACCCACGAGTACCTGGGTCTCGGCATCGGCGCGGACTTCGAGACCAAGATCGTCGTGAAGATCAACGCGGTCGAGCGCCTCAAGGCGGAGCTGGCCTCACCCACCTGGCCGGGCGAGACGATCGCCATGGGGACCAACACCGACCCCTATCAGGCCGCCGAGGGCAAGTACCACCTCACCCAGGGGATTGTCCGGGTGCTCTCCGACGCCGCCAACCCGTTCAGCATCCTGACCAAGTCGACCTTGGTGCTGCGCGATCTCGCCCTGCTGGTGGCGGCCGCCCAGCGGACCGACGTCCGCCTGGACCTCTCGGTCGGCACGCTCGATCGCGACGTTTGGCGGCTCACCGAACCCGGCACCCCGCCGCCCGAGCGCCGCCTGGACGCGGTGCGACGACTGAACGAGGCCGGTGTGCCCTGCGGGGTGCTGGTGGCGCCGGTGCTTCCGGGGCTCTCCGATGGGGACGACCAGGTGCGCGCCGTCGTGGCGGCGAGCCTCGACGCCGGTGCGGTGTCGGTCGCTGCGATCCCGTTGCATCTGCGGCCAGGGGTGAAGGAGCACTACCTGGCCTGGTTGGCCACGGCGCGCCCGGACCTCCTCCCTCGGCACGAGCGGATGTTTGCCCGCGGGTCGTATCAGCCCGAGCGGGAGCGTTCCCGAATCGAGCGGCTCACAACCTCGGTGATCAAGGACCGTTCGGGATCCGACGATGCAAGGCCGGGGGAACGTGAATGGCGTAACCAAGTGGAGTTCGATCAGCACGAAAAGCGAAGTGGGTCCGACCAGGACGTCGCACCCTGCGAGCCGGCCCGCAAGATCCCCGTGCAGCTCCGTCTCATGCGGTGACGATTTGCGCGTCACAGTCGCCACGACGAGGGTCCCGCGAGGTGTCGCGGACCGGAGCATGCCTACCGAGGGGTAACTAAAGACGCCATACTGTCTTCGTCCAAAGGTCTGTCGAGTCATCGTCGAGAGTCGGGAGGGGACAGATGGCCAACACCCTTGATGTTCCGACAACTCACGTTGGTGAGGAGGTCGCCGGCTTGGTTCGCAGGCTGAACCAGACCGACGGCGTCTCCTTTGTCTACGAGGTCCTCGAGGTGATGGCGCGGCGCTACGGGCTCGACGACGCGGTCATCGGGCTCGAGAGCGCGCTGGGCGGGGGCTTCTTCCGGCTCCACCGCGCCAAGGTCGACCACGACCTCGCGAGCAGGATCCCGGCCGGTCCTCGGGTGCTCTTCGCGGAGCCCGACGTCGTTCCCCCCGACGTCGCGCAGACCGCACTCGACCTCTGCGGGTTGGCCCTGCGCCTCTGCATCGGCCGCCACTCCAGGCACCTCGACCGCCAGACCGGGCTGCTCACCGATCACTCGTTCAACGACGTCCTCGAGGCCTCGGCTGCGCAAGCGGCCCGCCATGGGTGGGTGTACACCCTCGTCGTTTTGGACCTCGATGATTCAGATGCCGAACCGACCGCCGATGACATTCGCCGGTTCGGCAAGGCCCTGTGCTTGTCGCTCCGCAGCGGCGACGTCGCGTCACGCATCGAGGAGCGGCGGTTCGCGGCGCTCCTCAGCAACTCCGACCTCGATGCGGTCAATCCGTTCTTGGGCCGGGTGTACAAACAGCTGGGCCCGGCCCGCAACAGCATCCGGTTGAGCCAGGGGGCGGCCGCCGCGCCGACCGAAACCGTGGACCCGGTCGAGTTGCGACGAATCGCCACGAGTCGTCTCCAGCCAGGGGCGCACGATCACACCGCAGAGAGGGCGGACCTCACCGCCTCGCTGTGGGAGTACCTGGAACTGGAGCTCCGGCTGCTGCCCCCCGTTGTGCATGTGGCCAGGATCGGACGTCGCGGCGACCGCGACGTCGTCGGCATCCTGACCGGCGACCCGAGCCCGACCGTCGAAGCCTCGGCGAGACGGATCGTCGAGGCACACGGGCTGGACGTCGACTTCGAGTTCGACGCGCTCCGCGCACCCGCCGAGACAGACCAGACGGACCAGACAGACCAGGTAGACCAGACAGACCAGGCAGGCGACCGGTGGCCCCGGCGGTCGGGTTCGTTGGCCGACGGCTCGAGGATCATCTTCAAGTCGGCCTCGATCGAGAGCGCTGTCGTGGCCGAGGTACATCTGGCCCACCGGGATCGCGTCGGCGTCGGGCGCTCGAGCGCCGGGGAGCTGCGAGGCGGCGCCGAAGCCACGATGCATGCGCTGGCCGAGTTGGGCATCGACGCGCCGCTCCTTCTCGAGTCGGTGTGCACCCCCAGGGGCGCAGTAACCGGGTCCCCGGTCCGCGTCGTCCTTTCCGAAGCGGGGTCCGGCCGGCGCTACGTCGGCATCGCGCGCGGCGAGACGGGTGCCGAGGCGGCCAGCCGGGCGACCCTCGGCGCGCTCAACGGATACCTCGACGGGGCTCCCGAGCAGCCGTCCTGATAGACGCCCCGACAGCGCATCGCATCCGCCGGACGGTCAAGACGCGATGATCTCCCCAAGACCGGTGTCAATGGAACACCTCGACGCGGGGGCACGCGCACATGGTGGCTAGCCGGAGCCAGCTGTTCGACTTCGGATCGACGTTCTTCGACGACACCACGGGCCTGTGGTTGGGCATCCACCACCCGCTGGAGCGCCCGGACCTGTGGCACGCCTACCTCGAGGGCGGCGAACGCCAGTACCAGAAGTACAAGCTGGCCAAGGTCTTCGGCCGCGAGTCGATCGAGGACGGCGCGGCGGTGTCGATGTTCTTCGTCGGCATCGACGCCCACGGGGACGTCGTGGCGGGGTTCCGCTGCCACGGACCGCTGGAGCGCCCCGACCAGTGCGCCGCGCTGAGCGAGATGGCCCACTCCCCGGAGGCCGATCGCCTGGCCGCGACCGTCACGTCCTATCTCCCCTACGGGCTTCTCGAGACCAAGGGGGCGTGGAGCTCCGCAAAAGGAGGCCATCTCTCCTTCAAGGCGATCTTCCGCGCCACGGCCCACGCACTGGCCTGGTTCGGCGCCGAGTACTCCTTGGGCACCCTCTCAGATCGGTTCACCAAAGACGTCGTCAACTCGGGCGGACACATCCTCAACAGTGAGCCGGCGCCGTTCCCGAACGACCAGTACCGGACCCTGTTGGCGGTCTGGCGGCGGTCGCGGGTGGCCGAGCTCGGCGAGGCCTCCGAGATGCAGCGGGTGCGGCGGGAACGCCACGTGCTCCGCGACGCGGGGTGGGGCCGGCCGGTGCCCGCCGACGGGGTGGCCGCGAGCGGGCGGCCGATCGTCCTCGACGCCCGGAGCCGGGCCGACCGGACGATCATCGAGCAGCTAAAGCGGCGGAGCGCCACCACGGTGCTCGATCATGTGCCGGTCCAGCGCACCGAGCTGGGTCGGCTCGTCCCGCCGGTCGATCCCGAGATCCTCGACGAACAGCCCCGCTCGGCGTACTACCCGTGGCGCAAGACCCTCGTCCGGATGGTCGGGCCACGCGGCTACCGCGCGCTGCGGGTCGACCGGAACCGCTTGAAGCTCACCCCCCTCGAGCAGACCCGCCTCGGTCGGCTTCGGGTGGGGGTCATCGGGCTGAGCGCGGGCAACGCGATCGCGCATGCCCTGGCCATGGAGGGTCTTTGCGGCGAGCTGCGCCTCGCCGACTTCGACACGCTCGAGACGACGAACCTGAACCGGCTGCCCGCCACGGTGTTGGACATCGCGAAGAACAAGGCGGTGCTCACCGCGCAGCGGATCTCAGAGATCGACCCCTACCTCGAGGTGGCCATCTTCCCGACCGGGTTCACCGCCGAGAACGCCGAGGGGTTCATGTCCGGGCTCGACGTGGTGATCGAGGAGTGCGACTCGCTCGACATCAAGATCCTCGTGCGCGAGATCGCCAAGGAACACCGGATCCCGGTGATCATGGCCACCAGCGACCGGGGGCTGTTCGACGTGGAGCGGTTCGACCTCGAGCCGGACCGCCCGCCATTCCACGGTCTGCTGGGCGAGACGCGGCTGGCCGACCTGGCCGGGTTGTCGACCAAGGACAAGGTCCCGTTCCTGCTGAAGATCCTCGACGCGAGCGAGATCTCGACCCGCGGTGCCGCCTCGATGGTCGAGATCGGCCAGACGCTGTCCACCTGGCCCCAGCTGAGCGGCGACGTGATCCTCGGCGCCGCCACCGCAGCGGCGGCCGTGCGGCGGATCGGGACCGGCGAGCCGTTGCCATCGGGTCGCATAAGGGTCGACCTCGACGAGATCCTCGGGTCGGCCACCACCCCGAACCCGCCCGAGGATCTCATCGGCGACCCGGGCGCCCCCGAGGAGCCGTCGGGCTCGGCCGATCCGATCACCGCGCTCGCCCACGCGGCCGGCTGGGCCCCGTCGGGCGGGAACATGCAGCCCTGGCGATTCGAGGGCTACGACGACCGCCTGGACATCTTCCTCGTCCCCGAGCACACCGATCTCATGGACGTCGCCTTCCGCGGGAGCTACGTCTCCATCGGTGCGGCGTTGTTCAACGCGCGCTGCCGGGCCGCCGCGGACGGCCACCTCGGACCGTTCGACGTCCTCCCGGCCGGCGACGACGGGCCCGTCGCGGTCCTCCACGTCGGCCGTGGCCACGACGACGCCCTGGCCGAGCTGGCCGGGCACGTGGGCTCGCGCTGCTCCAACCGGCGGGCCGGTGACGGGAGCCCGATCGAGCCGAGTGCCGCGGCGTCGCTCGGCGCCGCCGCGGCGGCCGAGGGGGGACGCCTTCACCTGGTCACCAACCGGTCCGCCATCGACGCCTGCGCCGAGCTGCTCGCGTCCTCGGACCGGCTCCGCCTCCTCACCCCGAGGCTGTACCGGGACATGATGCACGAGCTGCGTTGGCCCGGACACGACTCGCTCGAGTTCGGGATCGACGTGCGGACCCTCGAGATCGATCCGGCCGACCTGGCCAGCTTCGCCATCGTGCGCCGCCCCGAGGTGATGGACCAGCTGGCCGCCTGGGGGCTCGGCCGATCCATGGGCGCGGCGACCAAGGATCGGGTGCGTACGGGCTCCGCGCTGGCCGTGGTCACCGTCGAGGACACATCGCCGGCCGGGTACGTCGCCGGGGGTCAGGCGGTCGAACGGCTGTGGCTTGAGGCGACCCGTCTCGGGCTGGCCGTCCAGCCGGTCTCGCCCGCCTTCCTCTACGCGCTCAACCCTTGGGACCACTCCGGACTGGTCGGCGAGGAGAAAGCCTCCGAGCTATCCGACCTCTCCGATCGTTTCCGGGCCGCCGTCGGCCTCGCCGACGGCGAGCACCTGTGCATCGTGGCCCGGCTGTTCTTGGCGGAGGCGCCGAGCGTCCGCAGCCTCCGCTATCCGCTCGACAGACTCTTCAGAAGGCATCCCGGTCCGGCGCAATAGGCCGTCTCGGGCGCGAGGGCCGACCATCCGCCTTCTCCCTGGTCGGGGCGTGGATACTGGGTCGTAGCGGGCTCGTTACCGTTGGGTAATCATCCCCGATCATTTGGGTGTCGCCCCATAGACTTTGATCGTATTGCGAGCCCGGCCATCTCTTGATTTGGCGAGGACGAACTGGCGGCAGGCGTGAAAAACGAATCCAGCGCGGCGATACCTCAAAGCGGTGTCCAGGGCGTCCTCGAGGTCACCGACCCCCAGTTCGTCATCAACGGCCTGGCCCAGCTGCTGGAGGACACCTGGCTGGTGGCGTTGGTGCCCCTCAGCGCGGATGCCTCGGTCGGACGCATCCCTTCGGAGTGGATCTCGAACGACGCCCCCGAAAACCTCGGCGCGGACGTGGTCAAGCTGGTCACCGAGCGCCTGGCCACCAAGGGTGCACTGGGGTTCGTGGAGAGCCGACGGAGCGCCGGGTGGTCGGTGTGGGCCGAGCCGGTCCGCACCGGCCCGGGGCCGATCTTGGGAGCCCTCGCAGTGGCCCGCCCGACCAGCGCCGACTGGCTCGACCGGGAGACCTCGGTCATCCGTGTCTTCGCGTCGATGTGCGGTGCCACCTGGGCCAAGTCCTCGGCCGAGTACCAGCAGAGCCTGGAAGAGCTGGTCGTCGCGGTCGCCCGCCGGCTGATGCCGACGTCGGCGGCCACCTTCCAAGAGACGATGGACTGGACGCTCCAGACCCTGGCCGAGTTCTTGGACGCCGACGTCGCCTTCCTGCGGCGCAACGACCACATGGCCGGGCTCAGCCTGCTGGTGGCCGAGTACCCCAAGCGAGAGGTGATCCCGGACCCCGACCCGCTGGGCGCGTTCCCCTTCGACGGTGACCCGATGTACTCGTCGGCCAAGGACCTGAAGGAACCCCTCATCATCCGGGAGTCCGACGCCCACGAGGACTACAACGAGCGGGTCAAGGACGGCAGCGGCATCGGCGAGTTCTCGGGCGCCGTCGTCCCCCTGGTGAACGGCGAGGTCACCGAGGGCGGCCTCGGGTTCCTGCATTTCCGGGCGGTCGAGTGGACCACGCCCGAGATCAATGCCCTCCAGGCGGTCGCCTCCATGCTCGTGCAGCTGAACGCGCGCCTGGAAGCCGAGAGCCGGCTCAGCTACATGGCCCTCCACGACGACCTGACCGGGCTGCCCAACCGGCGGGCGCTGATCGAGGAGCTGGAGCGCCGGCTCGGCTCCGGCCGAACGACGACCGCCCTCTTGTTCTTGGACCTCGACCGGTTCAAGTACATGAACGACTACCTCGGCCACCTGGCCGGCGACCGCGTGCTGGTCACCATCGCGGACCGCATCCGGATGTCGGTGCGGCCCGGCGACTTCACCGCCCGCCTCGGTGGCGACGAGTTCTTGGTCGTGATGAACGGGACCGGCGGCGAGCTCGGCTCCATGGCCACCGCCAACCGCCTGCTGTCGCTCGTGTCCAAGCCGCTCGAGGTGAGCTCCCAACACGTGTCGCACACCGCCAGCGTCGGCATCGCGATCGCACACCCCGGTGAGATGAGCGCGATGCAGCTGCTCGGAAACGCCGACGTCGCCCTGTTCGCGGCGAAGACCCAGGGCCGTAACCGGGCAGTGATGTTCGACGACGTGCTCCGGCTCGAGATCGACGAGCGCTCCGACACCGAGATGATGCTGCGCGAGGCGCTCGCCCACGGCGGCCTGCGCCTCTACTACCAGCCCGAGATCGACATGACCACCGGCAGGATCCTCGCCGTCGAGGCCCTGGTGCGCTGCGAGCACCCCGAGCGGGGCATCATCCCGGCCGGCAAGTTCATCGCGGTGGCCGAGGAGACCGGCCTCGTCGTCGACCT
>Ga0209415_10014575_pt1 | contig 12832 bp, 12 predicted proteins | sample PeaSoiSIISIP2007_FD_187696 | JGI IMG/M metagenome (GOLD analysis project Ga0209415, IMG submission 187696) | Peat soil microbial communities from Weissenstadt, Germany - SII-SIP-2007 (SPAdes) (version 2) | ecosystem: Environmental > Terrestrial > Soil > Wetlands > Peat | place: Germany...
TTCGCGAGCCTGAGCGCGGTCGGCATTCCGCTCGAGGAGCATCTCGGCCGCGCGCGCGAGAAGATCGATCTGTTCGTCGAGATGTCGCCCGCGGGCGAGATCGATCTTACGCCTGGCGCGCAGAAATACGGCTTCGCGGGCAACTGGAAGCTGCAGGTCGAGAACGGGATGGACGGCTATCATCCGCCGGTGGTCCATCAGTCGATCGTCGAGGCGCTCGAAAAGCGCTTCGGCCGCAAGCTCGAAACCTACACCGGCCAGAGCAAGGCGATGACGCGCGACCTCGGCGGCGGCCACGTGATGCTCGACTACCGGCAATGCCAGGGTAATCGCAGTCTCAACCTGACGACCACCTACAACGGCCCGCCGTCGAACTCGTTTCAGGCGGAATTCGTCGACTCGATCCGTCGCCGCTACGGCGAGCATCGCGGGGCTGAAATCCTGCAGGCCAGTGGCACGCATCTGCTAGTCTTTCCCAATCTGATCATCCTCGGCGTGCAAGTCCGCGTGATAAATCCGGTGAGCGTCGCTCGCACCGAGGTCACTGTGCATCCGGCCCTGCTGCGCGGAGCGCCCAAGGCGGTCAATCAGCTCCGGCTGCGCGGCCACGAGGCGTTCTTCGGATCGGGCGCGATGGGCAGTCCCGACGACGCCGAGATGTTCGAGCGGATGCAGCTCGGCTTTGCGGCGGCCGTCGAGCCCTGGGTCTACCTGGGACGCGGGATAAGCACCGAGCGCCGCGATGACGATGGTACGACGGTCGGTCATATCATGGACGAGATCACACAGCGCGCAATCTGGCGGCATTGGAAGAAGCTGATGACAGGCGAGGAGGGCGGCACGAAGGCCTCGCGCGCTCCGCGCAGCGTTACCCGCGCGCTGCCCGCGGCATCGAACCGTCCTCGTAATCGCTTGTCCGGCGCTGCTTCTAGTCGCGGAAAACTTTGGAAGATTACCAGATAGATCCCGGCTGGCGAGGCGAGGAGAGTCGCTCGAGTTCGCGCTCGCGCGCGGTTTCGCCCCATACGCTCGGCTTTTCGATAGCCGCGCATCTGCTCCTGGCCGGATTGATTGTGGCCGTGCTGCTCCGTCTCGGCGCCTCGCGGCCAGCGCATCCGGGCTACCTCGTCGCGCGCATCGTTGATCGATTACCCGGCGCGGAAAGTGGTCAGGGGAAGCTGGGCCCGGCCGGCGCGGTCGGCCGGCCGAGCGCTTCCGCGGCGGCCGCCGCAGCGCCCCAGCCAAAGCCCGCGACGCAACATGCGCGAAGCATCCGCTCGTGGATGCGCAATCGTATCGACTCCGCGAAAATCGAAGCGCGCAAGGATGAAAGTGCAGTTGACGACGCGACCCGAACGATCGCGAAGATGGAGAGCGCAGCCATCGAGATGAAACCTGCCGCGGCGGCGAAACTGGCCGTTGCAGGCGATGGCGGAGAATCGCCCGGCGCGCGTGGCCCGGCGACTGGTGGTGGATCCGAGGGCGGCGACGGCGGCGAGGGCGGGTCCGGCACCGATCAGGAGGCGCATGCTGCCTATGGCTCCGCGCCCACGCCCGATTATCCGATTGGCGCACGCCAGATGGAGCAGCAGGGAATCGTGATGCTGCGCGTGCTGGTGAGCGCCGATGGCGCGGCGCAGCGGGTCGAAATCGCGCACAGCTCAGGCTTCCAATTGCTCGACGACGCCGCGCTCGAGACGGTGCGCGAGCGATGGCGATTCGTACCGGCGATGCGCGCGGGGGCGGCGGTCGAGAGTTGGGTGACCGTGCCGATCCGCTTCGCGCTCACCGAGGCCGACGCCAACGACTGACAAGGCTCGCGCCGTCAATCGCGGAGGAGCGGTGAAACAAAAGTTACAGCAGGATTTGAAGATCGCGATGAAGGCCGGCGAGCAGACTCGCATGATGATGCTGCGCGGGATCCTCGCCGAGATCACGCGGCTGGAAAAGGATGTCTTGCACGAGGCCGACGAGGGCGAGGTGATCCAAATTATCAAGCGCGAGCGCGCCCGGCGCGAAGAGGCGCTCGGCTTCGCGCGCCAGGCCGGCAGACAGGATCTGATCGATCAGAACGAACGCGAGGCGAAGATCCTGGAGGGCTACCTGCCGGCGGCGATCGGGGCCGACGAATTGAAAGTGGCGATCGCCGAGGCGCTTGCGTCGGGCGCGAATCAGATTGGACCGATCATGAAGGCGTTGCGCGACCGGTTTGGCGCGCGCCTGGACGGCAAGCTGGCGAGCGAGCTGGTGAAAAAGGCGCTGAGCGCGCCCTGAGGGCCTTAGCGGCGGCGTCTAGCGGGCGTCGCTGGTACCCCGATCGAGGTCCATCAACTCGGCGTACAAGGCTTCGATTTCGCGCCCGAGCTGTTCGTAACGGCCGATCACTTCGTTCGCATCGGGCCGCTTCAGGTAAAAGTTGGGATCGTTCATAATGCCGCTGAGGCCGGTCTTCTCGGTCTCCTTGCGTTCGATTTCGCTCTCGATGCGCTCGCGGGCGCGCGCCGCCGCCTCGCGGCGCCGCCCGGCGTCGCGCTCGCGTTTGCGCTCGGCGTTCTGTTCGCGCCGCGCCGCCTCCGCACGTCCATTGCGCTCCGCATCCGCATCCGCGCCGTTGCGCGACGCGGCGATGGAGTCCGCCGCGCCTGCGGCGGACTCCATCGCCGCCTTCTTCGCCAGGTAATCGTCGTAATTGCCGAGATAGCGCAGCGCGTGGCCCTGCCCGACCTCGATCACCTCGGTCACCAGTTCGTTGAGCAGGTAGCGATCGTGGCTGACGATCACCACCGTGCCGGGAAAGCGCCGCAGCGCTTCGAGCAGCGTGTCCTTGGCGATGATGTCGAGATTGTTGGTCGGCTCGTCGAGCAGCAGGCAGTTGTTGCGATGAGCCAGCACCTTGGCCAGCGCCAGGCGCGCGCGCTCGCCGCCGGAGAGCACGCCGACGCGCTTGTCGACCTCGTCGCGCGAGAAGAGCATCGCGCCCAGCAGACCGCAGATCTCGCCGGTGGTCATGCCCTCGGCGGCATCACTGAGCTCGTTCAGCACACGCTTTTCGTAATCGAGCGACTCGGCGAGATTCTGCGCAAAATAGCCGAGCTGTACACGGTCGCCGATATGGCTGGTGCCGGCGGTCAGTGGTTCGACGCCGGCGAGAATCTTCATCATGGTGGATTTGCCGGCGCCGTTGGGACCGACCAGCGCGATTCGCGCCCCGCGCTCGATCACGAGATCGATACCGTCGTAGACCGTGAGCGGACCATAGCGCTTGACCGCGCCGCGCAGTTCGAAGACCCGGCGCGCGCCGCGCTCGCAGGAGGGAAAACTGATCGCGGGCGGCTTCTCGATGCCGGCCGGCGGCACCAGGCGGACCGTCTTCTCGAGCTGCTTGATGCGGCTCTGGACGAGGCTCGCCTTGCTCGCCTGGTAGCGGAAGCGGCTGATGAACGCCTCGATATGCTCGATTTCTTCGCGCTGCTTTTCATAGGCCGCGAGCTCGGCTTCGAAGCGTTCGTTGCGCTGCACGAGGTACTTCGAGTAACCGCCGATGTACTCAGTAAGCCTGCCCCGCGCCACTTCGACCGTGCGCGTCGTCACGCGATCGAGGAAGTAGCGGTCGTGCGAAACCACGATCAGTCCGCCGGGATAGTTCGCCAGGTAGTCTTCGAGCCAGTTGCGCGCTTCGATATCGAGATGGTTGGTCGGCTCGTCGAGCATCATGAATTCCGGCTCGGTCAGCAGTAGCTTGGCGAGCGCGATACGCATCCGGATGCCGCCCGAGAACTCGGCAACATCGCGCGCGAGGTCGGCGGCCGTGAAGCCGAGCCCGAAGAGCAGCGCCTCGGCGCGGCTCTCGGCGGTGTAGAAGCGATGACGTTCGAGGTTGGTCAGCACCTCGCCGAGTTCGGCCAGCGCGGCATCGTGGACAGGTCCGGCATGTTCGCGCACGAGGATCTGTTCGAGCTCGATGCGCCGCGAGTCGAGCGCGCGCAACTCAGTCAGAGCGCTCAGCGTTTCCTCGATCGCAGAGCGGCCCGCCATCTCGGGCGCGTCCTGAGCGAGGTAGCCGACGCGGGTGCGCTGGGGACGGCTGATGCGGCCGGAATCGGCCGGGAGCGTCTCGGCGATCATCTTGAGCAGGGTCGACTTACCGGCGCCGTTGAGGCCGACCAGGCCGACGCGCGCGTCGTCGGTCATCGACCAGCTCACGCCGTCGAGGATGGTCTGCCCGCCGTAGGACTTGCTGAGATTATCGAGCGTCAGCACGAGACTTTTCCGCGCACGTTAACCTACAAATGATACCGGCCCGCGGCATCGTGCGGAAGCGCCTGTCAATCCGATGTCTTCGGCATCGGGAGGCCGTGCAGCTTGAGAAATGACAACTTGTCCCAATAGCCGCGCTGGAAGATGATACGGCCGTCCACGATGTGGAAGAAGCCGCAGCCGCGCAGCCCCTTGGGGTCGCGCCATTCGAGGATCGCCCACTCGCCATCCTCGAAGAGATTCTCTGCGATGCAGACCATCGTGGCTGATGCGAACTCGCGGGCGAACATCGCGCGAATCGCGTCGCGTCCTTCCATGGGACGCTCCGCGACCTGATGGTTAACGGCGTCCTCGCGATAGAACGCCGACAACGCCTCGATATCCGCCCGATTGAAGGCCTCGATCCACTTCAGAACCACCTCTTTCGGACTCATCGCCGGATCGTCCGCCGCCCAGTGCTGCGGATCAACCGAAAATTTTTTCGCTCGACTGTCGATCCCGGCGATCGCCGTTCGACTAGTGTGTGAAACCCGGAAATCCGGACAATCGACAGGAGGATTTACGATGCAGTACATGCTTTTGATCTATCAGCCGGAGCTGAAGATGAACCCTGAGGAGCAGGGCAAATTCTACCAAGAGTACGGCGCTTTCACCCAGGGAATCGTCAAGAACGGCAATTTCAAGAGCGGCGACCCGCTCGATTCGCCGGCCACGTCCACCACGGTCCGGGTCCGCAACGGCAAGACGCTCCTGACCGACGGCCCATTCGCCGAGACCAAGGAGCAGATCAGCGGCTACTACATCATCGAGGCGAAGGACCTGGACGAGGCGACGTCAATCGCCAGCCGAATCCCGTCCGCGCGCCTCGGCGGGATCGAAGTAAGGCCGATCCGCAAGATGTAGGCTGCCGCTGGCTCCGCAGCCGCTTCGCGGGTAGCCTTCCGCAAGGCGGCTGATGGAGCGCACGGCTATAGAGCAGGTCTATCGCGCCGATTACGGGCGCATCCTCGCGCGGCTCATCTATCTGCTGGGCGATTTCGCGCTGGCGCAGGATGCCGCGCAGGAGGCCTTCGGCGCCGCGCTCGAACAATGGCGCAGCGATGGCATCCCGGCCAATCCGCGCGCCTGGATCGTCGCGACCGCGCGCCATAAGGCGATCGATCGCATCCGCCGGCACACCGCCTTCGATTCGCGGCGCGATGACATCCTGCGTTCGGTCGAGGAGCGCATGATCTCCGAGGAGCCCGAGGACGACAGCGCCGTGCCCGACGAACGCTTGCGCCTGATCTTCACCTGTTGCCATCCGGCGCTCGCGCTCGAAGCCCAGGTCGCGCTCTCGCTGCGCACCTTGTGCGGACTGTCGACCGATGAAATCGCGCGCGCCTTCCTCGTCCCGGGGGCGACGATGGCGCAGAGGCTGGTGCGCGCTCAGCGCAAGATTCGCGCCGCGCGTATCCCGTACGAGGTGCCGTCGAGCGATCGGCTAGCCGAACGCCTCGACGCGGTGCTGGCGGTTATCTACCTGGTCTTCAATGAGGGCTATTCGGCGACCGCCGGCGATCCGCTGGTGCGCCGCGACCTGTGCGCCGAGGCGATTCGGCTGGGCCGGGTCTTGCGCGAACTGATGGCCGACGATGCGGAGGCAGCGGGCCTGCTCGCGCTGATGCTGCTCCATGATGCGCGGCGCGAGACCCGGCTCGATGTGGCGGGCGAGGTGGTATTGCTCGAAGAGCAGGATCGCAGCCGCTGGGACCGCCTCCAGATCGAGGCGGGACTGCGGCTGGTCGAGATTGCGCTGACGCGCACGCGCCCGCCGGGTCCGTATGCGGTGCAGGCGGCGATCGCCGCATCGCACGCCCGCGCGCTGCGCGCCGCGGAGACCGATTGGCGCGAGGTCGCCGAGCTCTACGCTTACCTGCTGACCTTGCGGCCGTCGCCGGTGATCGCGCTCAATCGCGCGGTGGCGGTCGCGATGGCCTACGGTCCGGCGCAGGGCTTGGAGCTGATCGGTGCGATCGAGGCCGGCGGCGAGCTGCGCGGCTACCATCTGCTGCCCGCCGCGCGCGCCGATCTGCTGCGGCGGATGGAACGATGGTCCGAGGCGGCCGCGGCCTATCGCGCGGCGCTGGCGCTGGCGCAGAACAATCCGGAGCGCCGTTTCCTCGCGCGCCGCCTGGCCGAGGCCGAGGAGCGCGCCGCCCATTGAAGCGCGCCTGCTTCTCCGCGCCGCGATGGGTTGCGCAACGGGCGGCGTGCGGTGCAGCATAGTGAGCCATCGAGGGAGTGCCGCTCCGATCGGATCGCCGTGCTGTTCAACTCCTATCCGTTTACGTTCGGCTTTTTGCCGGTCGCGCTGATAATTTTCGGCCTGCTCGCGCGCTCGGGGAAGCTGCTGGCCACGGCCTGGTTCACGATCCTCGCCTCGCTCTTTTTCTACGGCTGGTGGAACTGGCATTACATCTTCCTGTTCGGATTCTCGGTCGGCTTCAACTACCTCTGGTCGCTGCTGCTGATTCCCGCTGCGGACGCGCCCTCCGGCGAGCGCAGCCGGCGCGTGCGACGAATCCTGCTCGGCGTTGGCGTGGCGGTCAATCTCACCCTGCTGGGCTACTTCAAGTACCGCAATTTCCTGGTCGAGAGCGCAGGCCTGGCGCTCGGCCGGCATTGGGACCTCGCGCCGCTAGTGCTGCCGCTGGCGGTTTCATTCTTCACCTTCGAGCAGGTCACCTACCTCGCGTCGTCCTACGCCGGCGAGCCCGGGACCGGCGATTTCACCAGCTACTGCATGTTCATCGCGTTCTTCCCGCATCTGATCGCCGGGCCGATCGTGCGCTACAGCGAGATCTATCCGCAGTTCAACCGCAATACGCGCTTCGCTCTGACCGTGCCGAACCTGAGCGACGGCCTGATGATCTTCGCGATCGGGCTATTCAAGAAGGTGATCATCGCGGACACCTTCCGCGATATCGTCGACCCGATTTTCACCCATCCCGGGCCGGTGATCTTCGGGGACGCGTGGGGCGCGGCGCTGGGCTTTGCGCTGCAGATCTATTTCGATTTCTCGGGCTACTCGGACATGGCGATCGGGCTCGCGCGGATGTTCGGGGTGCGCTTTCCCGAAAACTTCGATTCGCCCTACAAGTCGCGCGACCTGGTCCAGTTCTGGCGCCGTTGGCATATCACGCTCTCCTACTTCCTGCGCGACTACCTGTATATCCCGCTGGGCGGGAATCGGCGCGGCGAACTGCGCCACTACCTGAACCTGATGATCACGATGGTGTTGGGCGGCCTGTGGCACGGCGCGAACTGGACCTTCGTGGTGTGGGGGACGCTGCACGGCCTGGGCCTGTCATTGAACCACGCGCGCCGCAAAGCGGTGTGGAAAGTGCCCGACGCGGCGGCCTGGGCGACCACCTTTGTCTTCACCACCATAGCGTGGGTGTTCTTTCGCGCCTCGACCTTCCGCCAGGCGGCTTTCCTGCTGCGCGGGATGGCGGGGCTGGCCGGCAGCGCCGCGCTGGCGCATCACTATTCGATCGGCGCGCACGACCTGACGCGAATCGCGATCGCGCTCGCCATCGTGCTGTTCTGTCCCAACCGGCAGGCGATCATGAACTACGATTGGCGCAACGATTATCTGTATGCCGCGGCGTTCGCGATCCTGATGGCCGCCGCGACGATGACGATGGCCAACCCGCCGCCGTTCATCTATTTCCAGTTTTAGCGGCTGGCGTCTATGAAGCGCCGGCTGGTGCTGATGCTCACGATGGCGGGCGCGCTGATCCTGTGCGGCGCGCTGGTCAACTATCTGCTCAATCCCTACGGCGTCTGGCGCACCACCCTGATCGACCCGGTTTTCCGCAAACCCAAGGACGAGCACGTGGCGCTGCCCTACGCGATCCGCGGCGCGGAGCTCTCGACGCTGCTGGTCGGGACCTCGCGTGTGGTGTTCGGGATGCGGATCGACGGCCTCGCGGCCAACGGCTTCGTAAACGGCGGCATCCGGGCCGCGAGCCTCAGCGAATCGTGCGCGACCGTGGACGCCGCGCTGGCCAATCCACATCTCAAGCGGATTGTGTGGGGGCTCGACTTCTTTCAGTTTGCCACCAGTTGGGACCCGGCCAATCCGGAGTTCGACCGCCGGCTTGATGGCGGCGCCGGGCCGATCGTCGGCGATACGCTGCTCAGCCTGGCCGCGCTCGACAACGGAATCGGCGATCTGAAGCGGATGCTGCGCGGCCGCGCACGGCTGCCCACCTCCGCCCGCGCCGCGGTGCCGTGGCCGCCGGAGGTTATCTGCGGTGAATACGCCGCCGAGCTGGGCCGCGGGCTGGTCAGAACACCCCCCGCTGCGATCGTCCGGCAGATCTCGAACAACATGCCGAATTACCAGAACTATCGATTCTCCGAGAGCTTCTGGGCGCTATTCCACGCCACCATCGAGCGCGCCCAGCGGCGCGGCGTCGACGTGATCCTGTTCGTGCCGCCGATGAACGCGTATGAACTGGAAGTGATCCGGCGCGCCGGCGATTGGGACCAGTTCGAGGGCTGGAAGCGCCGGCTGGTGACGATCGGACCGGTGATCGACCTCTCCGGCTACAATCGCCTCGCTTACCTCGACGACTATTACACCGACGTGATGCATCATAAGACGCCGATCGGCGAATCGATCCTGCGCCGGTTGCTTGGGATGCAGATGCCGGCGTGCTACGGAATCGGCGAGAACCTGAGCGCCGCGATGGTCCGGCTCGACAGCCGCGACATCGACGGCGCGATCGCGGTTCAGGATCGGATGATGCGCGAGGCGTCGAGCGTGGATTCGCGCTACGGACAGTTGGCTGAAGCGGCGCTCCTGGATCAACGCGCACGGGTCAAGGCGCGCCAGCAGGCCTCGGTCATCCCGTAGCAGGGCGTTGAGAAAAGGAGAGTTGCTCGAATTGGCTAGCACGTAGGCTCAACACCCTGCTGACTGCAAAGGAGGCTCGATCATGGCAATCCAGGCGGATGCGGCTGAGGCCGCGCTCTTCCCGCGTTTTTCGTCGGCCGAGTTCGCGCGGCGGCACAACGCGATCCGCGAGGCGATAGACCGCGAGCGACTCGACGCGCTCCTCGTGTACGGGCTGCCGGGTTCGGTCGAGGTCTCCTGGCTGGTGAACTACATCCCGCTCAGTCCGTGCTGGCTGATTTTCTCGCGCCGCGGCGAGCCGAGCCTCCACCTGCATTTTTACAATCACATCTTCTGCGCCCGTGCGCAGGCGATCATCGATGACATCCGCGCCTACCGCTCGCCGGCGACTGCGTCCGTCGCCGACCATCTGCGCGAGCGCGGGCTCGAAAAATCGCGCATCGGGATGGTCAGCTCTAACTGGATCTCACACAACGACTTCGTCGATCTTCAGCGCTGCCTCCCCGACGCGACGCTCTCGGAGTTCGGCCCTCCGTTCACGGCGATCCGATGGGTCAAGAGCGAGGAGGAGATGCCGTTCGTGCGGCGCAGCGGCCGGCTTACCGATCTGACCTGCGAGGCGCTCGAGCGCGAGCTCAGGCCGGGGCTCTCGGAATTCGACATCCGCGCGATCGTGACCGGTGCGTTCGAACCGCACGAGAGCGACCCGGGCATCCATTTCATCGCGAGCACCAGCATGCACGAGCCCGATCGATGCGTGCCGTGGCAGCGGCCGACGCCGCGCACGATCGCGCGCGGGAGCGTGGTGATAACCGAGATCACGGTCAGCTACTGGGGCTATGCGACGCAGATTCATCGCCCATTCGCGAGCGCGGAGGAGCCGGCCCCGGTCTATCGGCAGCTCTTCGACGCGGCCCTGGAATGTTACGAGTCGGTGCGGAGCATCTGCCGGCCGGGCACCACCAGCGAGGAGATCGTGGCGGCGACGGCGTGTATCGAGGAGCGCGGCTTCAGCACCCACGACAGCGTCTTCCACGGCGAGCGCGGGAAATTTCCCGAGCTGGGCACGCGCTCCGCGTGGCATGAACTGGAGCCCTGGCGGTTGGTGGAGAACATGGTGCACGTCATCCAGCCCAACCCCGTGACGCGTGATTTTCGCGCCGGCCTGCAGTTGGGCGCGGCGGTGATCGTCAGGCCCGGGGGCGGCGAGTCATTGCACAACTATCCGTTCAAGTTCCCGGTCTGCGGCGCGTAAGCGCCGCGGGCTCATCGCCCGCGAAAGGCGGGTTTGCGATGCGCGATGAAGGCGCTGACGCCTTCGCGGAAATCTTCGCTGGCGTAGGCGCGCGCGATGAGATCGTCGCCTTCGACGTTGCGCCGCTTCGCGGCGAGGCGCCGGATCGCCTGCTTGGCGACCTGGATCGTGATCGGCGCATGCCCGGCGATCTCCAGCGCCACCTCGCGGGCGCGCGCGTAGGCCTGACCTTCGGCGACCACCTCGTTGAGCAGCCCCGCGGCGCGGGCCTCGTCGGCTTCGACCAGGCGGGCTCGGAAGAGCAGCTCCTTGGTGCGGCCCGGTCCGATCAGATCGAGCAGCCGGGCATGATTGGCGATCGAAAGGCAATTGCCGAGCGTGCGCGCGATCGGAACCCCAATTTTGCAGCCCGCCCCGCCGTAACGCAGGTCGCAGGCGAGCGCGAGCGCGGCGCCCGCCCCGACCGCATACCCTTCGATGGCGGCGATGGTCGGCTTAGCAACCGCTTCGAGCCTTCCGACCGCCTCCTCGAGGCGTCGCTCGTAGGCGAGTCCGTCATCGGCGCCACGGAAGCCCTCAAACTGCGAGATATCGGTGCCGGCCGCGAAAGCCTTCGGGCCCCCGCGCACGATCATCGCGCGCAGCCCATCGTCGGCGTCGACCCGCCCGCAGGCCTCGATCAACCCGTCGTACATCGCCCAGGTGAGTGCGTTGAGCGCGGCGGGCCGATTCAGGGTGACGATTGCGAGCGGCCCCTCGCATTCGAAAAGGATTTCCGGTTCGTTCATGGCGCGTTCCTCGCGATTAAATGATGCCCGAGGCCGGCATCCGGAACCACCCGGCCATCCCGATTGTTCATCCAACTGATTGTCAGGCTACTGACGAGGGTCGCAGCTCTGTTCATCGAGGCTTGATCCTGGCGCACAATGGCGATCTGATTACGGTCAACGCCGATTCCATCAATCAGAGCAATCCGCCGGTGCCAAGCGACGTCATCGAGTTGACGCCGGGCGGAACCTTTGTCCGGCAGTTCTCGGTCGACCCCAATCTGGGCTCCGGGTTCGCGATCCTGGAGCAATTCGATGAGAATGTCGGCGAGATCTTCGCCTACGTCGATGACTTCCTCTCCAACGTGACCGTCTGGAACATCTCGCAGCAGCAGGAGGACTAGGCTGCGCGATCAATCGAAGGCGGCCGCCGGACCATCCTGCCCGGCGGCTCGCCGCCACCTGGAGCGACAGTCGGCTAACGGAGCGGCGAGAACGCCGCCGGCGTCGCGAGCATATTCTCTTGTTTGATTAGCAGCTCGGCTGTGCCCGGGGGCCAGATGCCCCGCTTGACCGCCTCCGCGCGCACCTGCTCGCGATGGGCATAATCCTGGTACGCCCAGATATGGACCCAGCGGCTCAGCACGCCGGTCTCGCTGTACCAGCATCCGGCGAGCGGCGAGAGCTTGGTGCGCGCCTCGATCTTCTCGGCCCAGCGGCCCATCACAGTCGGAATCGCGCCGGGTTGATAGGTGTAGCTGCGGATTTCGTAGAGTCCGCCGAGCGTCCGTGGCTCCAGCGGCGGCGAGAACGGCGCCGGGGTCAGGAAATCGACCTTCATCTCGACCACGAACTCACGGATGTCGGGCGGCCAGTTTTTCTCCTTGCCGAGCTCGACGCGAACCTGCTCGCGATGGGCAAAGCTCTCGTACGGCCAGATGTGGATTACTGAGTTGAGCGTGCCGACCTCGGTATGCCAGAAGCCGCCGAGTTTCGAGTACCGGGTCCGCACCGCGAGCGCATTGCCGATCCGTTCCTCGACGGCCGGGACGCCGCGCGGCTTCAAGAGATAGCTCCGCATTTCGACGATCATCGATTCGCTCCTGCCTTGGGATTGGCCGATGTTATCGCGAAAGGGTGGGCGGCGGGAAACGATCGCCCCGGAGGAGGGTTTAGCCAGGAGCGGCCCCCAAACGGCCGCTCCCCGGCTGATTTAGAATCTTAGAAAACCGCAGGCAATTTCACTGACATCAAGCTGACTGACCGTCACCGTCGGCAGATCGATACAGGCTATGTCGCTGTCGGCGATCTTGTCGGTATCGATTGGACCGCCGCCCATCGAAATCAAAAGGGCGACCGGGCCGGTGACTTCGCATAGTGGAGCGTTGCCGTGGAGGCGAAGCGCGCCGGTCTTGTTCTTGCCGGAGCCGGTCACCTTGAGTTGCATCGAGAGCGCCGAGTAGAAGTAGTTCCCGGCGAACGCCAAAGCCCGCGCCATGGTTAACGGGAACAACTGCCGGACCATCGCGTTGCCCTCAAAGCTATAGACGCCGGAAGCAAGAACCTGATTGCCGGGGTGGGGTCCGTTCACATCGAGGCCAGGAAAATCTTCGGAGAACCCGTTGCCAGTCACCCCTTGCGCAATAG
>Ga0209415_10014576_pt1 | contig 12831 bp, 12 predicted proteins | sample PeaSoiSIISIP2007_FD_187696 | JGI IMG/M metagenome (GOLD analysis project Ga0209415, IMG submission 187696) | Peat soil microbial communities from Weissenstadt, Germany - SII-SIP-2007 (SPAdes) (version 2) | ecosystem: Environmental > Terrestrial > Soil > Wetlands > Peat | place: Germany...
CTTGTCCTTTGGGCCGCTGGCTTCGTTGCTCGCTCGTTGCAGATCGCTGCGGATATGCGCCTCGCTCGCGCCTCGCCCGCGGCCCAAAATCCTGCGCGCCTTAGTGCCATCTTGAACGCTCATTGGAATTAGAACACCTCGTGCGGATGCTCGGCCAGCCATTGGGTCAACCCGGGCAGCGGAAAGGCAAGACACCGCTGGGCTTTGGCGCAGTTGAGCGACGTATCCGGAGGGCGTGGAGGGCCGGGGTAGTCTGCGAGGGAACCGGGGACAATCCTGGGATGGAGCTGGGGCCAGCGCGCGGCCAGGAGTTGGCCGAGCTGCCAGCGCGAGAGGCGCTCGCTGCCCGCGACGTGATAAAGGCCGGGCTGGTTCCGGGCCACCAACTGCCAGACCGCGCGCGCCGTCACTTGGGCGGCGATGGGGCTGCGGAATTCGTCCGTGAACAAAAGCACGGCCTGGCCCGCCTCCCAGGCGCGGCGCATCTGCTCGTTGAACGCCCGGCGCCCGCCTGGCGAAGTGCCGCCGTTCAGCGAGGTGCGGATGACGGTGTGGTTGCGGTTGGCCAGCACGATGCGCTCGGCGATGGCCTTGGTCTCGGCATAGACGCTCAGGGGATTGACGGCGGCAGTCTCGTCGTAATTGCCGGCCTTGCCGTCGAACACGAGGTCCGACGAAAAAAACACCAAGGGGATGTCCGCCGCCAGTTCCGCCAGCAGGGCGGTCGCTTCGACATTGATCCGCCGGGCCAACTCCGGGCGGGCCTGGCAGTCGGGGCTCTGGCTCAAGGCGGCACAGTGGATAATCAGCCGCGGCCGCTGGCGGCGGAACTCGCTCCGCACCGCCGGAAAATCCCCCAGGTCTAATTGCGCCCGGGTGAGGCCCAGCGTCCTGAGACCCGGCGCGCCCTCCGCCGCCGTTGCCAGGAGATAACGCCCCAAAAGACCGCCCGCGCCGGTGACCCAAACAGGCTCGTCATCCATCAATAAACCTCTTGGTCAAATCACCATAGGCCTCGATGCGCCGGTCGCGCAGGAAAGGCCAGTGAATGCGGGCGCGTTCCACTTCCCGAAGGTCCAGCGGCACGATCAGGATTTCCTCCCGTTCGGGGCCCGCCTTGGCCAGGATTTCCCCCGCCGTCCCGGCAACGAAGCTTTGGCCCCAGAACTCGATGCCCTCGCCGGCCAGTTTCTCGAGACCCACGCGGTTGGGCACGGCCACGAAACACCCGTTGGCGATGGCATGAGCGCGCTGAATCGTCTCCCAGGCCGCGTGTTGGTGTTGCCCCTGTTGGGCCTTCTCGCCGGGATGCCACCCAATTGCCGTTGGGAAAAACAGAATCTCCGCCCCCTGCAGGGCCGTCAGGCGCGCCGCCTCGGGATACCATTGGTCCCAACAGATCAGAACTCCGATCTTGCCGTACCGGGTCCGCCAGGCCCGAAATCCCAAGTCTCCCGGCGTGAAGTAAAACTTCTCGTAGTAGAGGGGGTCGTCAGGGATGTGCATCTTGCGGTAGAGACCCAGCAGCGAGCCGTCGGCGTCGATGACCGCGGCCGTGTTGTGATAGAGTCCAGGCGCGCGCCGCTCGAACAGGCCGGCGATGAGCACCACCTTCCTGGTTCGGGCCAAATGCTGGAGGGCCTTGGTGCTCGGCCCGGGAATCGGCTCCGCCAGTTGGAAACAGCGGTGGTCTTCGGACTGGCAAAAGTACTGCGAGCGAAACAGCTCCTGCGTGCAGATGATTTGGGCGCCCTTGCCGGCCGCTTGTTCGACGGCGTCGAGGGTCCGGCGCAGGTTCGCCGCCGGGTCGGCCGAGGCGGTCGCTTGGACCAAGCCCACCTTGACGATCGGGTTGGCGACAGGTCTCATCTGGGCCTGATGTTGACCGAAGCCGCGCCGCCAAGTCAAGCCCCACTGTGGATTACCGGCCAGCCTCGATTCGCACAGTTCGAATCTGCCAGGGCCGGAACGTCAGAGGGCTGGCGGCCGGGCGGGCGTTGTCTCCTAACAAGTCAACCTCGGCCAGTCCGGCTTGGCCCTTGGCAGCCGCGACGGTCGCTTCGCCGGCGCGCCCTTGATACTCGTAAAGCCGCGCCAGGATGCGCCCCCCTTCGGGGTAAAGGGCGGAAAGAAGCACATTTTCCGAACCGGTGTCGACGAGGCGCACCTCGGCGTCGAGTGTGCCCGCGCCGGGCGCCGTGGCGAGGCTGACGATCGGGAAATTATACTCGAGCGCGCGCCGATGGAGGTCGTGCCGGCGCCAGTCCCCGGAAAAGGGATACAGAGCGAATTCGTAGGTGAAATCGCCGTTCAACATCCGTGTGCCCCAGATGTAGTACATCGCGAACGCCAGCGGCACCGAGAAGCCGTCGTCGCGCTCGCGCACACTGCCCATCGTGCCGCGGTTGAACACCGCGAGCCCCGTGTGGCCGTCGGTCAGGGCGGTCCAGTAGTTGCCTTGGACGTAGCGGTTCGTCGTCTCGGCGATGGCGAACGGCAGGTCGCGCACGCCCACCGCCCGGCCTCCGGCCGCCGGGAAGAGCTTAAACCGGAGCTTCCGTTCGTGGACGAAGCCGGAGGCGCCGTCGCGCTGGTCCGTGCTCACACGGCCCAGCTTTTGTCCGGCAAAATGGAGCCTCACGCGGCAATCAAGCCGGGGCGTGTCGGCGCGGAACGTGAGTTCGAGGGTGTAAGGGATGGCGCCGATGAAGCCGTCTTCACGCGCGGTGACGGCGGGCGCATCGCCGGCGGCTGCCGGCAACAACCACTGTCCTTTGGACTCGCGGTCCTCGCCATCAATCGGGCCGGCAAAAAAGCCGCTGCGCGGGCCGGGCTTCACCCACGGCTGGCCGGTGTGCCGTTCGGTCAAGGAAGCCAGACCGCCTTCGGGGTGCAGGCGGGCTTCATAGAATGGGGTGACCAGGGTCAAAGTGGCGGGCGTGGTGAGAACCCGTGAGGAGAGAGGCGGCGGACTTGCCTCAGCCGCGGCACTGGCCTTGTCGGCCAGGAGCGAATAGGCCGCCAGGCGCAGGCCCTCGAGGTCAGCCGGAAATCCCACGCGCGCAGTCATCAGGCTGCCGTCCGAATAGCGTTCGGCGGAGAGCAGGGCGGAAGGCACCGTGCGCCCGCCTTGCTTTACCCGGATGGACTTCGCGTCGCCTTTCTGAGGGAAGGACAACTCGGCTTCGAGCCACTGGGTACGCCGCCAGGACACCGGGTTGAACGCGGTCACCTGGACCAGCCCTTGTCCCTTCATCCGTGAGGCGAAGAATTGCATCGCGCCCTCGCGGACGCGCGCCGACGCGGCGAGCGACGCGGGCAGGAACCGGCGCGCCTCGGCCAGCAGCCCGCAGATTTGCACGTCGTGGTGTTGCCCGGCGAGCAGGTTCTTCCAGGCCGTTTCGAGGTCCGCTTCCCGGTTGGCGCCGCCGGCCATCAACTCCAGGGCCGCCAGTCGTTCCGCGGTCAGCGCCTGCACCTCCGCCTGGCGCGAGAGGTTCCAGATTTCGTTGCCGCAGTAACCCCAAGGCATGCGCACCACGAAATCGTTCGGTTGCGTTCTGAATTCGGCCGTGGGCGTCGGGAACGTCCGCAGCAGCTCATCCAGCAGGAGCCAGCGGTACTCCGGCTTGCCTTCGCACTCCTGCACCAGCGCTTCGCGGCGCAGGCCGGAGTCATCGGCCCGCGTCGCCAGCAACGGCTGGAGGTGGGCGAAGTCGTGGCGGAAATCGGCCAGAGATTTGGGCGTGTCCTTGCCGGGCCAACGCGTCAGGATCCAGTTATCGACCGTGGTCTTGCCAAAGGCCGCGCCTTCGCCAGGATACGTGGGAATGGTTGGCAGCCGCGACCCATCCAGGCCCACCCACCAGCCAATCGGCGCGTCGAACGTCGGGTTGTAGCCATACATCATGAAATGGGTGCGCATAATGGCGCCTTGGAAGCCGCAGCCCGCCAGCAGTTGTGGCATCTGGCTGTGCATCGCGTGCTCGCTCATCAAATAGACTACCGGCCGGTAGCCGAAATGCCGCTGCTCGGCACGGATGGCCTGGACCAGTTGGCGCACGTTGGACTCTTCATTGATGAACGTGGACAGCGGCTGGCCGTAAGTCGAGGTCCCGATGCCGAACCGGCCGGCGTAACGCTTCAGCCAGCCGCGCATTTCCTCGAGCAGTTGCGGATGCTGCGCCGCCAGCGCGTCGTACGCGTACGCTTCGTTGTCCAATCCGATTTTGAAGCTCGGATACTTCTCCAGCCAGGACACGGCATTGCGCAGCCGTTCGGCATAGTGTTCGTAGCCCCAGAGCACCAGGCCCCCGTGGTCGTAAGTGAGCAGATAGAGCGGCTCGGCCCCCCCGGGCGAACCGGCGGCCGGGAGCGCCGGTTCAGCCGCGCTCAGCCTGATTGAGCTCAGGCAAAGCAGGGTCCGGAAGGCCAGCGTCAGAATCTGAGTTCTGCCATGCATGGCGCACAGCATTGAACGATGCGCGCCGCATGTCCAGCGCTTCATTAAACAGCGTGGCAGCAGAGAAAACGCAGAGACGCGAAGAACGCAGAGAGAACCGGCGGACGCCGGGTGGCGATGGCTTAACGGGTGCGATTATTATGGCGGCATCCAACGCCCTCTTCTCTGCAATAACCCTATTTGCTCGCAGCCTGGGAACGATTTCTTCTCTGCGCTCTTCGCGTCTCTGCGTTTTCATTGCCTCTCCGAACGCCTCTACGGGTTCCCGCAGCACCCCCGACGTCCTTCCGCGACGCTTTCGTTTCACCGAACGTTTTCTGCCCGCAACACCGTGATGGAATGAGGCGGGATCCTGACCGGGCCATCCAGCGCCACACTGTCGAGCAAATCGACCGTGGTCACACTTTCCGGCCGGCCGGGCTGGTTAATCGCCCCGAGACTTGGCCCATTGATGCGCCAGCCGATGGCCGCGGCGGGTGGCGAAACGCCGTTCAGCCGGATCGGCAGCACCGCCTCCTGGTCGGGGGAATAATTGATCAATGCGAGGCCGAGACGGCCCGCCTGGCTGTCCCAAGCCGCCACGGCATCCACCGGCAAACTGCCGTCCAGTTCTGCCGGCGCCAATCTCCCCTGGAGTTCGGCGCGGTAAAGAGCCAGCAAGTGACCGACCGGGTCCATCACCGCGTAATTCCGGCTGGTCTTGATGGCGCCGATGACGTTGACCGTCTGCGCCCAGTTGGCCATTTGCACCAGGCCGGCGGAGCGCAACAACTCGTTCATCGCGCGGCCCGCCGCAATCATGTCCCCCAGCGTGTAGTAGTGCTCAAACGAACCGATGCCGCCCGCGTCCGGCTTCGGGTTCCAGTCGCGCACGATGCCCCATTCATCTATCGCCAGGCGCACCCGCTCGAGTTCCCCGTTGTCCTTGCCGAGGCGATCGCGGAAATCCGTCACGATGCGGCGCACGCCAGCCGCCACTCGGTCCGAATACTCGGCAAAGTCCTGTTCGTAGGTCTTCGCGTCTTCGGGACTGAAGGGGGCGCGCAGCTTTCGTTCGGTGTAATGATGGCCGCTCAGGAGGTCCATGTTCGCGGCGCAGTGCGGCAGCATCACGTCGTTCCATTTCCCGGGCGCGCCCACGGCGATTATTTTGATCTGTGGATTCCGCGCCTTCATCGCCGCGACAAACGCGTTGTGCCGCAACGCGTAGCGTTCCACCGAAACGTTGCCAAGCTGCCAGTCGCCGAACATCTCGTTGCCCACACCCCACCAGGTTACCGCGTAAGGCTCGGGGTGGCCGTGCCTGGCGCGCTCCGCTCCCCAACGCGTGTTCGCCGGACCGGTGAAATACTCCACCTCGTCTGCCGCCGCCTCCACGCTCCCAAGCCCGGTGTTCACCGCGACGTACGGCTCGGCGCCGGCCTCCGCGCAGAAGGCCATGAATTCATCCGCGCCAAAATCGTTGTCCTCGACGTCATTCCAGGCGCGTTCCCACCGCGGCGGCCGGTGGTCGCGGTCGCCAAGGCCGTCCTTCCAGTTGTAGCCGGAAACAAAGTTCCCGCCGGGCCAGCGATAGAGCGGCGCTTTGAGCTTCTGAATCAGCGCCAGCGTGTCGGCCCGCATCCCCCGGACATTGTCGGCCGGCATCAACGATAGATTTGCGACCCACAGATACGCGGGCTGCGACAACAGCAGCGAGAGCGACGCGGACTCGGTGGTGGCCCCGGCGCGGAAGCGGAAGGGGACCTTGCGATACGCGCGGCCCACGTCGTCGAGGATGATGCTCTGGCCTTCGTCCGCTCCCTCGCCCCAGGCGAGGCGGACCTCTACCGGCGGGTTGGAGGCGCCCACCTGGGCCAGAATCGCGTAGCCGGCGTATTCCTTGCCGGCAACGAGGCCGAGATTATTCTGGCGCAGACCGCACTTCGCGCCTCTGGCGTCCCGCAACCACAGGGCCACGCAGCGGTCCCCGCAGTAGGCGCCGGCGGTGTCCGGCAACGCCTCGAAAACCGCGCCGGCGGGCCGCACGATCTCCCAGGGCGACTTGTTGGTAAGGTCGAGCAGGAATTTGCGGTCGCGCAGTTTTTCAGCCCAAATGCCATCGTGAATGCAGCGGCCGAGATGCTCGATGAACTGGCTGTAAATGTAAGGCGAAATGGCTGGGCCCGGCCGGGCGAGGTCCACGGAGAGCTGGGCCTCAGCCGCGGAGAGCGCATTGGAAGACGACCCGAGGGTGGCAAGACAAGCCAGCAGGAGGCGGAACGTTCGTTTCATAGCGGTTACACGATTGCAACAAGGCCGCTGCAGCCAAGGACCTGCTCCTAACACGGATCTTCGCACGGATCGGTGCAAGCTCCGCCAGGAGCGACATATTTATAGCACGGCCACATCCCCGCTTTGTCAAGCTCCGTAGGAGCGGCACAGCCCGGCTGCAATCCGGCTGCCCAAGGCTCCCCAAACCCCTCCGTGCCGCTCCTACGGAGCTTGAAGAGGCGTTCGTAGGCTGCCTTGCTATAAATATGTCGCTCCTGCCGGAGCTTCCCCAAGCGGTTCCTGGGTGCTTGAAAATGCGTGTAAGGAGCAGGCCACTGCCCCCGCACGCCGGCCCGAACACCGGGTCTGGGTTGCGCCGACAGTCGGCTATCCGGCCTGACGCTTCGAACCGCTGCTGGTCTTGGCGCGTAAATTCTTGATGCCGACGATGTGCAGGGCGTCGAGGAATACGATCTCACCCTCGCGGTCCACTACGGCAATGGAGCGCGGCGCGACGAGGACCAACTCCGGGTGGCGAACGGCGTATTCGCGGCCATCCGACGTGCGCAGAGCAAACGGTTTGAATCCGCCTCCCGAGACGCGCTGGCGGATAAGTTCCACATTCATTGTCAGAACGCTATGCCCGCCACAACGCGTTGTCAATCAACCCATTGCGGTTACATTCCCACAAAACTGTAATCGTACGGCTTCCTCATTTCCCTTGCGACGTAGGCGTTGCCTTCGCTGGCATTCTCACCTACGAACCTTTCCTCGGCCGGGTCCCACTCCAGCCTTCGCCCAACCCGCAGAGCAATCGCACCCAGGTGCGAGATACAGGCCGAACGGTGCCCCACCTCGACGTCGCAGATCGGCAACTTCCGTGAGCGGATACACCCGAAGAAGTTCCCCATGTGGTCGTCGCTCGCGTAAACCCTTTCCGCATTCTCCGGCAGCGGGGCCTTGATGAGCTCAGGGTCGTTTGCCTTCAGATTACCACGGTTGACCCAAAGCCAACCGCCGGAACCTTCGAAGCGTATCCCATTTCTCTGGCCCCGCGGATCTTCCACGCCCCCGTAAATGTTGTCCGCCTTGGTGGTGCGGACGTTTTCGATGACCCCATTCGCGTAAGTGAACTTGACCTCATATTCGCTGAAGGCGGTGTAGCCTCCGGGAATGGGTTGGGCGAGAGGTTTGGCCTCGACGACGACGGGGCCGGGGAGCCCAATGGCCCACAGGGCGATGTCGTTGTGGTGCGCGCCCCAATCCGTCATGGTTCCGCCCGAGTAGTCGTACCAGTAACGGAAGTAAAGGTGGCACCGTTGCGGCAGGTATTCGACCTTGGGCGCCTGGCCCAGCCAGTAATCCCAATCCAAGCCCGCCGGCACGGGCGCGGACTTGAAGGGACCATCCCGCAGTCCCGCCGGCAGCCAAACGGTGACCTCCTTGAGTTTGCCAATCCGCCCGTTGCGAACCAGCTCAACCGCCAGCCGGAACCTGGCATCGCTGCGCTGCTGCGTGCCGGTTTGCAATATGGTTTTGTGTTCGCGGACTGCCCGAATGAGGCGCTTGCCTTCATCAATGGTCAGCGTCAGAGGTTTCTCGCTATAGATGTCCTTCCCTGCCAGAGTCGCGGCGAGATTGACCAGCGTATGCCAGTGGTCGGGTGTGCCGTTGATTACCGCATGAACGTCGTCGCGTTCCATCACCTTGCGGAAATCGCTATACTTGGCGGGAACCTTGCCGCCTTTCGTAAACCGCTTGGCCGCCTGCTCCATGTGGCTGGCGTCCACGTCGCATACCGCGATTATGTCCCCGAAGTGGTTGGCGTCGCCGGCGTCACCCGTGCCCCGGCCCCCGCATCCGACCAGCGCAATCCCAGGACGCTCATTGGGTCCGAGTATCTTCGGCGTCGGCGCGGCGTCCAGCTCCCGTTCCAGGCACCATGCCGGCAACCCGGTGGCCGCGGCCGCCAGCGAGCCTGATTTCAGGAACGACCGCCGGGATATATAGACGTGTTTCGTTTGCACCGCGGGATGTTCCCCACCCCTGCCTGCGCCGGCAAGCGCAAAAGCGTCCGGCCTCACCCTTTGGGGAGTGGGACAAAACAGCAACCATTAGGCCGGTCCATTTCCGCGTATTCCGCGTATTCCGCGGTTCATTCTTCTGCGGAGCTTTGCTAGCCTCGCCGGCTATGAAAATCGAGCTTATTTACGAGGCAGAATCCTACCAGCTTATCGGCGCGTGCTTCGAGGTTTACCGCGAAAAGGGTTGCGGCTTCCTGGAGGCGGTTTATCAGGAGTGTATGGAGATTGAGTTGCGGCTGCGGGGAGTCCCGTTTGTTCCCCAGAAGCCCTTGGCCTTGGAATACAAAGGCTGCCCGCTTCGGGCCAAATACGAGCCGGACTTCATCTGCCATGAGAAGATCATTCTGGAACTCAAGGCCGTGAGCGAGTTGGCGGACGAGCATCGAGCGCAGGTACAAAACTACCTCAAAGCGACAGGGTACAAGCTCGGGCTGTTGGTCAACTTTGGCCATTATCCCAAGATCGAGATTGAGCGGATCGTGGCGGAGCGGGGCCGATACCGCTATGGCGGGTGAGGGCGACCGCGGAATACGCGGAATACGCGGAAAGAAGTGCCGCCCAGCGATCCCGCGCGGATACTGGCCGGCCTTCGGGCGGGGCGTGAAATAGCATTTGATGCCGCAGACGAACGCCGGTAAATTGACTCCATGAATTCAGAACTCGTTCTCGCGCGAATCGAGGCCCTGCCGGAGGAGTCGCGTCAGTTGTTGCTGGCGCTGGTGGACCTCCTGGCGGAAAAGGCCGACGCCGCGCCTCGCCCCAAGCAGAAGCACGTGTTCAGATTCGACTGGGAAGGCGGTTTTGCCGGCGCCACCTCCGTTGAGCTGCAACATCGGGCTAACGAGCGGCGGTGAACTGCCTCGTTGACACGAACATCTTCCTGGAAATCCTGCGGGGCTAACGACTGCACGCTCACACCTGTTCTACGCTTACGGTGTCCAGGAGCGACTCAAAGTCGTGTTCATCGGCAGTCAACAACTGGCCGGCTTTGGCTTTCTCCGCGGCCACCGCGTGCAGAAAATCATGGATGCGTCCACCCCTGACTCCGCGCCTGCGGGTCTGCTTCAGGGCGTCGAGAACCTCTTTGCTGGTCAGATCCACGAAGTCCAGGTCCTGAGCCAGGTTGCCCACCATTCGCGCCGCGCCATCCGCGTCAACGCGCACAGCAAGGTTGCCGGCGGTCAACGCGGAGAACGTCTCCGCCAGAGCATGGGTCCGCGTAACTCCGCCTTCGGCGCGCAAGCGCCCGCGAAGCGCCGGATCTGCGCAAGCTTCCACCAATGCCGAAGAGTCCCAATAGACTTTCATCGGGAGTCCCGGTCCGCCCGGATCGCCGCCGCCACGGCCTTTCGGTCCAGTTTGACGGGCAACATCAAGAAGCCTTCCTTGGTGCGCACAGGCTGGACGGTCGGAACCACCTTTTCCACTAGCTCCATGACGCGGATGCTCCCGTCCGCCATCCGCTTGGCGGAAAACGGCTTCCCCGGCGTGAACAGATCTTTGCAGGCCAATCGGCCGTTACCGTCAGCGACAAGCTTCATGATGGGAGTATCCCATTCCTATAGCCAGAAATCAAGCCCTCTGCACCGGACACATTTGGGGCTGAACATTCGCCTTGCTGTTACCCGCCGTTGGGCAGATAGCTTCGTTCTACCACGAGCCGCTGATCCGCTTCTTTCGGCCAACGACCCGCGCTTGGCCTGGCCACCCGCGTCAGGGGATGAGGGCGCGGATCGGCGGCCGGGACAAAAAGCGGAGAGAAGCGCAGGCGAAAGAAAGCTCGCGAGGGAGCGCCGCGTGGAAACCCGAGTCTCGGCGACCTTCGAGCGCCAGTTGGTGTGGGGCAGAGCGGGACACGAGGCCCCAGCCGGAAGGCGGGAGTCCAGAGGGTGACGACCCTTTGGCGCGGGTCTGGGCCGGCGCGAGGCCCAGCCGAGTGTCTCCAATTGGAGACAGGCGCTCGGCGGCGGGCCGGCTTCAAGAGCTGGTTCGTGGTTTGGCGGGTTGAGGGTTTGAAGCGTTAGAGCGAAGGAGGGCCGGCCTGCGCCGCGTCCGCCTGGCGCCGGGCCTCCTCGGCCGCCTCGCGCTCGAGGGCGGCGCGCTCCGCTCGGATCGAGAAAAGGCGTTGCTGTTTGGCGGCCATCGGCTAGGTTCGCTGAGCACGGTTAAAGTCAACCAAAGCGCACCGATGACACCCAATTCACAAGACACACGCGGTCACCCGCCATTACTGGAGAAGACAGCCGCGTCCGTCGAAAGCATCCCGCAGGCCGTCCGGGAAAAAGAGCTTCCCCCCGGAGTCATGCGGGGTCTCAGAAAGGGCTTTCAGTGCCTGAGCGCTGACGAGTTGGCGGATGGGGCGCAGATGTTCTCTGCCCTGCGTGCGCGATTCCCTGAAGAGCCGCCGGCGGGCTCCGTTGAAGAAGCCTTTGAGTTCATGGACCACGTGTTTGGGAGTGTTTTGCGCGAGAACCCCACCTTTTCAGCAACCGTGCCCGTTGTGCTGGAGCATTACGAAAAGCGGAGGCCGGAGGTGGTGGGCTCCGGTGTGCTGGTGCGAGTCGCTGATCGCGTGTTCCTGCTGACCGCGGCCCACGTAACGGATTGGCAAACGGAGGGGCGGCTCTCAATTCCGGGCCGGAGGGGCTTCATGCCAGCAACGGGGAACTTCGCCGCTGTGGACTTTCCGGCCTCGGGGAGCCGGGCTCAAGACAGGCTGGATGTCGCTTACGTCCGGCTGGATGACGATTGTGCAAAGGATTTGGACCCGAGTTGCACAGCTCTCGAACGCAGGCACCTGTCCGTAAGGCAGTCGCCCCTGCGCCGAACTTTTTACACTTTCGTTGGCTTTCCTTGGCGGAAGAGCCGGGTCCATGGACTGGGCATTGAGACGGATTTCTGGCTGTTCACGGGTGCCGAAGCACCGGAAAGCGAATACAAAGCCTTGGGGTTAGCCAGGTCTCACCACATAGCGATGCGGTTTCATCGAAAGCATTCGTTCCACCGCGGCAAGCGTCGTGCGATGACGGCTCCGCTCCCGCACGGAATGAGCGGGGGTGGCGTTTACGCCTGGGACGAAGCCGGGATGAAGAAGCCCCCCATCTTCTTGCCGTTGGCCGGGATCGCCAATCAGTTTGTTGCAGAACGATCGTTGCTGATCGCGACACGGCTACACGTTTACGTTTCCTGCATCTTTCAGAACGAGCCCGAGCTCGCGTTGATGGCGGGTGGGCTCAAGTGGCGAAGTGCGCCGTGAGCCGCCAGCCGGGCGACCTTGAACCAGGTCGTTGCAAAGGACTTTCGATTCTAGCTGAGGAGTTTTTTCTTCGCCGCGTCGAATTCCTCCTGTGACAAAATCCCTTGCCGTTTTAATTCCGCAAGCCTGCGCAGTTCATCAGTCAGGGTCCCCGAAGTATCTCTGGGTGACGAAGTCTGCTTGGAATCGCGCATGATCTTTTCGACCTTGGACTTGAAGTCCGCGACCTGCGCATTCAACTCCCTGCCAAAAAGGAAAGTGTCGGGGTCCTGTGTGGCTTCCAGGACGCCACCCATGAACGGCTTGCTCCCGGCATAGGAAAAAAGAATATAACCCGGCGTAATCATCCCGGCGTGCTTCAATTGGATAGCGGTGAGAGCCGAGATGGAAATCGTGCGTTCACCATTCATTCCAGCGGCCAAGGCGTTTGCCACGCCACGCTTTCGGATTATCACCTTATCACCAGCAAGCTCCAATTCATCGTTGATGGAGCGAACCTTGGCGGTTGTCTCATACATCTTTACAAATCTCTCGAGTTCTCTTAATTCAGTCTCTCTTTTTGGCCTCATGGCTTCGCTGTGAGCTTTGAAAGAAGCGATTCGCTCGTGAAGCGATTTCGATTTGTCGTCGACAAAGGCGGAAGTACCCTCGCTATAAAAGGCTTCATCGGCATAAAGCTTTGTCGCCAATCCGCAATGCGGACACGTCACAACGCTGTTTTCCTCAACGAGGTCGTTCGATTCAAACGAGATATACTGGTTGCAATGCCGACACGG
>Ga0209415_10014577_pt1 | contig 12831 bp, 12 predicted proteins | sample PeaSoiSIISIP2007_FD_187696 | JGI IMG/M metagenome (GOLD analysis project Ga0209415, IMG submission 187696) | Peat soil microbial communities from Weissenstadt, Germany - SII-SIP-2007 (SPAdes) (version 2) | ecosystem: Environmental > Terrestrial > Soil > Wetlands > Peat | place: Germany...
GGGCAGGGACCGAAAATCGAAGACGTGCTATTCCATTGGAAAATTACTGGGCACTACCGGTATTACGGTCCGAGCGTCTGAGAATTGCTGCCTCCGAGCAAACTGGTGGGTGGCGGCGGCGAGGTCCTGGCTCGGCGAAACGTCGTAGTCATTCTTGGCCTGGAAGAAGAAGACGGGCATTTGCGAGTGCTGGACGGCTTGGATCATGCGCGCTCGCAACTCGAGGGAGTGCTGCCAATTTTGCGCGGCGCCCGCAAAATCCACGGCGGCGCGCACGCCGAGACCTTTCTCCGCCATCAGAACCGTTTGAATTCCTCCGAAGGAGCAGCCCGCCACGGCGATCCGCCGCGGGTCGACATCGGGCAATCCTTTCAGATAGGCGAGCGCAGCCATTTGATCTTGCAGATGCTGTTCCATTAATTCGACGAGCGTCCTGTTACGCTCGGACGAGCCTCCCGATCGATTGGCTTGTTCTAGAAGGTCCATGACATACGGGCCCGGCGAACGGCCGCGGCGATGCGGGATGAAAAAGACATAACCCTGCTTGAGAAAAATCGGCGCCAACTCCGGAAGCCAGCGGGGACGCCGTTCGCTGCCATGGTTCCAGAGAACGGCGGGGAAGGGGCCCGGGCCTTCCGGTTTGTAAAGGAAGCCGTGAAGAACGAGGCCTCCGCTGGAAAAAGTGACCTCGACGGGAGCGGGCGGAGACTGCGCTGGGGCCCCCGCAGGGAAAAAGACAAGAACAAGGCGCAACCCTGCGATAGACACCGATGCGCGATGCTGCGAAGTGTTAAACATGGCGCGGCTACTGCTTCGGCTTTGCTTCCGCGTCTTTGCGGGGCGCGGATTTGGTGCCAAACGATGGCTTTGGCGACCAGAAGTTCGGATCGCCATCGGCAAAATCCTTGGAGACATGCGACACCTCGGGACTTGTAGCGTATAAGTTGCTCTCGGTGCTGGCGTAGGCATCCTTCGCGATCTGTTCCATGTGCTGAGCGCCTTCTTCGCCTTCCGCCTCTCGAATACTTCTCCTCCAATCGAGCAGATCATCGTTTTGTTTGAGCGCACGCATGGGGACGAAAACCAAAAACGTGGGCGAAGGCATGCCTACGTTCACCTGGTAGACAACCCACGGCGTATCCGCTTTTATTTTCTCGTAAGCGCTGCCGAGGAATTTGAAGGCCTCGACGAAATCACTCTCGTGGCCGGGATGAAGTTGGACTTCAAGGACGCGAAGGAAGCGCGCTTTAGAAAAATCAATGGATTGCGGGCGGAAGCCGAGATCGTCGCGGCGCACGGCGATGACGGTCCTCTCGCTGGAAACCAATGAGTTGAGTTCTTCCTGCATGCGGGTGAGTTCGGGATGAGCGGCAAAGATCTGTCCCCAATCTGCGAAGGCGGTGCCGACCTCCTCGAAGGAATCGAAGGGATCGAACGAAAGCGCCTCGGGCCGACCGGAAATGGATTCGAGGTCGATCCAGGAGTTGGGTACGTTCAGGTGATCGCAAGCGTGTGAAATGGCGGCTGCCAGCTTCTGGCGTTCGCCGGCTTTGCCGGACTTGAACTCTTGATGCACAAGGACGAGTACTTTCGACGGGGTGCCGGCGAGGTTTGGAAAGTCTTCGACTTGCGCGGAGGCATTTGGGATGCAGAAGAACAAAGCAATTGCAGGTGGCAGAATCAGCCAGGGATTTTTCACAGCACTTACCTCCGGAGCCTTCCAGAAATTCCAAAAACGGATCTAGCTCAGTGCGGCTTTGCCGTTAAAGCGGGCGGCGGAACCGAGTTCCTCTTCGATGCGCAGGAGCTGGTTGTACTTGGCGATGCGGTCAGTGCGGCTGGCGGAGCCGGTCTTGATCTGTCCGGCGGCGGTGGCCACGGCAAGATCGGCGATGAAAGTGTCTTCGGTTTCTCCGGAGCGGTGGGAAATGATGGAGTTGTAGCCAGCTTTGCGAGCGAGCTCGATGGCGTCGATGGTCTCGGTGACCGTGCCAATTTGATTGAGTTTGATGAGGATGGCGTTGGCTATGCCTTCGTTGATGCCGCGGGAAAAAATTTCGGTATTGGTGACGAAAATGTCGTCGCCGACAAGTTGAATCCGTTTTGATGAGGATTTTGCGCCGACCTTCTGCGTGAGCTGCTCCCAGCCCGGCCAATCTTCTTCCCCCATGCCATCCTCCAGGGAAACAATTGGATATTTCTCGATCCACTTGGCCCAGTATTCGACCATCTCTGATGGAGCGTGCGCTGACTTATCCGACTTTTTAAAAACGTATTTACCGCTGGCTTTGTCGTAGAACTCGCTGGCGGCCGGATCTAGGGCGATGCTGACTTGCTCACCGGGCTTGTAGCCAGCGGCAGTGATGGCTTCAAGAACGATCTGAATGGCCTCTTCGTTGGATTTGCAGCTTGGCGCAAAGCCGCCTTCGTCGCCGACGGCAGTGGAATAGCCGTGCTTCTTCAACGCGGTCTTGAGGGCGTGGAAAACTTCGACGCCCCAGCGAAGGCCTTCCGAAAAGCTCGGGGCACCCACGGGCATGACCATGAATTCCTGGAAGTCTACGGAACTGTCGGCATGTGCGCCGCCGTTGAGAATGTTCATCATCGGGCATGGAATAAGATTAGCGGACGTATCGGTGGAATAGCGCGAAAGATATTTGTAGAGCGGCTGTTTGAGGGCGACAGCGGCGGCGCGCGCAGCGGCCATCGAGACAGCAAGAATGGCGTTGGCGCCGAGGCGGGACTTGGTGGGGGTGCCGTCGAGCGAAATCATTTTATGGTCGAGGACGCGCTGGTCGGCAGCGTCGAGACCGCTGACGGACTTGGCGATTTCGGAGTTGGCGTTGGCGACGGCCTGGAGTACGCCCTTTCCGAGAAATTTCGATTTGTCGCCGTCGCGCAGCTCCAGGGCTTCGTGTTCGCCGGTGGAAGCTCCGGAAGGAACGGCAGCGCGACCGAGCGCTCCGCCATCGAGGATAACGTCGGCTTCGACGGTAGGATTGCCGCGGGAATCGATGACCTGGCGAGCGTGAACTTTGGTGATCTTCGTGGACATTTCAGTGCAATCTCCTGAGTGCGGGTGAATAGGAGATTGTAGCAGAGGAAGGGAGCCGGGCCGTGACTCGGCACGGCGAGTAGGCTCGTGGGCCGTGCTTCGTGACCCACACGGCACGCGGACCACAATCGATCAGGGTTTAGCAGGAGACGTGGGTTGGGTGCCAGGGGACGCCGGCATGACGGGATTAGCGGGCCGAGCGAGGGAATCGGCGGTTGCCTGCGCGGACCGTGCTTCGGCGTCGAGCTTGAGGCGCAGCAGGGCCCAAGCCTGGAGGGCGTCGACGTAGCCAGCGATGCGGTGATTTTCGAAGACGCTTTTGAAGTTGGTGACCAAGCTGAAAAGAAACGAGGCAAGAAACCCGATGGTGTTGGGGTCCTGTATCATTTTTCCATTGCGCTTGAGATAGCGGAAGTCGCCCGCCTGGCGATAGCCAAACGCCAAAGGCGCATGGGGCACAATGTCCGAATGATGGACCTGACGATAGACGGGAACTTTCCACAGCTGAAAGGTGAATTCCCCGTCGCCGACGCGCGGGCAGCCGTAGGTGTAGCACGCCGCGATGCGGTCGGAGGGGAGAATGCGTGTGGAGGCAATGGCGGCGAGCGCTCCGCCAAGGCTGTGGCCGGTGATGTAGAGTGGGAGGTCGGGCTCAAGCGTGCCGACGGCATTGGCGATTTCTTGCTGAACGATCTTATAGGCTTCGCTGAAGCCGGTGGAAGTGCGGGCGCCAGACTTGTCGCGATAAAAGCGGATCTTGATGTCGTCGAGGATGGTTCGGAAGTCCTTGGTAGTGCCGCGGAACGCGAGGACGGCGAAGTGATCGTTACGCGCCAGGAACGCGCAGGTCGCATTCTTGCTGAAGAATTGCAGATAGGTGAGGCCGAGCTCCTGCAGCCCGGCACGGAGTTGCGGCTCATGGCCGGATTCGAACTCAACGTAAGCGAGCTGCGAGCAGCGCGCCATGAGCCAGGCGGTGCGGTCGGAGTACGCAGCGCGCATTACCGGGAGCTGAAGAAGGTCGGAGAAAGTCGGGTTTGTCGTAGTCATGGAGACTGCTGCTTTCCGGGAGAGTTGCACGATGATTAATACTTTCCCAGCTTGATGTCAAGCAGCGAGAAGCCAGCGAAATGTCTCAGGGAGAGATGGCGAGTCGCAAGCCTCAGGCGGATTCGGGCTCTTCAATGAGGGATTCCTGGCGGACCACGATGACGATGCCGGAATCGGTGACGTGAAAGCGGCGCTTGTCGGCTTCGAGGTCATAGCCGATTTCGGTGCGCTCGGGAAGGCTGACGTGGCGGTCAATGATGGCGCGGCGGATGCGCGAGTGGCGGCCGACATTCACGTGGTTGTAAATGATGGAGTCGGAGACTTCGCAATAGCTGTTAACGCGAACGTTGTTTCCGATGACGGATTTCTGAACGCGGCCGCCGGAGATGACCGAGCCTCCGGCGACAATGGAATCGAGGGCGACGCCCATGCGCTCCGGATCAGCAAAGACAAATTTGGCCGGCGGATACTGATGCTGCCAGGTTCTCAGCGGCCAGTTATTGTCATAAAGGTTGAAGACCGGCGACACGCTGACCAGATCCATGTTTGCTTCGTAATAGGCATCGAGGGTGCCGACATCGCGCCAGTAGAGAGCGTCCTTGGCATTTTCATCAACAAAGTTATAGGCAAAAACGCGGTGCTTCGAAATGATGCGCGGAAGAATATCCTTGCCAAAATCGTGATGAGACTTGGGATCCTCGGAGTCCGCGAGGAGGATGGGAATCAGCAGTTGGGTGTTGAAGATATAGATTCCCATCGAGGCATTGCAGTGGCCCGCGTGGTGCGGCGACTCCTTCGGGACAGCAGGCTTTTCCTCAAAGCCGATGATGCGCCAGTCCTTGTCGGTCTCGATGACGCCGAACTGCTTGGCTGCTTCAGGGGCGGGAATTTCGATGGTCGCGACGGTAACGTCGGCGCCGGAGTCGCAGTGCTGCTGAAGCATGCGGCTGTAATTCATTTTGTAGATCTGATCGCCGGAAAGGATAAACACGAATTTTGAGCGCTCGCTGCCAATGGAGTAGATGTTCTGGTAGACGGCATCGGCAGTGCCTTGATACCACTGCTGGGAGACGCGCATCTGCGGCGGAAGGACTTCGATGTAATCGCCAAGTCCCGCAAGAGGCGACCAGCCGGCGCGAATGTGGCGATTCAAACTGAGTGCCTTGTACTGCGTGAGGATGAAAACGCGGCGGAGACTCGAATTGATGCAGTTGGAGAGCGTGATGTCGATGATGCGGTAGAGAGCGCCGAATGGAACGGCGGGCTTGGCGCGGTCGCGCGTAAGCGGCCACAAACGTTCGCCCTGGCCTCCGGCCAGCAGTACTACGATGGCATCCCGCATATCGGACATAGGTTGCCCCCACGCCGTGGATTCTGAAGCGGCTCATTCTAACAAGATAACCAGGGAAAAGGACAAGCGAGAGATTGCGGCTTAGGCTAACGAGGATGGTCAGCGAGCCAAGAGGGCTCCAGAAAGGCTTGCGCCGATGCCCACGCGCGGGAATGGCCCATGGTTATGCTTGCGTTAAGGGGGTACCCGGATGGTTATTAGGTGGGTTCAGTACCACGATACCTGACCAGCAGATGCAAAGATTCCTTGACTTGTATGGCGGGAATTGATTAGAAGATGCCAGCGACCTTTCAGGGTGCACCCGCGAAGCGGACAATACATGCGATAATCAGTACAGGGGCGGTGCCCGCAGCAGGACACAGCCGGGCGTAGCTTGGCCGGCGAGAGGCACCGCAAGATACCAATCCGAACCGGATTGGGGGTGAATTAATACCGTGGCTGAAGTCATTATCCAAGAGAGTGAATCCCTGGAGAATGCCCTGCGGCGTTTTAAGCGCAAGGTGCAACAGGAAGACATCATCAAGGAAATCAAGAAGCATAGTTTCTACATGAAGCCCGGCGAGAAGCGCCGGGCCAAAGAAGCGCTTTCGCGGAAGCGACTGCGCAAGAAGCAGCGCAGGGAAGCGGACTAGTTCAGGGGCGGCCCCGACCAAGTCGGGGCCGTCTTTCCGTTTACCTCGCCGCTCGGCGCCGCACTTCCGAGAATCAGGCCCCCGTAAGGCAGGGAAGTTTGGGTTCGAGTAACAGCTTCGTGCCCGCAGGCCCAAGGGATCCGCGCCCGGCGTCCCCGGATACTGGTCTCCTCAAGCATCTCGGCTCACAGGTACAAAGTCGCCCAAGCTCCTGCCCGCCACGGGACCAGGGGAGAGCGGCTCATGGAATACCACGACAAGGTGCTGAAGTGTTCGGAATGCGGCGCTGAATTCGTTTTTACCGCCGGCGAACAGATGTTTTTCGCCGACAAAGGCTTCAAAAACGAACCCAAGCGCTGCAAAGCTTGCAAAGCGAAACGGGCCGAGGGCGGCGGTGGCGGCGGGGGTCACGCCTCACCGATGCGTTCGGAAACGAAGACCAACTGCTCGCAATGCGGGAAGGAAACCACTGTTCCCTTCCGTCCCACGCAAGGGCGGCCGGTGTTTTGCCGGGAATGTTTCCAGCAGCGCAGGGCGATGGGCGCGGCGTAAAGCAGGAATTGGAAGTAGTAGTCCAAAGTTCTTAAAGAACTCGAACGACAGAATCTTCGCTTGGGGCGGATTGTCCTATCCGTCCCATTTTTTTGGCACCTACTCGCAAAATGTATATCCGGCTTTGACATCCTAGGCTGCGTCGCCCGCGAACCCGCGAACGGGGAAGGTGCAATTTTGGGGTGCGCCGGAGTATGATACGAGACTCGAAGTCCCCAGTAAGACCACGAGACCCGGAGGGCCGCTGCATGGCTCACCGCTTCACTATCGGCGTCGAAGAAGAATTCCAGATCATTGATCCCGCTACGTGCGAATTGCGTTCGCACGTCAGCCAGATCGTTTCCGCGGCTTCCCCGGATATCGCGGACCAGGTGAAGCCCGAACTACACCAGTCCATCGTAGAGACCGGCACGCGCATCTGCGAGAACATTGGCGACCTGCGCATTGAGATGCATCGCACGCGCGGCGAACTGGTCGCGGCTGCAGAACGCGCTGGACTGCAGGTGGCCGCGGCGGGGACGCATCCCTTTTCCAGTTGGATTGACCAGGTAATCTCGCCCGGCGAACGCTATCAGCACATTATTGAAGAGATGGGCCAGTTAGCGAGGTCGCTGCTGATCTTCGGCATGCACGTGCACGTGGCCATGCCGGACAAACAAACCACCATCGATATGATGAACGGCGTGCGCTACTTCCTGCCGCACCTGCTCGCGCTTTCGACCAGCTCGCCGTTTTGGATGGGCAGAAATACGGGCTTGAAGTCTTTTCGCACGACGGTGTTTCGGCGGTTTCCGCGGACAGGCGTTCCTGAGCAATTCGAATCGTGGAGCGCGTACGAAAATTTCGTGAACCTGCTCGTGAAGCTGAACTGCATCGACAACGGGAAAAAGATCTGGTGGGACGTGCGCCCACACCCGACGTTTGGCACACTGGAATTCCGCATGTTCGACTGTTCGACGCGAGTCGAGGAAGCGGTGGCCATCGCCGCGCTTACTCAGGCCATCATCGTCAAGCTGCACCGCCTGTACCAGCATAACCAGAGCTGGCGCTTATACCGGCGCGCGCTGATCGAGGAGAACAAATGGCGCGCGGCACGGTACGGCATCGACGGAAAAATGATCGATTTCGGCAAGGAAGCCGAAGTGCCCATGCGCCAGTTGATTCCCGAATTGCTGGAATTGGTGGATGACGTCGTGGACGACATGGGCAGCCGCAGCGCCGTGGAATACGTGCACACGATCATGAACGAAGGCACTAGCGCGGACCGGCAGTTGCGCGTGTTTCAAGAGACGGGTGACTTGAAGGCGGTGGTCAAGCACCTGGTGGCCGAAACGCGCGGCGGCGTTACCGAGCCGCGCACTTCTTCAGCTCGCGCCGTGAATTGACGGCGTTCGCAAACGAGGCAGTTCCACGGGAATCTGGACAGGAGCACGAACATGAAAACCGTTGGCCTTCTCTGCGGACGGGAATACAGCTTTCCTCCGGCATTTATCGAGCGCGTGAAGAGGCTGGGCGCCAAGGACGGAGTGACCGCGGAATTTGTGAAGCTGGGCGGCACGCGGATGGGCGAGCCGGCGAAATATAGCGTCATCGTCGATCGCATCTCGCATGAAGTGGAGTATTACCGCGGCTACCTGAAGCACGCCGTTCTTCAGGGAACTTACGTCATCAACAATCCGTTCTGGTGGACCGCCGACGACAAATATTTTAACTACTCCGTGGCCGCAAAGTTGGGAATTGCCATTCCCAAGACCGTGCTGCTCCCCCAGAAGGGATATCCCAGCGACGTGGATATCACCGGCGAGTCGCTCCACAACCTGGAGTATCCCGTGGACTGGGATGGGCTGCTCGATTACGTGGGGCGGCCTGCCATCCTGAAGCCGTTTTCGGGCGGCGGCTGGAAGCACGTGTACAAGGTGAACAACAAAGAAGAACTCCTCGCAGCGTATGACAAGACGTCTCCCTACTGCATGACGCTGCAGGAATTCATCAATTTCAATCAATACGTGCGTTGCTTCACATTCGGCAAGACGGATATCGTCCCCGTTCACTACGATCCCAAGGAACGCAAATACCTCGTCGACCATCAATATCTGACGGCCGAGCTCGGCTCGCGCGTGGTGAAAGATGCGCAGACCATCAATCAGGCGCTGGGCTACGAAATGAACACCATCGAATTCGCCGTCCAGGGCGGCGTCCCTTACGCCATCGACTTCCTGAATCCCGCACCGGATTTCGAGCGCGACCGCATCACGGAATTCTATTTCGAGCAGGTAGTAGAGAAAATGGCGCGGCTGGTGATCGACCGCGCGCTGAACGGCAAGGCTTCGCATCCATGGCCGCGTTGGGAAGAGATGCTTGGCGTCGGCGCAGCCGCGGGATTTACGGGCGCGCCAAAGAGCGCCGCTGCCGGACAAAAATCAGCCGCCGCTCCGGCTTCGGGGTCGGCGCAGGGATCGTGATGAAATGACCAGCGCTCCGACGCCTTCGGCACTGCCTCCGTCTCCCCTGGAGGACTGGCACGCGATATTGAAGAGCACGCTTCTGCGTGTGCCAGCTCTCCCGGAAGATTTGTTCAAACGTCTCCGCAAATCCAAGCTTACTTTTGGCGACCGCGTTCACTGCCCTTTCCTGCGCCCGTTTTTTCTAACTCCCGAAGACGAAGCGCGGGTGCGGACTGTCGCGGAAACCATCGCCGATCTTGGCGAGCGCATCACACTCGCCGCGCTTGACGACAAACACCTTTTTGCCCAGCTGCATTTGCGGGAAGAAGAGGAACGCCTCGCGCGCATCCCCACGGGATACGGGCGTGCAAGCACAACTTCAAGGCTGGATGCTTTTCTGCTTCCGGACTCCCTGAAATTTGCGGAATACAACGGGGAGTCACCTGCCGGTGCGGGTTACGCGGAAACACTCGCTGAAATCTTCCGCGAACTCCCGGTGATGGGCAAATTTGCACAGATGTATGAGGTCCACAGTTATCCCCTCAGCGCCAAGCTCCTCGATGCCCTAGTGATGAGTTATCTGGACTGGGGTGGATCGTCCGCGAAGCCGCAGATCGCCATTGTGGACTGGGAAGATGTACCGACAGTCAGCGAGTTCGAAATCCTGCAGGAACGCTTCGAGAAAATGGGCATCCCCACGCTTATCGCTGACCCGCGCGAACTGGAGTGGGACGGCAAATCACTGGTCGCGCGGGACACCAAGATCGATCTCGTCTACCGCCGCGTGCTCATCAACGATATCGTGGCCAAGCCCGCCGAGTGCTCCGCGCTCGTCAAAGCCTATTCGGCGAACGCCGTGTGCGTGTCGAATAACTTCCGCTGCAAGATTGCGCATGTGAAGGCATTTTTTGCGGTGCTCACCGACGAACAAAATGGCTCTCTCTTTTCCCACGGTGAGCGCGAACTGATTCGCAAGCATATTCCCTGGACGCGCGTCGTCGCCGACGTCGGGACGGCGCACTACGGCCAGCGTATCGATTTGCTCGCTTTTATCCGCAAAGAGCGAGAAAACCTCGTGCTTAAGCCCAGCGACGAATATGGCGGCTCCGGCGTAACCCTGGGATGGGAAACCAGTGAAGCCGACTGGGACATGGCTATCGAACGCGCGCTTTCGGCGAAAAACGGCGTGTGGATTGTCCAGGAACGCATCCCCATCCGCCGTGAAGTTTTCCCGTACATCGCCGACTTCGGTAGAGTCGATTACCGCGACATGCTGGTGGATTTCGCGCCGTACTTGTTCCGCGGAAAACTTTGCGGCTTTCTCACCCGTCTCAGCGCCACCGGCCTTGCCAATGTGACCAGCGGCGGCGGACAAGTACCCGCGTTTCGCGTCTCTCCGCGCCCATCGGCACTGAGTTAGCCCTGGGCCCTGCCGATAGCACTTCATGAGATCCTTCGCTGCGCTCAGGATGATACCGGCTATGCGATGGAGTTGAGAGAAATGCGCGCGGCCATTGTCCAGTGTGGCAGGCCGTAGACCGGCCAAACGGCCAGTTGAAAAAAGAAGACTCCGTGATGAACGGCGCTAGAAAATCCGGTCAATTCAAGTAGAATTATCAGGATGAACTTTGGTTTGCCACAAGCGGACTTGATGCCCGGCGCGCGGAACGCCGTCGAAACGTGCCTCGGCGTGCGTCCCGGCGAACACGTAGCGCTGATCACTGATGAAGCCAGCCGCCCCGTCGCGGCTAGTATCGCTGCCGCGCTTGACGATCAGCACGCACCCTATACCGGACTGCTTTTGGAAGATTTTGGACCACGGCCAATGACTGCCGCGCCCGCGGATGTTCTGGAGGCCCTGGAAAAGGCGGATATCGGCGTGTTGTGCATGACGCCCCAGCCGGGCGAACTGGGCGCGCGCATGGCCATCGTGAAAATCGTCGAGCGCCGCCAGATTCGCTACGCGCACATGGTCGGCGTCACGCCGCAAATCATGCAGCAGGGCATGCGCACAGACTACCGCCTGGTGGATCGCTTGAGCAACAGCCTTCGCGAACGCATGCTGCGCGCCGAAACGCTCACCGTAAAGTCCGGTGCCGGCACAGAGTTTGCCGCGCATTTCGACCGCGGCCTCGACTGGGTAAAGACCAGCGGGCTCATCAGCCCGCGTTACTGGTCGAATCTTCCGGCCGGCGAAGTTTTCACCACGCCCGCAACAGTGGATGGCACCTTCGTCTGCGACGCCACCGCCGGCGATCACTTCAACGGAAAATACGGCGACTTGCAATCCACTCCCATGACCCTGCAAATCAAAGGCGCGCGCTTGGTTGGCGTGGAATGCGAACGCAAAGACCTCGAACAGGAATTCTGGGAATACTGCCACACCGACGAAAACAGCGACCGCGTCGGCGAGCTCGCCTTTGGCACCAATCTCGGTCTATCCGAGATGATCGGCATTCTTCTTCAGGATGAAAAATTTCCCGGCGTGCACATCGCGTTCGGCGATCCTTACGGCAGCCAGACCCACGCCGATTGGAAATCCAAGACCCACGTCGACGTCCTCACTCGCAAGTGCGATGTCTGGATCGACGACGACCAGGTCATCGAAAAAGGCCACTACCAGCTCGAACATCTCGGCTTGGCATAATTCCACCCCGCACCCAATCGTTCCCCCTCAGTCCCTTCCCATGTATCCTTAGGGAGACTTTGGCATTGCCACAGCAAGACCTGGGCACGGCACGGTTCTTTCAAACAAATAGCATTATTTCCTTCAAGGAGTCAGCCATGCGCAACCAGATTGTTGGCACCACCATGCCGGTCCTTGAGTTTGTCCTCGACCCCAATGATTCCATCATCTCGGAGGCCGGAGAGCTTTCCTGGATGGGCAGCTCGATTCAGATGACTACGCACACCCAGTTGGGCGGAGGCGGCGGCATTTTCGGCGCGCTCAAGCGGGTGGTAGGGGGCGGAACACTTTTCATGACCGAATATCGCGCCGTGGGCACCCCGGGTGAGTTGGCCTTTGCCACAAAACTCCCCGGACATATTGTTCCCGTCGAGGTTGGCCCCGGCCACGAATACATGATTCACCGCCACGGGTTTCTGTGTTCCACGCCGAATATCCAGATTGGCGTTGGTTTCCAGCAATCTCTGGGCGCGGGAATTTTTGGAGGAAGCGGGTTCGTTCTGCAGCGTGTCAGCGGCCAGGGAACGGCCTGGATCGAGTTGTCCGGGGAACTGATTGTCAAGGACCTACAGCCCGGCGAGACGCTTCGCGTTCATCCCGGACACGTCGGCGCCTTCCAGGCCAGCGTGAATTTTGAAATCACCACGGTTCCCGGAATCAAGAACTTGATTTTTGGCGGCGACGGAATTTTTCTGGCCGTCCTGCGGGGACCGGGCCGCGTTTGGCTGCAGACCTTGCCGATCGCCAAACTGGCTCACAAACTGATGGAGTACATGCCCACGGAGCACTCCGGAGGAACTACCAAAGGCAGCGTCGTGGGAGGAATCGTAGGTTCCATCCTGGATTCGGACTAAGAAGGTAGCGCGAGAATCACCCTTGCGAATGTAACGGGGAAAGCCATCGGAATTCGGCGCGGTGAATTCGTCTTTGCTTTCGCTCGCCTGCTCGGACTGCGATCAGCATACTCTCCCTACTGCCATTCCCTCAAAATAACCGCGAAATATATTCGCGCATCTGGTGCTTCCAGTACGGCCAGTCGTGACCGCCCTGCGGGCCCCAGT
>Ga0209415_10014578_pt1 | contig 12830 bp, 7 predicted proteins | sample PeaSoiSIISIP2007_FD_187696 | JGI IMG/M metagenome (GOLD analysis project Ga0209415, IMG submission 187696) | Peat soil microbial communities from Weissenstadt, Germany - SII-SIP-2007 (SPAdes) (version 2) | ecosystem: Environmental > Terrestrial > Soil > Wetlands > Peat | place: Germany...
TCGTGCGCGGCGTCGCTCGCGGACGCGGCGTCGCCGGCGGTGTCGGCCACGGGCGCATCGACGCGGGACTGCGCGGTGCTCGCGTCGAGGCCTCCGCCGTCGCACGGGGAGGAGGCGCCCGCGAGGTCGGCGTTTCCGGCGCAGGCCGCGACGAAGACGAGCGCCGGGACGAGAGGGGCCTTAGGCACGCTCGCGCCTCCTCACGTGCAGACCTTCGACGCGTTGCAGACGTGGCCGGCCGCGCAGTCGATGTTGCTGTGGCAATGTTGCCCGGTGGCGCACGGCAGGCACGTTCCTCCGCAATCGACGTCGGACTCCGAGCCGTCCTGGCGGTGATCGGCGCACTGGTTCTCGGCGCACGCGAGCGCGACCCCGTCGCAGGCCGCCCCGGCGCAGTCGGCGTCGCTCGCGCACGTCTGGCCGACCGCGCAGAGGATGCATGTCGCGCCGCCGCAGTCGCCGTCGGACTCGTCGGCGTCCTTGACGTGGTCGATGCAGTGGCTGTGGACGCAGATGAACGCCACCTCGTCGCAGTAACAGCCGCCCGAGGCGACGTCGCAGCCCGCCGCCGTCTTGCTGCAGTCCGCGTCGATGACGCAGCCCATGCGGGGGCCGCACGGGGGGCAGTGTCCCCCACAGTCCACGTCGGTCTCGTCGCCGTCCTTGACCTGGTCGCTGCAAAAGGGGGGGTAGACCACCGGCAAGACGTTCGCCGGCGCGTCGACGAGGGCGGACGTGTCGCTTCCGGTATCGGACACGAGCGCATCCGGGCCCCCTCCGGAGGCGTCCGGCTCGCTCGCGTCTTGCGCGCCCGAGCCGTCCGTCGCCGCGGGCGGGGTCGCGACGCACTCGCAGTGCGGCGTCCCCCCGAGATCCGCGCGCTCCTCGCAAGCCGCGAAGAAGAGGAGCACCAGCGCGAGGCGTGCCGCGCCCGTCGGGCGGGCGTGCCATCGACGTGCCGGTCCCCGCGCTGGTCCTCGCACACAGGAGCGATGTCGGCGAGCCGGCGAAGCGATCACTGAAATGCGCGACCTTCCATCAATTACAGTGTCCTACGTGGAGACAGGCCCCCCCGCTGCAAAGGGGAGGCAGATGCTCGGGCTCGGATTAAGTGATCGTTTGGCGTCGTCGCGAACATCGTCTCCGTGGGAGGATCGGTGGTCCGCAGAGTCTGCCTCGTAGCGCTCCTCGTCGTGTGGTGTGGCTGCAACGGCCAGTCCGACGTCGGCGCCGACGCGGGGTACTGCGACGGCCCTCACGTCGACTCCGGCCCGGCCGAACCCGTCGCCGACGCGACGACCGTCGGGACCGTCGACGCGGCGTCGGGGGGACCGGACGCCTTCGAAGCGGCGCCGCCGGGCGACGCGGCGGGCGACGGAGCCCCCGGCGCGGACGCGCTCGCCGAACCGGAGGCGGCGCCCCCCGACGCGTCGGGCCATTGCGCGGACGGCAAGCAAGACTACGACGAGTCCGACGTCGACTGCGGCGGCTCCTGCCCGCCGTGCGGTCCTCGCAAGGGGTGCTTCGTCGACTCCGATTGCAGCCAGACGGCGCCCGGCTGCGACGCGGACGCCGGCGGTTGCTACTGCATCACGCGCGAGCTCGTCTGCGCCTACAGCCACTGCCTCGACGGGAAGAAGGACGTCGACGAGACCGATCTCGACTGCGGCGGCAGGAGCTGCTCCCCCTGCGCCGTCGGCCTGCGGTGCCTGGTCGACTCCGACTGCGTGACGAGCGCCTGCGACGCCATCTCGGACGTGTGCTTTTCCAATCAGTGCGCGGATCGCCACCAGGACGGCCTGGAGACCGACGTCGATTGCGGTGGGGGGGCCTGCAACGCTTGTCAGGTCGGGCAGAAGTGCGCCAGTAACTTCGACTGCCAGAGCGGCCATATCTGCCAGAAGGACGCGGGCGTTCCGGTGTGCCAGTAAGCACGAGGGCCGACAGGCTGAGGTGACGGGGCTCAGCGCGCGCGCTCGTCCTCCCGCTCGTCGCTCCCTGGACGGCCCCAGCGGACGAGCGCGGCGGTCGTGTGCTCGTCGAGGACCGCGGGCGTGCGCGGCTGCGCCGGGGACGACGCCCTCGCAAGGGTCTCCATGGCCCACCGGTGCACCGCCTCGAGGGCGAGCGGCGAGGTGGCCCGGACGTCGGCGACGCACGCCGGGTCCAGGGCCAGGTCGCACATCCGGGCCTCGCGGTCATGCGCGCCCACGAGGACGTACGACCCCCACCGGACCGAGAAGCGGCCCGCGCGAGTGGCGGCGAGCGGTCGCTCGGCCGGGACGAGCGCGCCCTGCGCGACGGCCGCGAGATCCACGCCCCCGAACGCCACCGGGGGCTGGAGCCCGAGCGCGCGGAGCACCGTGCGCGCGACGTCGACGGGGCTCGTCGGTGCGTCGACGCGGCGCCCCGCCAGGGCTGTGTCCCCCGGCCATCGGATCGCCAGCGGTGTGGAGAGGAGGGGCTCGTCGAGCGAGCCAGGATCGCTGAACGGGACCGGAGGCGCCTCGCTGGCGGCGACGTCCCCCGTGACGATGACCGCGGTGTCCCGGTCGCGCCCCGCGTTTCGGAGCGCGGCGAGGAACCTCCCCAGCGCCTCGTCGTGCCCCTCGATCGCGCGGTCGTAGAGAGCCCACGCGCGAACGCGATCGTCCTCCTTGAAGCGAGCGGGGTGCTTCCGCGCCTTGGCGAGGACCTCGGCGGCGCGGCGAGGCTCGACCATGCCGAGGTAGCCCTCCGGCGGCATGGCCTTCAGCTCCTCGGGCGCGGCGTCCCACGGTGGATGCCCGCCGCGTGCGTGGACCACGACGAGAAAGCGCTCCGACTTGTGGGCGTCGATCCACGCCGCCGCGTCGTCGAAGACCTGCGTGGCCGGGGCATTCGCGAGAGGATCGTGGGCGACGAAGGTGTCCCACCCGCGTGCGAATCCGAACGCCGCGCCCGTCGTCGGGTTCGCCGTGAACATGGCCGTGGCGACGCCCCCCTGGCGGCATGCCTCCTCCACCGTCGTGGGCGCGTCGGGGAGTCGCGCGTCCGGGTCGTCGAGACCGTGCGCCCTGGGCGACAGCCCGGTCAACATCGAGGCAACGACGGCGTTCGCCAGGGAGCTCGACGCGCGGTTGGCGAAGAACAGGGTCCCCTCGCTCGCGAGGCCCGCGAGCTCGGGCACGGCCCTGGATCCGCCCCAGGGGGCGAGCGCTCTGGACGACATGCTCCCGAGGATTACGAGGACGACGCCGCGCATCGGCGGAGGCGCTGCGGCGGGCCTTGGCTCGGCAGCTACGATGCGCGGCTCGCCGAGGAGGACGCGTGTTCCCTTGCCGGCGCGCTGCACCACGAGCTCGACGGACGCGAGCCCTCCGCGCCCCTCGAGCCCGGCGACCGGCACCGACCAGGGCGCCCACGCGGCGGCGGCGCCGGCGACGTGGGCCGTGCCAAGGACCACCGGTGGTCGCCGGTCGCGCAGCAGCAACGCCTCGACGTCAGCGTCGCTGCCACCGGCTGTCGCCAGCGATGCCTCGAGCGTCGCGTTCGACGGGATCCAGCCCGTGCAGCGCGCGAAGCCCGGAGCGCGCATTGACAGCACCCGCATCGATCGACCGCCCACGGTCGCGTCGACGACGGCATCGAGTCGCGTGGGGGCGGAGTAAGGCTCGCCCTCCTCCCCGGTGCCGATGTGAACCCAGTCGATCTCGGCGAGGGGATCCCCGCTGGTGTGCGACCCGCGGACGAAGCGCAGCGAGAGCTCGTGGCCGCCGGGCGCCAGGGTGACCGGGAGGGAGGCCCGCGCGTCCGTGATCCGGCCGTCCCCCTTCGCGAGCGTCCAAGTCCCGACGACCTTTCCGTCGATGGCGATCGAGACCGCCCGCGCGGTCACCCCGCGGATCCGCGCCTGCGCGTATGCGCTCGCGCCCGGAACATCACCGGCGACCTCGGGCCAGTAGAAGCTCGCCGACAGCGTGCGCGATCGGATCCGGAGCCAGGTGGCCCCCTCGTGCTCGACGACCTCGTCGTCGCCTCGCGCGAGCGAGCCCGGATGCAGGCTGGCCCGCATGGAAGGGTCGCCGAAATCGAGCAAGACCCCGCGATGTCCCAGCGTACAAGCATCCAGGTCGCTCACGACGTCGAGCAGGACGGGGCGTGCCTGCGGAACCCCCGCATCGGGCGGCACCGCCGACGCCACGGCGGCGGGCTGCAAGGCAGCGTCCGACCGCCGGGAAGTGCAGCTCGGCACCGGCAGGAGCGAGACGAGGCACCCCAGCACGAGCCGCTTCACGGGGCCAGCGTGGACCCCGCATGCGTCACCTTCCCCGCTCGCACCTCGACCACGCTCTTCGCCTCGCGTCCCCCCTGCGCCACGCGCACCTCGTGGTACCCAGGAGCCGCGACGGCGGCGGTCGCCGGGCCGAGCCCGACGTCCGCACCATCGACGCGCACGCGGGCACCGGCGGGGGCCTCCACGGAGATGAGTCCGTAGCCAGCAGGCACCTCGGCGCCCGGAGGCAGATCGTCGGACGAGGTCGTGGTCGCGGTCGCGGTCGCGGTCACGGTCGTGGTCGTGGTCGCGGTCGCGGCCCCCACCGGCACCCCTTCGGGCGCACTGTCCGCGTTTCCTCCCGCCGACCGCAACGCCCTCCATGCGGCCGCCGCGAGCAGGGCAAACACCAGGACGACGCCCCAGCCGGACCGCTTCCGGGGAACCTCCGCCGGCTGCGTCTGGCTCCCTGTGGCGGGGCGCGCCGGGGCGACGCTCACGGCAGCGACGAGCGCATCCTGGGGCCGGCTCGGAGTGGCGAACGGGGACTCGTAGCTGGTCTCTACCGTAACGGGCTCGGGCTCGTCGGGGACCGGCGCCGGCGGGGTGGCGGGCGCGTCGCGGGGCGACGGCGACGCCGGAGACATCACCATGGCCTCGGTCAGCACGGTGGCGGCGATCGGCATCTCGTCGCTCGAGGAAGCACCCGGGACGATCGCGTCGGGAGGGATCGACGGGAGGAGTCGCTCGTCCGACTCGTCCTCCCCGGGCGGATTCGAGGATCTCCGCTTCAGCGCGCTCGGCTCGACGATCGGGGGCGGATCCGAGCCCGACGAGCGCGAAGTGCCGGGGGCTGGGGGCGAACGGTCGCTGATCTCGCGCATGACGGCGTCCTCGAGCGAAGACGGCGCCTCGCCGGACTCCTCGTCCGCCCTCGTGGCCGAGGCATCGCCGAGCCTCAGCGTCTCGTACACGGGCCTCAGACCGGGGTGCGCGTCGGCCGACGCCGCCGCTTCGCCGGGCATAGGCTGCAAGGCGACGGGCGGCACCGGGACGCTCCTTCGCGCGTTGGGCGGCGTCGAGCCGCGCGGCTTGTCGGCTGCCTTGAGCACGGCCAGCGCCGAGGCCACGGCGGGGCCCAGGAGATCGACGCCGTTCGGCCCGACGACGCTCCGGACGGCGTCACGCGCGGAGAGATCGGCGAGCACGTCCTCGAGCAGGCTGGGCGACACCTCGCCTCCAAGTAACATCTGCCGGGGGGACGCGCCGCGCGCGAGCCGTCGGATGAGCGCCCGCGCCGGGTCAGGCGTCGCGCGGAGGTACTCGTCGAGGGCGACTTCGTCCAGCCCGATGTGCTCGACCTCCATCGTGTGCGCGCCGGTCGTCGCGGTCAGGGCGCCGCGCGCGCTCGCGATGGGCCGCGCCAGCAGGTCGAACAGCGTGCCTGACAGGTCGCCCCGGACGGGCTCCGAGGTGGGCGTCACGACGAACCGACCCGCGCCCACGGCGAGGAGGCTCCCGAGCGCTCGCTCTCCGCTCTGGTAGCTGCCGTCGCTGGCGGTCCGCGTGGCCCGCCGCGGCGCCCCGCCTCGGATGTCGATCTCGTAGAGGAACGTGGCATCCCGGACGGACACGCACGCGTCCTTTCGCATCAGGCAGACGAGGTCGAGAAGCAGGCGGGGCGAGAGGTCATCGAGCCGCCCCCTCACCTCCCCGTCGGACCGCAGCCTCATCTCGATGCGAGCGCGCGGCCTCAGGACCTCCCGAACGCGCGCCAGGATGGCGCGGGAGTCGCTCTCTTTGCGCATGTACGCGGCGGCGCTCGCCCCGAGCTCGCGCACCCTCTGGAGGAGGTCCTCCTTCCACGAGAGGAGGATCACCGGGGTATCCCGGAGAGCCACGTCGCGCCGGAGCGCGCGGCACAGAGCGAACCCGTCCATCCCAGGCATCAGGATGTCGCTGACCACGAGCTCGGGCTGCACCCGGAACGCCGTGTCGAGCGCGGTCTTGCCGTCGAGCGCCTCGAAGACCTCGCAGCCGGCGGTGCGGAGCAGGTCCGAGATGAACCATGTGACCCCGGGATCGTCGTCGGCGACGACGACGCGGCGGCCCCGGAGGCGAACGTCCGATCCGGCGCCCCGACCGCGACCGGCCATCCGGTCGGCACCGGGCAAGTCCTGGTGCAGCCACGGCGCGAGGGCAATCGCCCCCTCCGGCGCGTCCCCGCCGAACCGCACGGCGCCCCCGGTCTTCTGGCGGACGATCTCCTGCACCCGCGCGATGGCGCCCCAGAGCGCGCCCATGACCTCCGTGCCCTCGCCCAGCGGAACCCGGCACGATCGCGCGGGGCCGTCGACAGACTCGACGAGCGCGCGCTTCAGCTCGCCCGCAAGACGCTCGGCCAGCTGCTCGAGGGTCGGCTCCCCCAGCGTGATTCTCGTCGTGCGGCCCTCGCGCGCGTCGAGGATGTCGTCGCACGTGCGGCGCAGGGCCTCGGGCATCACGGGCTTCGTCAGCAGCTTCTCCACGCCCAGGGCGACGAAGCGCGAGGCCTCGTCCGGGCCGCGGAACGTGCCGACGACGGTCACGGGAACGGGCTCGGTCAGCGGGTCGTCGAGCAGAGCCTCGATGAGATCTGGTGCGTGGAGCAGGTCGGCGTCCACGATCACGAGGTCCGGCGCGTAGGCGCGCGCGAGCTCCAGGGCGGTCTGGGTGTCCTCCGTCCGCTCGCACTCGAACGACCGGGCGCGGATCGCGCCGTCGTCGGTCATGGCGTCCGCGATCCATTCGCCGCCCACGACCAGGATCGAGATCGGCATCTGGCGGACCTCACCCGCCTCGTCCGCCGGACGTACGGTCTCGCGAGCCGGCGTCTCGCCCCACGCGAGCGCGGGCAGGTCGTCGAGCACCCGGCCGACGAAGGCCAGCTCCTGCTCCTGCAGCCCTCCCGCCTGAGCTCCGTGATCGAGCGCCGCGAGGGCCTCCTGGAGCGATCGCGCCATCGAGTCGAAGCGCAGCAGGCGCGCGCCCGAGCCAAGGGCGTGGAGGCGACGCCGCAGCTCGTCCCTGGCGGGCTTCGACGCGAGGTCCTCTTCGAGCGCCGCGAGCAACTCGCGCGCGTCGCTCACCTTCCGCCCGAGCGACGCCACAAAGTCGGCGCGCGCTCCCCCGAGGCGCGCCCCCGGAGTCTCCCTGGCGTCGGAGGCGCTGCTCGACATGGCTCCGATCCTGGGCCGTAGCACGAGCCACGCGCCGGAGGCCAGGGGCGAGCCTCGAAAAGAGGCCCCCCACATCCCGTCCGGCGCTCCCTGGAGGCCTTGCTACATTGCCCGCGCGAATCCCGTTATGCCGGCTTCCAGTCCGCCCCCTTCGACTTCTCCGCCGGAGGCCACCTCGCTCGTGATGCGCTTCGGCACCGCGGTCGGTCTGGCAGCGATGGCGGCCTTGACGTGCGCGCTTCCAGCCGGGATGCGTGTTTCCAGCGCCGCGGCCGCGGAGAGCACGCCGCGTGTGTGGTTCGCGCTGGCCGCGGCGGCGCTCGGGCCGATGGTCGCGGCGATCGTCGTGCTGCGGAGCGCGCGGGAGGGGCTGAGGGCCTTCGGAGGCCCGGGGTCGGCGCTCCGGGCGTTCGGCGTGGCCCTCTGGCTCGCCACGCTGTTGGCGGGGCTCTCGGTGTTCGGGAGCGTGCTCCAGGCAACGACGCACCACCACGCGCTGGCCGGAGTGACGTTCGCGTTCGGCGCGGTAGCCCTGGCCGCCGGCTCTGGGGTCGCGTGCGCGCGGATCACCTCGATCCTGAGGGACGCACCGCGAGGCGCTCGCCGCGCCCTCGGGCTTGCCCTGGGCGTCGGGGCCTGTGTAGCGCTCGGATGGGTGGGCCTCGGCTTCGTGCGCGCGGCCTCGGGCGACCGTCCCTCCTCGGCCGCGGCGGGCACCGTCGTCGACGTGCTGGCGTTCGCGCTGGCGGCGCTGTTCGGGGCGAGGCGGTCGCTGGCGGCCCGGCGACCCCTCGCGCTGTTCGGCCCCCCCGTGGCCGTGGTCATGCTTGCCGTGGGCGCGTCGGCGCTGAGGGACCCTTCGCTGGTCGAGGCCATCGACGAGCGGGCGCCCGCCTTCGCCCCGGCAGCGAGCCTCTTGGTCTTCCGCTGAGAGAGACGGCCATGCTGGAGCGACCTCGCCTTAGGGCAAAGTGGGGAAAGTGGAGAAGGAGAACCTGATGCGGCGATTGATCTTGGCGGCTAGCCTGCTCGTCGCGGCCGCAGGAGGGACCCTGGACGCCGCGGCGCAGAGCACTCCGGGGAGGCTGCCGGCGCCGACCCCGTCGGGGCTCGGGGTCATCGCGCTCCCGGGCGTCACCGACGCCGCGTGGCCGCTGGCGCAGGCGCTCTACGCGGACCCCTCCGTCCGAGCGACCGCAATCGACGAGGCCCACGCCCGCGTCCTCTGCGGCGAGCCCGTAGCCTCTGTCGCTCCGGCCGACCTGCGCGAGCTCGCGGCGACCGTCGCGGCTCTGCGGAGCGACGAGGCACCGTCCCGCGCGATCCTCGCGGGGATCGCCGGCCGTTTCGGCACGCGCGGCCTCGTCGTCGTCGGGCTCGAGGGAGCCCACCCCACCGCGCGGGTGTTCCTCGCCGCGACCGGGGCGTTCGACGCGGCCACCTACGCGCCGGATGACGCCCCCCCCTTCTCCTGGACGGCCGCGACACGCCTGCTGATCAACACCTTCGGCTCGGCCCCCGCGCCCGCACCCGCGGTGACGCCCGGTCCGGCTCCCCTGGCGGCACCAGCGCTCGCCATCCACGAGGAGCCGACCATCCAGAACGCGCCTCCGCGACACAAGCAGTTCTACGAGTCTGGCTGGTTCTGGGGGGCGCTGGCCGCAGCAGCCTTCGGCGGGGGTGCAATCTACCTCGCCACCCGAGACAACAGCTCTCAGACGATCCATCTTGAGGTGCAGACTCCGCACTGATGAGCGCTCACCGCCCCCGCCCGCCCCTGCTCCGGCTCCTCCGGCTCCTTCGGCTCCTCCTGCCGCTCTTGGCGCTCGCGTGGAGCGCTTCCGCCCACGCCGGGCCCGCGGGAATGCCACCGCGGGACGTGAGTCTGGAGGAGACGGCCTCCCCGGCGAAGCTTCCGTCTCTGCCCGCCGGCTTCGAGCGCCTCGACGACGGATGGCTGGTCATCGAGTCGCCGTCGAGCGTCCACGACCGGGTGGAGCCGCTGGTTCGCGAGGCCGAGGATTTTCGGGCGCACCTGTCGGAAGACCTCGGCCAGTCCGTGCTCGATCGCGTGCTCGTGCGCGTAGCCCGCTCGCCCGAGGAGATGACCGAGCTTGCGCCCGAGGGACAAGGGGTACCCCCTTACGCGGCCGGCGTGGCGTACCCGCCGCTCCACGTCGTCGTGCTGACCCTCCGGGAGCCAGTCTCGTGGGAGGCTCCGGAGCTGTCGTCCCTCCTGCGACACGAGCTCACGCACGTCGCCCTCGCGGACGCGGTGTCGAACCATCACGTCCCGAGATGGTTCAACGAAGGCCTGGCGATCCGCGAGTCGGGCGAAGCTCCGTGGGCGCGCACCCGGGCGCTGTGGGACGCGAGTCTCAGCGGTCGCCTCCTTCCGTTCGAGGCGCTCGACGAGGGCTTCCCGGGAGATAGTTACAACGTCAACATCGCGTACGCCGAGTCCGCCGACGTCGTGAACTTCCTCATGCGCGATGCCGACCGCGCGCGGTTCGGCTCACTCGTGGAGCGGGTGCGAGCCGGCGCCGATTTTGGCCGCGCGCTGGAGGACGCCTACGGGACAGACGTGCGGAAGCTGGAATACGAGTGGCGCGAGGCGGTGTCCCGGCGCGTCGGGCTGGTTCCGATGCTGACCGGCGGCGGGCTCGTGTGGGCCCTCATCGTGGGGCTCGCGGGCGCCGCCTGGTACAAGAAGCGACGGCGCGCCAGGGCGAAGCTCGCCGAATGGGCACGCGAGGAAGCCGAGATGGATCGCGCCATCCTCGCCACCCAGAGCGCGAGCCCTGCCGCGGAAGAGGAGTTGCCGCCGCGCGTGCCTTCGCTTCCCGTCGTGGAGCACGAGGGGCGTTGGTACACCGTGCACTGACGGTCACGCGCGGGGCCGCAGCGGCAATCGCCGTCGTGCTTGCGGTGGGTGGAATCCCCGGAGCCGCGTCGCATCCCGTCGCACCGTCCCTCGTCCCGGCCCCCCTGCCGACCGAGGTGAAGGACCACGATGGAGTCGTGGAGGTGCTCGTGCGCGAGCGCCCCGGCGGCGCGCCCTCCCGCGGGGCGCCCCTGCGCGCGTTCTCCGTCATCGACGAGCGCGCGTACCTTGCCGCCAGCGCGACGACCGACGCGGCGGGCCGGGCGCAGCTCACGGGGTTGCCACGCGGCGAGACCTGGCTCCTCGCGGAAGCCCCGGGACGCGCCCGGGCGTCCACGCGGCTGATCATGGCTGGCGACACGCGCTTGGTCGAGATCGATCTCGCCATCGAGCACAGGATCGAGATCGTCGTACAGGATGACGTGGGCGCGCCCGCTGCGGGCGCGGAGATCGAGGTCCAGGCGCACGACGATCCGCTCCCCGTGGGCGCGCGGGCGGGCGTCGATGGGACGGCCAAGGTCGGCCGGCTCGGCGCAGGACCGTGGGCGATCACGGCGCGGGCGGATGGACTGGAGGAGGCGTCCGCGCGCGCCACGCGCGATGGCGAGCGCGTCGCAATCACGTTGCGCAAGCTCGGGGCCCTCTCGGTGCACGTAACCGACCAGGACGATCGCGGCGTTGCAGGTGCGCGCATCGCGGTCTCCGGTGCGACGCTGTGGCCACCGCGCGCCACGACTTCCGGCGCGGGTGGCGACGTGCGCATCGGGGGCCTGGCGGCGGGGACGTATGCCCTGCGCGCGACGAAGGACGACGCCGTATCGGCGATCGAGCTCGGCGTCGTCCTTGGTCGGGGCGAGGAGCGGTCGCTCGCTCTGAAGCTGGTCCCCGGACGCTTCATCGCGGTACGAGTGACCGAGGAGGACGAGGCCCGACCCGTCCCTGACGCGCGGTTGACACTCGCCGAAGGCGGGCTGTCCCCATTTCCGCTGGAAGTCGTGGCGAACGCGAAGGGCCTCGCGCGCATCGGGCCCTTTTCGGCCGGCGTAGCTACCGTCGGCGTGCGCGCGGAAGGCTTCGTGTCGCGGGGCGCGTTGGCCGTACCCGACCCGCCCCCTCGCGAGCTCAGGGTGGTGCTCGTCCGAGCTGGGGTGATCACGGGTCGGGTCGTCGACGCGCGCGGGTACCCGGTCGACGGCGCCACAGTCCAGCTCGTGGGCACGGACCCCGCCGGGGGACCGATCCTCGACGACCCGCGGCGCGCGATCTTCCAGGTCGCTCACTTCGACGCCATGCTCCTCGGCCCGACGCCGCTGGTGCCCGCGGGCGCGTTAGGTGTAGTGCCGGGCCCCGTTCCACCGATCCCTCACGCAACGTTCCTGCCCCTGCCCGAGATAGGGAGTCCGCCCACGCGCGCGGCCGCCCCGGTGGAGCCCTGGGTGACCCGCAACGACGGGACGTTTCGCGCGGCGCCGGCGTCACCGGGTCGGGTGAGAGCCATCGTGCACCACCCTCAGTACGTGGAGGCGCAGAGCGACGTCGTGACTCTATCGCCAGGCGAGGAGGCAGACCTCGAGGTCGTGATGCACGCCGGCGGGACGCTGGAGGGTCGGGTCCTCGACTCGCGCGATCGACCGGTCGGGGGAGCCAGGGTCGTCGTCTCGGCCACGCGCGGGAGCCTCGAGCTGTCCACGCGCAGCGCGAGCGACGGCACCTTCGCGTTCGCGGCCCTGCCCGACTCCGTGGTGCTGACCGCCACGGCGGTCGACGGAGACGAGCAGGCCGACGTCCAGATGGGCGTCCAGGTTCCGGAGGGGGCCCGCAAAGAGGTGACCGTCCGCCTCTCGGAGCCTCGCGAGCCCCTCCCGGTCTCGGTCGTGGACGACGGCGATTGGCCGGTAGACGCCGCGCAGGTGACTGTGAGCTCGCTCTCTCCGAGCGCGCCCCTGCGGGTAACCGCATTCACGGACACGCACGGCGACGCGACGTTGAAGGGCGCGAGAGGCCTTCCACTGCGCGTGGAGGTGCGGTCGCCCGGACGCGCGCCGAAGATCACCACGACCGACGGGAGCGCCGATTCCCTTCGAGTCGCGCTCTGCCCGGCCGAGAGCGCGACCGGCCAGGTAGGGACCGCGCGGGGGCGCGACCCGATCGCAGGTGCCCAGGTGGTGCTCTACACGGACCTCGGGGCCCGGCACGCGCGCACGGACACACACGGCTCCTTCGTCCTCTCGGACCTCGCGCCAGGCGCGGGGCGCCTGCAGGCCCGTGCCGCGGGCTTCGCCCCGTCCACCATGACGGTCACCGTGCCGGACAGCGGTGGCCGGCGACCGTTCGAGCTCCCGCGGATCGAGCTCGCGGCTGAAGGAGTCGTTAAGGGAGATGTGGTCGACGCCGACGGGCGAGCGATCGCGGGCGCACGCGTCGCCCGGGATCACGCGCCCACCTGGCTTACGATCGGCTCGAACCCGCAGGA
>Ga0209415_10014579_pt1 | contig 12830 bp, 13 predicted proteins | sample PeaSoiSIISIP2007_FD_187696 | JGI IMG/M metagenome (GOLD analysis project Ga0209415, IMG submission 187696) | Peat soil microbial communities from Weissenstadt, Germany - SII-SIP-2007 (SPAdes) (version 2) | ecosystem: Environmental > Terrestrial > Soil > Wetlands > Peat | place: Germany...
CCTTGCGCCGTGAAGGATCAGTAACTGCGTCTTCACGAAGCGGGCGATAAAATAGACGAACTTCGTCCTTAGGTCCTTGGGTTCGCGATAGAGAGCCAGGTTCTTGAGGACCGTCCGGCACCACTGAAAATCGAGCGCGTGCGGCCCCAGCTTCCGGATTGTTTTCCAAAAGATGTCCTTACTAAACATCTTGTGAATGGTGAAGCGCTTATAGCGTGCCAGAAATTGGTCCGAAAACGTCTCGTTGTAGCCCGGTTCAATCCCGGTATTGACCTGGTAAATATGCACGTGGCGAAGCTTTGTCTTAGAGGCTATGTGAGTCAGGACCACGGAATCCTTGCCGCCGGAAAACCCCACGGTGCTCAGGAGCACTTCAAACACCGGTTTGAAGCTGTTGATATACGCGATGGCCTCCTGCTCCAAAAACCGCAACCGGCTAGCATTTGCGCGCACCAGGTCGTCCATCGTCGCGCCACGCCGGCCGAGTGCCGCTCGGTCGAACTCTTCCGTTGGGATGAACACGAACTTCCCATTTTCGTGGGTCTGGATGATCTCGCCGATGTGCTTCCCGCCGTAGATCAATTCCCAGCCCCAGTAATCCGGGTGTTTGTAGCTGTTTACGACCATCGAGGCGTCCAAGGGCCAGGGAAGGCCGGTGGCCTTGAACATCTCTTCGTCGTGCGGCAATAGCGGGCGAGGGTTGCACGGGAACCAGAGGTCAATTCGCTGGCTGGACGGACTCCCGCAGGCGTCGCACCGCTCGCCGAGCAAGGGGAGGTCGCATTTGTCGCACCACAGAAGCGGGGACCATTCGTCTTTCCAGGCAAGGTAGCGTTGTTCAACGTTGGTGGCGACGAAATCATCGAGCTCCTCCCGACTATAGGCGGATCGGGATGCGATATCATCCAGCGTGCGGTAGCCATCGAATAACTGGATCAGCTCCGGAGAACCGCAAATCTCGGATTTGATCAGGACCGGCACCCTCTCTCCGTCCCGCGGCGCTTGCTTAATCGCAACTGTCGGTGTCATGGTAACCTCTTAAATCTAATACCACACACTGACTCTTGGCCGTCGGTTTAACGACGCCGGGGCAATGGATTCCGAGGAAGCGGGTCAGGCGATCGCCGCGGAAGCCGCGGGTTTCAATTGTCCCGCCTCTGTCCTCCGGGGGGAGGAAACGTCCGCTTTAGCGAACGGCCTCTCGGATGAATCACCGCAGGGTGATATGGTCGGCGAACAGGATGTCAGAACAGATGAAACCAACTAACGAACACGAGAAAGAAATCGTTCGCATGGTCGATCAGAAGGCCCGGGCGATCCGAGCTGGAGTCGGCGTGTGGGATAACGCCATAATCACGGAGATGCACAACGCTTAGAGGCACGTGCTTGCTGTACTTGGAGAGCTCAGGCCGTCATCTTCGAGGGTGTAATGCGCTTCGGCCGGGATGCTGCGGTTGCGGTTGGAGCAGGGGGTGTCCATAAATGACGAACACGTCTTCGATTAGTTCTGATTATGGATGGATGCCCGACCATACATCCGCTATCCAGCCAACACGTTCCCAGGAAGTCAATCATCTTAGATTTCGTGCCGCTACTGGCGAGCGACGTTACTTGTTCACCGGCACACGGGCACGAAAATGGCCCATCGTCTTGTACATCCCATTAGTTTCTTGCGCTTCGGTCCGATCCTGGGCACTCTGGCCGGATCGGGAACGATACACGCGCTTGGCTTTTGGGTTCGCGAAGGGACCGTGTAGTCAGCAACGCATTTAGGTACTCAGGCGAAACACTCAACTCAACAATCGAAGGTGCCACAGTGAAAACGGTACACGCGCTCCATGGACATGGCAGGGCCAGGGGTCTCTAATGAGCCATGGCACGATGTAATTCCTGCAACGGCGTGATAAGAAATACTGAGCTAGAGTGTTACGTCTGCGGAGAGCCTGTACCGGGTGCCAAGGGCACGATGTTCTCTCTATTGCGACTCTGGGCCAATCTGACCTCGGGTTCAGAGAAGCGCATCAGCCTCAAAGAGGCGATCGTTTACCGGAACTACGACGTCCCGGACGCTCTTAAAGGAAGCGCCGTTCGGACCGGGGGCTACGGCACGGGCAACAGGCTCCGGTAGCTGTCGCATCCGATCTCTACAAACAACATGCTTCGGGGCAGTGGGACATCTAGGCGAGAGAAACCCGAAGAGGGGGGAAACACAATGGCTAACAACCCGATCGCACAGGTGCCACGCTGGACTGTTTCATCTCCAAGCGTGTTGTTGCTGCTTGTGTTGATCGCGCTTGTGACTCCTTCTAAGGCTCTCGGATATGCCGATCCGGGAACTGGCGCCTATGTCTATCAGGCCGTCTACGCAGGCTTCCTCGCGGGCATCTTCTACCTCCGCAAAATCCTCAATCACGTCTCGGGCAAGCAGAAGAAATAGCCATGGGCTCACAAGTAATCGTTGCAGTGATTCATCTAGGCCACGAGATTTGACGTTGCCTGTCGAATAAGGGCCAGGCAGTACCCGGCGAGGTGCGCTCCCATGACTGTCGTGTGCCGACGAGCACACGGATCTCATCGGGCTGAGAGGGGTGGCCGACAGAAAGAAGCACATGGGTGATTTGCCAAGCTTACCGATCAGGGAGCGGTCAAGTCCTGTGTGACGCGCAACCCGGACATTATATTTCCTTCGGCGTTGGGCCGGGCGGATCAAAAACGTTTATGAACGGTTTCCCGACCATCCGGACGGAATCGCCAGTAGTTCCCCACAAGTTTCCGTGAACCTTGTGAGAATTGGCACTTCCGCGGGAAGCCGACGCGGACAAGCGCATGTGGATGGAATGCCAACAATCCATCCAACCACTATTTCCTAGTCGGGGTTTCGGGTCCCGACCTGAACAAACTTCTGCACGCGCTTCCCTTCATACGTTTCCGTGATGAAGAGATCGCCCTTCGAGTTCACGGCGAGGTTGTGCGCGCCGTAGAACTGTCCTGCCCAATGGCCGGCTCCGCCAAACGTGCTCAAGACATTCAGCGATTTCCGATCGAGGACATACACCTGCTGGTTGGTTCCGTCGACCACGAACGCAAACTGCTGCTTTTGTACGCCCCCGTGGTCGCGTCGAAAACAATGACGCGGTGGTTGACGTAGCCGTCCGCGACATACAATTCGTTGGCCGCCTCATCGACCACCATGCTTGCCGCGGCGCCGAGATTCTCCGCATCATTGCTGCCACGGCCCTGCCCCTGATGCCCGATCTGCAGCAGAAACTTCCCCTGGCGGGTGAACTTCAGAAGATGCGAGTCCTTGTCTCCTCCTGCACCCAGCCACACATGATCCTGCCGATCGACGTAAATGCCGTGCTCGAGTTGCGGCCATTCAAAGCCGGGTCCCGGACCGCCCCACGACGAAACCAGCGTGCCGTCGCGATCGAACTCAAGGACCGGCGGCGCGGCACGCCAGATCGATCGCGTTTCGTTCGGCTGCAGAGTGGAAGGCCGATGGGTGATCCACACGTGATCCCGCCCATCCACGGCGACGCCGACGACCGCGCCGACAATCCAGTGGTTCGGCAGTGGCTTCGGCCAGGCCGGATCGACACGAAACACCGGCACCCGTTCTGCCGTATTCCTCCTGTGAGCCGTCGTCTGGGCGATGGCCGCGACGGCGCAGACAGCCACGCACGCTGCGCCAACAAAAGCCGTCCTGCGCCCATCGTGAAACCGGTGCAACGCCATTCGAATAGATTGTATCGTTCTCGGTCTCCGCTACATTTCGCTTGCATCACGACGTGGCCAAACGGAAGGGACAGCCTTGAGGTGCACCCGCCAGCGAATTTCGGAAAGGATCGCTATCCATGACCCTCGGCGATCCTAAAGGAGTAGTTCGTCCTCGCCCATGCCGCCCGCGCCAATCGGCGCAAGCAGCACGTACGGCTCCAGCGGAAACCCGGTGATCCAAGCGGCCGTGGTTTATTGATTCTAGAGGATACCGCGCGACGCAGGGCACATGCGGTCAAGCCCTGGGGACGCCGCACCCGGTAGTTATCCGGGCCGACGATCCGCAAGAAGGTAGCTTCCGGATGCGCGACAATACGGAAGCTATCGCGCAACCCTCTTCAAATGAACTGTCAACGGAAACTCCTGCGGCTATCGGATGAGCGATGTTACTTGCCTGCGGGCGCGTCGCCATTACTTCGTCGGAAAGTTGATCACGGAAACGTGGCTTCGAGGTGATGAGACCTATGGTTCTAGACGTCTGAAGCTATCCGACGCCTGGTGATATTCGTCCTCCAACTCCAAAAGAAGGCTCATCATCGCGGGAGTGGGAGCATCATTCGGTCCGTCGATCAGATTGAAGAGTGATTGCAACTGTTCTGACAATCGCGGCCCCGTTTCAGACGCCGTGAGGTTTCGCGGACGGGCGAGCGTCGCGCGGAATGATTTCCAATCCGGGGAATCGCCATGGCGGTCGGCCTGCTGAAGCATCTCACGCGTAGCGCGGATCATCGCACTTAGTTTCGCGAGGGCATCCCACTGTTTTTGAAGATCATCGAGACCCACTTTCAGCTCAGGATCGAGCTGTACTTGTACACTCTGCTTCTCAACCGCTCCGGCCGCCGTCAACTGAATTGTGTAGGTTCCCGGCAACACCTGCGGGCCATTCGCGCCCTGCCCGACTGCTCCCGCACCCTCGGCTCGAAGATCCCATGCGATCCGATGAAGGCCGGCGCTTCCCGGCGCCCGCGGCCCACGGATCGTGCGGATCGCTTGACCGGACGAGTCAAGTACTTCGATCCGAACCTCATCCGCAGGCAGCCGAAGATAGTAATTTAGAATCGCGCCATAGGGTGGATTGGCCGCGACGAACTCCGTCTCGCCGCCGCCCGAACGCGTCGCGCGCTCGGAATACCGCAATGCCGGACGGATCGGAAACAGGTATGCAGGACGAGCCGTGGCCGCCGCAATTTGTTGGACAGGCGTCGCGTCGTCCAGAATCCACAATCCGCGTCCATGCGTGGCCAGAAGAATATCGTTCTGGTTCGGTTGAAGGAAGATATCTCGGACGGCCACGTCAGGTAGATTCTTCAATCCGAACGAGGACCAATGCTCGCCCGCGTCGAACGAGGCGAACATACCAGTCTCGGTCCCGGCGTATAGCAGGTTTGGGTTCTTCAAGTCTTCGCGCACTACCCACACAAACGAATACGGCGGCAGCCCGCTGGTGATTTTCTTCCACGTTTTGCCAGCGTCCATTGTCTTGAAAAGATAGGGCTGCATGTCATCGAACATGTGGCGATCGAAGGCGACGTAAGCGACCATCGCATTGTGCGGCGACGGCTCGACTGAGGATACGGGAGAGTTAGGTGCGATGCCGGAAATGTTGGGCGCCACGTTGGTCCATTCACTTCCTCCATCGGCCGTCACCTGGACGTTTCCGTCATCGGTACCAGCCCAGATAAGGCCGCGCTTCGCGGGTGACTCCGCGAGTCGCGTGATCACACCGTAGGTTTCCGAAGAACTGTTGTCGGTGAAAATCGGCCCGCCCGAAGGATTCCATTTCGAAGGATCGCCCTTGGTCAGGTCGCGGCTGATCGACTCCCAGCTCCGCCCAAGGTTGCTCGACTGAAAGATCACGTTGCCGGCGTAGTAAATGGTTGACTTGCCGAACGGCGATCGCGCCAGCGGCGCGTCCCACCCGAAGCGATACTTCATTTCGGATGCGATAGCCCCGCTGTAGTTGCGAACTTGCGGCCCCACGGATTGCTGATCCCGCGTGCGAAGGTCGGTGAGCAGTAGAGTGCCTCCGGGCTGCTGTGTCAGCATAACGTCCAAGTCCTCGGGACTGCTCAAGACGTTGAACCCGACGATCGGGCTCACCATTCGCCAATCGTCATTTAGGATGCCGGAAGGTTCGCGTGTGCGCGACGGACCCGTCCACGTGCCATTGTCCTGCGTGCCGCCCGAGACCTGGTAGAACGGTTTCCGGTCATCCGCGGATACATGATAAAACTGCCCCAACGAAATCGACGCGACGTGCTGCCAGGTCAATCCCGCATCCCACGTGAATGCGAGGCCGCCGTCGGAACCCTGCCACATTCGACTTGGATCCGCGGGGTCTATCCACAAGGATTGAAGGTCGCCATGCACCGATCCACCCATGCGCGCGAACGTCTTTCCGCCGTCGCTCGAAACCATCAACGCATTCTGAAGAACATATATGCGATTCTCGTCCTTCGGATCGACGCGCAGATCGCAGTAATAGTACCCGCGGGAAACCAGCGACGTATCCGAGGAGACGGTTTCGAAACTTTCGCCTCCGTCACGCGAACGGAACAGCGTCCCATTCGGCGTCTCTGCGATCACATAGACTACTTTGGGATTGCTCGGCGCGATCTTCACGCCGATGCGTCCCATGAGCTGCGGTAATCCGCGCGTTACTTTCTTCCAGGTCTTGCCGCCATCCGAGGATTTGAATAGTCCGCCAGAGGTATCGCCGCTGTCGTAACGCCACGGTTTTCGATCGAAGCGCCACATTCCCGCGAAAACCACGTTTGGATTGGAAGGATCCAAATCCACATCCGAGGCGCCGTGTGTCTCGTCGATGTACAGAACTTTCTCCCAACGTTGACCTGCATCGGGTGTCAGGAATAAGCCGCGATCCGGATTCGGTCCAAACGGATGGCCCACGGCCGCAACAAAAACGCGACGCGCATCGTGCGGATCGAGAAGAATGCGCGAGATGGTCATGGTTGCCTCCAACCCGCGCTGCTGCCAACTTTTCCCGCCGTCAGGCGAATAGTACACCCCGCCGCCGATCGAAACGCTGTTGCGCAGGTTCGCCTCGCCGGTTCCAACCCAGACATGATCTGGATTTGCCGGGTCAATCGCGACATCGCCGATGGAGATTCTCCCCGGGCGTTCGAAGATCGCCTGCCACGTCGTTCCCGCGTTGGCCGTCCTGAAGAGTCCACCGGATCCGGTGGCAGCATAAACAACACGCGGATTCCCGGGCACGCCTTCGATACCCGAAATCCGCCCCCCCATCGCCGCTGGACCGATGCTTCGCCACTCGAGCGAATTCAGGACCTGCCGATCCGCACTCTGAGCGGCTGCCAGCCCCCCAAGCAGCATAGCCGTGATGATCCACAAGCGCATTTCTGAATTACAGCACACTCGAACCTCTGCGCCGCTCCTGTTGAGTCGTGCGGCCCGTTCAGCGTCTCATGCAATCCCGCTGAGGGTCTACCTTCATGGCCACCAAGGACATGACTTGTCACGGAAAGACGGCTGGGGCGCGGCCGGTTTACTCACACACCATTCACGCGGGGCGCGTCATGGCAGCGCGATCCAATCACTGCACGGCGATCGTCACAATATTGGAATATCGCCCGACACCCGGTCCAAAGGTTAGATCGAGTGGCACAGCACTGCCTGACATAGCGTTCGCGGGAATCTGTACATTCACCTGATACAAACCCACGAATCCGGAGACCAGGCTGGAGGACTGAATCGGCGCATTGCAGAAGGTAACCATGCCGGAAGAATCGAGGCACCCAATGTTGACCCCTGGCTGGTCCAAGGTGAGCGAAGAACCGGTCGCTGCGGCCCCGTCAACGGGGCGATTTAGCCCCCCCCAGCGATACATCCTGGTTGACGCGCTACCCGGAAGTTATCTTGCCAAAGGGAGCCCCCCCTTGCCCACGGAGGAGATCACAGGCTCCTCTGTCCCTTACGGCGAATTGCTGACTTGACCCGCGAGCGAGGGAGTGGACAGAGTCCGGAACGAACGCAAACAACGCGAGGTCTTTCCAATTTTTCATCGAGTGTTTTTGGCGGGGAGTTCGACCTTCAGCGAATCGTAGGGGCAGTGGAAGGTTCGACGTGCAGTTGCATCCCCTCAACGGCCACCACTCGCACTTCCCCGCCCTGTTCCACCGGGACCGGGGATACCGCATCCCAATACTCGCCGTGCACGAACACCGTCCCGCTGGGTGCCAGCGCGGTGAATGCCAGACCGGTCAGGTTCAACATCCCTCCGTCGCCCATCACGACTTTGTTGGCGCGCGCGCGGATCGCCAGGGACACCAGGAACATGGTGATCAGGGCAAACGGAACGCTCACCGACAGCGCGGTCGAAACGTGAATCCGTACTTCGGGCGGCCCGTTGACCAACAGAACCGCGCCCAAGACCATGGCGACCGTGCCGCCCACGCCCAGGATGCCATGCGAGGCAAACTTCGCTTCGAGCACGAAGAGCGCCGCTCCCAGCATCAGGAGCGCGGCGCCGGTCCAGTTAATCGGCAACACGGCGAATGACGATAAGCCAAGCAGGACCAGAATGCCTCCGGCCACGCCCGGGAAGATGAGACCCGGGGCGCTGAACTCGACGTAAATCCCCAGCGCACCCAAAACCAGCAGGATAAAGCCAATGTTCGGATCGGCGATGGCGGAAACCACCCGCTCTCTCGCCGACATCTGATACTCCGAAATTTGGGCGTCTCGCAGATGCAGGATTTCCGTGCGGCCGTCGAAGCGCTTGATTTCCCTTCCGTCCAGCATGGCTAGCAAATGCTGTTCATCCGGCGCGATCAGGTCGATCAGACGATTGTCGAGAGCTTCCTTATCCGTGAAGGCCTTGGCCCCGCGCACCGTGGTTTCGGCCAGATCCGCATTTCGTCCCCGCTTCGAAACAGTACCGCGCAGCCACGCCGAGGTGTCGTTTTCCACCTTGCTTCGCATCACCGCATCCATCTCTCCCGTCATCAGAACCGGAGACGACGCGCCGGTATTGGTCCCGGGAGCCATGGCGGCAACATCAGCGGCCTCCAGCAGGAAAAAGCCGGCCGAAGCGGCGCGGCCCCCGCTGGGCGTGACGAAGGCAATCACCGGCACCCGCGATGCAACCACCTTCTCGTTGATCTCGCGCGTCGCGTCGAGGAGCCCGCCGGGAGTATTCAATCGAAGAATCACGGCGGCGTCCCCCTCACTGGACGCTTGCTCGATCGCGTGCCCCACAATTTCGACCGTCACCGGATGCACGATTCCATCGACATTCACCGCGAGCACCTTCGGCGCCCCGATGGCATGAGAAGCGGCGATCAACAAGGCTAACAAAAACACAACTGGCACTAAGCTACCTCATCTTCAGAATATCGCTAACCAGCCCGCAAAGGTGGCGCACCCCCCTCATTACAAACCAGGTAACGCTGCCGCCGCGCTCCGTTTTCCGTGTGAGAAGGGGACAGACACCTTTTTCACGGGCCCAAATCCTTACCCTTTGAGGAACTCGCGCAGAACGGAGTGCGGCGCGAAACAGTTCCTGATCTCCTTGGCGGTGCGCGCCGCACCCTTTGCGCTTATCGTGATGGCCCTTTTGCCAAAAAGGCTGTCTGTCCCCTTTTCCCAACCGTGCGGATGCCCCGGCCGTCCGCGTATCCTGGAATTGGAAGTGCCTTATAACAAAATCCTGGTGCGCGCCACCAATTGGGTGGGGGACGCGGTGATGTCCCTTCCGGCGCTGCGCGCGCTTCGGGACCGTTTCCCGCAAGCCGAGATCTCCATTCTCGCTAAGCCCTGGGTGGCGGATCTGTATAGACGCGAGCCTTTCTGCGACCGGCTGATTCCCTACACCGCCAAGGACATTCACGCGAAGTGGCGGGCCGCGCGCGAGCTTCGACGCCACCAATTTGACTGCGCCATTCTGCTGCAAAACGCTTTCGAGGCCGCGGCTTTCGCTTTTCTGGCGGGCGTTCCAGAACGAATCGGCTACGCCCGCGATGGGCGCGCCTTCCTACTGACGAAGGCGATTCCCGTGCCCCGTCCTGGAGAAATTCCGCGACACGAGCGTTTCTACTATCTCGAGCTGCTGCGTCGCGCCGGGATCGTGGACCGGCTTCCCGCAAACGATTCGATCCGCCTCGATGGCGCTTGCGCCGCACGGGAGGCGGGCCTCGCACAGTTCCGGTCGCTGGGCTACGGGAGTGGCGTGATCGGGGTGAGCCCCGGCGCGGCTTTCGGAACCGCGAAGCGCTGGCTTCCGGAACGCTTCACGGAAGCCGCGAACAGGCTGGCCGAGGAATTGGGCGCGTCCGTCGCGGTTTTCGGATCGCAAGACGAACGTGAGTTGTGCGCCTCCGTGACGGCGGGGATCCGGGCGCCGGCGAAAAACTTTGCCGGTGAGACGTCGCTCGAGGAGTTCATCGAGTTGGCCGCGGCATGCCGGGTTTATCTAACCAACGACTCGGGAGCGATGCACATCGCGTCCGCTCTCGGCGTCCCCACGGTGGCGATTTTCGGCTCGACCGACGACGCGGGCACCGGACCCACCGGACCGCTGGCAAGAGTGGTGCGCGAACCGGTCGAATGCAGCCCTTGTTTGAAGCGGGAGTGCCCCATCGACCATCGCTGCATGACTCGCGTTGAGCCGGCGCGCGTAACGCAGGTGGCGCTCGACTTATTGAAAGAGCCCGAAATAGCCCGAAATAGCCCGAAATAGCCCGAAATGTCCCGAGGTAGCCCGGACATCAGGGCGCTTCCAAGGGGTGTCCCGTTTCCCCCCGGTTTCCCTACGATCCAGCCGTGGGTTGGCCGCTCAGGAGCATCGTATCGATCTGCTTGCGTGCGTTCCATCCTTCGGGCTTCGGCATTCTCTGGCTGAACCAGGGCGCACCACGAGCGATCCACGCCTTGCGCAGTTCGGCATGAGACAGCCGCAGGTCGTGATAGCCAAACTCAGTCCCACAACAGGAGCAAATATTGTGATCCTCGGGGGGCTCTGGCATTGCGTCAAAACCACAAACCGGACATTGGTATTTCACCGATTGGCCTCCTCCCTGAGGTAATAGTCAAGATTGGTTGGCTCCCCATGATATGCCGGATCGGGCCGGTAGCAAGTCTTGATGAAACCATCTCTGCCCTACGATAGCGAACACATCCTCGGTTTCATCATACCTCCCGATATCTCCGTTACGTACGCGCAAGAACTGGACCGCGGAAGGTGGACAGGGCGACTGCATAAATCGATCGGCGAAGGCTTCGTAATCGTCTTCGCTGGCCAAGCCCAGCCTGGCGCCATGAAGCGAGAAGTGCTCCGCACGGTCCAATCGCGACTTAAACCCACGCGTGTGGATGGGCGGCATTTAGGTACGGAAATGATGTCATTCCATGTCATTCAGGTGTATTCCACCAAAGCAGGCGTGACGCGCACGAAGCCGGCTATTTGGCATTCTTGAACGGGGGCGATGTGGCGCGCACTCTTGCGTGCCGTGTCGAGACGCCTCTCGACACGTCGGCGGGTTTTAGAACTCTGCCGTCATCGGTAACCGTCGCGGGCCAGGAAGCCCTTCCAAGCCGCCTGCCCGTGCCGGGTGACCGTGAGGGAAAAACCGGGACAGGGACCTCTGTCCCAAGCCGGCCGGCATCGACCGGCAGTCCGTTGCGGCGGGCGGCGCCTGGACAGAGTTGCCTGTCCCAGCGTTTTTCCCCCGAAAACTCGTGAAGGGGACAGAGCCGTGTGTCCCTTTTCGCCGTAACTCTATGGGCGGATTGAAGCGAAGAATCGCACCGGCGAAGGAGTCACTTCAGGCTGTCCCCTTCGTCCCTCGAGCGTGTCGCCCCCTTACTTCCGCAGCAATAAGTTGACCGCTCGGCGTGAGAACCAAGTCCGTTAAAAGGGACCCGCGTAGTTCGATTTTCACCAAACCCTGCAATAACTACCCGCCCTGACGGTTACCACGTCCGCCGCGGTCGCTTGCGAAACCATTATGTCTATGGCTGAAGAGCTTGCATTCGACGGTTGCTGAATCACCCCAGAGAGTATTACATTGCCTACGAACCCAGCCCCTGCGGCGTGCGACACGATATTGGTCGCCGTAGTGGTAGCCAGACCGACGAGACTCCCGGCTGTTGTGTTGGCTGCCGCCGTACTCATATTCCCAAACGCGTCGATCCTGGTCGGAGCCACCGTTACGTCCTGAATTCCGAATGCAACCGCGATCGCGTTGGCATCGGAGAACATAATATTGCAGTAAAACGGCATGTTTTGTGCCGTGTTTGCGGGCATCGTCCACGACAGGCCTGTGATGGCCTGGAGGTTCACGGTAGAGTTGGCCGACGTGAAATCGGCGGTGAGGATGACGTAATTGTTGTCGAGGCTGGCAGCGTTCCCACTCGTCATGTTACCGCCCAGCGCCGTTGTCCCCAGATGAGTGGAAACCACAGTCACGGCGTTCGATCCGCTCGTAGTGGCGTCGCCACTCAACTCCGCGACGGCGATGACACCGCTGTTGACTCGGACTGCTCCGGTGCCGCTCGGGGCCGGTCCTGTGGCGCCGGTCGCTCCCGTGGCTCCGGTCAGACCCGTGGCTGTGGCACCCGTGGCTCCCGTGATACCCGTCGCTCCTGTGGCTCCGGTCGCTCCCGTCAGGCCCGTCGCGCCCGCTGCGCCCGTGGTTCCCGTCCCACCGCCCTGAGCCAGCAACTGCCAGGCAGGATCGCCCCCTGGAACCTGGCCCCCCGTCGCCCCGGTCAACGTGATGTAAGAGCTGCCCGCATTCGATACCCCATCATTCGGGTTGTATCCCGTAGCCGTCCAGGGACCCATCCAGTTGATTCCCGTGGCTCCCGTGATACCCGTCGCTCCGGTGGCGCCCGTGTTGCCTGCGAAACCTTGAATTCCCTGGATACCGGTCTGACCCGTTGCGCCTGCGGCTCCGGTTTGACCTGTGGCACCCGTCGGGCCTGTCGCTCCCGCTGCGCCCGTGGCACCCGTCAGACCCGTTGCCCCAGTGGCACCCGTTCCACCCGTGGCCCCAGTTTGACCAGTGGCACCC
>Ga0209415_10014580_pt1 | contig 12830 bp, 15 predicted proteins | sample PeaSoiSIISIP2007_FD_187696 | JGI IMG/M metagenome (GOLD analysis project Ga0209415, IMG submission 187696) | Peat soil microbial communities from Weissenstadt, Germany - SII-SIP-2007 (SPAdes) (version 2) | ecosystem: Environmental > Terrestrial > Soil > Wetlands > Peat | place: Germany...
AGTACCTGGTCCTGCAAGGCGTAGCGCAGGCGAATTTCACGTGGACCGTCTTCGCCGCGCTTGGCGTAATTCTTTCGGCGTGCTACATGCTGTGGCTCTATCAGCGGACGTTTTATGGAAAAGCGTCGGAAGGCGTCACGCATCACATGTACGATTTGACCGGGCGTGAATGGGCCGCGATTCTTCCGCTGATCGCGCTGATGGTCTGGATGGGTACGTTTACCCAAAGCTTCATGCCATCGATCAGCGCGCAGAACGCGCGCATTCTGGACAACACGCATCGCCTCAAAGTGGAACGAGTCCAGCTCCGGACTCCGGAGGTGCCGCGTGGCCGATAGCTTTTTCCCCACCTCCGTCGAATATTTCCGGCTGCTTCCGGAAATCATCTTAACGATCACTGGCACGCTAATCATGTTCCTCGAAGCGATCCTAAGAGGCTCGCAGAAGCGCTTCTTTGCGCCGCTCTCCATCGCCGGACTCGCGGGCGCCCTGATCGCTTCCGTCGCCGCCAACGGGAGCCCCGGGTTCGCGTTTCACGACATGATCATCGTCGACGGATTCGCCACTTTCTTCCGGGTCCTGGTGATCGCGGTCGGCATTTTGGCGGTCTTCGCGTCCACCGAATATCTCTGGCGTGAAAATCATCCGGGAGGCGAGTTCTTCGCGCTGCTCCTGTTCAGCGTCACCGGCCAGTGCATTATGTCGGCCGCGAATGAGCTGATCATGATCTTCATCGGCCTCGAAATCTCCTCTATCGCGTCCTACATCCTGGCTGGCTATCTGCGCGACGACAAGCGCAACAATGAATCGGCTCTAAAATATTTCCTGCTCGGCTCCTTCGCGACTGCATTCCTTCTCTACGGCATCGCCTGGATCTATGGCATCACCGGCACCACCAACCTGGTCGAGATCCGGCGCGCGCTTTCGATCGATCCTGGGCCTTCTCTGATCCTCACGGGCGCCGCCGCAGCCCTGATGTTCGTCGGATTCGGATTCAAGATCTCTGCCGCCCCGTTCCAGATCTGGGCGCCCGATGTGTACCAAGGCGCGCCCGCGCCCGTCTCTGCGTTTCTCTCCGTCGGCCCGAAAGCGGCGGCGTTCGCGATTCTGATCCGGACCTTCCTCACCGCCTTCGGTCCTATTTCCGAACATTGGGAGCCGTTCGTGTGGGTCTGCGCTCTGGCGACCATGGTGGTCGGAAATTTCGCGGCGATTCAGCAGACCAACATCAAGCGGATGCTCGCCTACAGCTCGATCGCGCACGCCGGATATGTTCTGGTCGCGGTGACGGCGCATTCCGGGATCGGATCCGCCGCCGCGATGTTCTATCTGGCGGCCTACGCGTTCACCAATTTCGGAGCCTTCGCGGTGGTAACGTATGTGGCCCAGAAGGGCGAAAAATACACAAAGATCGATGATTTTGCAGGCCTCGCACAGCGCCAGCCAATGATGGCCGCCATGCTGACCATCTTTCTGTTGTCGCTGATCGGAGTCCCGCTGACCGGCGGATTTTTTGGCAAATTCTACATCTTCAAGGCCGCCCTGGACGCGAATCTGGTGTGGCTGACGGTGCTCGGCCTGCTGAACAGCGCGGTCGCCGCGTATTACTATCTGCGCGTCCTCGTCGTGATGTACATGAAGGACCCGGAGCCGTCGGTGGAAGCTCCCGGCGCCGCTGGTCCCGCGCTTCAATTCGCAGTCTACGGCTCGGCGATCGGAACTTTGCTGCTGGGAATCTTCCCGTCTTACGTGCTCGATTTCGCCAGCAAAGCCGCCCTGAGATTTTAGCCGACGATATTCAGCAGGCTTTTATTTATATCGTCTTCGGTCTGAATGACTTTGGTGTTCGCCTTGAAATCATTCTGAGCCTGCATCAGCATCACCATTTCCGAGCTCAAATCCACCGAATCCGAGCCCTCGAAACTGCCCTTGGCGACCTTAGCCGCGACTTTATCGACGGCCGAAGAGGCGCTCTCCATTCCCGCCAGCGGAGTGCTGAAGTCGATCATGTAGCGCATATCGACCTAGCGGAGCGAAATTTGAACTAAAAATGCCGTATAAGGTCTCGAAACCGGTCTACGCATAGAAACCGCCCATCCGCGCCCTTGACATCCTGCCGTTCCAGGACCCAGGTGTGCGGATGCGGCACCAGAACCGCATTCAGCCCCGCTTCGAGGGCCGGATTTATATCCGATTTTGGCGAATTCCCGATCATCCACGTCCGGCCCGGATCGAGCGTCAGCTCCTCGATCAAACGCCGGTACGCGGGCGCGTCTTTTTCCTTCACGATCGCCGTATGCCCGAAATAGCGGCCCAATCCGCTGCGGTCGACCTTCAGCCGCTGCTCTTCAGGATGGCCTTTGGTGAAAAGTGTCAGATCGTGCCGGCCGGCCAGATACGCGAGCGTCTCTTCCACGCCTTCGATCAATTCCATCGGCTGCTCTAAGATTCGCTCGGCCAGCGACATCACCTGCGCCAGATCCTGGTCTCGAATTTCGCGCTCCGCCAGATGCTGATACGCCTGCTGCAAATTTCGGCCGAAGTTTACGGACCCGTAACCGTGAATCGCCGAGTTCACCGTTTCGATCTCATTCAGGATTTCGCGGATTTGCGTGGCCGTGAGCGTCGAATGATCCAGAAATTCGACGAAATCTTCAAAAGCGCGCTCGAAATAGATATTGTTTTCCCACAGGGTGTCGTCCGCGTCGAAAATCAGGAAGCTCATTCGAGGCCGCTGTGGCTCCGTCCATGCCCATTCCGCGGAGCGACCTCCTTCACATGCTGAATCTTCCTCTGGCGAATCAGAAACGTCGGCAGAAACTCGGCGATCTGCCGCAGACGGTCCGCTTCGTTCCGCGTCGCGAGCAGCGCCTGCCGGAACGCGATGTCGGCCACCGGCTGCGCCAGCCGGAAACTCAGTTGAGGATTCATTGCTTCCTCGTTTTCGAACGGCTGATGCGAGCCGATGGCCTGCAATTCGTTATACCCGTCGATGGCCCGCTTCTGAAGCTCAGCCGAAGGCGGGGCGGACTCGTCGTCGTCGAAAAACTCCACCTCACCGCGCAGATAGGACCGTTCGTCATTCAGCGTCACGATCTCGAAGCGACGCCGGCCGTGCGTCAGAATATCCATGCGTCCATCCGGATACTGGCGCAGAACTTTGTCGACCATCGCCGTGCATCCGGTGTTCACGATGCCTTTGTCGTTCGCGAGCACCACGCCGAACTCCTGCCGGTTGTGGATCGCTTCGCCGATCATTTCCTTGTAACGGTCTTCGAAAATGTGCAGCGGCAGCTCGCTGCCGGGCAACAACACTACCTGAAGCGGAAATAAAGGCAACAAACCCGGCTGCATGTTACTATTATGGCTTTCGTGCCCGGCGCAACGCCAACGGCCTGTGGATGATTCTAAAACTGAAACGAACCCCGGCGATCTATTTGGTCGGGTTTATGGGATGCGGCAAGTCCACCGTCGGCCGCGCGCTGGCCGACGAACTGGGCTGGAGTTTTGTCGATCTCGACCACGAAATCGAGCAGCGCGAGGGCTCGACCATCGCGAAAATCTTCGATGAGCGCGGCGAGCCCGTGTTCCGGACGCTGGAAACCGCGGCCCTGCGCGCTCGCGTTCACAACGTGCAGAGCGGACGTCCACAGGTGGTGTCGCTCGGCGGCGGGACCTTTCTGTCCGAAGAAAATTACGAATTGGTGGCAAACAACGGCGTCACGGTGTGGCTGGATTGCCCCTTTTCCCACGTGGAACGCCGGGTGGCGGGCGAAACGCATCGGCCGCTGGCGCGCGATCCCGCGCAGCTCCGCCGCCTGTTCGAATCGCGCCGCGATGGTTATGCGCGCGCCGAGTATCGCGTGGAAGTGGTCGACGACGATACGCGTTCCGCGGTCGCGCGGATTCTCGCGCTGCCTTTGTTTTAGGAATGGATGCCGAAAAAGGGGACAGACTACCCTGTCCCTCCCGTAAACCGTGAACTCCCCGCAAGCGTGCGGTGGTGGACAGAGCGGTCTGTCCCCTTTTTCAGCATTCTATTTTGATTCGTGAAAAAACACGCGCTTAAGATTTTTCGCGCCGCCCTTCGCGCCGCCGACCCGGCCGTCGTCGTCGGACGTCATCTTCGTTTCGATGGCAAGACGCTTCTCGCCGGAAAGAAACGCTACCGGCTCTCCGATTTCGATCGAACCCAGGTGATTGGGGCAGGGAAGGCAGCGGCGGCAATGGCTCGGGCGGTGGAAAAGATCCTGGGCAGCCGCGTGTCTGGAGGATTCGTCAATGTCAAAGATGGCGATTCCATCCGCACTCGCCGCGTCCATTTGAACCCGTCAGGGCATCCTGTTCCCGATGAGCGAGGCTTCGAAGGAGCACGGCGCATCGCTGCCATCGCACGCGCCGCCGGCCCGCGCGACCTGCTGATCTGCGTTATCTCCGGCGGAGCGTCGGCGCTGATGCCATCCCCCGCCGCGCCGGTGACGCTTTCCTCGATGCAGGACCTCACGCGCACGCTGCTGGCCTGCGGCGCGACCATACATGAACTGAATACAGTCCGAAAACATATTTCTGAGCTGTCAGGCGGACAACTCGCGCGCCTTGCATCTCCCGCGACCATCCTTACGCTGGTTCTTTCCGATGTCGTCGGCGACGATCTGGACGTAATCGGATCCGGACCCACGGTAGGCGATCGTTCGACGCTCTCCGATGTCGCGCGAATTTTCAAGAAATATTCGATCGATTTTCAAATTGAGCGCGGCGTCGAAACGCCCAAGCCTGGCGATCCGGTCTTCGATCGCGTTCAGAATCTGATCGTCGGCAGCAACCGGCTGGCGATCGATGCAGCCACTGCCGAGGCTCGGGCGCTGGGATATCGGACCATGGTGCTTTCGACGTTCATTGAAGGCGAAACCCGCGAAATCGGGGCGATGCATGCGGCGGTCGTGAAGGAGATTCTCGCCTCCGGGCGTCCGATGAAGCGGCCGGCCTGCATTCTTTCCGGCGGAGAAACGACTGTGACCGTCAAGGGCCCCGGTTTAGGGGGACGTAATCAGGAATTCGTGCTCGCCGCGTCGTTGGCGCTGGATGGATTCGGTCCTGCGACCATCTTCAGCGCCGGGACCGACGGCATCGACGGTCCCACGGATGCGGCGGGCGCGGTCGCCGATGAAAATACGCTGGCGCGTGCGAGGAAGCTGGGGCTAGATCCGCGCGCGTTCCTCGACGAAAATGATTCGTATCATTTCTTCGAACATCTTGACGGCTTAGTGAAAACCGGCCCGACCGGCACCAACGTCATGGACCTGCGCGTTCTGATTGTTCCCTAGGTTGAACGCGTGTGGGACAACCGACGATTAACCGCTCCCTCCGGTCACGGCTCAAATCGGGCGCAGATCGCAGGTTGATCTTGACCAATTTACGTAGCGCGAAAATGAGCCGCGACCAAAGGGAGCGGTTAATTTAGCGGGTTTTCACACAGGCTCTTATCAACGGAGCGATTCTTGGGCTTTACTGGTCGACCTTTTTCAACGGCCCTGCCGGCACCGGAGTCGACTTGGTATCTTCCTTCGGCACCAGCGGCTTGTCTTCGGCCGACGCCTTTCGCACCACCACCTGGCCCCGATCGGTGTGAATCGTCAATGTCGGCCCTCCGCTAATCGATCCCTTCAGCATCGCGCCCCGGCCGTCGCTTTCGAGCCTCACCGGCGAACCGTAATCGTTGGTCCCGTCGCCGCGAGAAGTCGAGGCCGACAGATCGAACTTCGCGCCGGTTGGAATCGACAGCTCGACATCGCCCGATCGCGTCGTCGCCTCGATGCGTGACAGCGGAATGCGCTCCGGCCGCAGAGTGATATCGCCGCGCTCCACGGAAACTTCGAGCGAATTGGTAAAGTCGCTGAACTGCACGTCTTTTGAGTGAGTGGTCAGAGTCACGGGACCCACCAGGCCGGAAGCGGTGAGATCGCCTAAAGCCATGCGAACCTGGCCCGGTAGCTTCTCGATGTTCAGAGTGGTCGTCTGGCCCTGGAATCGCAGCGGCTTCGCCAGATTGCGAAATTGCAGAATGCCCGAATAGGAGCCGTTGATGGTCACTTCGCCGTCGATGCCTTGCAGGTCGACATCGGCGCCGCGGCCTTTCAGCTCGAACACGCCTTTGACGCCCGTGGCGCGAACCACATCGCTGCGGCGCAGGTCGATGCGTGCGTCGCCGCCGATGTTCTGGAGCCGGACTCCCGCGTTGTCGGAGCTGATGTCGACGTTGCCGGCGACGTCGGTGATGTCGAAATCGCCGAAGCGGCCATGCGCTTCAATGCTCGCGCCCTTGGGGACCATGATCTCCATGTCGGCGTTGAAACGCACGTTCCCGGCGGAAACGCGATCCTGATTATTGCGAATCGTGATCGAATTCGGGTCGCCGTCGACCTCGAAAGGCGCGCTCGAATTGGCCCGATCCGCGCCGCCCTGATCCAGACTGCGAATGGTGCGATGGCCGGTGACCTTTACCGTTGTGGCGTCCACGCCGGTGATGCGCGCGTTGCCGCGAAAGCTTTCAATCACTATGTGCGGAGTCTTGGAACTCGGCTTTTCCCCCGCAATCGGATACTCGTAGTTCTCGCCGAACATGTCCAGGCCGCCGACGCTGATGCCGCTGCGTGGCCACCAGCTATTGAATCCACGGACCGCATGCAGGCTCGCGCCGAAGATGCACAGGAACACCACCAGCACCCATTCACCCGGGGACACGCCGGCAATCGGAAGCGGCTTTTCGGACGCGGCCCAGAACAGAACCTCGCCCAGCCGCAGCGCGCCCCACAGAATCAGCAGGAACGGCCAATATTTAGCCAGATAATCGAGCAGCGGAAGCTCCGGCATCAAATTGCGGGCCAGAAACAGCGCACCGATGCCGATCAGCACCAGCGGCGCGACTACGGAATGCCTTCTCATGCGTTATGCATCCCCGAGCGTTCGGCCAGCTTCAGCAATCCGAACACAATCAGAAGCGCCGGCCAGGTCCGGCCGAAGCTATATGCGCCAAGCTGGTCGATGGCCAGCAGCGTTCCCAGCGTGATCAGCAGAACCGGTCCGCGAATCGCGCAAATGAAGTTTCCGTTCACGACCGTTCTCCCCGCACCCGATTCGCCGAATCCTGCCCGGCCGGGTGCTCCGGAACCATGCGCAGGTACAGCATGTAGGCTCCCAGCGCGATTAACAAAACCGGCCAGTAGCGCAGCGCGCGATGCAGATCCAGCAGGTCCAGATTGTCCAGCAGGAAGATGATCCCCAAAGCGATCAGCACGATCGGCGCCACCGGGAATCGCGATGATCCGCCGCGCATGGGTATAAGGCTTGAAAACTCGTCGACGGCCAGTCCCTCCTGCCGGCGCTTGGCTGTGTGATACGCCTCAAACGCCATGTAGGCCCAGAATCCGGAGAGCAGCAGGCCCATCAAAGGCTCCAGTCCGCTGGCCGCGCCGTTTGAAAGAATACTGATCATCAAGCCGACGATGATCACGTGGATCAGGCCCTTGGCGTATTGTCCGTTGTAGATCGCGCCCACGCCGGGAATCAGCCCGAGCATGAACGCCAAACCGGGCGATGCATCGGGGTTCGGCATCGGGACCGTTTTACTCGTGTAGGGAGAGGCGTACGGCGATGCGTCCGGAATTGGCGGAGGCGGCACGGCTTGAGCCGTATTTTCCATAGGGGCGTGCTCCTGGCAGTAGATTGTTCCGTGCGCCGTGCGCACATTGGTTTCATCGAGCGGCTTCCCGCACTGGCGGCAATATCCGATGACTTTTGCGTCCGTACTCATTTCGATTCCGCAGGCTTCGGCTTCGAAGAATCGTCGGCCTGATCGGTCCACTCCTTCAACTGCGTCTGGATTTCAAACACCACCCGCAGATTCTCGTAATACTTCACCGTGCGCTCCCAAGTCCGATGGATCTTGTCTTCCGTCGCCATCCAGACTTTTACCGGATCCAGATCGGCGGGCTTTAACTGGCGCACTTCAATTCCCGAAAAACGGCCCAGCATCGCAAAAGACAGGATGGTCATCGCCACGCTCATGCTGAAGCGCGGCTGCAAGAACCGCTCGCCCCAGCTTCCGAACCAGCGGCGCGCCCAGGACGGCTTCACCACCGCATGGCTGGGGCCGGTGGTCATCTCGAACAGGATGCGCGTCACCAGTTGCGGCGGAGCCTCCACCGTCGCCGCGCGCCCCATGAACGCGACCGCGCCTGTGATATCGCGCGCCAACTCCGCGCAGGCGGCGCAGGAGGCCAGATGACTCTCGACGGCAGACTTCTGCTCCCCGTGGAGCGTTTGGTCCACGTAGTCGGCGAGCAGAATTTCCAGATCCGCGCAAGTCATAACGTCACTTCAAACTGATACGGCGCACAATCTCCCAACCCAGTTACCTAAACCGGAACCTTGTGGCGGCGCAGGATTCTCGCCAGCTCCGCCCGTCCCCGGTTCAATCTCGACTTCACCGTGCCCTCCGGCACGTTCAATACATCGGCGATCTCGCGATATTCTAACTCCTCCAGATCGCGCAGGATCACGGTTTCGCGCAATTCCGGCGAAAGCTTTTGTAAAGCTCCTTGTAGCAGCTCGCTCGCTTCGCGCCCGGCTACCAGGCCGTCGGTTCGCGCGATCATCGCGGTCTTTTCCTCGAGCATGGGAAGCTGCTCTTCAATCGAATCCGTCGCCCGATCGAGCTTGGTGCGGCGATAGTTGTCGATCAGCAGATTCCGGCTCAGCCGCGCCAGCCATACCGCGAACGAACCCTCGCCCGCGCGAAAGCTTTTCAACGACCGGAACACGCGCAGGAACACTTCCTGGGTCAAATCCTGCGCTTCCTGATCCGAGCCGGTGAAACGATAGCAGATCGAATATACACGCCGCGTATGGACCCTCACCAGGTCCTCCCAGGCGGCCTCTTCTCCCGCAAGGCAGCGCTCGACTAGGTGAGTGTCGGCGTCCAGAAACAGTCCCCGTTCGCGTGACGTCCACCAACCTGCCGCGGGTGATGCGGCACCGAAACGGGGCGTCGTGCTAATCTGTCCAACTGTGGCAGTTGCCGCCATGAGTGTCTTCGTCTCCGATGTACCGGACCGCTTATTACCTTCCAGTAATGAGAACGAAGAACTAGCATGATAAGTTCGATTTACATTCTATACAGGGCAGGGGTCCGCGGACCAGCGAATTCGCTGGACGCGGGAAAAAGGCGGCGCTAAGCGCTTGAGAAAGAAACACCTGGGATTTGCAATCGCCGTGGTGGCCGCCGTCGGCGCGGTCGTGTTCCTGGTGTACCGGTGGCGTAGCTCCGGATTTGCCTGGAACGAGTTTGTAGACTCCCTGCGGCACGTGGATTGGTCCTGGCTCGCGTTGGCTGTCGCCTTGGTGCTGGGGACCTATGTTGGTCGCGTGTTGCGTTGGGAGGTGATGCTCAGGCCACTCAGGAAAGACGCCAGCCGGTGGAGGATTTTTACCGCGACCGCCATCGGGTTCACCGCCGTGGTCCTGTTCGGAAGAGCTGGCGAGCCGGTGCGCCCCTACCTGATCGCCAAGAACGAAAACGTGACGTTTTCGAGCCAGATCGCTGCATGGATTGTAGAACGGATTCTAGACCTGCTGATGGTCTTGTTGGTTTTCGGAATCGCGTTGACGCAAGTATCGTCCAGCGCGATCCAGCCGGGGCCGAAAACGCGCGTCATACTGGAGATGGGCGGCTACGTGGCCGGATTGACTGGCGCTGTCTGTCTGGCGATCTTGTTGGCGCTCCGGCAACTCCGCGGAACGGTTCTGAAGCGCCTGCTCGACTGGCTGGCATTCCTGCCGGCGAAAATCGTGGCGCGCATCGAACAGGTTTTGAGTTCATTTGAGCAGGGTATGCAATCCACTCGCAGCGCTGGGTTTACGGTGCTGCTGATCGCGTACACCGTGGTCGAATGGCTGGTGATCGCGGGGGCATTTTTCTGCGTTTTTCGAGCCTTTCCGGCGACCGCGAAGCTGGGCGTGACGGACGTTGTGATCATTCTCGGATTCGTAGCGTTTGGAAGCGCGGTACAGATCCCCGGGGTGGGTGGAGGGATGCAGATCGCGACGGTTCTGGTGCTTACCGAGTTTTTCGGAATTGGAGTCTCCGCAGCCAGCGGAATCGCCGTGATATTGTGGATCATCTCATTCGTTGTCATCGTACCGATTGGTTTGGCGCTGGCTTTCCACGAGGGGATCAAGTGGCGTAGTCTCAGGCATTTGGAGCCTGTACCTGCATCCACGGAGGAGCATCCGGCGTGACCTGTCCGTTCTGCGGCCACAAAGAGGATCGCGTCATCGATTCGCGCGAGAGCAAGGAAGGCGACGTTATTCGCCGCCGCCGCGAATGTCTGGGATGCGAAAAGCGCTTCACCACCTATGAGCGCAGTGACGAAATCCCGTACATGGTGGTCAAACGAGATGGAAGGAGGGAGAAGTTCGACCGGCAAAAGGTCCTGGAAGGGCTGCTGAGGGCTTGCCAGAAGCGGCCGGTAGCGATGGCGAAGCTGGCTGAGATTGTGGATGAAGTCGAGTCCTCGCTGGGCGACAATCCGGACCGGGAGGTGTCGACTACGGCGATCGGGGAACTGCTGATGGATCGGCTGCGGACCCTGGATAAGATCGCCTATGTCCGGTTTGCGTCGGTTTACCGGGATTTCCAGGATGTCGAGGCATTCTTGAATGAGCTGAAGGATCTGCTCCAAAAGCGCGGCTAATTTCAAGGATGCCTGTAACCGTTGTGGGTTTGAAACATCCTTTGAAATAGGGACTTAACAGAACGAAAGAAGGCTGTTATACTGGGTTTCAGTCCCCGGCCCGACGGCTAAGAGATGGAGTGTGTTCCGGAAGGTCACATCTAAACTGTTGAAAACAAGAAAGCTCGACGGGACTAGGTACCCCAACGCAAACGCTCACGCCTGAGCCTTTCTAGACAGGCTTGAGAAAAAGAATGCGTGGAGATGGCGTTGTTGATTGGGGGAGGTGAATAAGCGGTGGATCATTTCGAGGACCAGTTTTTAGGCGAGGGACATGAGCCTCTGGGGATCCCCTTCGATGAAGAAGGGGCATTTTTTCACCCCGAGGAAACTCATGATGGCGAAGACTTTGCGGCTGCGCATCCGGCCGAAGAGTCGATTTACACGGATGATCCGGTCCGCGTGTACCTGCGCGAAATGGGCGCCGTCCCATTATTGACGCGCGAAGGCGAAGTTAATCTTGCACGTCGCATGGAACGCGGTAAGTTGCGGATGCAGAAGGCGATTAGCCGATCGGCACTGGTTCAACTCCGCGCCGTCGAGATCTCCGAAGCGATCAGGAAGGAAACCGAGGAGCTGGACGCGTTTGCCGATCTGGGCGACCTCGAAGAAGAGAGCGCGGCATATACCAAGCGGCGCAATGAAGTAAAGCAGGATCTGGCTGAAATCGTCAACCTCCACAAGAAGCTGGGGCAGGTTTCGGAAAAGCTCGCGTCGATCGCGCTGAGCAATAAGAAGCTGCGCCGGAAGTGGATGGGCAAGCTGGCTCGGGCGCGTGTACAGGTATCGCAGGCGATCCGCAAGGTTCCGTTCTATCTTTCGCAGTGGAAGCAGTTCGCCAAGGAACTGGAGCGCGTAGTCGAAGAGATTTCGCATCTCGACCAGGATCTGCGCAAGATCGAAGGCCGGACCAGCCAGACGGCCCAGGCTCGGGCACGGGAGCTGAAGCGCGAAATTCGCAAGCGCGAGCAGATGGCGGGCGCGACTCTTCCGGAGTTGAAGCACACGCTTTCAGTGATCCGCCACGGCGAGATCGAGGCTGAGCGAGCCAAGAAAGACCTGGTGGAAGCGAACCTCCGGCTGGTGGTTTCGGTGGCGAAGAAGTACGTGAATCGTGGCTTGCATCTGCTTGATCTGATTCAAGAAGGCAACATTGGCCTGATGCGCGCGGCGGATAAGTTCGAATACCGGCGCGGCTACAAATTTTCAACCTACGCGACGTGGTGGATCCGGCAGGCGATCACGCGCGCGATCGCGGACCAGTCGCGCACCATCCGCATTCCCGTTCACATGAACGAGAGCATGAACAAGTTTCTGCGGGCGACGCGCGAGCTCGAAAAAGAGCTGGGGCGCGTGCCGACCAACGACGAAATCTCGCGCCGGATGGACATTCCGGTGGAGAAGGTCCAGAAGCTGAAGACCATTTCGCGCGATCCGGTGTCGCTGGAGACTCCGGTGGGTCGCGACGGGGAATCGGCGCTGGGCGATCTGATCGAAGATCGCTGGGTGGGTTCACCGGTGGATGCGGTGATCGACACCAACGTCCGCGACGAGACGGCGAATATCTTGAAGACGCTTTCTCCCAAAGAAGAGAAAGTAATCCGGCTGCGCTTCGGCATCGGATGCGAGCGGGAGCACACTCTCGAAGAGATCGGCCAGGAATTTGACGTGACGCGCGAGCGGATTCGCCAGATCGAAGCCAAGGCGCTGCGGCAGTTGCGGTCGCCGGAGCGGGCTCGTCATTTGCGGGCGTTGCTAGCGGCACGTTAAACCACAACTGGAGGTCTTCCTCATGAAGACGTGGATCGCAATCGTGCTGGGCACGGCGTTGGTCGGCCTTCTCGCGCCTGCGGCTTTGGCCCACTTTCACCTGCTGGAGCCGAAGTTATGGGTGGACGAGAAATATGCATCGGCAGCCGGCTTTGAGGCTAGTGCCGTCGCGGGCTATGCGGCGCAGCTCGCGCCCGACACCGGCGGAAATTATCGCCTGGTTACTCCTATTTGAGGATCACCAAACATCGTTTTCACTGTAATGCCGGC
>Ga0209415_10014582_pt1 | contig 12827 bp, 10 predicted proteins | sample PeaSoiSIISIP2007_FD_187696 | JGI IMG/M metagenome (GOLD analysis project Ga0209415, IMG submission 187696) | Peat soil microbial communities from Weissenstadt, Germany - SII-SIP-2007 (SPAdes) (version 2) | ecosystem: Environmental > Terrestrial > Soil > Wetlands > Peat | place: Germany...
TCTCCCCTTACTAACAAAAATCGCGAAACCCGGACAGGATTTTAGGTCGCGCCGTCGTTTTTCCGCAGCCTGCTAGCACAAGGACGGCCATCGAGTTTGGTTCATGTTAGGGCTCGGAGCCGTGATTAGATTCACAATGTAGTGTGACCGCCGTCATTGTAAGCTTCTTTTTGCCCAACCAGCCACAACGCCAAGATCAGCTTCAGTGAATTTTCTTATTAGTGTCATAGCTCCGCACCTTCTTCGGCAAGACATCCTCTGTTCTCCGCCGCTTCTCGTGAACGGAAAGGCTCACAATCGTTTCAATAGTTCCCGACTCTCCCGGATAAGATCATTTGCGTTTCCGTTCCGCCCTAGCTTTTGCGAACTCGAGGGACTAAAACTGCCTACAGCCTTTTACGTCGTTTACGCAGAACTGGCCAGTGCAGTTTCCCCGGTTCGCCTCGAGTTCTCTCTTATTGTTAGCTGGCTTGGCATTGTCCTTCCTGGTACAGAACAGCGTTCCCGGCTTGTCGAAGGGTAGTTTGTCACCAACGATATAGTTCAGACTTTCCAGCCCATTAGGAGACAGCCGTCTCCACTTGATGGCTCCTCCGGTGTGTTCGTAAAGAATAGAGGCTCGGTTGTAGCGCATGATGCATTCTTCCACCCCGCTTTCCTCTCCATGGGGGGCCGCGACCATGATTCGTGCGTCTGGCGGAATATTGAGGTCTTTGTTGCTAACGGGCCGGTTGTCGGCAACGTACCTTACGTCGGTTGCGTAGTAGTCGGTGTCGCCGTGGTGGTGGACGTTGGAGCAGTGCGCTAGTTCGTGGGCAACATCCATCTTTTCTTGCGCGGCTCCCAGGTTTGCGGTTCTGTCCGTGTCAATCCTGATTTCAGAACAGTTCTTTGGCGAACAACCGGTACATCCGGAAAACCCTCCGCCACCCTCGCCCGCCGAACCCTTCCTTATTACGATGACGTGAACGTCGCCGAGACGCCGACTGCTGCCCTTGGATGCCGCATTCAAAACATTGCGGTTCGAGTTGGCCGAATCGCAATCGCTGCAGAATTCATCCTGGTTGAGCTGATGAACCGCGATCCCCGATTGACTGGAAAATAGTGACAAATCGAGCTTGTCGGGGTTGTAGACAAAAAGATCCTTCTGCTGCGGATTCGTCGGGCTGGTTTTCCCCTGCATGCGGAAGCCGCGTGCTTCCTCCCAGTACGACAGGCCATCCCCCGCCGTCCCGTCTCCCGTGGGAGAGTCGTCGTTGTCGGCGGATGCGCTTCCTCCTCCAAGCTTTTCGTCCAGTGCGTCGGCGATCCGGTTGCCATCGTCGTCCTTTGGAATGATCAGCGTTTTCACTCCCGGCCCGCTTTGCACTTTCGGTGTGGTCCTAGCGATCATTGCGGCAGCCCGATTCGGCGCAGCAGGTCGGCGTAGCGGGGGTCGGAGCGGAGATTGTCGAACTGCGGCTCAACTTTAATGAAAAGAACATCGCGATTGGCAAATGCTTTTTCTAGGGCAGCGAAGGCGGCGTTCTTGTCACCCAGCATCGCGTAATCAGCAGCCGCACTGTTGTAAGTGTCTTCGGCTTCGTTGCGTTTGGCGTCTTGCCTGAGAAAGCCAGCGTAGCCTGACTTTTCAAAGATCTGCATTATTTCGGTCGCGTACTTATCGTGACCACGTGCCCTTTCAACCTTGGTCCATTGCTCCATCGCCTGTTTGTAGTTCCCCATTCGTTCGTAGGTATAGCCAAGCCAATTTAACGCGTGGTCGTTCGTTGGTTCCATTCCGACTGCTTTCTTTGCTTGCTGGATGGCTCGGTCGTAATCGTGAGAGTAATTATAAGCAAGCGTCAGGCTCATGTTGTAGATGGGTGAGAACTGGTCGATTTCTGCCGCTCTACGGCACTCATTCAGCATGTCACGGACTTTACCCATGTTAGCGTCAAACCAGCAGGAAGCCACATGCGCGTACGCAGAATTGGGATCAAGCGTCAAAGCCTGCCGAAGCTCATCCTCTGCTTCGCGGAAATTCCAGAAGTACAGGTAGTCGACCAAAGCCAAAGCAATATGTGATTCGGGAATCTGGTCGTCAAGCTGCAGTGCTTTCTGTGCTGCGGATCGCGCACTGTAAAAAGGCTCGCTGCCTGAAACGTCTCCGAAGTATCCCTGTATAGCGGAGGCGTCTGCCAGCCCTGCATACGCTGCCGCGTAGGTTTCATCTCGGCGAACGCTATTGCTGAAGAACTCTACCGCGGCCTTGACATCTTCGCTCGTCCACTTTTCGAAATGGGAGCGGCCTTGCAAGTAGAGCCGATATGCTTCGGCATCTTTGGTTCCCACTTTGGCTAGGCTGTCCCGCTCACTGCTACCGAGTCGTGGACGGAGTTGGGCGGCAACATCCCTCACAATAGAACTATGGAGCAGAGACACATCGGTTGCACTGCGAGTATAGTGTTCGCCCCAGAGTTGCGCTCCGGTCGCGACGTTGACCAACTCGGTTTCGACATTGAGTTCACTGCCATGCTCCACTACGCGCCCGGTCAGCACGGCATCGACATGCAGATCGTGCCCGACCCCTTGCGGATCGTCTTGCCGCGATTTGTAGTGAGACACGGTGCTCCGAGCCATCACTTGGAGATTCGGAAGCCGGGAAAGAGAGTTGGTGATCTCCTCGGAGATACCTTCGCCGAGGTAATCCATTTCGAGGTCTTTGCTCGTATTCGCAAACGGCAGCACGGCTATCGAATGGATCGATGTCGCATCGGAAGGGCGGGAATGCAGGGAGCGCCACGCCAGAAACGCAGCACCGACAAGGACGACTGCCGCCGCGCCAGTGACTACTCCCCACAGCCTTCGGCGCGAATGTGTCTGCGTTGCCGCCGCTGTCGTGGCTGCGCTCTTCCCGCTCTCCGAATCCCGCTTCAGTCGTTGCAGGTCGGTGCGAATTTCCGAAGCGTGTTGATAGCGTAGGTTTCGGTCTTTCTCCAGACACTTCGTGATGATCTCTTCCAGCTTCTGCGGTATGTCAGGGTTCAAGCGCACCGCCGACGTTGGTGTCCCATCCAGAATGGCTTTGAAGATCAACGCTGCCGTGTCGCCACGGAAGGGCAGCGTGCCCGTACACATCTCATAGAGAACAGCGCCGAAGGAGAACAGGTCGGTGCGAGCATCGAGTTCCTTCCCTCGAACCTGCTCCGGCGACATATATGCGACTGTTCCCAGCGCACTGCCGGGACTCGTCAGATGTTCCTCGGACTCGATAGTCGGGGCGCTCATACCAACGCTCGCCGCTTTCAGCGTGACTTTCGCCAGCCCAAAATCGAGAATCTTCGCCTGACCTCGATTCGTCACGAAGATGTTCGCGGGCTTGATGTCCCTGTGGACGATTCCCTTCGAGTGTGCCGCATCCAGCGCGTCCGCGATCTGGATGCCCAGATCGAGCACCGCCTCGATCTCCATCGGCTTGCCAGCGATTCGGTGCCGGAGCGTCTGGCCCTCCAGCAGTTCCATGGCGATGAAGGTTCGCCCATCGGCCTCGTCAATCTCGTAGATCGTGCAGATGTTCGGGTGGTTCAGCGAGGACGCAGCTTTGGCCTCCCGCTGGAAACGGCTGAGAGCTTGTGCGTCGTGGGCGAGGTCGTCAGGAAGGAACTTCAGGGCGACGTGGCGACCGAGCTTCAGGTCCTCCGCTTCATACACGACACCCATGCCCCCGCCGCCGATCCTGCTGAGGATGCGGTAATGGGAAACTGTTTGGCCAACGGGTTGGGAGGGCGTGGCCACTGGGAGGGAATGGTAGATGGGCTTTAAGAGAAGGTCAATCCATTGTACGTTTATTGTACGAAAATGCTTTTCGCGGCCGACAGCAAAATGTTCGCGACCTCGTCAGGACGTTCGACGTGGCAGTCGTGGCCAGTCTTCAGTTCGGCCACCTCCCAGCCGGAGGCGCGAGCTTTTCTGGCAAACGGCTCGAAGAACGGTCTCGCCGGGTAGCCTTCTGCAACGCAGGTAACAAAGGTAGACGGAATGCTGGCCCTACGATTCGCTGGAAGAGGAAGCGGATTCTCAAAGCAACGCAGACTAAAATCGCACAGCCTCGCACGCACGAAATCACGTGCCTCGCCTGCCTTCAGGCCCCAAAGATCAAGCTGACTCTCCCCGCCCGGCAACCGCCAGCCTTCTCCGTGCTCTTGTGCGACGCCGCGAAAATGCGCGCCAATCTCTGTCGGAAGCAAGTCCAGCGCGCATTGCCCATTTTCCGGAATAAACGCGTCGAGGAAAACTAATCGCTGTACCTGAATTGGGTTTCTCTCTACCACGCCGCTGATGATCATGCCTGCGTAACTGTGTCCTACTAGGATCACTGGCCCTCGGAATTTTGATAACGCAAGCAGAACGTCTTCGACATGCTGCTGCAGCGTGATGTCGGGAGACAGGCGGCTTTGGTCTGTGCCAAGTCCACTGAGGACCGGTGTGATCACCCGATGGCCATGCTTTTCCAGCAAGGGGACCAACAAGTCCCACGTACCCGTTGACTGCCATGCGCCGTGCACAAGGACGAACGTTGACATGGGGCAGAGTGTAACAGGTCAAGATTGACTTGCGTTCTGCGTGGCCCAGGAGCCAACTGCCCATCGCATCCGATCAGCGCCATCGAGCAGTTACAGCACAGAGCGCTGAGTGATCGACTCAAAACGAGGCTCGGGACGAAGTTTATCTACGAGTGGATCGACGCTGAGCCATGCCGCCCTGCAGCAGCGAAGCTTACACGCCAGTTCCAGGTTGTCGAGAGCAGCCACTGGTTGATCGAGCCCAGCCAGGATGGTGGAGATGAAGTACGGCGAGACGTATCTTTGAGATGCGATGAGTTCCAATTGCTTGAGCAGGCCAGCAGCTTCGTTCGGCCTGCCGGCAAATGCATAGGCGGCCCCGAGCGCACCCAAAACAAATGGTGTGGCTAGGGATAGCTTGTTCGCGTCCTCGAGTTGGTTGATGGCATCTGAGAATCGCCCTTCCTGCAAGTACGCGAGTCCCATGAGGTGATGGGCTGGAAAGAAGTTTGGATCAAGATCGAGGGCCTTGCCGCAGCACTCGATCGCCTTGCCATAGTTGCGACCGTAGTAATACGGAAGGCCGGCAACATAATTTAGAGGTACGGAGAGGGCGTCCAGTTCGAGCGCCTTATCCATTTCGAGGTGTGCCTCATCGAAACGACCCAGACTCGCCAGAAATTCCGCATAGATCTGACGAAGCCGGGGCACATTAGGGCTGGACCCTATCGCCAGTTGGAACTCGCGCTCTGCATTCAACGGTCGCCATTCATGCAACCAGGCAACGGTGCCCAGAACTCCGTGAGCATCGGCTAGCGTTTCATCAATTGCGAGCGCCTTTGCTGCAGCCGATCTTGCTTTGGGGAAGGCGTCCGATGGCGATAGGTATGTGTAGTACGCGAGTGGAATATATGCGTCTGCAATTGCGGCATACGCGAGCGCATAGGCAGGGTCCCGCTCAATAGCTTCATGAAAGTAGCCGATCGCTTTTTTGATTGCCTGCTCTGTTCTTTTGTTCCAGAAGAACTGGCCTTTGAGAAACAGCTGATACGCCTCAATATTCTCCGTCTCACGTTTCCTGAGACGGCTCTGCGCGCTGGCGCTCAATTCGACTTGCAGTTTTTCGCAGATTTGATTGGCTATATTCTCTTGCATCTCAAAAATGTCGGTGAGCTTTCTGCGGTACCGTTCTCCCCACGTTTGGCTGCGCTTGTCGACGTCAATGAGTTCTACAGCTAGGATCAAGTCGTCACCGCTCTTCTGCGCCTTGCCAGTAACCACGGCGCGTACTTGCAGTTCCCGACCAATTTCGTGCGCTTCCTTATCCGTCCCACGATAGCGGAACACGGTGCTGCGAGGAATGATGCGCAATTCCTGGATGCGCGCTAGTCGATAGATAATGCTCTCGGTTAAGCCGTCGACCAGGAACTGCGAATCCACATCTCCGCTTGTGTTCTCAAAGGGCAGCACCGCCAGCGACCCTATGAGGGTTTCCGAACTCTTCTCTACGTGAGCAACGAACCTGTACCCCCGGCGCGGCACGGTCTCGATGAACTGCGGATGCTCTGCGTCGTCGCCCAGTGCGGTTCGGATTTGGCGAATCGAAAAGTTCAGGCCCTGTTCGAAATCCACGTAAGTGTCTGCGCCCCAGAGCCGCTGTTGGATGTCTTCCCTGGTGACGAGTTGGCCGGCGCGATCGGTAAGCAAGATCAGAAGATTGGATGGCTGCGGGGCGAGTTTGACACGTTGATTTGATCGCCGTAGCTCGCCCGTGACGAGATCGAGCTGAAAAGGCCCGAACCGAATTATTGCGTTTGACGCCATCCGATCCTTATTCTTCTCCCGATTCTTCATTTCCCGCTTGCGAGCACTAGCTGGCATGAAAATCAGAGCCGGACCATCATCTACTTTTGCCTAAACCCTTGTCTACCAGTCCCTTGGGCCTGCTCAACGAAAACCATGGCTTGGCTGCTACCGACAGCGGTCAGCGGCTGGTTAGACAGTCACCGTGGACCGGCCTGAGGAGAAAGCTCTCGGTTGTTTCGCGATGTTGGAACTTCTCAGTTGTGTAAATCGGGGCGATTGCACTCGATGAGAACTGGCCGACCGACTTTGGCCATGTTTGGCTGTTGACGCCCAGCTCTCTCCGATCCTACTGTCTCTCGCATGACCAAGAGCGAATACCTCACTGAATATGACGGAATCGTCAAGACCATGCAGATGTATATTGACGGAAGCAAACAAGGCAAAAGCGAGCTGATGCGTCCTGCCTTCCACCCTGACGCCTCATTCTTCGGCTACGCTGGGGAACAACTCGCCATCGGAACTCCGTTCCTCTTCGACTGGATCGACAAGAATGGTCCCGCTTCCAAGATCGAGCCCCGTGTGGTTAGTGTGGACATCCTCGGTTCCATCGCGGTGGTTCGTCTTGAGGTTGCCGGCTGGTCCGGTAAGCTGGCCGGCTCGGACGCCCGCATGTCCGATCTGTTCACGCTTCTCAAAATGCCAAGTGGTTGGACCATTATCCAGAAAGCGTTTCACTGGCACGCATGAGACCTCAACTTGATGCCGCGCCCTCTGGTATAGTCTTCCCCGCGGGGGTCTTGGGAATGTCTGTGCGGAATACCCCACAGAAAACTCTGGAATCGTGGAAGCAGATCGCTGGCTACCTGGACCGCAGCGAGCGCACCGTCCGGCGCTGGGAAGCGAGCGAGGGACTTCCCGTCCATCGCCGCGAGCACGAAAAGCAGGACACCGTCTTCGCCTACAGGCATGAGATAGAGGCTTGGAGCCGTTTACGCACCAAGTGTCCCAGCGAAATCTCGATCGATGAAGGCGAGAGCCTCCCAGCGGTCAAATCAGTCTCCAACGCCTATCTCGTCGAACATGACGCGATCACGCGTACCATGCATTGCTATATCGCAGGCGCTCGCGCCGGCGACGGAGATCTCATGCGCGCCGCTTTTCATCCTTCGGCGACCATCTCTGGCTACTGTCAAGGGATCGAATATAGTGGCTCGGTTGAACATGTTTTCAAGTGGGTCACCGAGAACGGCCCGGCGCCGAATATCAATCCTCGCTTCGCACGCATCGAGATCATCGAGAGCATTGCCGTCGTTCATCTGGAAGTTCAACACTGGTCTGGCAAGTTGGCTGGCGCCAATGCCCGAGCGTCCGACGTATTCACTTTGCTCAAGTGGAACGGCGAGTGGAAGATCACGCATAAGCTCTTCCACTGGCACGACCAATGATTCCCCCACAGCCCTAAGTTTCGCTGATAAGTCTCGCTGATTTTGAGAGAAGCGCCGGATATCGGCCGACCGGCAGCAGTCCGCTTTGGATGTGCATCATCCATTTTTTTAACTAAACCCTTGTCTACCAGTACCTTGGGCTCGCTCAGCGAAAACTAAGGCTTTACTCATCTCGTGCAAATTGATCTTCCCGGCTTTCCGGGGCAGACTCCAGATCGGCAGCACGCTTCAGGCGCCCGACGATTCGGTTCGCAGTCGGGCGAATAGACGACAGTATCCCAGGAGGTTGCATATGAAGGTTCTGGTGGTTGGAGCCACGGGTTTTGTAGGGAGCCAGGTTGCTCAAGCACTTTGTGCACGAGGGCATCAGACGCGAGTACTTGTGCGTGGCGGGCGAACCCATCCCCGAGGATCACAGTTCGAGGGCAGAGTTGACGTAGTCGATGGCGATCTCACACGCCCTGAAACATTGGCAAGTGCTTATGCCGGAATCGAAGCCGTGGTTTGCACGGCGACCTCGATGCCGCAGTGTCATGAGAATGGTTTGCTGCGCGTCGATCACGACGGGGTGGCATCACTTATCCAGGCGGTGGAAAAAGCGGGCGCCAAGAAGTTTGTGTACACCTCTTACTCTGGAAACCTTCGTTACGATTCGCCACTCGAGACCGCCAAGCGATCCTGCGAAAGCCTGCTTTTGAATAGCGCGATGTGGGCAGTAATCCTCCGCCCGTCGTACTTCATGGAGATGTGGCTCTCGCCGGCGCTCGGCTTCGACCCTCTCAATTCGGTCGCTCGGATCTACGGTTCCGGGATGGAGAAGATCAGCTATGTATCGGCTCACGACGTTGCCGACTTCGCGGTTGCGGCGGTCGAGAAAGAGATTTCCGTAGATCAGATTGTGGAGATTGGTGGACCGGAACCTCTGTCTCAACTCGAGGCTGTCAGCGTTTTTGAAAACAAGTTGCGAACGAAGTTTGATTTGAATTCTGTCCTACTTGAGGCGCTCGAGATGCAGCACAGCTCCTCCGACGCGCTGCAGAAGACATTCGCCGCCCTCATGCTGTCCTACGCGAAAGGGGACACAGTTGCGGAGGCAATGGCCAACTCGGAGAAATTTGGGGTTCGCTTGCACTCGGTCGCAGAGTACGCCTCCGGGTTTGTAAGTCAAGCCTCGAAGTCGGCGTAAGCCCGGTTACGTGGCATGAAAGAGATTCGAAGCTCTGGTCCGGGTCGAGCGCTTATTCGCGAGGAACGCGATGAGTAGGGATGCGGCAAACAAGATTCAGGCAAACCAGATTTAACAACAGGAGAACAAGAATATGCCCCACGCCACCGTACGTCGCCCAATCTGGATCGCTTTCTGGTGTCTATTGCTGGCCGCCCTGGCCGCCCAACCCCTTTTAGCGCAGGCCCCACCCTCCGCCGATACTTTTGTCAGCAGCAGTACGGCCAAGACCAACTATGGGTCGTCCATCGCTCTAGTTGTCTGTCAGGGCAGCACCAGCTACGTGCAGTTCAACCTCGCCGGCATTCCGGCCGGCGCCAGTATTTCGAAGGCCACGCTGCGCCTCTACGTGGACGCAGTCGCCAAGGCGGGCAAGTTCGACGTCTACCAACTCAACAGCAGTTGGGCCGAGAACACACTCACCTACAACACGCCGCCACCACCGCTGGGCATCTCGGTCACGAACGGGACTGGGGTGTCCATCACGACCGCGAACTGGAATCAGTTTCTGTTAATTGATATCACCGCGCTGGCGCAGGGCTGGGTGAATGGAACGATTCCGAATAACGGCGTGGCCCTGGCGCTGACCAGCGGATCGAGCGGTAGTTTCTCGTTTGACTCGAAGGAAAGCTTGCTGACGGGCAACGGGCCGGAGTTGGAGATCGCCTTCAACAGCGGCACCGGGCCACAAGGACCGCAGGGACCGGCTGGGCCAGTTGGACCGCAAGGTCCACAGGGCACAGCTGGAGCAGCAGGTCCTAAGGGAGACACCGGTGCAACCGGACCGCAAGGATCATCCGGACCATCGGGACCGCAGGGAGCACCAGGCGCGCAAGGACCTCAAGGACCACCGGGAACCGCTGGTATGGGCTTTAACTGGCGAGGCGCATTCGACTGCAGCGCGTCGTACTCGGCTGGGGATGCCATCTCGTACCAAGGATCTTCCTGGATTACCAACACGCCCATCGGCGGCTGCGTTCAGCCTCCGTTTAGCCCTTGGGATCTGTTGGCGCAACAGGGCGCGGCCGGGCCAACCGGCGCCGCTGGCCCGTCGGGTCCCATCGGATTGACAGGCGCCACGGGTGCTGCTGGGGCGCAAGGGCCCCAAGGTGTCCTAGGCGCACAGGGACCGACCGGTCCGCAAGGGGGGATCGGGCCAGTCGGACCTACGGGCCCAACCGGACCTGCCGGCCCAGTGGGAATCAACAATCGCGGCGCGTGGGGTGCTTCCAACAGTTACAACCCGAATGATGCCGTCACCGACCAAGGCTCGTATTGGCTGGCGCTGGCCACGAGCAGCAACTCTGAGCCCGCCCTGGCCAATTCCAACTGGCAGCAATTAGTGGCCGCAGGATCACTGACATCATTTAACAACCTGAACGGAATTCCATGCTCGATCAATGGCACGACGGGAGCCATCGCGCTCAGTTTTTCGACCAGCGATGGCGCGCTAACCCTGACTTGTAATGTTCCGCAGTTCACCGCCCGCTCCTTGGGCACCCTGAACTGCGGCAATACGGTCTCGGAGAGTGGCTCACTGTCGCCCGGAACTTCACAGTGGTTTGTTGTCACCTCCAACCTGGGCGGGGGCTGCTCACAACTCAAGTTGACTCTTACGACCGGCAGTTCGATAGTGTTCGACGTCCAAAATACCGCCCTATCGAATGTGGTTACTGGCGTCTCGAACGCCTCCCTCACGACAGCGGGAACCTATTACATCCGCATCTACGGGACAGATCCGTCCGTTACGGGCAACTGGACGTTGGCCTTAGCGGAGTAGTGATCCCAGCAGACCGGAAGGCAGGGCATCGTTGTAACCAATGCGCGGAGCTGATATCCGCGCGCGAGAGGCTACAGAGGAATGTGGCGGCATCGGGAAACGGGCGCTCCATGCTGTGATCGGAGGGGGCTGGCCCACGCTTGCACCACTACGACTGAGGCTGCCCCGCCCGTCGTGGTTTTCGACGGGTAGGGATTACCGCCGATGCCGTCGGGCCACACCTGCACGTGGCGTTCGGCTTTCTCACAGCTTTCAAGGGATGGACTACCCGCCCATAAACACTGCAGTCCGCGGGGTTCCAGCCTATCCCCAAAGGTTTGGGGAGAAAGGTTGCGTTGAGTACTGAGAGTTGCTTGATTCAAATTCAGATGTGAAATTGCTTTTCAACCACAAACAGACAAACACTCTTAAGGAGACCAATCATGAAAAAAAATATCTGGTTGCTCATGGCATGCACGCTGTTGGCAGCTTCGGCGGCAGCGCAGAACAAATGCACGTTTCAGACCACCCACGCACGCTACGCCACCACCTGCCAAGGTTTCGTGTCCACCGCCGCGGGCGCTCCCCTGGCTCCATTCTCATTGCTGGGAACCTGTAAGGGCGATGCGAATGGTTTTTTCAAGTGTACCGGAACCCAGAGCTTCAACGGTACCGTAGTCCCGGCAGTCGATGAAGGACAATCCATTGTTTACTCTAACTGCACCGGCCAGATCACCTACAACCAGGGCACGCCACAGGAGCTCGACATCAACTTCCTCATCCTGGACGACGGCAGGGAACTTCGCGGCATGCTACAGAACGCAGGCAGCGCGGTCCAGTGCGACCTGATCAGAATGGACCCGGCTAAGCACCACAACTAAGGCTGATGAGATAACGGTGGCGGCTCCACGAGTTCCCGGATATCACTTGGGATTTTCGGCAGAGTATCAGTGGCAACAATGAAACATCTCAGGTACAGGCTCTGCGTTATCGAATTCCTTGGTCCCTGCGTTCAGCGCTTTTCGTTCACATTTAGTTAGGGGCGTTGCGGGAATTGTAGCGGTCCAGTCTTCCAAGTGCGAGTTCGGAGGCTCTGAAAGTCTCTAGAAATCTGGGATTCGGAGCCCCAAACTTTAAGTCCATCAGGATGCTGTCAGAAATACTTCCATGAATGGAGCTCGCGCTCGGCCCTTGCTGAGTCGCAGCAAGAGAGGAGCCCGCCAGTCCCAGAAACACCGTCGGAGGCGAAGCTACCGCGATATGGCGCAACAACTCAACAGGACAGGTGAAAAATCACACGCACCGGCATGGGCGCTCCGGTCGACAGCGACATCGAGTACTTCGACGAAATCACCATGCTGAAAGCGATTAGAAGGATGCTGAAAGCGATTGGAAGGATGTGGAGATATGTGACCAATTGCAGAGACGCACCTTGGTTGGTCTCGGCCGCCCGCACTCAGTTCTTTGGGAGTTCGTTTCTGGACTCGCTTTGAATCTGCGCCCGCCAGTTCGTGACGATCGTCAGTGGTGCAGTTTGCTCCCTGTAGGTTCTGCTGTTCACCAAGAATCGCTTACCGTCGCGAGTAGCGTCGTAAAACCCAACATTGTAAGGAAGTTGCAACCGAAACAACGGCTGGGAAGCAAGCACACGAAATTCATTCGCCGACTCGCGCACCTGAACTGAGATGATCGTCAGGTTGTCCTCAACATAGAAGAGTTCCTGCCCGTCCCTACGCCACCGGGGATCACCCCCGCCCTTGGAAGATACGGCAATCCGGGCACCCGGCCCAGGAAAGGAGGTGACATAGATCTCTCCGCTGTTTTGATCGGAATAAGCCAGCCAATGCCCATCGGGTGAGAATTTCGCACCGGAGGCGTCACCGATTTCGAGTTCTGACTTTCCTTCCGTGCCCACTTGCCACACTTGCAGCGTATCCTTCCAGTTCTGTGTTCCGCGGAATTTAGTCAGAGTCACTGCCAGTCGTTGTCCGTCCGGTGACCAGTCTTGAACAGTGACCACGCCTTCCTGCCTCGCTCCGATTGGCTCT
>Ga0209415_10014583_pt1 | contig 12827 bp, 8 predicted proteins | sample PeaSoiSIISIP2007_FD_187696 | JGI IMG/M metagenome (GOLD analysis project Ga0209415, IMG submission 187696) | Peat soil microbial communities from Weissenstadt, Germany - SII-SIP-2007 (SPAdes) (version 2) | ecosystem: Environmental > Terrestrial > Soil > Wetlands > Peat | place: Germany...
GAGGTTCGCGGCCGCCATGTCGACGTTGAAGACGCTCAGGTCGACGTAGTCGAGTCCGTAGCGCTCGGCGAGCGCCACCGCGACCCCGTCCGGGCTGATCGCGCCGCGCTCCAGCAGTACGCGGTCGGCGGTGGTTCCAGTCTGGGCGGCGATCTCGATCGCCTCGAGCACCCGCTCTCGCGAGCACAGGCCGAGCTCGACGATCACCTCGGTCAGCGACCGCGGCGGGCCGTCGCGCCGGCCCGGGGGCCGCACGCCGTTTGCTCCGACGAGGCTCGGTTTCTGGTCGGTCGACGACACGGCGCGCAGGTGGGATGCAGACTCAGACATCGTCACCCCCTTCGGCAGCTCGGCGCATTGCCCCAAGCGGTGCAACGAGGCCGGTCCAGCGCGCGAAGCTCAGCGCGCCCTGCGCGACAAGGATCTCGAGCCCGTCGACGGTCGCGACTCCACACTCGCGAGCCGCGCTCACGAGCACCGTCGGAGCCGTGGCGTAGACGAAATCGACGACCTGCGCATACCTAGGAAGCAAATCGGAATCCAGCGCCAGTGTCGTGAGCACGTCGTCGCGGCTCATACATTCGTCCATGCCCACGGTCGTCGTGTTCACGAGCAGATCGGCGGCCTGCGGACGCGTGATCGCGGTCACCCCGAGGTCTCGGGCCAGCGCCTGTGCGCGGGCTGGGCTGCGGTTCCACACCGCGACCGATGCTCCGGCCTCGCGCAGCGCCCACGTCGCCGCGCGTGCGGTACCGCCGGCGCCGAGCACCACGGCGCTGCGTCCGGCAACCGAGGCCCCGATCGCCGCGAGCATGCCCGGCGCGTCGGTGTTGTCCACGTCAATCGTGCCGTCGGGCAGAAAGCTCAGCGTGTTCGCGGCACCGATCGCCCGCGCCGCCGGGGTCGCGCTGTCGGCCAGCGCGAGCGCGACGTGCTTGTGGGGCACCGTCACGTTGGCGCCGACGAACCCGGCGGCGCCCAGCGCTCGGACCGTCTCGACGAACAGCTCGGGGGGCACCGGCAGATGCTGATAGCTCCAGCCGCGCAGCCCGAGCGCCGCGAACGCCGCCCGCTGCATCGCCGGTGACCGGCTGTGGAAGACCGGCCAGCCCAGCACGCCGAGCCGGCCCGGGGCGAGCGGTCCGAGGTGGGTCACCGACACGTCGTCGGCGAGCGGCCCCCCGCCGCGTTGCGTGCCGCGTTGTACGCGGCCACGTCGGCCTGGAACTGCGTGTAGCTGGTCGCGAACGCGAGCTCGCCACAGGTGCCCGGCTTGGTGACGTAGTACAGGTAGGGAACGGACGCGGGATCGGCAGCCGCGACCATCGACGCAAGCCCGGGGTTGCTGATCGGCGTCGGCGGGAGCCCCGCGTGGACGCGCGTGTTGTACGGGGTGTCGAGCGCCAGCTCAGAGGCGGTCAGCGGGTGGGTGAAGTCGTTCAGCGCGTAGCGCAGCGTGGCGTCGATGCCGAGCGTCATCCCGGCGCGCAGGCGGTTGTAGATCACGGCCGCGACGAGTGCCCGATCCTGCGGAACCTGTGCTTCGCGCTCGACCATCGAGGCGATGATCAGCACGTCGTACTCGCTCAGGTGAGCCGCGCGGGCCTTGGCGAAGTCGAGCTGGTCGAAGTTCTGGTGGAAGGCGGCCAGCTGCTGGTTGACGAGCTTCGCGACGTTCGCACCCGGGAAGTTGAAATAGGTCGCGGGGAACAGAAACCCCTCGAGGGTGTGCACCGACGCCTTGGCACCGTAGCTGCGCGGATCCAGGGCGGACGAGCCCCGCGACGCGACGAGGTAGTCGCCGGTCAGCCCGTCGGCCTTGGACAGCGCGGCGATCTGACGGCGGGTGAAGCCCTCGGGGATCGTCACCTTGATCGTCACGACGGCCGGCGCCGTGGTCAGCGCGGTCAGCGCCGCGGAGTAGCTCATGCCGTGGCGCAGCTGGACGACTCCGTGGCGCAGCTTCGGTCCGTCGCCGTCGAGCGATGCGCGCAGGTCGAAGAAGAACCCCGATGAGACGACGCCGCGAGATGCGAGCAGGTCGCCGATCTCTCGCGCGCTGAAGCCGGGCGGGATCGAGACGTCGACGATCCCCGTGCCGGCGCCGGCGAACGGTTGAAACAGCTCGATCAGAAACCACGCGCCGAACAGCACGACAACCAGTCCGAGCAACGCCAGCGCGCGGCGGCGGCGGTAGCGCCGCCGCGACGGCGGGCGCCGGCGGGCGTCTCGCGGGCGCATCGGCGGCGGGCTTGCGCCATTCGGCCCGTGCCAGCCGGACTCGGGCTCGTCGTGCTGGTCACCCGTCACGCCTGCCCACCCCGTTCGGCTGCGGACCGCCGGTCGCGGTCGCGTCGCGCAAGCCAGTCCTCGAGCAGGTGCGCCGCGGCCCGCGAGTCCTCGGTCGCGGTCTGTGACGGGTCGCGCCGGGCAAGCCGGGTCGTCAGGCGCTCGTCGTGCAGCGCCACCGGGATTCGCTCGCCCAGGCGCCGCGCGAGCCGCTCCGCGAAGGCCCGCGCCTCGCTGGTCTGGGCGGTGTCGGTCCCGCGCAGCGAGAGCGGCAGGCCGACCACCACATACTCGACCCCGCGCGCCGCCACCAGCGCGGCGAGCGCGCCGATCCCGGCCTTCGTGGCGGCGCGCGCCACCGGCTCGATCGGGGTCACCACGGTCTCGCTCGGATCGCACAACGCTGCGCCGCAGCGCGCACTTCCGTAGTCCAGCGCGAGGATACGCATCAGCGGTCGCTAGCCGCCGAGGATGCCCTGGAGCGCCGCTCGCGCCGCATCGAGGGCCTCGCTGATCCTGCCCACCTCGCTGCCGCCCGCCTGCGCGAGCGTGTCGCGTCCGCCGCCGCCGCCGCCAAGCACCGCAGCCGCGGCCTTGGCGATCTCGCCGGCTCGCACGCCACGCTCGACGAGTGTCGCGGCGACGCTCACGACCACATGTGCGCGCTCTTCGACGACCCCGGCGAGGATGATCGCGCCGTCGGTCTCGAGCTTTCCCTTCACGCGATCGACCACGTCGAGCAGCGCCTTGGCATCGGGCACCTCGATCGCCGCACACACGACCGGCACTCCCCCGATCGTCTCCGCCGACTCGGCCAGCGCAGCCACGTCCACCGCGGCTGGGCGCGCCGACGCCCGCACCGCCTTCTCGAGCTCCCGCCGCTCCGCCTCCCGGGCACGCACCGCGGACAGCGCCTGCTCCGGCGCGGTCCGCAGGACCGACGCGATCTCCTCCAGGCCGAGGCTTCGGGCGCGCAGCGATGCGATCGCGGCCGGTCCGCTGAGCGCCTCGATGCGCCGGACGTTGGCCGCGCTCGAGGTCTCACCGAGGATCCGCACGACGCCGATCTCGGCGGTCGAACGCACGTGCGTGCCGCCGCACAGCTCGCGCGAGAAGTCGCCGTCGCCGATCTCGACCATTCGCACGATCTCACCGTACTTCTCGCCGAACAGGGCCATCGCCCCGAGTGCCCTGGCCTCTTCGAGCGTCGTGCTGATCGGGCGAACCGGGTGGTTCTCGACGATCCACTCGTTGATCTGGTCCTCGACGTCGTGCAGTTCCTGCGCCGACATCGCCTGGCCGTGGCTGAAGTCGAAACGCAGCTTGTCGGGCCCGACGTAGGACCCCGCCTGATGCACGTGGCTGCCGAGCCGACGGCGCAATGCCGCGTGCAGCAGATGCGTGGCGGTGTGGTTGCACTCGGCGGCGTGGCGCGCGACGCGATCGACGCGGGCATAGACCCGCTCGCCCTCGTGCAGCTCGCCCTGCTCGAGGACGGCGTACAGCGCCTGGTCCTCACCGAGCCGCACGACCTCGGCGACCCTCGCGCGGCAGTCCCCGTCGGCACACTCGATCACGCCGACGTCGGAGATCTGGCCGCCGCCGGCGGCGTAGAACGGCGAGTCGGCGAGCTTGACGAGGACCCGGCCGTTGCTCTGCTCGACCGCGCCGACCGTGGTCGCCTGCTCGGTCGTCTCGTAGCCGACGAAGCGTGTCGTGAAGCCCGCCGCGCCGGCGAACGCGCTCGCGCGCTCGCGGCCGGCGAGGGTGTCAGCGCCGGCATCCTCCCCCGCCCGGCTGCGCGTTCGCTGGTCGTCCATCAGCGCGTCGAACCCGGCCTGATCGACGGTCAAACCCACCTCGGCGACCAGTTCGCGGGTCAGGTCGATCGGGAAGCCGAAGGTGTCGTGCAGGCGGAAGGCATCCTCACCGCTCACCGAACCCGAGCCCTCGCGGGCGCGCTCGATCAGCTCGCGCAGCGCGACGAGGCCCTGATCGAGCGTATGCCCGAAGTGCTCCTCCTCGGCGCCGAGCCAGACGTCGATGCGCTCTCGCTGCTCGTAGAGCTCGGGATAGGCGGCCCCCATCAGCTCGCGCACCAGCTCGCCGTAGCGAACCAGGAATCCGGGCTCGAAGCCCAGCGACCGACCGTGTTGGACGGCGCGCCGCATCACGCGGCGCAGCACGTAACCGCGGTCGACGTTGGAGGGAACGACGCCGTCGGCGACCAGGAACGTCATCGCCCGCGCGTGGTCGGCGAGGATCCGCAGGCTGCGATCGACGGTCGCTTCGTCTCCGTAGCGACGGCCCGACAGCGTTTCGCCGAGCTCGATCAGCGGCCGAAACTGGTCCGTCTCGAACACCGAGGGAACGTCCTGCATGATCGCCGCCATCCGGTTGAGGCCCAGACCGGTGTCGATGTTGCGCGCGGGCAGCGGGGTGAGCGTGTCCGGCGGTTGCTGGTCGTACTGCATGAAGACGAGATTCCAGTACTCCAGGAACCGCGCGTTCTCGCCCCCCGGGAGATCGTCGGCGCTGCCGAACTCGAGTCCCCGGTCGAGGTACAGCTCCGAGCACGGACCGCACGGCCCGGTCGGTCCGGCCTGCCAGAAGTTTTCGCTGCGCGGGCAGGCCACGATCCGCTCGCGCGGGACACCGACGCCCAGCCAGGCCTCGATCGCCTCTTCGTCGGGGCCGAGGCCGAGTGCGTCGTCACCTTCGAAGACCGTGATCCAGATCCGCTCGGCGGGAAATCCGTAGCCCTCACGCGAGAGCTCCCAGGCGAACTCCACCGCCTCCGTCTTGAAGTAGTCGCCCAGCGAGAAATTGCCGAGCATCTCGAAGAACGTGAGATGGCGGGCGGTCGTCCCGACGACGTCGAGATCGACCGTGCGAAACACCTTCTGGCAGCTCGTCAGCCGCGGCGCCGGCGGTTGCTCCTGGCCGAGGAAGTACGGCTTGAGCGGGTGCATCCCGGCAACCGTAAGCAGCGCCGACGGATCGTTGGCCGCGGGCACCAGCGACGCGCTCGGCAGGCGCAGATGGCCGTGATCGGCGAAGTACGCAAGGAACCGCTCGCGAATCTCATCAGAGGTCATGACCGCGAGATTACCGAGGCTCAGCGCAGCTGCCCGAGCGGGGAGCGCTCTGGCAGCGGGCCCCGGCGCGCCGGCGCAGCGGCGGCGATCGTCGCGTGTCCGACGATCACCTCGCCGTCCATCAAGCAGGCGAGCTGCCCCGGCGCGACACCGTAGGCCGGTGCGGCGAGCGCGAGCGTCAGCTGGCCATCGCGCTGGAGTGCGGTGCAGGCGAGCGGGCGCTGGCGGTAGCGCAGCCGCACGCGATCGAACCGCGGCCGGTGCAGCACGGCGTCGCGCAGCGCCACCGTGCGGGTTGCGAGCTCCGAGCGCGGACCGAGCGTCACGGTGTTCGCGTCGGCGTCGGTGGACAGCACGTACAGCGGCGTGCCGCCGCCGATCCCGAGGCCGCGACGCTGGCCCACCGTGTAGCGGTGGACGCCGCGGTGCTCGCCGACTCGCCACCCGCGCGCATCGAGGACGTCCCCGGGGCGCTCGCCGAGCGCCCCGTGTCGCGCGAGGAACGCCTCGCGGCCGGTCCCGGCGAGGAAGCACAGGTCCTGGGAGTCGGGCTTTGAGGCCACCGCCAGCCCCGCGCGGCGCGCGAGCTCGCGCACGGCGGGCTTACGCAGCTCGCCGAGCGGGAAGCGCAGCCGGCGAAGCGTCGCCGGAGCGAGCGCGGCGAGCATGTAGCTCTGGTCCTTGTCCGCGTCCGCGGCCACCCGCAGCAGCCCGTCGCTGGTCCGCGCGTAGTGACCGGTCGCGAGACCGTCGGCGCCGAGGCGCTCGGCGAGCTCGAGCATCGCGTCCAGGCGCACGCTGCCGTTGCAGCGCACGCATGGGTTCGGCGTCAGCCCGGCGACGTGCGCCGCGAGCCACGGTTCCACGACGCCGGCGCGAAACTCGGCGCGCAGGTCGAGCGAGAGGTGCGGCAGGCCGAGCCGGTGAGCGAGCGCGCGAGCCCCGCGGACCGCCTGCGCCGAGCAGCAGCTGCGCTCGCCGTCATTGTCGGGGTCGGCCCACAGCTCGAGGGTCACCGCGACGGCCCGTGTTCCCGCCAGCACCGCCGCGACGGCGCTGTCGACGCCGCCGCTCATCGCCACCAGGAGCCGCCCAGGCGCCGGCGCGAGCGCAGCCTGGGCACCGGCGGCGGCGCCGAGCGCGCGATGCAGCGCGTCGGCGGCCAACTCGGCCGCGTGGCGCTTGGCCGCCGAGAGCCCGCCGAGCTCGGCCGCTATCGAATCGGCCCCGACGCGCGCGGCCTCGAGCAGCGGACGCCCGTCGACGAGCGCCACCGCGGCGCTGCCGGCAGCGATCGCGCTGCCGCAGCCGCGCGCGTCGAAGCCGGCCGCGGCGACACGGTCGCCGTCGAGCGCCAGCGACACCCGCACGAGGTCGCCACAGGCAGCGCCCCCCGCCGCGCCGGTCTGGGCATCGGCAGGCATCACGCCGCGCCCGCGCGGGCGCTCGAGGTGGTCGCGTAGCGGCATTCCGACGAGTATGGCGCCCCGGACGCGCGAGCGCCGTTGCGGCGGATCTTTATCGTGATGAGACCAAAATGCGGTCAAACTTGTTCCGCTCGTGACCCGCACCCGCCGAATTCTTCGCCGTACCGCGCTCGCGATCGGGCCGGCGCTGCTCGCGCTCGCCGCCGCCGCGAGCGCCGCCGTGGCTCCGGCGAGCGTGACGGTCGGCGCCGTCCCGGCGCTGTCCGCGGGCGCCACCTCGCTCGGAACGCTCGCGGCCGCGACGCCGCTGGCGCTGACGGTCGTGCTCGCGCCGCGCGACCCGGCAGGGCTCGCGGCGCTCGCCACTGCGGTCTCGACGCCGGGTTCGCCGAACTACCACGACTACCTCAGCGTCGCGCAGTTCGCCTCGCGCTTCGGGGCATCGACCGCACAGATCGCCGCCGTGCGCGCGGCCCTGCGCAGCGATGGCCTGACGCCCGGGACCGTTGCCCCCGACGGCCTCTCGATCACCGCGTCGGGCAGCGCCGCGCGGGCCTCCCAGGCCTTCGACGTGAGCCTGCGTCGCTACCGTGAGCGCAGCGGGCGCCAGGTCTATGCCAACACCGCCGCGCCACGGGTGCCGGCGGCGCTCGGCGGGGTCGTCCAGGACGTGCTCGGGCTCAGCAACCTGCAGGTGGCAGCGCCGGCGGAGCTGCAGCGGGGCCCGTCGAAGACCGTCGCGCATGCCGCCAGCGTGGCGTTCTTCGGCAGCGGCGGACCGGCACCGTGCGGGTCCGCAAGCGCCGGCACGGGAGCGTCGGGCCCGTACACGATCAACCAGGTGGCCGGTGCCTACGGAATGGACGGCCTGTACGCGAACGGCGACTTCGGCGCCGGCGTCACGGTCGCGCTGTATGAGCTCGAGCCCTACACGGCGAGCGACCTCACTGCGTTTCAGACCTGTTTCGGCACGAGCGCGAGCGTGACCAACGTCGAGGTCGACGGCGGACCGGTGCCCAACACCCCGCCGGATCCCCACTCGGGGCTGGAGACGGCACTCGATCTCGACAACGTGATCGGCGTTGCTCCGTCGAGCAGCGTCCAGGTCTACCAGGGCCCGAACGACGGCAACGGGACCTACGACACGTTCGCGGCAATCGTCGACGCTGACACCGCCCAGGTCGTGAGCGATTCCTGGGGACTGTGCGAGCCGGAAACCGACCCGGCTGCGCTCAGCGCCGAGAACGCGCTGTTCGAGCAGGCCGCCACGCAGGGGCAGTCGATCCTCGCCGCCGCGGGCGACGCGGGCTCCGAAGGCTGCCTCCCGGTGGACAACTCCACCGCGCTCGCGGTCGACGACGCGGCGAGCCAGCCGTTCGTGACGGGCGTCGGAGGCACGACGCTCGGCACGCTGAGCCCTCCGAGCGGCCAGTCGGTGTGGAACGATGGCGGCAACGGGGGCGGTGGCGGCGGCATCTCGGCGGCCTGGCCGATGCCGAGCTACCAGACCCGGCTGAGCGTCAACAACCTCTCGAGCCGGATGCCCTGCGGCGCGCCCTCCGGCAGTTTCTGTCGCGAGGTACCCGACGTGTCCGCCGACGCCGCTCCCTCGACTGGCTATGAGGTCTACTACCAAGGGCTCGGCGGGTGGGTCGCGGTCGGCGGCACCAGCGCAGCCGCGCCGCTCTGGGCCGGGCTGACGGCGCTCGCCGACGCCAGCGGCATGGGCGGCTGTTCGGCAGGCTCGCCGCTGGGCTTCCTGAACCCCGCGCTCTACGCGATCGCCGCCACAACCAGCGGCGCCCACGCGTTCAACGACGTGCTCAGCGGCAACAACAACCCCTCGGGCTCCGGCGACTACCCCGCCGCGGCCGGCTACGACATGGCGAGCGGGCTGGGCACCCCGGTCGCCACCGACGGAGCCTCGCCCGGGCTCGTTGGCCAGCTCTGCGGGCCGACCGAGACGATCACCGCGCCCGCGGTGGGGGCCACCTACACACAGACCCAGAGCGTCCCCGCCGCCTACTCCTGCATCTCGCCGACCCCCGGGACGCCGACCTGCAGCGGGTCGCTGCCGAGCGGAAGCCCGATCGACACCGCGACGACCGGGCAGCACAGCTTCAAGGTGACGGCGACCGACTCCATCGGGACCACCACGCAACGAACCGTGGTCTACACGGTCGTCCCCCCGCCGGCGGCGACGATCACCATTCCGGCCAACGGCGGCGCCTACACCGAGGGTCAGGCGCTCAGCGCGACCTACGGCTGCGCGGCCTCGACGTCCGGTGCCCCGAGCTGCGCCGGCACGCTCCCGAGCGGCAGTCCCCTCGATACGACGACACTCGGCACCCACAGCTTCAGCGTGACCGCCACCGACGCCAACGGCGTCGCCACCACCGCGACCGCGAGCTACACGATCGTCGCGCCGCCGCTGGTCACGATCACCCTCCCGGCCAACGGCGCCAGCTACGCGATCGGCCGCCACGCCCGCGCGAGCTTCGGCTGCGCGGCGAGCGCCCCGCTCACGGTCACACGGTGCACCGGCCCGATCGCCGACGGCGCGGCGATCCGCACCTCGTCGCTCGGGCCACAGAGCTTCACGGTCACCGCGGTCGACAGCAACGGCATCGCGACCGTGCGCACGGTTCGCTACACCGTCGTGGCGCTACGCCCGACGGTCAGCCGTCTGCGCGAGTCGACGGCGATCTGGCTCGAGCACCACAGCGCGCGGACCGGCTTGGCGGTGGGAACCAGGTTCTCGTTCTCGCTGGACCAGCCGGCCACGCTGACGTTCAGCTTCATGCGCACCCAGACCGGTCGCGTGGCCGCGGGACGCTGCGCTGCCGTCACGGCTGCGAACAGCCACGCCCGCAGTTGCACCCGCCAGCTGCCCGCCGGCACGCTCACGCTCAAGGCGCACGCGGGCACCGGCGCGCTCGCGTTCGCCGGCATCACATCGAGCGGCGCCCTCGCGCCCGGCAGCTACACCGTGCTCGTCAGCGCGGTCGGCGTGGGCGGGCAGCGATCCACGGTCCAATCGCTGCGTTTCGTCGTCGCGAGCGCTACGGGCCCGTGACGGACGTCGCGCCGTAGGCCTGCTGCTCGCTCTGGGTGACGAGGTTCTGAGCCGACTGGATGGCGCGCTTGAAGCCCGGGAGCGGCGTGGCGACCGGCTTGACGACGGCAGGGGTACCGCATCCGCCGAGCACGGCCGCGCCCAGCACAAGCACAAGCGCGAGCGCGGCAAACCGCCGGGTTGGCACGCTGCCCGGGAGACGCAGGCTCATCGATTGTCTCTTCGGCACCCTGCGGGCGAGCATTAGCCAGATCGACGCGAATTCGACGCCGATACCCACTAGTCTGTGACTCAACGGCGATGCCCGACGGCGTTCTCCACCTCTCCTCTCTCGCGGGGAGCCCGCTGCTGGACTCGGCCGGCGAACGACTTGGCCGGGTCGACGATCTCGTCGCGCGACTTGACCTGGCCGACCCGCTGCCGCCGCTGATCGGCCTGCGCGCCGCGATCGGCGGCCGGCTGCTGTTCGTCCCCGCCAACAGCATCGACCGCCTCGAGCCGGGCGGCGCCCATGCGTCGACGACCAAGCTCAACCTCGCCCAGTTCGAGCGCCGTCCCGGCGAGGTGCTGCTGCGCTCGGACGTGCTCGGACACAGCCTGATCAACGTCAACACCGCGCGTCTGGTGCGCGCCGGCGAGGTCGAGCTGACCTACCAGGACGGAGCGTGGCGGGTTGCCGGGATCGACACGAGCCTCGGGGCACGCCTGCGGCGACTGCTGCCGCGCCGCCTGCGTGGCCAGGACGACGCTCACGAGGGGTTTGTCCCGTGGCCCGAGCTCGAGCCGTTCGTCGGACACGTGCCGACCTCGCGCCTGCGTCTCGCCCACCGGCGCATCGCACAGCTGCATCCGGCGCAGATCGCCGACCTCGTCGAGGCGGCGAGCCACGAGGAGGGCGAGGAGATCCTCGAAGCGGTCGGGCAGGACAAGGAGCTCGAGGCCGACGTCTTCGAGGAGCTCGACGACGAGCACCAGCTCGAGTTCCTCGACCAGCGCTCGGACCGCGAGGTCGCCGCCGTGCTCTCGCGGATGGCCAGCGACGACGCCGCGGATCTGCTGTTGGAGATCAAGCAGGAGCGCCGCCGCCCGGTGCTCGACCTGCTGCCGTTCGCCAAGCAGCGCAAGATCAAGGGCCTGCTCGGCTACAACCCGTCGACCGCCGGGGGGGTGATGAGCCCGGACTTCGTCACGGTGCCGCGCGATGCCACGGTCGGCCAGGCGATCGCAGCCGCTCGCGCCCAGGATGTCGCGCCCGAGAGCCTTCACGCGATCCTGCTGACCGACCCGGATGGCGTGCTCAGCGGAATGGTCACCGCCGGCCAGCTGATCAGCTCGGCACCCGAGCAGACGCTCGACTCGATCGCCGAGAACGGCGCTCCGCCGGTGGGCGCCGAGGCGGAGATACCCGAGGTCGCGCGCCTGATGACCGACTACAACCTGGTCTCGCTGCCGGTCGTCGACGCCGACGGCCGCGCGATCGGCGTCGTCTCCGTCGACGACATCCTCGAACTGACGCTGCCGGACCAGTGGCGGCGCCGCTACGGGCTGGCGCGCGAGTAGACTTGGACGAGCGCGGAACGCGCTTGACAGGACCTTCACACCGTGGACGACCCAAACAGATACGAAGACGGCGAACCCCCGCGAAGTAGCGGTCGCGAGGCGCCGCGCCGCGGCGTCCCGGCTGGAGTCGAAGCCTGACATCCGGCTGAGGACCTCCACGGTGCCCGCCCCGCGATACGCCGGTGCGGGCCCCGAAAGGAGGTGAACCAGGATGGCCGCAACGCCTCCGCGCGAGCGCGCGGTGCTCGACAGCGCCCACGTCGGCGACATCCAGGGCGCCTTCGGGACGATCAGCCAGCACGACACGGCCGCTCGCCGCAGCTGGCGCGCGCGCGCGCTCACGCTCGCGGCGATCATCGGGCCGGGGCTGATCGTGATGGTCGGCGACAACGACGCCGGCGGTGTCGCGACCTATTCGCAGGCCGGCCAGAACTACGGCACGAGCCTGCTCTGGGTGCTGTTGCTGCTGATCCCGGTGCTGATCGTCAACCAGGAGATGGTCGTCCGCCTCGGGGCGGTGACCGGAGTCGGTCACGCGCGGCTGATCAACGAGCGGTTCGGGCGCTTCTGGGGCTGGTTCTCGGTCGGCGACCTGTTCCTGCTGAACTTCCTGACGATCGTCACCGAGTTCATCGGGGTCAGCCTCGCGCTCTCCTACTTCGGCGTGTCGGAGTATCTGTCGGTGCCGATCGCGGCGGTGCTGCTGGTCGCGGTCACGGCGAGCGGCAGCTTCCGCCGCTGGGAGCGCGTGATGTTCATCTTCGTCTTCACCAACTTCCTGGCGGTTCCGCTCTTCTTCATGGCACACCCGCACGTCACCCCGATCGCCCACGACTTCTTCGTTCCCGGGATCGCCGGCGGCGCCAACTCCACCTCGGTGCTCCTGATCATCGCGATCGTCGGCACGACGGTGGCGCCGTGGCAGCTGTTCTTCCAGCAGTCGAACATCATCGACAAGCGGATCACACCACGCTGGATCAACTACGAGCGCCTGGACACCTGGATCGGCGCGTTCGTGGTCGTGATCGGTGCGGCCGCGCTCGTCTGCGTGTCCGCGTTCGCCTTCCAGCACACCCACTACTTCGGGAACTTCACCGACGCCGGTGGTACCGCGAACGCGTTGCGCCACACGCTCGGCTCACTCGCCGGCACGTTCTTCGCGCTGATTCTGCTGAACGCGTCGCTGATCGGCGCGGCGGCGCTGACACTCTCGACGAGCTACGCGTTCGGGGACATGTTCGGCACGAAGAGCTCGCTGCACCGCAGCTTCCGCGACGCCCGCACCTTCTACGCGATCTTCGCGGGCCTGATCGCCGGCGCGGCGGCGATCGTGCTGATCCCGGGCGCCCCGCTCGGCGTGATCACGACGTCGGTGCA
>Ga0209415_10014584_pt1 | contig 12827 bp, 10 predicted proteins | sample PeaSoiSIISIP2007_FD_187696 | JGI IMG/M metagenome (GOLD analysis project Ga0209415, IMG submission 187696) | Peat soil microbial communities from Weissenstadt, Germany - SII-SIP-2007 (SPAdes) (version 2) | ecosystem: Environmental > Terrestrial > Soil > Wetlands > Peat | place: Germany...
AGCTTCATGCGCAAGTCGAAGACAAGGTGTGGGTCGGTAACATCCGCGAGCTCGGCTGTGTCGTAATACACCTTGAATGCCGTCAGTATTTCTTCCGGGTCATTCACAAAATCCACCACATAAGTGGTGTCTTTCCCGTCATGAGCGCGATTGAGCCGGGACAGCGTTTGCACCGCCGTTATCCCCGCCAGCCGTTTATCCACATACATGCCGCAGAGCAACGGTTGATCGAAGCCCGTCTGGAACTTGTTTGCCACGAGCAGGATTTGATACTCATCGGTATTGAACGCCTCCCGCATGTCCCGGCCCCGAAGGTTTGGGTTAAGCACTCTGCTGGTTTCGGAGAAAGAATCCGGGCCGGATTGCAGGTCTTTTATTTCGCCGGAAAAGGCGACCAACGTGGCAATCTTGTAGCCCTGATCCTTGATGTATTTATCAATGGCAAGTTGCCAGCGCACGGCCTCCAGCCGACTGGCGACGACAACCATCGCTTTGGCTTTTCCGTTCAGCATCGGCGCAACATTCTCGCGGAAGTGCTCCACCACCACCTGCACCTTTTGGGCAATGTTGTATGGGTGCAGCCGAACCCAGCGCATGATCCCTTTTAGGGCTTCGCTACGCTCCACTTCCTTTTCGTCCAACTCTTTGCCGTTATGCGCAAGTTTGAAGGCTAATTTGTACGGCGTATAGTTACTCAACACATCGAGGATGAACCCTTCTTCGATTGCCTGACGCATCGAATAAACGTGAAAAGGCGCGGGCAAATTGGTGGCACTCGCCTGCAGCGATGGGTCAGGCCGTCGCCCGAATAGCTCCAGTGTCTTGGCCTTCGGCGTCGCTGTGAAAGCGACATAAGTTATGCCTTTTTCTGCTGCTCGCACCGACATTTGCGCTGCTAACAAGTCTTCGGTGCTGACCTCGCCCCCGTCGGCCAAATCCTGCAATTCTTCCGGCGACAACAAGGATTTCAGTTTGGCAGCTGCCTCGCCGGTTTGCGACGAATGCGCTTCATCGGCGATGACTGCGAAGCGCTTGCCCTGAGTGGCAGCCAGCTCGTGAACCGCCTTTAACGCAAATGGAAAAGTCTGGATCGTGCAGACCACGATCTTCTTGCCACCGGCCAGCGCTTCCGCCAACTCCCCGCTTTTGCTGGCGCTCTCGCCCTTGATCGTGACCACGACGCCCGTCGTGCGCCCAAAGTCAAAGACGGCATCCTGTAGCTGAGAATCCAGCACCTTGCGATCCGAGATAACCAGCACGGTATCGAACAGCTTTTGGTGTTGTGCGTTGTGCAGATCGGCCAGGAAATGCGCCGACCATGCGATGGAATTCGTCTTGCCGGAGCCCGCCGAATGCTGGATCAGGTATTTGCCCCCCGCCCCCTCGGCCAGTACTGCCGCCTGCAGCTTGCGCGTCGCGTCCAGTTGATGAAAGCGCGGGAAGATGATCTTCGTAATCTGTTTCTTCTTATCCTTCTGCGCCACGATGTAGCGCCCGAGAATCTCCAGCCAGCTATCCCTTCCCCAGACTTCTTCCCAAAGATACGCGGTGCGATGACCACCCTTCTCATTCGCGGGATTGCCCGCGGCGCCTCTGTCGCCGCGATTGAACGGAAGGAATTTCGTCCCCCCGCCGTTCAACTGCGTCGTCATCATCACCGCCATATTGCTGACCGCGAAATGCACCAGCGCACCGTTTGGAAAACTCAGCAACGGCTCAGCAGCCCCCTGCCCCTTCGGGTGCGGGTTGCGGTCGAAGCGGTACTGATCCACCGCGTCATCCACAGACTGCGTAAAGTCGCTTTTCAGCTCGCACGTCGCCACCGGCAACCCGTTGAGGAACAGCACAAGATCAATCGAATTTTCGTTATGCAGCGAATAGCGTACTTGGCGCACAACGCGCAGCCGGTTGGCTCCGTACTTCGCCAGGATGTCTGGATTCATCGCCAATGCAGGTTTGAACTGGGCCAGGGCTAGAGGCTGGCGCAAGCCGAGAAACTCAACGCCATGCCGCAGCACGTCGAGTGTGCCCCGCTGACTCAGTGCGTCCCGCAACCGACCGACCACGACATCCGCTGCTTGCGGCCCGTGGTTCTTATTCAAAGTTTCCCAGGCTTGCGGCTGTGTCGCCTGCAACCATGCGATCACATCGGCCGGAAACACCGCCCGCGCGCGGTCATAGCTCCCTGCGTCGCCCTCGGCATAGAGCCAGCCATTCGCAGCGAGGTGTTCGCAGATTTCATCTTCGAGATTGATTTCCTTGTGCAGGTTGCTCATTCGGCGGCTTCCTCTTCCGATTGAACTCCCACCAAGCCCCGCACATCGATCTTGCCGGTAACGGCAGCGTAGATGAGCGCCGTGCGCCGTTCTTGAAGAAGGGCGATAGCAGATTCAGCTTCTGCAGTCAGATCATCGAGTTTGCAGGTTTCCCGGTTCAAGAAATTCAAGATTGAACGCTGTTCTTCAATCGGGGGCAATCCAAATGGAAAAGCTCCGATACTTTCTTGGGAAATGCCGAAAAAAGTGGTTCCGGTCCGCTCTCGTACCATATAGGTTTTAAAACCCGGCCCACCCAGCACATAGTACAAAAAGCGATTCTCAAACCGTCCACTCGACGGCCTGAACAGCAGTAAATGACTATTGAGGCAGGCAGGTCCCGGTAGTTTATCAACGTAAGCCAGCTTACCCATCGCCGCGCCGTCCTTCATCATCAAAAGATCCCCTTCGCGAAGCTGAATCTCTGGAGCAATTGCGTAGCGATCTTGCGAAACGTGATAGCAACGATCCCAGTCAATTTTGTCGTTTGTAAAGTGCTCGCTTGTAACTAAGAACGGTCCATCGTCTGTATACTCGTCGGAGCGCAGGCCCTGCCACCCGAGACGCCCCTTCAAAGAGGCAACGTACTTCAGTGGTTTGATCTCCCAATGTTCAGGAATTGTCCCCAGCCATTCAATTCCTGAATCCTTCAACGGTACGGACGGATTCAGACCTCTCGTAACCGCGTGCGAGATGACTGCCTGTCGCTTTTCTTTCAGGATACTGATTAGCTCGTGCTGCTCGGTTACCAACGCATCAATCTTCGCCGTCTCGTGGTCGAGGAAGTCGGAAATTTCTTTCTGCTCCTCAATAGGGGGAAAAGGAAATTCAAAACTGTTGAACTCGTCGGTCGGAAACCGCCAACGCCCAAGCTGCGAAGAACCTTGACCGAAGGCATAAAAGATTTTGTTTCTATATCCAGCTTGAAAAAGATACAGATAGTATTTATCGAAGCACACTTTCCTATCTCTAGCCCCGAACACCCTGTAGTCGGGGCTGGTGACGCCAAAAATAGGGGATATGTCCACATATCCTGTTAGCAAATCCATGTGGTTCATCGCGAAATCCCCTACCTCGACAAATTGGTATTTCGAGTAGTCAGCTGATAGCTGCCCATCACCACTTTCAATGTCCTTGGGTCTGATACCTTGCTGGGTTATTGATAAGACTTCATATCCTTCAGCGCCACATATGCGCTTTCGGATTTCGAAAAGACGGCGAATACGTCTTGTTCCCCAGGTGGAGGGCACTTCACCGAGCCATTCCACTCCACTGTCGCTGTATTTGCTGTAGCGCGGGAGGCTCATGCAGCAAGCCCTTCAATCATCGCCTTGATTCGGTCAGTGCATCGCTTCAAGTCAGTGTCAATGTCGGCCAAATCGCGCGGTTGCTCGAAGATGTAGAAATGCCGACTAAAAGGAATTTCGTAGCCGACCTTCGTTTTCTCGTGGTCGATCCAAGCATCCGGGGCGTGCGGACGTACCTCCCTTTCGAAATAGGTTTCTACCTCTTCCGCGAGCGGAACGTTTTCTGTATCCCGCAGGCTCGCATCTGGCTGTGGCTTGCCTTTCAGCTTGCCCTTTTCACCCAACACAATTTTTCCTTTGCCGTCACGTAGCGGACGTTCCACCGTGATGGTACGGTAACCGAACGCGGCATTCTTGAAGATGCGGGAGATCGGCTTCTTACCATCATTGGCTTCGATGAACTCCCCGAAGAGCCGCGTGACCTCAGCGATATGTTCATCCGCCAGTTCCTTCCGTTTGCTGCCAAGGCTTTTCCGCATCCTCTGCCACATACCGCTGGCATCGATGAGTTGCAGTTTCCCCTTGCGTTGTTTCGGCTTGCGATTGCTCAATATCCAGACGTAAGTCGAGATTCCTGTGTTGTAGAACATGTCTGTGGGCAAGCCAATGATCGCTTCCACGAGATCGTTCTCCAAAACATAACGCCGGATTTCGCTTTCCCCTGAACCCGCGCCTCCGCTGAACAGGGGTGAGCCATTGAGGACAATTCCGAACCGGCTGCCCCCCTCGGTTGTTGGACGCATCTTGCTGAGAAGATGCAGCAGGAAGAGTAGTGAGCCATCTGATACGCGCGGCAGGCCGGGGCCGAAACGCCCATTGAAGCCCTGTGTTTCATATTCTTTGCGGATTTCTTTCTCAACTTTCTTCCACTCCACACCGAACGGCGGATTGGACAGCATGTAGTCGAATTTCTTGTGCGGATGTCCGTCATCAGAGAAAGTGTTGCCGAACACAATATTGGCCACGTCCTGCCCTTTAATCAGCATATCGGCTTTGCATATCGCATAAGACTCCGGGTTGAGTTCCTGGCCGAACATGGTCAAACGCGCTTGTGGGTTATGTTCGATCAGATATTCGCCTGCTACAGAGAGCATCCCGCCCGTGCCGGCCGTCGGGTCATAGATGGTGCGCACGACGCCGGGCTTTGCCAACACGTCGTCATCCTCAATGAAAAGCAGGTTGACCATGAGACGAATAACCTCTCGTGGGGTGAAATGCTCCCCCGCCGTCTCATTCGATATTTCTGCGAATTTTCGGATCAGCTCTTCAAAGACCAGCCCCATTTGGTTATTGCTGACCTTGTTAGGATGCAGATCAACTTGGGCAAAGCGTTCCGTCACCAGATAAAGGAGGCCAGCTTTGGCAAGCCGGTCAATCTGCGCGTAGAACTCGAAACGCTCAAAAATATCGCGCACCGCTGGTGAAAACGCCTGAATGTAGGCGAACAGATTTTCGCGAATGTGATCCTGATCGCCCATCAGCTTTTTCATATCGAGAGGCGACGTGTTGTAGAAACTTTGCTTGGCCTTGCGGAGCAGAAACGGCTCTGCATTCAGTCCTTGCTTTTTTCTGGCAGCCTGCTCGGCCAGCACCGCAGCCTTCGTTGACTCAAGCACACAGTCCAGACGCCGCAACACGGTAAACGGCAAGATCACCTTCCCATATTCAGACTGCTTGTAATCGCCACGCAAAAGGTCGGCGACCGACCAGATAAACGAAGAAAGAGACTGTTGGTTCATCGGTTAATTTCCTGTTCAAGCGCTTTCAAAGTTTCCATGATCCAGTCGAATTTAGGCGCATCCCCAAATATCATTACAGTCATATTCCGGTAGTCCCGTTCCAATGCCGCAACCCGGTTCTCGACCGGCGAAAGCCGGAAGCTTCCGGGACGCGCAAGATCGTAGCGAGCCCAGGCGGAAGGATAGAACGTCTCCTTATGTCTCACAACTTGCGTTAGCAGATCCCGGTCGGCCAGAGCGTCCGCTCGGATCGGCCCTTGGGCCAGCATGGCAACGTCATAACAATGACGCGAATAGCGGTCGGGGATTGGTTTCTCCGGCGGGCGGTAGTATTCCGCATGAAGAATTGTTGCCTTTTCCCAAAAGGTCCGCTTCGCGAGCAGCGCGACCACCGCAACGTCTCCATCGAGAACAACATTCGGAAATTCTTCGGCAGCAAAAGAACGGATCGTAAAGCGATCATGCGGCACAAATTCCGCGTGCGTTCCCAACTCAAGCACGACCTGGGGAGAAACATAATCAAGATTCTTCGTGATTGCAGTTGGATAGCGAAACTGAACCACGTTCGGGTCCTGCTCACTAACGTTGAGACTCCATCCGTCCGCCGCTCCGAGAATTTCTCCGCAACGTGCTTTAAGCACGTCAAGAAATTCACTCCCGATATACCGCCGGCATTCCGCCATCATCTCGTCGAGGATCCCCGCCCGTTTCGTCTTTGAGATACCCTCACGCCGTGGGTCACGTTCTCCTTTGAAACCTAATGCCTCGTAGTCCACGGCAAGGTCAATATCCTCGGAGAACCGGTTAATTGCGTGGAATATCTTCGAGAGCGATGTGCCGCCCTTGAAGAGGAGTCGTCCGGTAAAAGCGTCGATTGAGAAAAGCTGTTTTAGCATCCAGCAGACCCAGAAGTCTTTTTCAATGATGGCTTCCGGCAAAACTTTCTGCTCCGCGGTTTCCGTGAATAAGTCGGCACGATCGCGCCCAGGCATCTTGGCGACTTTGTTCACGAGGTTTTCTCCGCGATCTTTTTCGCCACTTCATAAATCCAATCCACGCCGAATCGCGCGTCCTTTACAAGTCGCCGTTTCTCGGCAGGGGATAGCGATGAGCGTAACTTCTCGATTTCGCTCGGGCCGATCCCTTGCTTGCCAATGTGGCGGAGCGCCTGAACCACGAGCGCGAACTTGCCTTCAAGTCCGGCCATCGCTTTAGGACGAGCGTGCTTGAAATGGATGCTCCGGCGTCCGATTAGCACTTCATTATTCGGGCCATCGGTCAGGTAAATAATTTTCGCAGGCACCTGAGTAGAGAGACCAAGCAGATTTGCAGCCCACGCGCCTTCCGGCACGATCTTCCAACGCTGTTTTCGAGCTATTGCCTGGGCTGCCTCGTCAATGTCCGGGCTCAACTTCCCGCCCAGCGCGGGATTGACCTTCGGCATATCGTATAGCCCTCGCCGAATACGGCGGATCGTTCCGTTGCGAGTCAGGCTTCCAAGCGTCATGTCGATAGTGCCCCGGCTCGCAATGTCGAGAAAATCCTTGGCAGAGAAGGCTTTCCCTTCGCCTAGCCGCTTGATCCTGCCAACTATCTGATCCCGCATAGTTTGCATGATATCAGTCTGCCTCTTTGTTTAGAAAAAGTATACTAGTTTTTCTAAACCTATTTCTTCCTCACTTTTTCCCCTACTCTAGCCTGAACCGCTTTGCGCGCCTTCTAGAAGGCGGGCTTGCTATTGAGTCGGTTGCTCGTGGAACCAGATGGGTTTTTGCGGAGGGCCTGTGGCGGCGGCTGGAGGCTCAACTCAGCAGATGCTTATTGTAGGTTTTCGTTGCGGTGTCGCTAAGTAATTCTTCCAGTTCTTGTTTGTCCACGAACCTTCCTAGTGCTCCATAAGACCAAGGTGGCTGCGCAGATCGATCGATCGCCACAAACATCAATGGTTCGAGATCGGCAGCCGTGAGTTCCTCTATCGTTCGGCGATTCTGTGCGACATCTTTATCTACCAACATTTCTGTAAATTGCAGTTCAGGAGTTAGCCCAAAAGTCCTTCGATCAATCAGCAACAGATAAACAGATTCGTGCTGTTGCCGATGTTGCTCCAAAACTTCTGAGAGTTTTTCCACTTGGGAATCTGAAAGCATTGAGTCCTCCCACTGCTTGATTGCCTTGAGCACAGCCTTCTGCTCGGCTTCTTCGAGATCCGTTATTGTTCCAAAAAGTTCAATCAGATGCCGATTGCTGAAACTGTGAAAGTAGTGAATGCGCATCGTGTAGAAGTCTTTGCCTGAGACCCAATAATCATGGACTGGGCGGTGTATTGCCCATGCGGTGATGTGCCATCCTGTTTCGCCATCTTCGCTCTCGTATTGGAATCCACTGACGGTGTAGTCGCCAAACATGTCCACACGTCGCAGCGTCTTTTCCCAGTTCTTCGTCAATCCGTCCTGCATAAATCACTGTTCCTTCTGTGATAATTGGAAACGGCAGCATACCAGAACCGGATAGGATCGCCGACAACGCGCAGCGGAATGTTACAAAAACAGAACGCCCTTGGGCTTCATTCCGGAGACATACAATGCCCGCAATAATCGAAGAACGAGAGTTTAGCGGATTTCCAGGGAGAGATGCACACGCGCTCAGGGAACTCACGTTTGCGGGACGAGTGGCGTGGCTACGATACCGCTACGACTTGGTGTTTGCTGCAGCATTCAGGACCTTGTTGGACGCTGACAACCACGGCCCTTACATTTGGCTCTGCGCCGTCAATCTTCTCTGCACGGCGATTCAGGCTTTGTCCGGATTTGAATTCAATGGGCCGGACCAGCAGCGATTCATTTCGTTTGTTGAAAAGTATCTCCCTGACTTTGTAAACGCGGGTCTGCATCTCTCGGACCCACGCCCACGCGGTGCTGATAACGCTCAGACGCCCGCAGAGCATCTCTACAAATTCTTCAGATCAGGCCTTGCGCATAGCTTCTGCATTGAATGGGGAGGCATTCAACATCGTGACGAACTACCTGTGCCCATCGAAGGCTATCTTTTTGAGGTGCATCCGGGCGCACCGGGTTTCGGTGCTCTTGGCGTGGTGCCACGTGATTTTGTACTCGCCTTCCACGCAGCAGTTGAGCAGTTTTTCGCTGCGGCTGCTGGCTGGCCGGATGCATCTCCAGAGCGGCTAACCTTCGATCATTGTTTCGCGAGGGTATTCTTGCTAAAGGAGCGACCACCAATTCCCTGACCAAAGCCGATTTGTCAGCAAAATGGGCTGTCAGGTCCCACTTTCTCTAACGCGCACTGATATTTCGAAACGTTCATAGCTTCTCAGTCCCTTCCAGTGCTAAACGCTGCGTTCCAGTTCTCCCTTTCACATCCATCCCGTCGCTGAAAGCCCGTCTCCCAATTCGGTGTTCTTGGCCGAAGTCTTTTTCTCCTCATTTTTTCTCCACTCAACCCGCGCCTTCCACAGCCGGCGTTATTCCAGCGGTGCTCCCTGTCAAGGGTCTTCGATGAACGCGGACAAACCGCGCCCTTGACAGGTCCGCGCCGCTGAACGCCTTCAAAACCGTCGCGGGTTTTCGCGAAGAAAAAAATTCGTTTTGAAGGAGAAGAAGACCATGCAAAACACCACCGAAAGAAAAGACGTTTACAGCCGCATCACCGCACAGATCGTGGAGTATCTGGAGAAAGGTGTCCGTCCGTGGACTCGTCCGTGGAATGCTGAGCACGCCGCCGGCCGGATCACCCGTCCTCTGCGTTTTAACGGCCAGCCCTACTCCGGAATCAATGTGCTTTCCCTTTGGATGTCCTCGCTAGGCCAAAATTTTGCAGCGCCGATCTGGATGACCTACCGCCAGGCCGGGGAATTGAACGCTCATGTCCGCAAGGGCGAGAAAGGCTCGCTCGTAGTCTACGCTAACGCCATCACGCGGACCGAGCATGACGACAAGACCGGCGAGGATGTCGAGCGCGAAATCCCTTACATGAAGGGCTACACGGTTTTCAACGTCGAGCAGATCGAAGGCTTGCCCGAAATCTACTACGCTAAGGCCGTTCCGACGCGAGATCCAGTTGCGCGCATAGACCATGCGGAGAAGTTTTTCGCCAGTCTGGGCGCAACGATCAAGCACGGTGGAAATCGTGCCTATTACGCGCAGGAACTGGATTACGTACAGATGCCCCCGTTCGAAGCCTTTCGTGACGCCGAGAGTTACTACGCTACCCTCGCCCATGAATTGACGCACTGGACGAAGCACTCGCAGCGTCTTAACCGTGACTTCGGTCGCAAGAGCTGGGGCGACGAAGGCTACAGCCGCGAAGAACTGGTTGCCGAGCTGGGATCTGCTTTCCTGTGTGCCGATCTCGAACTACTCCACGAGCCACGGGAAGAAAACGCCTCCTATATCGCAACTTGGTTGGAAGTTATCAAGAATGACAACCGCGCCATCTTTGCGGCAGCTGCTCATGCTCAGCGTGCAGCCGATTACCTCAACCAGATCGCCGCCGCGCAGGTCCCCGAGACCTGCGCGGCCTGAATCGAGCCGCATGGACGTGCCGCCTACCGTAAGCGGCCCGGAGCTAGATTATTATGGCTCCGGTGGGTCCGGTTCCGGCATATCCATTTCCAGTTGCTCTTCGTCGATCACCCACACCAGAGCAGCTTTGCCTGTCAGTTTTTCGTGCAGGCCAACAACGTAGCCGTAGCCTCGCTTTGTCTTTTGTGACGAGCCTGATTGCGCGGTATAAGTAAACCGAACGATTCCTTGCGAATCCGTATGTGGCAAGGGCTCCATTTACCAAGAACTTGCATGAAGTTAGACTCAGGGAGATATGGAATCGGAAACCGCAGGGAAAGGCGTCGAAGGCAAGGAACTCGATAAATACTATCAATCTTCCCTCGGTCATCTCACCGATGCTGTGGAAAAGGCCATTGTCAGCTCCCACGCAGGCGCAGGGCTGGATGCAGGTCAGCGGCGGTTCTGGAGCTCGGTTCTCTTTACAAGGCTCTGCACTATTTCCGTCAGCATTCTATGGCTCAGTCCCCGCAGCAAGGTAAATCCCGCCGGCAAACATTGGGACTTTGGATCAGTGGCATCGATGGCGAGGAATCTGTTCGAGTGTGCGCTTCAGTTCTATTACCTCGGCGTTGAGTCTGTCGCCGACGATGAGTGGTACGCCCGCCTGAAAACCATGCAACTGCACGATTGCCTGGAGCGTTACCGTATGTTCCGAGCATTCAATCAGGACGACCCGCAACTGGCAGGGTTCGAGCAGCAGGCCAATGAACTCAAGGAGCTACTTCAGAAGAATAGCTATTTCTTGCAATTGCCCGAAACGCTGAGGAAAACCCTCTTAAGGGCCGAGCGCGCTTGCATTCTGACACAGGATGAAATTCTGAAAAGAATGGAACGTTTCGACCCAACGACACGTGGGTATTACCGCTTTCTTTCTTCCCATGCGCACTCCTTCCCGCTCGCTTTTTATCGGATGGCGGAACACAACCGCGGCCGCGGCGAAGAGAACCGTGTCGAAAAGGGATACATGGCCAGCACTTTGGAATTCTGTTGCGATGTGGTAACCACCAGCACGGATTCGTTTAGGGCATTATTCGCAGATATTTCCTCATTCGCACCAGGCAAGTTCGACTGGAATATCCTGATCTCTGAGCGCTCGTGGCCGGACAGAAACGATCCCGACCATGGATGACTCACAGATGAAGTCCGAGTTTGCCGCTCTCCCCGATGCCGATGCTTTGTATCGGGTCGGAACATTGATCGACGCGACCTTCGATGCACGATCGGCTGCGGGGACCGATCAGGCTTTTGTTCTTCTCGATGAGTTGGGGGCCCGCGACCTCTCGCCGGAAAATTCAACACTCGTGCATTATTTCCGCGCGAATGCCTGGGCCAATCGCGAGCACATTCGTGCGAATCCAAATTTGTGGTCATGGGAGCAGCCGGAATGTCAGGAACAGATTCTCGAACTTCGTCGTGCTCTGGGGCACGATGGCTTTTCGCAACTGCCCGCCATGAGGCGATGTCAAATCCTCACCAATCTTGGAAATCAGCTGAGCAAAATCGGGCGCTTCGTCGAGGCTATTGAAACTCTCGACCGTGCCTTAAGTCTTAACGGCAAATTCGGCATGGCGCGCGGAAACCGCGGCATTGCGCTCAGCCATTACGCACGCGCGCTTTACGACGGCGGACATACTGGCTACATGCTATTTTCTGCGCACGAAACTCTCACGGCCGCAGTCGAAGCCGAAGCGTTCTATGAAGGCGCCGGTTACGGCCCTGCGCATGATGCCTTTCGGGAAGAAGCACGACGCATTGAGTCCCACATCGATGTCAACGCCGTCCGAAAAATCGCGGCGAAACGATACAAGATGGGCAAGAGTCTAGAGGAGCGCCGTTACCGGAAATGGTGTCTTCGAAACACACTGTTTATCAATCCCCTGAATGACATTGGCCCTCTGTCCATAGCGGCGCAAGATGTTCTGACCCTTCCTTCTCTCACCGTCGGTGCCGCCACTGGCGGCACCGTCCCCGAGGTCATCGGTTTTTTCAATCAGATGAAGCAGGAATTTGTCTCCGCACGCTATCTGTACTACGAAGGAGTGAATGCGAAAGGCGTACACTTCGCTGACCATGGTGTCCGGTTGTACAACACTCTCGATTATCCGGCCTACTCCCTCGCGATCGAGAAAGTGCGGGCGGCGTTTCGCATGTCCTACTCGCTGCTCGACAAGATCAGCTTCTTTTTGAATCATTATCTGCAGCTCGGGCACAAGCCGAAGAACGTGTCATTGAGGAGTGTCTGGTACGAGCCAAAGGGAGCTGACCCGCGTCCCTTGCTTGGGAAGTTTTCCCTTTGCCAGAACTGGCCTTTGCGCGGCCTGTTCTGGCTGTCGAAGGATCTGTTCGAAGAGGAATTCAAGCGCGCCACGGAACCGGACGCAGAAGCACTTAAGGAAATGCGGGACTATCTGGAACATAAATATCTCCAGATCCATCAGGAAATGATCCCATCCGTTGCGCCGGTTTTCCGCTATTCGCTTTATAAGGGGGACTTTGCGGCGAGAACACTGCGCCTACTAAAGCTCGTGCGCGCAGCCATGATCTATTTGTCTCTCGCGGTGTGGAGCGAAGAGCGCAAACGTGACCGGGATACCGGTCGTCAGACGACTCTGTCTGTGTCCTTGCCCCTAGATGTTTGGGAGGATGACTGGAAACAATAGGCCTGCGTGTTGCTCGCTTACCGGGTCGCCTTTACCGAGTCGCGGATTGATCGTGAGTTTTCGGCAAGGGTGCGTGACTGCTGCAGCCCGCCCTGTTATGTTCGGTGAACATGCGAGGAGCGGTCGAGGACGAACCGCATGAGCATACTAGCCATTCCCGAGCCAATCGCGCAGTTGCAACGCCAACTGGATCAGTTTCGCAGCACCCAGCCAGGGCGGAGGAAGC
>Ga0209415_10014586_pt1 | contig 12826 bp, 17 predicted proteins | sample PeaSoiSIISIP2007_FD_187696 | JGI IMG/M metagenome (GOLD analysis project Ga0209415, IMG submission 187696) | Peat soil microbial communities from Weissenstadt, Germany - SII-SIP-2007 (SPAdes) (version 2) | ecosystem: Environmental > Terrestrial > Soil > Wetlands > Peat | place: Germany...
GTGTGACAGCCGCGGTCATTACTGAGCCGTACCTTACGCTTGCGAAGAAGAAGAACATGCGGGTGTTGGGATATCCCTTTGACGCTATTGCAAAAGAATTTCCCGTTAACGCGTGGGCCACGACACCGCAGTGGGCGAAAGATCATCCCGACCTTGTCGACAGCTTTGGGGCGGTGATGCGCAGAACGGCGACATGGGCAAACGGAAACCGCGCAAAGAGCGGGGAGATTCTCGCGAAGTATACGAACGTCGCTTCGCCGGCAGCAACCGTGCGATATGCCGAGCAGCTCACGGCAACGATGATCCAGCCGCAAATCGACGTTTTAGCTAAATACGGAAACATTAGCGGGTTCGCGGCGACGGAATTGTTCTAAAAGGGCCAGCGTTGAACCGTTGCTCGAACAGGCGGCGCCGGTGATTGCGCCGCCTGTTCGTAGCGGCCGGCTTATTCGATGGTGAAGAACGGGCCCGTGTCGAGGGGGAGGCGTTCGGTAGCGTCCGGGACGTCTATCTCTGCGGCGCTCAGCTCCTCGGCGTTCGAGTTGCTGCCGAGCGTGATAACGACATCCATTCCGGGTGACAGGGTCTGGCCGAGCGGCTTAATAAGTGTTCCGCGATGCAGTTGGACGGTCGTGACGTACCCGTCATCCTCGCGAACATCCATCGTATACTTGTCCTTGAGCGTCACGATGCTGGCGTGAACGGCGCTCCCTTCCGAGAATTGGGGAACAAACGACTGCTCGTCGGCACGAGCAATCTGCATGGTCGCGAACCCGAGTAGGGCGCTCACGACTAAAGCTGAGATCGGTTTGAACTGAACGGTGTCGGACATGATCTTGCTGCTCCTTATGCTGCATTAGTAGTACCGATGCGCACTTATGGATCGGTGACTCGGACGATACCAGCGCAGCCGTCCGCAAAGCGTCCCAAAACCATCCGCCCCGCGTAACGGAGCCCAAACGCTGACGCAACGTCAGCAAAACGCTCCTCAGCTACGATGGGCTCAAGGAAGGTAGGACGACAATGGCTGGGATCTTAGTTTTCAGATCGCTTGTCGATGCGATCAATGCCGGCTTTCAGATATTCGACCGCACGCGAGACGGCTATCTGGTGCGCGCCCGGACGGTGAACGGCTGGGCTATGGCACTGGTCATAATTCGAGACGTAACGGCGCTCTAGGCGCTCGAAAGGATGGCGTTTTTCAGCACGGGATAAATTTGGTTGTTCCACCGTGCCCCGCTGAAGACGCCGTAATGTCCAACGCCCGCTTGCATGTGGTGCCGCTTGCGGTACTGCCGCAGGCTGCTGCACAGGTCGTGCGCGGCGAGCGTCTGGCCTAACCCGCAGACGTCATCGCGCTCGCCCTCGATCGTGAGCAGGGCGGTGCGGTTGATCGCGCGCGGATCGACGCGCCGTCCGCGCCACTCGAACTTGCCCAGCGGCAGCGCGTGCTCCTGAAAGATCGAGCTGACCGTTTGCAGGTAGAATTCCGCCGGGAGATCGGTCACCGCAAAATACTCGTCGTAGAACGCGCGAATGGCCTGTGCTTTTTCTTCGTTGCCCGATGCGATGTGGTCGTACAGATCGCGGTGTGCCTTGAGGTGACGTTCGATGTTCATGCTCATGAACGCCGTGAGCTGCACGAAGCCGGGATAGACGCGCCGCGTCGCGCCGCGGTAGCGGAACGGGACGATCCCGATCATCCGCTCGAACCACGACATCGAGCGGCTCAGCGCGAGCTCGTTGACTTTTGTCGGATTGGAGCGCGTGTCGACGGGGCCGGCCATCAGGGTCATGCTGCGGGGGATCGCGGAGTTGCCGGCTTCGGCCATGACGGCGACGGCGGCGAGGACCGGGACGCTGGCCTGGCAGACGGCGACGACGTGTGCCTCGGGACCGATCGTCTCGAGAAACCGGATGATGTAGTCGATGTAGTCGTCGACGTCGAAGCGGCCGTCGTCCGTGTCGACGTCGCGCGCATTGTGCCAGTCGGTGATGTAGACGTCGTGCTCCGGCAGCATCGTCTGGATCGTTCCGCGCAGCAAGGTCGCGAAGTGCCCGGACATCGGCGCAACCAGCAGCACGCGCGGCTGCGGCGTAGCGTCTTCCTTCTTGAAGTGGAGCAAGGTCGCGAACGGCAAACGCAGCACCGGCTCCTCGAGGGCATCGATGCCGAAGGCGGGGCGCTCGTGGCGCAGCCCGGCTCGCGCGACCAACTCGTGCGCGGCCGCGGCGCTCCGAATCAGACCCTGGTCGAACATACCGTACATCGGGAGGTTCAGGACCGCGGTCGTTGCTCGCGCGGCCGCGCGCAACGGCGCGACGGCGTCAAAATAGGCTTGATAAAGCTGATAGATCATGGAGAAAAACGAATGATGGCCCCGATGTCTAAGGCGACGCTTACGATCAGCAGCAAAAACTATTCGTCTTGGTCGCTCCGCGGATGGCTACTGTGCAAATTCGCGGGCTTGGACTTCGAGGAGAAGCGCCTGCCGATCGACGATCCGTCGGCGCGGGCTGAACTCTTGCTGTTGTCACCATCGTTTCTCGTCCCCTGCCTCGAGCACGAGGGCGCTCGCGTCTGGGACACGCTGGCCATCGCGGAATATCTCAACGACGCCTTTCCGAAGGCCGGACTTCTCCCCGGCGACCGAAGCACCGCAGCGCACTGCCGCTCGATCAGCGGCGAGATGCACGCGGGATTCGGCAACCTGCGATCCGCGCTCCCGATGAACCTCAAGGCGCGCCATCCCGGCTTCAAAGTGTGGCAGTCCGCGCAAGCCGACATCGCTCGCATCACCGAGATCTGGCGCGAGTGCCTGAGCAAGTACGGGGGGCCGTTTCTGTTCGGCAAGCGGAGCATGGCCGACGCCATGTACGCGCCGGTCGTCGGGCGCTTCGTGACGTACGACGTCAAGCTCGATGCCGCGTGCACCGGCTACGGCGAGCGCATCACGGCGTTACCCGAGATGATCGAGTGGGTCGAAGCGGCCAAAGCCGAGCCCGACGACCTCGAAGAGCTCGACGTCGAGTTCTAGCCGTCACTTAGGCCAACGGGCGGGGTGGTCTGTCCCACGGATGTCGAGGGCCGCCACTCGCCGTTGTGGTGAATGAACCCTGGGTGATCGATGTAGCGATTCCGAGCCAAGAACGCCCATCGGCGCCCGAAACCGACACGACCGCGCCGCTCCGTGCGCGGGTCACGTTTCTAGGGCGTCTCGTCGGCGACGTGCTGCGTTCGCACGCGCGTCCGCACACCTTCGAGTGTGTCGAACGCTTGCGCGCGCTGACGCGCAGCCGCCGCGCCGATCCCGCCAGCGTCTCCGACGCTGCGATCGACGCCGCAATAGCCGAGCTCGGGCTCGATGAAGCGGTCGACGTCATTCGCGCGTTCACGCTGTACTTCCAAATGGTCAACCTCGCCGAGGAACTCCACCGCGAGCGGCGGCGGCGCGAACGGACGATCGCCGGCGACGCACCGCTGCGCGGTTCGCTCGAGACGCTCAGCGAGGCCGCCCTCGCCCTGATCGATCAGCTCGAAATCCGGCTCGTCTTCACCGCGCATCCGACCGAAGTGCTGCGCCGTACGACGAGCGAGAAGCTGGCGTTCATCGCCGCGCTCTTGCGCGACCTCGACGAGCGCGTCCTCACGGCGGAAGAAGCGGCAGCGATCGAAGAGGAGCTCCGCGCGCAGATCGTCCTACTTTGGCAGAGCAACGAGCTCTACCGCACCGCGCCGACCGTCCACGACGAAGTGCGCAATCTGGTCGCTCGTTTCCGCGAAGCGATCTTCGACGAGGCAACGCTGCTGTTCGAACGCCTCGAGACGATGCTGCCGCGCGAGGTCCCGACGTTCCTCACCTTCGGCAGTTGGATCGGCTCCGACCGCGACGGCAACGCCAACGTCGCACCCGACGCGATCCTGCACGCGCACGGGCAAGCGCGTGACTTCCTCTTCGCGCAGTACTTGCGCGCGATCGAAGCATTGCAGGCGCGCTTCTCGCAAGACGTCATTCGCGGTTGCGTTTCGGCGGAACTCGTCGCCTCGGTCGAGCGCGACGCGGCGGAGTTGCCCGACGTTCGCTACACGTTGGGCCCGCGTCAGGAAGCCGAGCCCTATCGCCGCAAGCTCGCGTTCGTGCACCGCCGGGTCTCGCTAACGCGCGACGACGCGGCCGGGGGCTACGCCGAGCCTTCGGAGCTGCTGGCCGAGCTGGATCTGATCGAGGCGAGCTTGCGCGAGCACAGCGGCGCCGAAGTGACGCGCCCGCTGCGACGGCTGCGGCGTGCGGTGGCGATGTTCGGCTTTCACCTGTGCGCGCTCGAGTGGCGCCAGCATCGCGACCGCGTCGTGCACGCGCTCGACGAAGTCGTCGGGCTGATCGAACCGGATCTGCCGCCGCTCTCGACGCGCAGTGAAGACGAACGTGCGGCCTGGTTCGCACGCGAGCTCGCGACGCAACGGCCCTTGATCCCGCGCAACGCGGTGCTCTCGGCCGACGCTGCGGACATCGTCAAGTCGCTGCAGGCGGTCGCGAACCTGCGCGCTACGCGCGGAGCGTGCACGGTAGCCTCCCTCATTCTGGCCGGAACCGAATCCCCGTTCGACTTGCTCAGCCTCTTCGCGCTTGCACGCGCGTGTGGGGCGCTCGACACGGGGCCGCTGCAGCTCGTCCCGCTGCTCGAAAGCGAGACCTCGCTCGCGAGCGTCGCCGCGCTGGCGACCATCCTTCTCGAGAGCACGGCGTTCCGCTCATACATCGCGGCCTGCGGCGAGAAATGGGAGTTGATGCTCGGCTACTCCGACACGACGAAGCTGACCGGTATCGTAGCGAGCACGTGGGCGATCTATCACGCGCAAATCGCCCTTACGGAGGTCGCCGAACGTCACGGCGTCGCGCTGCGGTTCTTTCACGGACGCGGCGGATCCGCAGGCCGGGGCGCGGCGGACGCGTACGATGCCGTGGCGGCGCAGCCGCCGCAAACGCGCAGCGGCCGGTTCAAGGTAACGGAACAGGGCGAAGTGATCAGCGCGCGTTATGGGCTACCCTCGCTCGCGCGTCGCAACCTCGAGATCACGGTCACCGCGGTCCTCAATGGTCTGGTCACACGCCCGGTGATCCCGCCGGCGTGGCACGCGCTCCTCGACGATCTTGCCGTCACCGCGCGCGCCGCGTACGCAGAGCTCACCGAAGCCCCCGAGTTCCTGACATTCTTCTCAGCCTGCACGCCCGTCGACGAGATCGCCGAGTTGCAGATCAGCTCGCGACCAGGACGCCGCGGAAAGCGCACCACGATCGACGCCATGCGCGCGATCCCATGGACCTTCGGCTGGGCGCAGACGCGCGCCAACCTGCCGGGATGGTACGGGTTCGGTTCCGCGATCGCCGCAGCTCCGGACGATCTGGCGACGCTGCGCACGATGGCGGCGGAGTTCCCGTTCTTTGCTGCGTTGCTGCGCAGCATGGAGCGGGCACTGGCGGTCGCGGACCTCGCAATCTTCGAAAGGTATGCGCGCGAGCTCGTAGCCGATACCGGCCTGCGCGAGCGATTCGTCCCGCGCATCATCGCGGAGTACGAAGCTTCGGTCACTGCCATGTTGTCGATCCTGCAGCAAGACCGCCTGCTCTCCGGCGATCCAACGCTCGCCCGCAGCATCGCACTGCGCAACCCTTACGTCGATCCTATATCGCTGCTCCAAGTACGGCTCCTCAAGGCTCGTCGTGCCGAGGGTAGCGAACGCGATCCGCACCTAACGAACGCGATCCGGTTATCGATCAACGGAATCGCAGCGGGGCTGCGCGTCACAGGTTAGGCGACTCCAACCAATCTACGGCGGCAAGAATCCACGTGCTTTCAAGAACGCAGTCCCCTCGGTTACGATGAACCGCACGAACTCGTGAGCACCCTGAACATTCTGAGCACCTCGTAAAGCGACAATGGGATACATGATCTCAGAGGTAACTCCGGCGGGAAAGGGGATAACGTTCACTTGCGAAGCGATGTCGGAAGTGATGTCCGTTGAGTACACAACTCCCGCGTCACCTTCACCGAGTGAAATCTTCGCTGCGACTGCTTTCTCATTGAGTTCATTAGAGACGACGTTGCGCTCAACGGCTGCCGCGAAGTCCGACGGATAACCGTTCCCAGAGAGTTTCTTAAACGCCTCACGAGCATAGATGCCCACGGGCTCCGCTGGCTCAGCGAGTACTACTTTAGCTCCTGGTTTCATCAAACTCGCGAAACCGTTAATATGACCGGGATTCGCCCTCGGCGTTATAAGCACAATGCGGTTTCTAGCAAAAAGTTTAGGCGGGCCATCACCAAGCCCGGCCTCGGTAATCATCTTCATTTGGATTGTGTTTGCCGAGGCGAACACGTCCGCGGGCGCGCCCTGCTTGATCTGCGCCGCGAGCATATCGGAACCCGCGAAGTTAAACATCACGGCGATGCCGGTCTTTTTTGTAAACGCCGGACCCGCGGCGTCAAAGGCTTCACGCAACGACCCCGCAGCGTAGACCGTGATCCTGCCGGAATCAGCCCCGCTCGTGGGTAGTGACAGGCCCATCGCAAACGAGGTTGTCAGAATTATAGCTGCGCTGCGATTCAAGACTCTCCGGTTATTCCTGTTAGCTTATGCTCAGTCTTATGTTGAAGTTCTAGCCGGCAGCAGCAGCGTCGTCCCCGCCTTCAGCCCCCAGCGATCGAGGTGTGCCGTCGCACGATGGTCTGGGGCGATCCAATGGCTGTGAGCGTGCTCCCCGAAATGCGTGACGATGCCCATCAGGTCGTCAGCCACGTATAAACCGGCGACATCGCCCGGCAACTCGACACCTTTGCGCACCACCGTGATCGCCATGGGCTCATTCATCCCGTGCGCCCCCTTTGTCGGCGCAATGTTAATATGCATCACGAAGTGCGCAATCGCACCGTGCGCTTCGAACGGAAACGAGCTTGAAGGATCGATGCCGTGCGCACGAGCAGCGCCTGCGATAAACGGTTCGATGTCCTGTGGTGCCACGTCCCGATCGATCTTGACCTTCTGCCACGCCTTGCAGGATGCGGTCGCCAGCAATGACGCCGTGTCGGCCGTTGGCACTGGATGCGCGCCCGGCTTGCCGTAGCTGACGACCAACGCACCGTCAATGATCGTGATCTCGCCGCGCGCGCCTGAAACTGCGCCGACGCCAACGGTGGGCCCGCTCATAATAGCGGTTTTTATCGCGACCTTCGCGCTAAAATCGCCCTCCATCATCATTTTGCTGAATTCCCCGAACGTCGCGATTGGGAAGGGCTGCGCGCCGGTAGCGGCCCGAGCCGCATGCCAAGGCCCTGCGACGGCTGCCGCGCTTAAACCACCTAGCAACGTTCCGGCGTCTCACTTGTCCGTTGCCAAAACGGCGGTCGCGATAAGGGTTCTAAACAAAGGGGATACCTCCGAAAACGTGACCGCATGCAAGAACAGCGACGCTGTTCTTAGACTTCACGAATCACCTGTATGAGCGTATCGATGGATGCGAGGACGGCGTCCCGTTCGCTGGCCGGGATGGCTGCGAAGATCTTCTCGAATTTTGCCTCACGCGATGCGGCGATGTTGGTAACCGCTTCTCGGCCGTCGCCGGTGAGATGAACTTGAACGATCCGCGTGTCTTTCGGATTGCGCTTCCGCGCGACCCAACCTCGCTTCTCGAGCGCGGTGACGATCCGGCTCACCGAACTTTTTTCGAGTCGTAAGCGCGCGGCAAGGCCATTCTGCGAAAGCCCCGGTTCCCGGCTGAGCTCCAGGAGCGCATGCGCTTCGGCGACTGCCACTGGCTGGCCGCACGGAGTTCGGTCGGGCTGATGCAAGCCAAGCGTCCGTATCAACGCGACCATCGTCTCTTGGAATTCCGAGGCTGAGCCAGGCTGCGCGGTCCGCCGCACGGTAGTTCTTTGTTTCAACTGTTGCATTATACAACGATATTCCGGCGGTCAGCAAGCCTCGGGCAGAACGGCGTATCAAGCGACCGGGCCGCGCACAAACGGATCGCCGGCAATCAAAGACACAGGATGGTCAAGTACTCAATTGAATAATTGAGAATGCCCGTAATTGATCACCGGCGCTTCAAGGATGAACTCTATCGCGACTTAGCCCGGGTCGGCTCCGCCCTGGCAAGTCCGAAGCGCTTAGAACTGCTGGACCTACTTGCCCAACGCGAGCGCAGTGTCGAAGACCTTGCGCACGAGCTGGGCCTTTCGCTCGCCAACACGTCGCAACACTTGCGCGCCCTTGCGTCGGTGCGTGTAGTCGAGAGCCGCCGATCAGGGACTTTCATCCACTATCGTCTCGCAAACGAGGCTGTGCTTAGGCTCGTGCGACTTGTCGGCAAGGTTGCAGAAGACTGCCTTCCCGAAGTCCAAGCTACGCTACGACGTCATCTCGGTGAGCGCGCCGTTGAAGATCTCACGCCGAGTGTTGTTGCGCGTCGCGTGAAGGCCGGACGAGCCGTGCTCCTCGACGTCCGCCCCGATTCGGAATACGAAGCTGGTCATATTCGTGGAGCGCGCGGAGTCCCGATCGATGTGCTTGCGCGCAAGAAGTCGACCGACGCAATACCGCGGGATCGGGAAATCATCGTCTATTGCCGGGGACCGTATTGCGTCTGGGCGGACGAGGCTGTCGAGATTCTCCAGCGTCGTGGCTTTACGGCGCGGCGGCTCTTGCTCGGCGCACCGGACTGGGCTGCGCTCGGTGAAGAATTGGAAAAGGCGGGCTGATCGGTGACGCTTCTGAAAGCAGACAGCCAGCGCGTGCATTGGGACGGCGTCTATTCGGACGAGCCGACGAAATTCGGCTGAGCGCCCAGTGCCGCGGCGCAGTTGGCGTCGGCGTACCTCGAGGCGAGGGCCCAGCGGCTCCTCGAACTCGGCTGCGGTCCCGGTCGCGATACCTTGTCCTTTGCCGTGCAAGGGCTGCACGTCACCGCGCTTGATTACTCTGATCGCGCGATCGCCGAAGTGCTTCGACGAGCCGCGTCTTGGGCGGTCGCCGCCAACGTCACCGCCCTGCGGCACGATCTCCGCAAGCCCCTGCCGTTCTCGACGGAATCATTCGACGCCGTCTACTCGCACATGGCGCTCTGCATGGACTTCTCGGAGGCCGATCTTGCTGGAATTTTCAGCGAGATTCGGCGCGTCCTCAAGTCCGGCGGCCTCAATGTCTATACGGTTCGCAGCACGCGCGATGCGGACTACGGTTTAGGCAGACACGTTGGCGAGAACATCTATGAGGTCGACGGCTACGCGATTCATTTTTTCGACCGGAACATGGTCGAGCGCTTCGCGCGTGAAGACCGGCTCATCGCAGTCGAGGAGATCTCCGAAGGGGAGAAGCAGCTCCTTTGGGTCGCGACACGTACCAAACGTTAACGCTGTATTGACATTTCTCGATTTAAGGCGTAGAATCGACGTATGTCGATACAAAGGTGCTGTCCCATCCCGACAATGTATGGCCTCGACCTCGAGGAAGAGGCGGCGCTGTTCAGGGCACTCGGTGATCCTGCCCGGGTCGCGATCCTGGCTACACTGGCTAGGAACGACCACGAGGTCTGCGTCTGCGACTTCGCCGACGGGCTTGAGTTGAACCAGTCGACGATTTCGCATCACCTGAAAATCCTCAAGGACGCAGGCCTCGTGACATCGGTCCGGCGTGGCACGTGGGGCTATTATTCTCTCGCGTCTGATGTACGCGACCGGTTGAGCGCTGCTCTTTCGTCGGTCTTGCCGGTCGGAGTCCCCGCATGAGAAAGATCATCCAGCTGATAGCACGTCTCCAGCGTTACTGCCGCGCTTCGCAAACGACCGTGGCCAGCGACCAATTGGAGCGCACGTTTTTCGAACGAGAGCTGCGCAAGTATCCGCGCAGCTTCGGATGTTGCTTGAAGGAGTCGCCATGATCAAGATGCACCTCAACCTCGCGACGCGAGACCTCGACGCAAGCGTCGCCTTCTATCGAACGTTGCTCCTAGCCGATCCGGTAAAGCAGTATTCGGACTATGCGCTCTTCCTCACCGATGAACCGGGCCTCGAGCTTGCGCTCGATGCGGATCCTGAGGCGAAAGTCATCGAGGGGGCGCACTACGGGATCGTCGTCGAGGCACCGGAGCAGGTCGAGTCCGCAATCGATCGTCTTCAGAACGCTGGGTACGCTGTGGATGTCGAGCGCGAAGAAACGTGTTGCTACGCCGTTCAGAACAAGGTCTGGGCGACCGATCCTGACGGACGCCGCTGGGAGACGTACTACGTCATCGCCGAGACCGAGTCGCGAGATGATGATGCGACGTGCTGCCGAACGGAGGCGGCTCTTTCAGCACCTTCGCCGGGATGCTAAACTAAATCAGCTGCTCCGGAACGCTGCGCTATACGTTCATGCGGCACCACGATCGGATCGGTCTGTGTTTTACGAACTGGATCGATCCAGTGAAATAGCGCCGTAGCCGCAAGGCCTCCAACGAGCTGAGCCATGATGAACAGCGGTGCATCGGCGGGACGAATGCCTGCAAAGGTATCCGACAACGATCGCGCTATCGTCACGGCCGGGTTTGCGAACGACGTCGAGGACGTGAACCAGTACGCTCCCACAATGTAACTAGATACGGCAAACGCGACCAGCTGCGGGGCTCGTCGGGAGCAGCCCCAGATGGTGGCCAAAAGTCCAAACGTCGCGACGAATTCAGCGAGCGCCTGAGCAGCGCCGGCGCGGACATGATGCGACGCAAAGAACAAGGGGTCTCCGAACATCATGTTGGCGAGCGCGACCCCAGCGAGAGCGCCAATGATCTGCGCGATGATGTAACCGGGCACCGCCTTCCATGGCATTCCGCCTTGCCAGGCATCGGCGAGGGTGACCACGGGGTTGAAATGTGCTCCTGAGTATGGCCCAAATGTCGCGATGATCGCGAAGAGCACGCCGCCTGTCGCAAGGGTGTTTGCCAAGAGAGCGAGGGCCGTGTTGCCCCCGGAAAGACGCTCGGCCATAATGCCCGAACCGACGACCGCCGCAAGTAAAAGTGCGGTCCCGACAGCCTCGCACGCGATGCGCCGGGAGAAGCTGACGCCTTCACGCATTCTGGATGCTCCCGGAAAGCACGCTCTTGACGAGTTCTCGCACTCGGACGTCGATGTCGTCGCGAATCCGTCGCACTGTCTCGACGTCCTTGCCTGCCGGATCCTCGAGCTCCCAATCCTCATAGCGCTTTCCCGGAAAGATCGGGCAGGCGTCACCGCAGCCCATCGTTATCACCACGTCGGAGACGCGCACCATGTCGTCGTCGAGCTTCTTCGGCGTGGCCGCGGAGAGGTCGATCCCACGTTCACGCATGACCGTGAGGACCGCGGGATTGATCCTCTCTGCAGGTTCGCTGCCCGCGGAGCGCACCTCGATGCGATCGCCCGCGTAGTGCCGGAGCAGCGACGCCGCCATTTGGCTGCGACCTGCGTTGTGAACGCAGACGAACAAGACTTCCGGCTTGTCCACCCTATGCGGAGGCTCCAACGCTCTCGCGTTTCCCACAGATTTCCGCACACCATTGTTCGATCCGCGCGCGAATTTGATCTCGAGTGGCACGCATCGTGGCGAGGCGCTCCTCATACCGGCCTTCGACGGCCGCCGGATCTTCGAAGCCCCAATCGATCCGCTTCATCACACCGGGCATGATAGGGCAGCGTTCGCCGTGCAGTTCGTCACACAGGGCGATAACATAATCGAAACGTTCGCCGGCGCGGTAAAAGTCGAAGACCTTCTTGGTCTGGTTTTTCGAAATATCGATCCCGACTTCTCGCATGACCTCGACGGCCAATGGATTGAGGTCGCCTGCCGTCACGCCTCCGCTTTTCGCCACTAATGATCCCTGGCACAGACTGTTGAGAAAAGCCTCGGCCATTTGACTCCGCGCGGTATTGTGCACGCACAGAAAGAGCACGCTAGAACGCGCCATCGCCTTGAGCCTCCTTTTCAAAGATGGGGGGCGCATAACGGATTGCGATTCGCTCGCCTTCGAGGGCTCGAGGCCATGCGTGCAAATGCATGCGCGACGAGTTGCATTCGTTCCGGAATCAGTGCGTAAAAAGTCCACCGCCCCTCGCGCCGCCCACGAACGAAGCCCCGCAAGCGCAAGATCCGAAGGTGATGCGAAAGCAACGGCTGAGAAATGTCGCCGAATTGATCGACGAGCTCGCAGACGCACGCCTCACCATCCGCCAGGGTCAGGAGGAGACGAAAGCGCGTCGGCTCCGCGAGGACGGCGATAAGGTCGGCGATATCTTCGTGGAAATGCGCTTGATCGGTTGACTCGACGAGCTGACGGGTTTTCACGATGCCCTTCGCTGCAAATAGGTCCTATAAGGGCGGCAGCCGTCAGCTAGGAATCGGATGGCCCTCAGATGAGACTATCTCATAAACGGCCATTGATATCAACCGGAGGGCCCCATGCCGTGGTGTGGCATTTAAGTATATACCGTGATATACTGGGATATACATGGCAGAATACTTGCCGCTTCCTCGAAGGGTAGTGTTAGACCCCGAAGATCCAGATTTTGAGCCGCCCTACGCGCCTCCACTCTTTGGCAGCGCGGTCAGTACCGCAATGCTCATTCTCATCGCGGTCCTGGAAGAGACCTACCCGGCGCAGCTTGCTCGGGTGCTCGGGAGCTCGATTTCCTCGGTTCAACGAACCCTTGATCGCCTTGAGCAAGAGGGCCTCATCGCCACGCGCAGGCTCGTCGTCCGTCGAGTCACCCTCAACCCGCTCTATCCGGCCGCGAACGAGCTCAAAGCCCTCCTGCTACG
>Ga0209415_10014587_pt1 | contig 12825 bp, 10 predicted proteins | sample PeaSoiSIISIP2007_FD_187696 | JGI IMG/M metagenome (GOLD analysis project Ga0209415, IMG submission 187696) | Peat soil microbial communities from Weissenstadt, Germany - SII-SIP-2007 (SPAdes) (version 2) | ecosystem: Environmental > Terrestrial > Soil > Wetlands > Peat | place: Germany...
TTCGACAAGGACCTGAAGCACGCCGAAGAGCACATGACCGACATCAAGCGGATGGAAAAGCCCACCGACTTGATTTGTGAGAAGTGCGGCAAGCCGCTGGTGATCAAGTGGGGCAAGCATGGCAGCTTTATCGCTTGCACGGGCTACCCCGATTGCACCTACACCCGCGAGCTGACGGTGGATCTGCCGGACGTCGATAAAGCGGACCTTTCCGAGCAGGGCGACGAAGAGTACTGCGAGAACTGCGGCCGGCCCATGGTGTTAAAGAAGGGCCGCTTCGGCACCTTCTACGCTTGCACCGGTTACCCGGATTGCAAAACCACCAAGCCGATTGGCGGCGCGCAGAAGAAGCCCGACCAGAAGCTGGACGAGATCTGCCCGCAGTGCGGCAATCACCTGGTGCTCAAGACGGGCCGGTTTGGCGAGTTCACCGCGTGCAGCAATTACCCCACCTGCAAGTACGTCAAGCAGAAAACCATCGGCGTGAAGTGCCCGGAGTGCAACGAAGGCGAAGTTGTCGAACGCCGCTCCAAGCGCGGCAAGACGTTTTACGGATGCAACCGCTGGCCCGAGTGCAATTTCGTCGCCTGGGGCAAGCCGGTGCCCGAAAAATGCCCTGAATGCGGCAGCCCGTACATGATCGAAAAGTGGCTCAAGGCCGGCACTTTCTGGCAATGCCCCAACGCCGAGTGCAAACACAAGCAACCCGCCCCGCAACCCGTCGAAACCGTCGTCCAATAATCTGTGGGGCAGACCCCCTGGTCTGCGCGGGACGCCCTCGTCCCGCTGCTCGCTCGAAGAGCCAGGTCTTCACAAAACCAAGAAAGGCCGACGAGGGCGTCGGCTGCAGACCAGGGGGTCTGCCCCACGTGCGCTACTTAAGAGCCCGGAACGTCTCGCCTTTGCTTATTGATTAAGCCCGGAGGGCGAAAGCCAGTAGCTCACGGCGCAAGTCGTGGGTCCGAGGCGCCCGAACTACAGCCCCGGAACGGGGCGTAAGAATCCTGCCGGCGAGTGAACCCTTCGCCCCGTTCCGGGGCTGTCCCGCGTTTCCTGCCAGTCCCAAGGCTTACGCCTTCGGCTACTTTCTTTCGCCCACCGGGCTTGCCCGGTCAGCACTGCGTTGGCGCTTATGGGGTCCGCCCCACGCGCTTAATCGGCTACCGCTTTGCTGTCGATCAAAGCGCGGATGGCGGCGATGCACTCGGCGAGGGGCTTCACGCCCTGGTCGCCGTGTTTGCGCTGGCGCACGGCCACGCACCCGTTCTGCTGTTCGCGGTCGCCGACGACGAGCATGTAGGGAATCTTTTGCATCTGCGCGTCGCGGATTTTCAGATTCACCTTTTCGCTGCGCTCATCCACCGTGGCGCGGATGCCGGCGTCTTCGAGTTGTTTGCGAATTCCGCGCGCGTATTCGGTCTGGCGGTCGGTAATCGGCAGCACGATGGCCTGCACGGGCGACAGCCACACGGGGAACGCCCCGGCGTAGTGCTCGATGAGGATGCCGAAAAATCGCTCGATGGAGCCATAGAGCGCGCGGTGCACCATCAGCGGCTGGTGCGCCTTGCCATCCTCGCCAATATATTCGAGCTCGAAGCGGCGCGGCAGAGTGAAATCGAACTGCACCGTAGAGAGCTGCCACGGGCGGCCGATGGCATCCACCAGCTTGACGTCGATCTTCGGCCCGTAGAACGCCGCTTCGTCGGGCATCACCTTCACTTTGATATTGAGACGCTCGGTGGCGTGACGGAGCGCGTCTTCGCCGACCTTCCACTGCTCGGGTGCGCCGTCGTACTTGCCGCTCGCGCCGTTGTCCCAGGTGGAAAGCTCGGCTTCGTACTCGGTGAAGCCGTAAGTCGTCAGCGTGTCGATTGCGAACTGCAGGCAGCCCACGATTTCGTCTTCGATCTGCTCCGGGGTGCAGAAGATGTGCGCGTCATCCTGGGTGAAGCCGCGCACGCGGAACAAGCCGTTGAGCACGCCGGAGCGCTCATAGCGGTAGACCGTTCCCAGCTCTCCCAGGCGCACCGGCAGATCGCGGTAGCTGTGCTGCTTATCCTTATAAATCAGGATGTGGAAGGGACAGTTCATCGGCTTGAGCTGGTATTCGGCGTCGTCCAGCTCCATGCGAGTGAACATGTTGGCGGCGTAAAAACCCGCGTGGCCGGAAGTCTTCCAAAGATCGAAGCGTGCCACGTGCGGCGTGTACACCAGCGAATAGCCGCGCTTCAGGTATTGGTCGCGCATCCAGTCTTCGAGCTGCTTGCGGATGATGCCGCCCTTGGGATGAAAGAAGATCAACCCCGGTCCGGCCAGCTCCTGAATGCTGAACAGGTCGAGGTCCTTGCCCAGCTTGCGGTGGTCGCGCTTCTTGGCCTCTTCGATCTGCTTGAGATGCGCTTCCAGCTCTTTGGCGGTGAAAAACGCCGTGCCGTAGATGCGCTGCAACTGCTTGTTGTGCTCGCTGCCCTTCCAGTACGCGCCGGCGATGGAGAGCAGCTTGAAGGCCTTGATCTTCGAGGTGTCGGGCAGGTGCGGGCCGCGGCAGAAGTCGATGAAATGCGGGCCCAGGGTGTATTCGCTGAAGATTTCGTCGGCGCGCTCATCGATCAGTTCGCACTTCATCCAGGCGTCGGCGTATTTCTTCAGGCCGTCTTCCTTCCGGGTGTAAATGCGCTCATACGGAAGCTTGCGCGCCTGGATCTCCCACATCTTCTTTTCGATTTTTTCCAGGTCCTCGGGGGTAAACGGAACGGCGCGGTCGAAGTCGTAGTAGAAGCCATTGTCGATGGGCGGCCCGATACCGAGCTTGGTCTCCGGGTACAGTTCGAGTACGGCCGCCGCCAGCAGGTGCGCGGTGGAATGGCGGTAGATGACCAGCGACTCGGGGTCCCTGGCGGTGAGGATCTGGATACTGGCGTCCTTGTCGATGGGGCGATTCAGGTCGACCAACTCGCCGTTGACCTTGGCGGCGATGGCGGCGTCGGCCAGCCGCGGGCTGATGGATTGGGCGACATCGATGGGGCGCGTCCCGGCCTCGACCGGCTTCTGGCTGCCGTCGGGCAGGGTAATGACAATGCTGCTCATAGGGAAATTTCAGCGTAGCACGGGCGGGCGCGGGCGAGAAGAAATCGGTTAAAGAGAAGGAAAGAAGACCGGCGGCGCTACGGCTACTCCACTGCGTTTCTTCGTAACGCCGGCGGTCTTGCCGCCGGTCCTTTGCGAGCCACGTTGGCACGAATGCCGACGCCGGGCAGCGCCTGCCCGGCCCTGGCGGTCGCACGAAAAAACGCTATCGCGATGGGAAAACACCGGCGGCAAGAGACCGCCGGCGTTACCACCCTTACCGTTCGTGGACGTCTTCCAGGTAGGTGTAGCCGTGCAGGCCTTCCTCGTAAAACTTGAGGAGGGCGCCGGTCTCTTCGTAGGTGAGGCGGCCTTCGCGCAGGGCGGACTCCACGTCCTTCCGCAGCTTCGTCACCAGGTAATCGAATGGGAACTGCACGTAGTTGAGCACTTCGCGCACGGTGTCGCCCTTGATGACGGAATCGAGGATCGTCTCGCCCGTCGGCCCCAGGCGGACGTGAACTGCGTTGGTGTCGCCGAACAGATTATGCAGGTCGCCCAGGATCTCCTGGTAAGCGCCCAGCAGGAAAGTGCCCAGGTAATAATCGCCGCCGGCGAAGGGGTGCAGCAGCAGCGTGCGCTTCACGTCGCGGCGGTCGATGAAGGCGTCCACTTTGCCGTCGGAATCGCAGGTGATGTCGCCCAGCACGGCGGGGCGGGTGGGCTGCTCTTCCAGGCGATGGATCGGCATGATGGGGAAGAGCTGCTTGATGGCCCAACTGTCGGGCATGCTCTGGAAGAGCGAGAAATTGCAGAAATACGTATCGGAGAGCATGGCGTCGATGCCCTCCAGCTCTTCGGGGAAATAGTCGAGCTCGCCGGCCAGCTTCTGGATCTTGCGCGTGATCGCCCAGTAAAGGTTCTCGGCGATGCAGCGCTGTTCCAGCGATAGATACCCGAGGCTGAACAGGTTGAGCGCCTGGTCGAGCGCCTGCTGCGCGTCGTGATAGCTCTCGAGCAGGTTCTTGGCGGTGAGGCCGCGGAAGGTTTCCTGCAAGTCGATGAGCGGCTGTTCGGCGTCGGCGGGCGGCTCGGCCGGAGTGTCGCTGTCTCCCATGCCAGAGACGCCCAGCACGTTGAAGACGAGCACGCTGTGATAGGCGGCGATGGCGCGGCCGCTTTCGGTGATGATGGTGGGGTGCGGCACTTCCATTTCGTCGCACACGCTCTGCGCGTGATAGACGATGTCGTTGGCGTATTCCTGGAGGGTGTAATTGACGCTGGATTCGAAATCCGTCTGCGAGCCGTCGTAATCGATGCCAAGGCCGCCGCCCACGTCCAGGAACTTCAGTCCGGCGCCGGCGCGGTACAGGTCCACGTACACGCGCACCGCCTCATTCACCGCCCCCTTGATCTGCCGGATATTGGTGATCTGGCTGCCGAGATGGAAGTGGAGCAGGTTGAGGCAATCAGCCATGCCGAGATCCTTCAACTCTTGAAGCGCGCGCACCGCCTCCGTTGCCGAAAGGCCAAACTTGGAGCGGTAACCGCCCGACGACTTCCAGCGGCCGGAGCCGCGGCTGGCCAGCTTCACCCGCAGGCCGATTCTGGGCCGCACACCAACCCGCGCCGCGTATTTCAGGATCAGGTGCAGCTCGGTATATTTTTCGACTACCGGGATGATCTGGCGGCCCACCTTCTGCGCCAGCATCGCCAGTTCGATGTACTCGTCGTCCTTGAAGCCGTTACAGATGATGGGGGTGTCGTTATCGGCCAGCGCCATCACGGCGATCAACTCGGGCTTGGAGCCTGCCTCCAGGCCGAAGCGGAACGGCTTGCCGAACTCGATGACTTCTTCCACCACCTGCCGCTGCTGATTGACCTTGATGGGATAAACGCAGCAGTAGTCGCCCTGGTAGCGATGTTCGGCGATGGCGGTTTGAAAGGCCGCGTGCAGCTCGCCGAGGCGGTGTTTGAGGATGTCGGCGAAGCGGACCAGGATGGGCAGATCGATGCCGCGGAGCACCAGCGTGTCGATCAGTTCCTTGAGGTCGATGGAGCGCGCCGGATCCTTTTCCGGGTGCACCAGGACGTGGCCGTTCTCGCCGACCGAAAAGTAGCCCTTGCCCCAGCTCGCGACGTCATAAAAATCGCTCGCGACCTGCGGCGTCCATCGTTCGGTGGGCTCGACCACCACGGAGCCCTTGCGGCCATTTCTTTCCAACTTGGGACACCTCTCCTTAAGTCACCAGTGTCCTTCGAAAGCCAGCGGCGTGGCAAGGAAAAACTGCGGGGCAGAGGGAGAACGGCAGTAATGCCGTAACATTGTTGCTGTGTGGTCACAAAGTAGTGTCCGTCGGGCACACGCCGCGCTGCTGTTTGGCGTGTGCGGCGCAGCATCATCCCAGTTGGTCGGCCTGGGTGACTGGGGCGGCTACGTTTTCCCGATTCCCTTCGGTATTCTTGCGGCCTGGCTCTGCATGGGCAGCGTCAGCCGTGGCGTCGTGTCGGTTATTCTCAACGCCATCGTCTGGCAACTGGCTTACCGGACGGCGGTCGGGCTGGCTGCGGATGGGCCCACCTTGCAGAGGGTGGTTGGGATCTACCTGGCGGGCCTGGTGGGCGGCTTGGGAGTGAGCCTCGCGACCGCCCTGTCTAAGCGTCAGGCGCCTGCGATGCGCGCCGTTGGAATGGGCGCGCTTGCCGGCGGCGTCTGCGGCTTGCCTTTTGCCTGGTGGGTGATTTCCGCGAACCACGCGCCGATCCCGGAGTGGGCGCTCTCGACGATGTGCTTCGCGATCTGGCAGGCCGCTGTGGGAGTCTGCCTGTGGCAGGGTTTCCGGCTGGGAAAGCCCGAACCCCGCCGCCCATAATCCCCCTTGTAGGGGCGAGGCATTGCCTCGCCCGAGGCCGCGCCACGCCTGTCCGGCCACATTTCCGAACCGTTCGGCTCGTCTCCACATCCATTCAATGGGGAATCTTGACTATAAAGTACAGATTGGCTAAGCTGGTTATGGGCCAATGGCTTAGGAGTCCACGCCGGTGAGCGAGTCGAGCAACACAATCGAAACGATTGCGAATCAGGAATATAAGTGGGGGTTCGTCAGCGACATCGAAGCCGACTCCATCCCGCGCGGGCTGAGCGAAGACGTCGTTCGCCTGATTTCGGCCAAGAAGCACGAACCGGAATGGCTGCTCGAATGGCGTTTGAAAGCCTACCGGCACTGGCTGACCATGACCGAGCCGACCTGGGCCAACGTCCACTACCCGAAGATCGACTACCAGGACATCATTTATTACGCCGCGCCCAAGAGCCGGAAGGACGCGCCCAAGAGCCTGGACGAGGTTGACCCGGAACTGCTCCGCACCTACGAGAAGCTGGGCATTCCGCTGAAGGAGCGGGAAATCCTGGCGGGCGTGGCGGTGGATGCGGTGTTCGACAGCGTGTCGGTAGCCACCACGTTCAAGGCAAAGCTGAAGGACATGGGCGTCATCTTCGGCTCCTTTTCGGAGGCCGTGCAGGAGTATCCGGACCTGGTGCGGCAATACCTGGGGACAGTGGTGCCGTCCTCGGACAACTTTTTCGCGGCGCTGAATTCGGCGGTGTTCAGCGACGGCTCGTTCTGCTACGTGCCCAAGGGCGTGCGCTGCCCGATGGAGCTCTCGACCTACTTCCGCATCAACGCCAAGGACACAGGGCAGTTTGAGCGCACGCTGATCATCGCCGACGATGGCGCTTACGTCAGCTACCTGGAAGGCTGCACGGCGCCGATGCGCGACACCAACCAGTTGCATGCGGCGGTGGTGGAGTTGGTGGCTCTCGATCGCGCGCAGATCAAGTATTCCACGGTGCAGAACTGGTATCCGGGCGACAAAAACGGCAAGGGCGGCATTTACAATTTCGTCACCAAGCGCGGAGCGTGCCGCGGCGTGAATTCGAAGATTTCGTGGACGCAGGTGGAGACGGGATCGGCGATCACCTGGAAGTATCCGAGCTGCCTCTTAATTGGCGACCATTCGGTGGGCGAGTTTTACTCGGTGGCGCTGACCAACAACTACCAGCAGGCCGACACCGGCACCAAGATGATTCACATCGGCAAGAACACCACCTCGACAATTGTGTCGAAGGGGATTTCGGCCGGCCACGGGCAGAACACGTACCGCGGCGGGGTGAAGATTCTGAAGAACGCCACCGGCGCGCGCAACTACTCGCAGTGCGATTCGCTGCTGCTGGGCGACCAGTGCGGCGCGCACACGTTCCCGTACCTGGAAGTGAAGAACACGTCGTCGCAACTGGAGCACGAGGCCTCGACCTCGAAGATCGGCGAAGACCAGATTTTCTATTGCCGGCAGCGCGGGATCTCGAGCGAAGATGCGGTGTCGATGATCGTGCACGGCTTCTGCAAGGAAGTGTTCCGCGAGTTGCCGATGGAGTTCGCCGTGGAAGCGCAGAAGCTGCTCGGCGTGAGTTTGGAAGGAAGCGTAGGGTAATGTGGGGCAGGTTGGTAACCTGCGGCCGATTGTCAATCGGCCTGCCGGCAGAGAGGCGGTTGGCAACCGCCCGCAGGATGTCATCCTGCCCCACGGTTTGGAAGGAAGCGTAGGATAACCGGAATGTAGGGGCCGGGCATGCCCGGCCCGCGAGGCTTGATGGAGCGCGAATGGCATTGTTAGAGATCAACGATCTGCACGCCACGGTTGGCGAGCGGGAAATTCTGAAGGGCATCGACCTCACGGTCGAAGCCGGCGAAGTGCACGCCATCATGGGGCCGAACGGCTCCGGCAAAAGCACGCTGGCGCAAGTGCTGGCCGGGCGCGAACTCTACCACGTGACTGGCGGCAAGGTGACCTACGACGGCCAGGACCTGCTGGCGCTTTCCCCCGAAGACCGCGCGCGCGAAGGCATTTTCCTGGCGTTTCAGTACCCGGTGGAGATTCCCGGCGTCAGCAACATGTATTTCCTGAAAGCCGCGCTGAACACGATTCGCAAGCATCGCAACCTGCCGGAGCTGGACGCGATGGATTTTCTCAATCTGATCCGCGACAAGATGACGGCGATGAACATGGATCAGACGCTGCTGAACCGGCCGGTGAACGCAGGTTTTTCGGGCGGCGAAAAGAAGCGCAACGAGATTTTCCAAATGGCGGTGCTGGGGCCGCGGCTGGCGATTCTGGACGAGACGGATTCCGGGCTGGATATCGACGCGCTCAAGCTGGTGGCGGCGGGCGTGAATGCCATGCGCAGCGCGGACCGCGCCATGATCGTGGTGACCCATTACCAGCGCCTGTTGAGCGAGATTGTGCCGGATTACGTGCACGTGCTGGCCGACGGGCGGATTGTGAAATCGGGCGGCAAGGAACTGGCGCTGGAACTGGAAGCGGGCGGCTACGCGGCGCTGGGGATCGAGGAAGAAGCCGAGGCGGTGGGCAAGGCATGACGGCGGTGGCGGAACAGATCGGCAATTGGCTGGAGCAATTCACCAAACAGGAACCGGCCGAGCCTTGGCTGCAAAGGCTGCGGGAGAGCGCCTTCGCGCGTTTCGCCGAGCTGGGCTTCCCCACCACGCACGACGAAGAGTGGCGGTTCACCAACGTGGCGCCGATCGCGCGGACGCAGTTCGTGGGGCAGGCTGTGGGGCAGGCCCCCGGCCTGCCTGGCCAGATCGCCGTCGCCGACCTGCCCGAGACCGACCGGGCGCACCTTGGCAGATACGCCCCCCAGAACGCCTTCGTCGCGCTCAACACGGCATTCCTGAGAGACATAGCGTTTGCGAGAGTCGCCCGCGGGAAAGTAATGGAACAGCCGGTCGAGATTAACCACGTGGTGTCTCGGCAGGCCGGGGGCCTGCCCCACGTCCATCCCCGGACGCTCATCGTGGTCGAGTCCGGCGCTCAATGCACCATCGTTGAAAGCTACAAAGGCGACGGCCCCTACTTCACCAATGGCGTGACGGAAATCGTCGTTGGCGATGGCGCAGTGGTCGATCACTACAAGGTGCAGCGCGAATCGGCGGAGGCGTTCCACATCGCGACGATGCAGGTCGCTCTCGGGCGCAGCGCCAACTTCACTACGCACAATATTTCGCTCGGCGGCGCGCTGGTGCGCAACGATATCGGGGTGACGCTTTCCGAAGGCGCGGAAGCGACGGTGAAAGGCCTGTACCTGGTCAACGGCACGCAGCACGTGGACAATCACACCGTGATCGACCATGCCAAGCCGCACGGGACGAGTCACGAACTCTACAAGGGTATTCTGGACGGCCACTCGAGCGCGGTGTTCAACGGGCGCATCATCGTCCGCAAGGACGCGCAGAAAACCGATTCCAAGCAGACCAACAAGAACCTGGTATTGTCCGACGATGCGGTGATCGATACCAAGCCCGAGCTGCAGATTTTCGCCGACGACGTACGCTGTACGCACGGCGCGACCATCGGCCAGCTGGACGCGGAGTCGCTGTTCTACCTGCAATCGCGCGGCATCGGCAAGGCGCAGGCGCGCAGCCTGTTGACACAGGCGTTCGCGCAGGACATCATCGACCGCATCAAGATTCCCGAGTTAAAGGGCCAACTGGCAAAGGTCCTGTCCGAGAAATTCCATGAGCGCTCTAACGACTGACATCGCGGCCGGCTTCGATGTGGAGAGAATCCGGGAGGATTTCCCGGTCCTGAAGCAGACCATCCACGGCAAACCGCTGGCGTACCTGGATAGCGCGGCAACGTCGCAGAAGCCGCTGGCGGTAATCGAAGCGATTCGCAAATTCTACGAAGTGGATTGCGCCAACATCCATCGCGGCGTGCACGAGCTGAGCCAGCGCTCCACCGCGGCGTACGAAGCGACGCGCGCCAAAATGAAGCGCTTTCTGAACGCGCGCAGCAAGACCGAGCTGATCTTCGTGCGCGGCACCACCGAGGGCATCAACCTGGTGGCGTCGAGTTGGGGGCGCAAGAACGTCCGCGAAGGCGACGAGATCGTCATTTCGGCGATGGAGCATCACTCCAACATCGTGCCGTGGCAAATGCTGTGCGAAGCGGCGGGCGCCAAGCTGCGCGTGATCCCGATCAACGACCGCGGCGAGCTCCTCCTCGAAGAATACGCCCGGCTGCTCAACCCGCGGACTAAGCTGGTCGCCGTGGCGCACATTTCGAACGCGCTCGGCACCATCAACCCGGTGAAGGAAATCATCACCATGGCGCACCGCGCGGGCGCGCTGGCGCTGATCGATGGCGCGCAGGCGGCGCCGCACATGAAGGTGGACGTACAGGCCCTCGACGCGGATTTCTACGCGCTTTCCGGCCACAAGATGGTGGGACCAACCGGCATCGGCATCCTGTACGGCAAGAGCAAGCTGCTGAACGCCATGCCGCCTTACCAGGGCGGCGGCGACATGATCAAGACGGTCACCTTCGAAAAAACCACGTACAACGATCTGCCGTATAAGTTCGAAGCCGGAACGCCCAACATCGCCGGCGGCATCGGGCTGGGCGCGGCCGTGGATTACCTGAACGGCATCGGCCTGGACCGGATTGCCGCCTATGAGCACGAGTTGCTGGTATACGGCACACAAGCGCTGGAGCAGATTCCCGGGCTGCGGATGATCGGCACGGCGCGCGAAAAAGCGGCGGTGCTTTCGTTCGTGATCGAAGGCATTCACCCGCACGATATCGGGACGGTGCTGGACCGGCTGGGAATCGCGGTGCGCACCGGGCACCATTGCGCGCAGCCGGTGATGGACCGGTTTGGAGTGCCCGCCACCACGCGCGCCTCGCTGGCGTTTTACAATACTACGCGCGAGCTTGATGCGCTGGTGGCCGGCATTCACAAGGTAAAGGAGATTTTTTCCTGATGGTCCACGATCTGTACCAGGAAACGATTCTCGACCATAGCAAGCACCCTCGGAACTGTCATGTGCTGGCGGGCGCGAACCACCAGGCCGAGGGCTACAATCCGCTCTGCGGCGACAAGCTGAAGCTGTTTCTGAAATTGAAGGACGACATCGTCGAAGACGCCAGCTTCGTGGGCAGCGGCTGCGCCATCTCCACCGCGTCGGCATCGTTGATGACCGAAAGCCTGAAGGGCCTGAAGCGCGAGGAAGCGCTCAAGCTGCTGGAGAAGTTTCACGACCTGCTCACCACGGATTCGCCGGTGACGCAGGAACTGGGCAAGCTGGTGGTGTTTTGCGGCGTGCGCGAATACCCGGCGCGAGTCAAGTGCGCCACGCTGGCGTGGCACACGCTGAAATCGGCGCTCGAAAACAAGGAAGAACCGGTCTCCACCGAATGAATGTGAAGGACCAGATCGTCGCCGCGTTGCGCAAAGTCTACGACCCGGAGATGCCGGTGAACATCTACGAGCTCGGGCTGATTTACGGCCTGGACGTGGATGAAGCCGGCAACGCGCAAATTCGCATGACGCTGACGGCGCCCAATTGCCCGGTGGCGGGCAGTCTGCCGGCCGAAGTGGAGCGCGCGGCGCGCGAAGTACCGGGCGTGAACAGCGTCAAGCTGGAATTGACGTTCGATCCGCCGTGGTCGAAGGACCGCATGTCGGAGGCAGCCAAGCTGGCGCTGGGCATCGAGGAGATCATTCCCGTTTCGAGGCTGAGCCGATGAAGCTGAGCGCCAATGAAGAATACGGCGTGCGCTGCCTGGTGCGCCTCGCCTATGCCACCGAAGCCGGCAGCGGCCTGACCATCCCCGAAATCAGCCAGGCCGAAGGCGTCTCACCCGCTTACGCCGCCAAGATTCTGCGCGTGCTCCGCAAAGGCGGTTTCGTCAAAGCCGCCCGCGGCAAAGACGGCGGCTACAAGCTGGCGCGCCCCGCGGGGACCATCGTCATCGGCCACGTGCTCGACGCTTTGGGCGGGCGGCTCTTCGAAAGCGACTTCTGCGACAGCCATGCAGGGCAGGCAGCCATCTGCACGCGGTCGGTCGATTGCTCGGTGCGGTCGCTATGGCGCGCCGTGCAAGTAGCGATTGACCAGGTGGTCAGCAAAGCCACCCTCCGCGATCTCCTGCAAAACGAGCAGGAGATGAACTCCTGGGTGCGCACGATTCCGGGGCCGAGCGGGCTGAGGGTGATGTAGCGGGCGGGTAAGTCCCGCCTTTCCCCTGATTTTTCCGACTGGAGCTCCGCCCTCCGAGAACCGATCAGTGCCGAGCGGCGAATGCGGTCCGTCCCGGATTCTCGCCTAGACTATGGCCGCCCCAGGCATCAAAACGCGAAGCACACAACGACGGGGTCACGAAGAATGTGATTTCTCCGAGAAAGCGAGTATTGCTCGTTCGATTTCGTCACTCGGAACACGTAAGGCAGCGAGGGCTCGGCGCACGCCGTTCCTATCCCTCACCTGCTTGGCGGAAAGCCCGACGTCTTGGGGCGAGTGGGCCTTGGACGATTGGTTTTGCGTGAACACTCGCGGGTCCCCTGTCGGCTTCTCGGCGATTGCAACCCGTTCACCTTCGGGCACCACTTTCGGCGGATTAATATCGGATCGCCGGACCTCGGGTTTTCGCAGAGCGCTGCCGTCCCTTCCCGAACAAGCTCTGCAGTGAGGGAGTACACGGCGTAGGGCCTCTCGATCCAACTCGTACACATGTGGACTCGCCGGATCGCCGAATGGGCAAACCGCAAACTTGCCCTCGATGGCGTCGCGCGAGTGGGTGTGGTAACAGCGGGGATCAATGAAGTGAACCCCTGGAGTGCGACACGAAGTTAAGGGGGTTATCGCCGTTGGATGCAAGAGCATTGTCGGCGAGGTT